>JAABUQ010004332.1_pt1 | contig 24321 bp, 20 predicted proteins | sample 5560001 | NCBI WGS metagenome assembly JAABUQ01 (sample SAMN10711888, study PRJNA513371) | rock metagenome | isolation source: Antarctica rocks | place: Antarctica: Victoria Land, Finger Mt nord | collected 2015-12-18
ACGGACGCCGATCCTGCATCACCGAAAAGGCTTCTTGTCACGACCCTTGGTGACGAGCTGCGCTTTGCACATCCTGATTCGAAGATCATCGGAATCTCTTTAAAAGCGCGCGCTGCCATTCTGCCTTCCGGCCACGGCGCAAACGGCGCGTACTGGTTCGATGACGTGAGCGGAAATTTTATCAGCAGCTCGTTCTATATGGAAAAGTTGCCTCCATGGGCGGACGCGTTCAACGAAAAGAAGCTTCCCGAGGCGTATGTCGACCGGGCCTGGACCGGCTTTCCCAAATGGAGCTTTCGCGCTGCTAAGGGCGCTGGCGCGCCGTATTCGAAAATCCCGGCAAGTCCGTGGGGTAATGAGCTTGTCGAACAGTTTGCGGAGCAGGCGCTTGCGGGTGAAAAGCTAGGGCAGCATGCAGACACCGATTTGCTGACAATGTCTTTTTCGTCGAACGACTACGTTGGACATGCGGCTGGTCCATACTCGCCCGAAGTAAAGGACATGAGCATTCGGACCGACCAGCTTCTCGAAAAGCTCTTTCGTGTGATCGACCAGAAAATCGGCCTGCAGAATACCGTAATCGTGCTTTCGGCGGATCACGGCGTCGCCGCTACCCCCCGACAAGATGAGGACCGTAAGATGCCCGGCGCGTATCTGGCGGCCGATGTGGAAGACGCCGTGAAATCTGCTCTGAACAAGCACTTCGGCCAAGGGGACTGGCTCATCGCCGATGCCGGGGAAACGTCGCTCTATTTTGATCGGGATGCTCTTGCCAAAGCCAAAATGTCAGATGGACGGCCGGTAAGCGATGACGAAGTTTATCGCGTCGCTAAGGCCGCTCTGCTGGCGATTCCTCAGTTGCACGTGAGCCGCGTGTATTCGCGCACTCAGCTCGATAACGGGATAGCGGGCGATTTTATCGCCCAGGCGGAGATGAACGGATATTTTCCGCGCCGCAGTGGTGATTTGAATGTCGTGTTTGAGCCTGGCTTCATGCCGGGATCACGCGGCACCAGTCACTTCTCGCCGTATGCCTACGACACCCATGTCCCGGTCCTGTTTCTGGGCGCTGGGATCAAAGCAGGCCGCTATGCGGAGCATATCCGGCCGAACGACATCGCCCCTACTCTCGCGGACATGCTGGACGTGCAGACGCCAAGTGGATCTTCAGGACGAATCCTTACCGAAATGCTGGCCCACTAGCGATAGAAGTAAAGAAGCGCGAAGGAAGCTGCGCCCGCCACGACAAAAACGTTGGTTGCAAGTAGCGCCAAAAAAGCATACCGCAAGAGGCCGTTCTGTGCTGAAACCGCATCGGATTCAAACCGATCCTCTCTCGTCTTAGACATCGTTTCGAGCGATAAAATTGTGAGACTCGCCAAGATCTGCCCCTTAATTCTTGTCGAGCAAACCGGACATTCCTCTAACTAAATTTTCAAGCAAAAAGAGCCGGCAGCCCTCCGAGAGCTGCCGGCTCGAGTAAAAATGCACGTGGTGTCACTTTGTGTGCAGTGGAACCGAGATCATGGAAGCGAGGCCAAGCCCGCGCGTCGTGTTTCTCCGGATAGCACTCGGGCTTACGCCATGCGAGTAGGTGGCGCCCGCGATCGAGATCTCCGTCAGGACGTAGTCGTTCCCGGTCTTCGCAAAGACCAGCTTGGATTCCCGCGGAGTCGAACTCTTAGGGATCGGCGCATTCAGGAACTGCGAAACCTTTGCCTGGTAATTGTAAACCTGAAAGATTCCTGACGTGTTCCTTTCGTTCAACTGGTAGGTACCTGCAGGCATAACCGTTCCCTCGGCATGGAACGCAAACGGAATGTCTGCGGATAGGTTGTGAGTTTGAGCCATCAGAGCGGAGCTGCCTATCAGGGCGGAGAGCCCGGTCGTCAGCAGAGCTTTTGTAAGTAGGCGTGTCATGTGAGTCTCCTAAGGTGAAATGCGGAGACTTTGAATCTCCGTCCCCCGCACATTTTCGTTCGAAGGATGCCAATGGAAAAAGCGCGTCGAAGGCCACAATGCTCGACGCGCTTTCTCAACCACTTACAAACGAATCAGACTCAGAGAACAGAATAAATATGTGAGAAGTAACTGAGACTGATTAGATAATGTTAATGATCCTGAGTTACTCGACTTACTTGCCCGCGCGGCCAAATCCCGCTATGGCTCCGGTACCGAGACTGTGATGTTGCGGTATTTCATTCCGCCTGTATGGTCGCCCTGGATATAAAAGGGCCCGGGCTCGCCCTCGTCACTGTTCAGCGCGCCGCCGGTGATTCCCGGAATCTGCTGTGCATCAATCGTCTTCACGCCATCGCGAATGACTGTCACAGTGCGCCCGACCAGTGTAATGTCGTAAGACTCCCACTTTCCTGGGCGTGGTGAAACTTCCGCCGCAGGTGCAATAAAACCATAGATTGAGCCCATCGAATGGAGTTTGTCGTCTTTATCGACCTCCTCGTATTCGACTTGGGTTTCGTACCGTCCGCGCAGATACACTCCGCTGTTGCCTTCCTGCGGGCAGTTATACTCGACGTGCAGTTTAAAGTCGGTAAATTTGCGGTCCGTGCGAAGATTCGCTCCCGGCGATTCATTCACCAGCGCGCCATCTTCCACCTTCCAATGATTCTTGGCGGGATTGTCCGGCGTCCAGCCAGTCAGGTCCTTGCCGTTAAAGAGCGGTTCCGGCTTCGACCAGCTCTGCGGCGCTTTTCGATCGAGAGCCGGAGCTTGCACGCCGCTCACTTGGCCAGAGACATCTCCGCGCTGCTCAGTGCCGCCTAACTTTCCGCCATCCGCAGTCAGATCCCATTTGATTTTGCCCTTGCCCTCACTAAAAGTGAGATGCGATCCATCGATCTTGACATCGGTTACCGGGTGAACGCTTCCGGTGCGCCCCACAATACGCACGGCCGGACTGGCGCCTCCTGAAACTTCGATCCAGGAAGGATAGGTCGCTCCGCCCGCCGAAATCGTCAAATCCCAACGGCCTTCAAAGCTGCCGGCACTCTGGCCGAAAGCTGCGAGCAGCAGAACCGTACTCGCTAATGTCATAGCGCTGATAAAAGATTTCATCGAGCGTTAGTCTATCGAATCGGATAATCGGGCGTCGATCCGGCGTCCGCCCGATTCTCGTATGACTATTCTTATAACGGATGAAAGTTGCAATTGTGACCGGTGCCGCCCAAGGCATCGGCAAGCGGACGGCGGAGCTGCTGGCTGAACGGGGATATGCCCTGGTACTCTGCGACGTCGCGCACTGCGAGGAAACACTAGCTTCGATTAGCCGTCTTAATGTGAGAGCGATCGAAGTGACAGGCGACATTTCAGAGGAGACCACGACCGAGGCGATCGCACACGCCACACAGCAAGAGTTCGGGCGTGCGGACGTCCTCGTGAACAATGCAGGTATCTCGCACATTTGTCCAGCTGAACAAACGACCGCGGCGGACTGGCGTCGCGTCCTCGATGTTAATCTCCTTGGGCCGTTCTTACTATGCCGCTCGATCGGAACGCTTATGCTCGAGCAGCACTCGGGCTCAATTGTAAATGTCGCCTCCATCGCCGGCCTCCTTGGAGTTGCGGACCGGGCCGCTTACAACGCGAGTAAACATGGATTGATCGGCTTAACGCGAACCCTGGCTGCCGAGTGGGGCGGGCGCGGCGTTCGTTCGAACGCGGTTTGCCCGGGTTGGGTGAAGACCCCAATGGATGTAAGTCCGCAGGCCGCTGGCCTGTATAACGACTCGGATATCGAAGGCCGCGTTCCGATGGGTCGATTCGCTTCACCGGACGACATCGCTTCCTCGATCGCCTTCCTGGCCGACCCCGTGCAAAGCGGTTTCGTAAACGGACATACTCTTTCGGTCGATGGAGGCTGGTTTGCTGACGCAAGTTGGGAATCGCTGCGCCTGCGGCACCGCTGAAGCTATGCCGATTGACATACTCTTGGTCGAGGACAACCCGGGCGATGTCTTACTCACCCAGGAGGCTTTCAAAGAGGGCCACTACGCTCCGCGCTTGTCGATTGCGCAAGACGGCGAGGAGGCCTTACAGGTTCTCCGGCGTCAGGTCCGGTTCCGGGATGCACCCCGTCCTGACCTCATTTTGCTGGACTTCAATCTGCCCAAAAAGACGGCCGCGAGCTTCTTGCGGAGATCAAGCAAGACCCCGCTCTGCGTGAAATTCCAGTCCTGATTCTCACTACCTCAGAAGCCGATCAGGATGTTCGCCGCGCCTACGGGCTGCATGCCAACTGTTATTTGACCAAGCCTCTTGATATGGGCACCCTGTTGCGAAAAATCCGGTCCATCGACGAGTTCTGGCTCAACGTAGTGCGACTGCCTTCCAGAGCTTAACTAGCAGATCAACCAGCAGATTAACCAGCGACTGCGCTAACCTGACGCTTCCAGCTGTATAGAGGAAAGCGCTGGGTCAGCTCTTCTACTCCGCGCCGCGTCTTTGCGATAGTCTCTTCCGATTTCACGTCGTGGAGCACCTGCGAGATGAGTCGTGCTACTTCGCGCATCTCGGCCTCGCAAAAGCCGCGGGTCGTGACCGCTGGACTGCCGAGCCGGATCCCGCTCGGATTCAACGGAGGGTTCGCATCGAACGGAATCGCGTTTTTGTTGACCGTGATGTGAGCTTGATCAAGCGCTTTCTCGGCTTCCTTGCCTTTGATGCCCTTGGCAAACACATCCATCAGGAACATATGCGAATCGGTGCCGCCGCTGACTACGCGAAATCCTTCCGCTTCGAGTGACTGCGCGAGCGTGCGCGCGTTTTTGAGCACCTGTGCCTGATAAGTTCGAAATTCAGCGGTAGCGGCTTCGCGGAAACAGACCGCCTTCCCCGCGATCACATGCACTAGCGGTCCGCCTTGCGCGCCCGGGAACACCGCTTTGTCGATGGCTGGCCCGAACTTCTCTCTAGCCAGAATCATCCCGGACCTCGGGCCACGCAACGTTTTGTGCGTAGTTGAGGTGACAATGTCGGCATGCTCGCAAGGATTCGGGTATACGCCAGCCGCGATCAATCCCGAATAATGCGCCATATCGACCAGAAACATCGCGCCGACCGAATCCGCTATCTGGCGGAAGCGAGCGAAATCGATCACGCGTGAATACGCGCTTGCGCCCGCAATGATCAGCTTCGGCCTATGTTGCTCGGCCAGCTGCGCCACTTCTTCGTAATCGATCAGTTCGTCCTCGCGGCGCACGCCGTAGGCGACAACTTCGTACAGCTTTCCCGAGAAGTTTAACGGATGGCCATGCGTCAAGTGACCGCCATGCGCGAGATTCATCCCCAGGATGGTGTCGCCGGGTTGAAGCACGGAGGAATAGGCTGCCTCATTCGCCTGCGAGCCGGAGTGCGGCTGCACGTTGACAAATTCAGCCGCAAACAAGGCTTTGGCGCGCTCGCGCGCCACATTCTCCACAATGTCGGTGAACTCACACCCGCCGTAGTAACGTTTGCCGGGATAGCCCTCGGCGTACTTGTTCGTGAACACGCTGCCGGTCGCTTCGAGAACTGCTTCGGACGTGAAGTTCTCGCTCGCGATGAGTTCGAGCCCAGAATCCTGGCGCCCAATCTCGCGTTCGATCGCATCAAAAATTTCGGGATCGCTCTCGGCGAGCGATCGAGCCATTCTCTGCTGTTCGTTCATGTATAAAAACTCGCGTACTTCCATTGTCTATTACTGCGGGCTGGCTCAATGGGCGGCACCCCGAACTGCCAACCAACGTTGTCTGCGTAGGCCGCTATAAAATCTTCTTCCCCATCGCTGACATCATCAGTTCCACGGCCAGCATCGCTGTCCGGTTTGAGACGTCCAGCACCGGATTCACCTCAACCACTTCCATCGAGATCATGCGGCTGCAATCGCAAATCGTTTCCATCGCGAGATGCGCTTCGCGATAGGTCACGCCGCCACGCACGGGAGTTCCGACGCCGGGAGCTTCATCGGGGTCAAGCACGTCCATGTCGAAGGAAAGATGAAAGCCGGCAGTGCCGCTGGAGGCAACGTCCAGCGCTTCTCCCATGACGCTGCGCAAGCCGCGTTCGTCGATATCGCGCATTGTGAAAGCGGTCAGTCCGGATTCACGCACCAGTGCCCGTTCACTCACATCGACATCGCGCAGACCGATCAGGACTACATTGCGACCGTCTACCTTTGGCGCATAGTCGAAGATGTGTGTCAGTTCAACCGGCCCGATGCCTAAGCAGCACGCGAGCGGCATGCCATGAATGTTACCGCTCGGACTGGTATCCGGCGTGTTCATGTCGGAGTGCGCATCGATCCATATCAGTCCGATCTTCTGATCCTTCTTACGATAGGCGTTTGACACGCCTGCCACAGTACCGGCAGCCACGGAATGATCGCCGCCCAGGATTAGAGGGAAGTCATCTGCCGCAGCGATCTTATCCACGGCCTCGGCTAGCGCTCCGCAACTCTTCGCAATCTGTGATAAGTATTTCGCGTTGTCGCGGCCTGTCGGCGTGCTCTCCTGCTGCGCTACCGCCACGTTGCCCAGATCTTCCACCTGGTAGCCGAGAGCTTCGAGTTTCGCATTCAGTCCGGCTAGCCGCAGAGCAGACGGACCCATGTCGACACCTCGACGGCTCGCGCCCAAGTCGAGGGGTGCTCCGAGAATTTTGATCTGGGATTGACGCACGAGTGATGCCTAAGGTCGCGTTCTATACAGCATGCGTGGATAGGGGATCGTCTCGCGGACATGCTCGAGGCCGCACATCCAGGCCACAAAGCGTTCGACGCCCATACCGAAGCCGCCATGTGGAACCGTTCCAAAACGGCGCAGATCGAGATACCACTCAAAGGCTTCGCGCGGGAGGTTATGTTCGGCCAAACGCGCTTCGAGCAGAGCCAGATCATGGATGCGCTGGCCGCCGCCGATGATTTCACCGTACCCTTCGGGCGCGATCACATCCACTCCCAAAGCCACTTCGGGGCGTTGCTCGTCGGTTTGAAAGTAGAATGCCTTGATAGCAGTTGGATAGCGATCAACAATCACCGGGCGATCAAAGTCTTCAGTCAGGAGGGTTTCGTCTGTATTGCCGAAATCACCGCCCCATTTGATCTCGCTGCCCTTCGCTTCGAGAATCTTTACAGCCTCGTCATAACTGATGCGGGGGAAGGGAGCTTTCACGGATTCGAGCTTCGCGGTGTCACGCTCCAGCACCTTCAGTTCTTCCTGCCGGTTTTCGAGAATGCGCCCGACCAGAAACACGACTAATTCTTCGGCGACTCGCTTGATCTCTTCCAGATCCGCGTAAGCCATCTCCGGCTCGACCATCCAGAACTCGGTCAGGTGACGTCGCGTCTTTGATTTTTCAGCGCGAAAGGTTGGCCCGAAGCAGTATACTTTGCCGAACGACATGGCATTCGCTTCGTTGTAGAGCTGGCCGGATTGCGTGAGATACACCTTCTCGTCGCCGAAGTAATCCACTTCGAACAACGTGGTGGTCCCTTCACAGGCGGCCGGCGTAAAGATCGGCGTGTCGACGAGCGTGAACCCATGTGAATCGAAGTAATCGCGGATGCCTTTAATCACTTCGTGTCGGACTCGTATGGCCGCGTGCTGCCGGCGGCTGCGCAGCCATAGATGCCGGTGATCCATCAGAAAATCGACGCCGTGATCTTTCGGCGTAATTGGATACGGATGCTCTTCGCTGACGCGTTGCAAGACAGTCGCATCGGTCACATCGAGCTCATAGCCGCCGATGGCGCGCGCTTCTGCCCGGACGGTCCCGGTGACCGTAAAGGAACTCTCCTGCGTGAGACCTTTCAGCGCCTCGAAGACGTCTTCCGGCAAATTGTTTTTGACCGCCACGCACTGCATCATGCCGCTGCCGTCGCGAATGATGGGAAAGACGATTTTCCCGGATTTCCGTAAGTTGTAGAGCCAGCCCCGAAGCGTGACCAGTTGGCCTTCGAACTGGCGCGCTTCACTGATGGTGATCTTCTGCGCGGCGGGTGCGGCTGATTCGATGTTACTGCTCATTGTTACTACTCATGGTCATGTAAGTATTTCGCTATTTCGTCAAAGCTACGCCGGGCTTCCGCGATTGGCTGCTCCATGCCTGGAGGTTCGCGCAATTCGAGAAGCAGCGGATACTGCTCGGGACGGCTTCCCAGCAGCCGCATCGTCTCTTTCCATTTGATAGTTCCGTTTGTGGGGAACAGATGCTGATCTTCGTGCCCGTTATTGTCGTGCAGATGAGTGGACCGGATGCGGCTCTTCATCGCGTCGAACTCAGCGGCGATATCGCCGGCCATATGTGCGTGCCCAACATCGAAACAGTAGTTCAGGTTCAGATGCGTTTGACCCAGAAAATAATTTAGCCGTGACGCCGTGGAGAGGGCGTTCGGCGTGTTCTCGAGAAGAACCTCGACGCCGCGCTGAGCGGCAAATACTTTGATTTCTTCAAGTGACGAAAAAGCCGAATCAAGTTTTCTTTCGTCGTACTCTTCGCTTTGAACGCCGAGGTGCTGTATCAGGTAACGGAACGGCACGATCTCCGCGATTTCGATCGCCCGTTTTATTTCATCTACCATTGCCATGCGGCGCGCCTTCACGGTCTCGGTAATATTGATCACCGCATGCGGCCCGGAACGCCCCCATACATCGTCTGTGTACATGGGAGCGTGCAGCGAATGCAGCTCCAGTTCGGAATCCTTGAACCAGTGGCCGAGTTCCGCAATCTGCGCTTTATCCGTGTAATCGATATGCTGCCGCGCGCAAAAGATCTCGACGGCCGGGAAGCCTGCGTCCCAAACGCGTTCGAGCCAGATAGTGGTCAAGCGGTGCCGTACGAACAGATGTGTCGATAGGAGCTGCTGCATGGGTATTTGTGAGACTGGCGGGTTTGAGGCCGAAGCTAATACCCCGCGACTTTGCCCGAGAGGCGCGACTCGGTTCCCCCTTCGAGCGTGTCGCCGTTCTTCACAATCACTTCCACTCGCGCGACACCATCAACGGGTTTGAGCTGGTATCCCATTTTCTCGAGGGCTTCCGCGGTAGCAGGGGGGAAGCCTCGCTGCAGGTAGAGGAACTCCGGTTTCCACTGCTCGTGAAAACGGGGGAGATCCACCGCATCCTGCGCGTTCATGTGGAAATCGAGAATATCCAGAACCACTTCTGTCACGCCGGTGGTGATGCGTGATCCGCCGGGAGCGCCAATCGCCATCAAGAACTTGCCATTTTTCGTAATGATCGTCGGCGTCATCGAGGAAAGTGGGCGCTTGCCGGGTTCGATCGCGTTGGCATCGCCGCCTAACATGCCAAACATATTGGGTACGCCCGGTTGAGCGACGAAGTCGTCCATCTCGTCATTTAGTAAGAAGCCCAAGCCCGGCGCGGTGATGCCGTTTCCGTACGAGTTATTGAGCGTGTAAGTGACGGCGACCGCATTGCCGGCCGCGTCGACGACGTTGTAGTGCGTGGTCTCGGTGCTCTCGCGCCAGTTAAGGTGCGCGGCAGCAGTCCGGGGAAGGCCAGGTTCGATCATCTCGCTCGGAGTAGCGTGATCGGGATCGATGCTGCTGCGCCGGCGGGCAAGATAGCGCGGGTCGAGCAGCGCCCGGACTGGCACGTTGTAAAACTTCGGATCGCCCAGATACTCGCTGCGATCGGCGTAAAACCGGCGCATGGCCTCGGCTTCGAAGTGGACGGCTTTCGGAGAATTCGCGCCTTCGGAATCGTAGTGAGTCCCCTCGATCATTCCCAAGATTTGCAGCAATCCTATACCTCCCGCACTTGGCGGCGGCGCCGTAATGATGGAAAAGCCTTGGTATTCGCCGGTGAGCGGCTGACGCTCCTCGACTTTGTAGCTCTTGAGATCATCCGCGGTGATCAGGCCGCCGTGCGCCTCCATAGCAGCCGCCAATTCCTGCGCCGTTTTCCCCTCGTAGAAACCTTTCGATCCGCCCTGCGCGATGCGCCCGAGCGTGGCCGCGAGTTCGGGTTGCTTCAGCGTTTCACCGCCGCGATAGAAGTTGCCGTTCCGCAGGAAGATGCGTTTCGACTCCGGGTCGGTGCCGAGCGACTTCTCGCTCTGCAGCGACGAAGCCAGGGTCTTAGAAAGAGGGAAGCCGTTTTTGGCCAAGTTCACCGCGGGTGCAACCAACTCGCGCCAGGGCTTGACGCCGAACTTTTTCGAAGCGCTCTCGAATCCTGCGACGGAGCCGGGAATGCCTGAGGATCGCCAGCCGAAAATACTGTCGCTCGTCGCTTTACCATCCGCATCGAGATACATATCGCGTGTGGCTTTGCGTGGGGCCGCTTCGCGGAAATCGAGGAACGTTGTCTGGCCGTTTGCTAAGCGAATCAGCATGAATCCGCCACCGCCGAGATTGCCCGCTGAGGGATGCGTGACTGCCAGCGCGAAGCCGACTGCAACCGCTGCGTCCACCGCATTGCCACCGCTTTGGAGCACCGACAAGCCGACATCGGCGGCGAGCGGTTCCTGGGCGACTACCATGCCGTGCTTCGCGCGTACCGGTTCGGTCGAATAGGCTGGGACGGCAGCAGCCGCGAAGACGCAGAGAAATAACGTTCGGACGCGCATTCACTGACTCGCCATATGCCAGTCAGTCTAACAGCGTGGATGTAGGGGCGGTTAACTACGAGAGGCTTTACGCGGCTGCGATTTTTCGGACCCGGAGCGTGAGGCGACTCTTGTAACGCGCGGCCGTGTTCTTTCCGATGATGCCCCACTTGGCAGCACGATCAACCAGTGAAAACGTCGCTGGGAGCGCCTTGGCGGCGCCTGAAGAATCTTTTTGATCGAGCAAGCGGCGCATCGTACGGATCTGGTGCCGTAGACGGGACTTGCGCATCCGATTGATGATCGTTCGGCGCTCCGTCATGCGGACCCGCTTCAACGATGAGACTGTATTTGCCATGAACCTACTAACCTGAAAATTTGAGTGTTACCCAATTAGGATACCGCAAAGGACCTGCCGGTACTTATGCTTCCCTGGCGCGATCGGTAAAGATGTAAAACGCCTTATCCATTTCGAATGTTTGGATGATGTTGCGGTCGAGAGTGGCCAGATATAACGCGCGAAGGGTCGCCTGGGACATGAGCAGGCGGTCGAACGGGTCCGGGTGGCAGGAGCGTGTCTGATTGAGCCCTCGGATGTCGCGATATTCGACCGGCAATTCCGTGCACGAGAAAGCTTTCATCGTCTGCTCGAGCTGGTCTAGCGAGAAGTTGAAGCGGACGCCGTGCTTTTCGTGCTTGATCTGAATTTCCCAAGCACTGGCGTGGCTGACAAAGCGGTGTTGTGCCCCCTCGATGGCCTTGAGCAGGAGCCCGGCAAACGATCAGGATCTGTCGCCATCCAAATCAGGACGTGCGTGTCCAGCAAGAGCGAGTGTCCGGGCATCATAGCTGGGTAGAGGCGTCGAGTTCTTCCTCGGAGCTATTGAACATCAGGGAGTCCGGGATGTTTCCGGCCTGGTGTTTGAGAAAGCCAAAAGGAAGGGTGGGCTTGGGCACGGGCACAATCTGCGCGACGAGCACGCCATTCCGTTTGAGGAAGACCTGTTCTCCCCGTTCGGCGGCCTCGACCAGTCGGGAGAGCTTGGTTTTCGCTTCGAGCATGTTGGTTTCGGTCATGGAACAAGGTTAGCTAGGGGGCTGGCTAAGTCAACAGCGCTTGGCATGTATCGCCTGTTAGAAGTTTAATTCGAAAAAGTACTGCCGGTTTTTCGGCGGTCGCGGCCGGAGTTCAGAGAAGCTCGAAAGAGTTTTGCGGCGCGGACGCCTTCGAGATAAGCCTCGACATCGTCGATTGAAAATTCGAACCCATGATCAGCCGGGTCGAAAGGACGGCCATCGTGCTGGGCGGCGGTGTAGAGGGCGGCGGCGTCGGCGAGCTGGGCTCTTTCTTCCGCGATGCGTTGTTGCTGGGTGGTGCGGAGCTCGGCCAAATCCTTTTCGCGATGGCGACGAAGGCGCGCTTCCTGCAGCTGAAGATTGCGGAGTTGTTTTTCGTAGGCGAGGAAGGTTTGGAGTTCAATGAGGCCGGGGCGGGCGACGAGGTCCTCATGCGAGAAAGCTTCGGCGAACTGCGAGCGGCCTCGGGCGTAGATGGCCATCTCGAGCGCGGGGATGCGCAGGAGCCGCCATTCGGTGTCGGCAATGGCCTGCACCAGGAGGGACTCGCGAACGCCGACGGGGTTGAGTTCTTCGACTTACTTGGCCAGGTGCTCCTGATAGGGGGCGGCATCCTCGCTCGGGAGCAGGACCGTGCGGCCGGTGAGACCTGTTTTGACAGCATTCAGGCAGGAGCTGGCTTTGCCCTCGGGCGTGCGCGGCCCGGTGGAAAGCTGGGCGTTAGCGCGATTCGCTCTGAGGCGAGCTTCGGGGCAGGGTTCGGGCGACCAGTCGAGCGTGCCGGATGACATTTGGGTTTGTGAGTGCATGGGGTGCGGATTGCTCCTCAAGTGAAATGGCTCGGGAGCCGATATGAAAGCGTGGGCCGCCGAGCCTGCCGGAAACGTAGCACGGGAGAGGGCAAAAGGGCTTTGCGGAATACGGGAGGAGATCGGTAAACCTCAGCGGATCAGTGGGAAAGAGAAATTTTTTAGAGTTGTGATCGGTGGGCGGCGGGTGGCCGGGAAGCGCGGAGGGCAGCACCGCGTAGGAGCGCTTGCCGTATGCCAATCACTTTGACCAGAGATCATTACCCCGGGTCGTGGACAATAGAATAGTTGCTAAAACAGATGTCTCGCAAAATGATTCAAGCTGCCTTGCGCCTTCTCGCCTGTGGCGCTGTCCTCGGTTCATTGGCGCTTGCCGGTTGGGCTGTTTCAACGCCGGTCAACGACTGGACTATGGCCGGCCCGTTTGGCGGTACTGCACGTAGCATAGCCCTCGATCCTAAGAGGCCCGAAGTTGTGCTGGCCGGAGGCATGAACTCTCTCGTGTTCCGGAGCCAAGATGCCGGCGCCAACTGGAATCTGCTCGACTTCCCGAAGCGCAATCTGAGCGAGGTGACCTCTCTGCTGGTCGATCCCTCCGACTCCAACCATTATTGGGCGGGCATGATTTCGGCCGAATCCGGCGGCTTGTTTGAGAGCCATGACGAAGGCAGGACTTGGGAATCCGTTAAGGCGTTCAGCAAATTCGGTGTCAGAGCTTTGACATCCGCCCCGAGCGACCCCACCGAGATTCTGGCCGGCACTTTGCAAGGCGTCTGGTTGAGCGACAACTCGGGGAAGAGCTGGAAGCGCATCTCGGATCCCGACAACCTGGAGATGCAGGGGATCACGGTAGTCGCGGTGGATAGTAAAGATCCGAAGACGATCTATGCCGGCACCTCTCACTTGCCCTGGAAGACGACGGATGGCGGTAAGACCTGGGACTCGATTCACACTGGGATGATCGACGACTCCGATGTATTCTCGATTTTTGTCGATCCGGCTAACCCGTCCGATATTCTGGCAAGCGCGTGCAGCGGAATTTATGCGAGTTCCACCCGCGGTGATCAATGGAAGAAGCTGTTGGGGATTCCTAATACGTCCCGCCGCACGCACGTAATACGCGAGGATCCGTCGAGTGAGAATGTCATTTATGCCGGCACCACGACCGGCCTTTATAAATCACCGAATCACGGCGCCACGTGGAAGACTTTGAGCGACACCCAGGCGAATTACATGGTGTTCGACCCTTCGCATCCAGGCCGGGTGTATCTTGCGCTCGAGTACGAGGGCATCGGCAAGAGCGATAACGGGGGAGAAACGATCGAGCTGGCGAACCATGGCTTCGTGGACCGGGCGATTTCGTCGGTGACGCGCGCCGCTGACAAGTTGGTGGCTATCGAGACCCAAGAGGGCGACACGAGCGGCATCTTTTCGAGCGCGGACCGTGGCGAGAGTTGGAGCCGGCTGAAAGATGTACACGGCCTGGCGGGCGTGCATTTGAAGGCGATTACCGGTTTGCCGAGCCAGTCCGGAACGCTGCTGGGCGCGACTCCGAGGCGTATCTTCAAATCCACCGACTCGGGAAATCTCTGGAAGCAGCTGCCGGTCCGCGTGATGGAGACGCTTCCACCGCCTGCCGAAAAGCCCAAAGTTGCGCCTTCCCGCACAGCTGGGCGTCGCGCGCCGGCTAGAACGACCGCGCGGACACGCGTTACCCGGCCTGCAAAGCCAGTGGTCAAGATGCGTGAGGTGTCGCTTTCCGAAATCAGTGCTCTCTATTCAATGAAGAGCGGGTCGCAGGATTTGGTATTCGCCGCGACAGACCTGGGTCTTCTGAAGAGCGCCGATGCCGGCGAGCACTGGACTTTGGCGAAAATCACGGGATCGCCTGCCGTGACTGCACTCTACTCTGCGCCTGATGCGAGCGGTTATCTGATCGCGCGTGCGGCGGGCGGGCTGTTCGTTTCGAAAGATTACGGCGAGCACTGGGACGATCTGAAATTCCCGCTGGCGGCGGCCGAAGTGAACGAGATCGCTATGCCAACCGCCCCCAACGGCACGCTGCTCGCCGCAACCCGAGTGGGCCTTTACTCTTCGACCGATGGGGGCGCGAAGTGGTATGCCAACCTGGGCGGAATCCCGGCATCGACTGTGACATCGGTCCTTTTTGGAAATCAGGAGGGCGTCGCGTATGCGGTGGGATATGGCCGGCTGTACCAGACGGCGAACGCGGGCGCAGCGTGGAAAGAGGTTCCAACCGCGCTTTCCTCCCTCCGCATCCGTCAGCTTTGGATGCCGGATTTGGCTTCGGGGCGGCTATACGGAATTACGGCTGATCTCGGAATTATCTATCGCGACGGGGTTGTAATTCGCTAAGATCAGTGGTTGGTTTCGTTTACAACTCTGTTGGGGGGAAATGGGTGAGGACTTGTTCGCCTATGCGCGCGGTGGGGTTGACTCTTTTGGCAATTCTTTGCCTTACGGTCTCGGCCCCAGGTCAGGACGCAAATTCTAAGAACCGTGCGGATCAGGCGGCCAAGACAGCCACAGCGGACGAATACCCGGACATTATTGAGCTCGATCCGTTTGGTGGAGTCAGCATATTCGGTCAGGTGAACAAAGGCTTAGGTGAACAATTAGTGACGGGCGGTACGGCGGGCGGACGCGCCGCGTGGAACGTGGCTCGTCACATCGGCGTTGAGCTTTCCTACAACTTCATGGTGAATAATGTTCGCCTGGTTACCCCGATCGGCCCCGGCCTCCCGAGCTATACCTTTGGTCAACAAATCCACTATCCCGCGCTCAACATCGTGTATAACCTGACGCCCCGGGGTTCCCGCTTCCAGCCGTATTTGACGGTCGGCGGCGGGGCCGCGCAGTTTACTCCTACGGATAAAGCTAAGGCATTCGCCAGACAGCCTGAAGTGGACGCGGTGTTTCAGTCGGCGAACTTGAACGATGATCGGAAGGCAGCTTTGAACTATGGGGGCGGCGTCAAACTTCACTTGAGCCAGCACCTCGGCCTCCGGTTCGATGTGCGCGGTTTCTGGTCGCACAATCCTACGTTCGGTCTGCCGAGCGCTCCTACCGGTGGCGTTTATATACCGGGCAAGAACTCTATCAACAGCGTGCAGGCAACGCTCGGGCTGGTTGTTTATGTGAAGCAGCCTTACGTAGCGCCACCACCCGCGCCGCCGCCTCCGCCCGCGCCGTTGAGTGTTGGTGAGATTACCGGCCCGGGCAGTATTTTGTGCCAGGGTAAGGCAATCACGCTTCACTCGACTGCCAGCGATCCGAGCGGTCATCAGCTTACTTATACCTGGAAGCTGAACGGAGAAGCGCAGCCGGGCAGCAGTCCCGATTTTTCTTTCACTCCGAACAATGCAGGCGACTTTAAGGTGGAAGTGGTCATCACGGATTCGACGAGCCCGTCGCGCACGGTGACCGCAGGGCCGACTACTCTCAGCGTGCAGGAGTACGCCAAGCCGCAGATTACGAGCGTATCGGCCAGCCCAACCTCTTTAAGTTGTGCCGCCGACGCGAATGGCGCGCACACCGCCACCCTGACAGCGCAGGCGACAGGTTCGGCTTGTGGGGGCAATTTGACCTATAAATGGACCGTCAGTGAAGGGAGCGTAACAAACGACAGCAGCGCCAACGCAACTTTCGATTCGTCTTCGCTAAACTTTGAAACTGGCGGGGAAAGTGGCGGGCAAGGCCAAAGCAAGACTGTCACGGCCACTCTTACGGCCACGGATGAGACCGATCAGACAGCTTCGCAGACGGCCAGCATCACGGTAAATTGTCCGCCACGGTTCAAGCGCTTGTCTGACGTGGTCTTCGCCAAGGGCAATGCCCGGGTGAACAATTGCGGCAAGCGTATCCTGATTGATCAGGCTGCGCCTCAATCTGGAGCTACTTACGATGTGGTTCTGGTTGGGCATCGCGCGGCGGATGAAGACGCTACTGCTGCCAACAGCGGAACTCGCCGAGGCAGAGGGGCAGTGCGCGCCGCAGCTCGTCGCGCACTTGACGAACAGCGGGCTCTGAATGCAGCCGCTGTCCTCATTGGAGGGCATGGTGCCTGTGCAAGTCTGGATTTGTCCCGGGTGAAAGTGGATTGGGTTGGCGCAGACTCTACGTCGACGCCTGATCCGGGACTGTGTGGAACTTCGAACCTGTCATCAACCAAGGAGCGGCGTGGTTCGCAAGTTTCGGAGGCCGATAAGGATCGCCGGGTGGAAGTTTATCTCGTACCGAGAAACAGCCAAGCGATGCCACCGGCAGTAAAGAACGCGAGACAACTTACGGAGTCCGACGTGAGGGCGCTCGGTTGTCCGCGGTAAGACCAATTGTTCTCACGAAGAGGTGGCTGTGAGCGTCTCTTCGCCGGGATTAATTCTTATTAACTGGTGAAACAGTTTTAAGGTTTAGCAAACCTAGTAAACTGGATCTATTCTGGTGGGTTATATTCTCGTTTTGGAGGAGCAGGATGAAGTCTCGGCTCAAATTTAGGCCGATCGGTTCTGGTGTTTTGTGCGCATCGCTGTGCTTTGGTGCAGTAGCTTTCGCTCAAGACACAAATACACAGAGCACAGCAACAACGAATACAGCTAAGGCTGCTAAAGCGGCAGGCGCAAACGGGCAAGATCAATATCCCGATTTGATCGAAATTGATCCCTTTGGTGGCATTAGCACCTGGGGACAAGTCCAGCGCGGCCTAACGACTAAGCTTGTGAATGGTGGCGTAGGCGGCCTCCGTTTAGCCTATAATCCGTCTGCGTATCTCGGCATCGAACTTTGGGCCGACTTCGATCAGGCAAACGTGGAATTTAGACAGTCGAGCGGCTTTTATCCGGGGACCTTGTCTCCGCTGCCGACTTACAGTTTTGGGGCTCGCAATTACTTTTTCGGTTTAAACCCCATTTTGAACTTGAAGCCTCGGGGTTCGAAGTTTCAGCCTTACTTGACGGTGGGCGTGAATGGCATTCAGTTCACTCCGACCGACACGGCCAAATCGATCGCGAGATCAGGGCCTGTCAACGCGCTCTATAATTCTGCCGGCTTAAACGATAATCTTCAAGTTGGTTTGAACTACGGTGGCGGCGTCAAGTGGCATTTGACCGATCACTTCGGAGTGAGAGTGGATGCGCGTGGCTTCTGGTCGCGCAACCCGACTTACGGCTTGGCGAATTACCCGAATGGCGGGATTTACATTCCGGCTCACGATAAGATCAACGGGTTCCAAGGCACCATTGGTTTGGTTTGGTACGCCGGTACAACGAAATGTCCGGAGATGCCGCCAGCACCGCCTGCCCCAGCTCCGCTTCCCACCCCGACCATCTCGGGCGCGGAAGGCACTATTTGCCCCAACAAGCCTGTCACTTTGCACGCAACTCTCCCGGGGGCCTCAGCCGATCGCAAGCTTAAGTTTGCTTGGACGGTGAACGGGCAAGCGCAGGGCAGCGACAGTCCGGATTTGAACTTTACTCCGGCTGCGACGGGTGGACCTTTCAACATCCAGGTCACCGTTACCGACACGACGCCGCCTCCGCCACCACTCGAACGGCCGAAGAAGTTCCCGGTTCGTTGCTGGGTGCAGCCTCCTGCTCCGGCGCCAGTGGCTCCTGTCACAGGCACAGCTACCGTTACGGTCACCGCGCAAGCTCCGACCATCAGCAGCGTAGCGGCCGACCCGACAGCGCTTGACTGCGCAGCGAACACGAGCGGCAAGCATACCGCTAACCTGACTGCTTCGGCGGCGGCTTCGGCTTGCGGCGGCAACTTGACTTACAAGTGGACCGTCAGCGAAGGCAGCGTCTCGAACGACAGCACCGCCAATGCAACATTTGATTCGTCCAGCCTCAATTTCGAGGGCGGAGCACAGGGCCAGAGCAAGACTGTTACGGCCACTCTCACCGTCACCGATGAACAAGGCCAGACGGCATCACAATCGACCACTATCACGGTGAACTGCCCGCCGCAGTTCGTCCGCCTCGATGACGTGATCTTCGCGAAGAACAACTCCCGCGTGAACAACTGCGGCAAGCGTGTTCTTATCGATGACGCTGCTCCGAAGGTGGCAAGCGGTGACTACGACATCGTGCTCGTGGGCCATCGTGACACCGATGAATCTGCCAAAGCGGCAACACGCGGCAGAGGCCGTCGTGCTAGGGCGGCAACTCCGCTCGATGAGCAGCGCGTGCTGAACGCGGCAGGCGTCCTGAGCGGCGGAACCGGCACCTGCGGTAAGGTCGATCCGTCACGCATCAAGGTTGATTGGGTAGATACCGATCAGACCTCGGAGACCAAACCTGGACTGTGCGGAACTTCGAACGTGAAGGAACGCAAGGGATCCCAGACGACTGAGGCCGACAAGAACCGTCGCGTCGAAGTCTACCTGGTGCCTCACAGCAGCACCACGATGCCTCCGGCAGTGAAGAACGCGAAGCCTCTTCCTGAAGATCAAATGAAGAAGCTCGGCTGCCCGAAATAACGGCGAGTAGTTGAACGAACGAAAGGGCCAAGCGGGTTTCCGCTTGGCCCTTTTTGTATAGGAAGATCTTTTTGTTGAACTGGCTCCCACTCACTCTGCTCACATTAATTCCACTCAGTCCCATGGCAGCGGCTCCGGCACCCATCAGTCCGCGCGTCGCGCTCGCCGAAAATCAGGGCTTCTGTCCGGGTCCGGATTCCTTTAACTGGGAAGTGCCTAAACCCTCTGGCATACAGGTCTGGACCAGCTTGTGCGGGTCAGGGGCGGCGGATCAGGCGATTGCGGTAACGCAAAGCTTTCGTGCTCCGGCGCATCTCTCGCTGTACTTGCTGGGCTGGATGAAACCTGGGCAGCAGGGCATGTCGCTTGAGAACCCAGCCAGCGGCGCAGTTCTCGCAATCCGCCCGGACGAAGCGCCTGGGGGCGGATGGCAGCTCATTAGCTTCGCTGTGCCGGGAACATGGCAGGGGAGCGCGGTGCGCTTGAAGGTGTGGACGGCACGCTCGGGCGACCTGACCTGGGTTGGGTTCAGCGAACCCTTCGAGGCCGGCGACCTCAGCGATTATCGAGGCGCAGGCGGCCTTTTGTTGCGGTTGTTCGAGTATTACCTGCTGCTCTCGTTCGTGTTCTTTGCGACAGTCGTAGCGGCGCTCCGGAGCGATTTTCGCGATCCGTGCTTACTGCTTTTTTTTGGGCTCGCGGGAACCGGCACCGCAGGATATGCCGCCTTCTGGTTGTGGTTCCTGCTGCCGGAGTTCCGTCACCCGTTCAGCGTTCTGGTCCCGCTTTTGTCGGCCGTCTATTTGGGCTGGACATGGCGTCGAATGCAGCCGGCCGCACGGCAGAGCTTGATCCAAACGGCGAAGCCATGGCTGCTTGCTTTCTCGGTCGCACTGTTTGTCCTGGCCGCGGGATTTCTCTATGGCGGTTTGGAAAACCCGATCGGCACGGCGCAATCGCGCTTCTCGCATCAATTGCCGATGGACAATTTTCTGCAATACGTCTTCTCGCAACAGATCATTTCACGAACGATCCTGCATCCGATGATCAGCGACTGGCTTTCGAGCGACCGTCCGCCGCTCGAGACCGGCTTTACTCTGTTGCAGCTTCCATATGTGCTGCCTCCAAGGGCGCTCGCTTACACCGTGCTCGGAGTGCTGCTGCAGAGTTTCTGGGCACCTGCGCTTTGGGCTTTTCTGAAATCGCTGGGCGTAGATAGAAGGATAACGGTCTGGGTGCTTACCACGGCGATTTTCTCCGGCTTTGTTCTGGTGAACAGCTTTTTCGTATGGCCAAAGCTGCTGGCTGCCGCGTATATGCTTGGATTCAGTATGCTGCTGCTGGCACCGCGCTTTGCCAACGAGCTCAGAACGCGCACAAGTGTCGCGCTGCTTGCCGGAGCACTGCTGGCCTTGAGCGTGCTTTCGCATGGTGGAAGCGCCTTTGCGCTGCTGGGGCTGATTCCGACGCTGCTGATACTTCGAAAGGCGGTGCCACTGCGTTCTGCTGTTCTGATCGCAGCGGCTCTTCTTGCGTTTTACTTGCCTTGGACCGCCTACCAGAAATTTTCAGATCCGCCGGGCGATCGTTTGCTCAAGATGCATCTGGCCGGCGTAGATCGACCTACAGCGGAATCGTTTCTCCGCGTTTTAGGCAGATCGTACGCGACAACGCCATGGTCGCAAATCGTCGAAGCGCGCAAGGCAAACGCGGCCACCATCATTGGACCGCTCGGAAAATATTGGAACACATATTGGAGCTTCGTGCGCGAGCTACCGCGCGACCTGGTGCGAGGCGAGAAAAGCGCCGGGGCGCCAGGAAGTTCATTGCGCTCGATTCAGTTTTTCCATTTCTTTCCAGCACTCGGGTTCTTCATGACGGGACCAATTCTTCTTTTAGCAGGCATTTGGCCGCGGTTCCGGAACGAGATCTGGCGCGCTGCTCTGCTCTGCTGGGTCTATGTCATTTGCACGATTGTGATTTGGTGGATGATCATGTTTGTACCGCAGGGAGCGATTATTGTCTCAGGAAGTTATGCCGCAAATGTGCTGGCCTTTGCCGGCGGTGTGCTTGCCTTGGCTGCTATTTCGCGCCGGTTCGCAATCGCGATCGTGAGCTTTCACATTGCGATCAGTTTCATACTCTACGTCATGTACGCGAAGGTGGCACCTAGCCCCGGCACACTGCCTGAAGGTGTCGTACATACAGGCGAGTTGCTGCTCCTTATCGCTTCGTTGCTTCTGTTGTTTGTCATGCTTCGCGTGCTATCGCGCGGCGAGCTGCGCTCATTAGAGCAGGAATCTAAGCGCGTTAGTATGGACGATCCGGCTTTGCGAACCGGCTGAATGATGAGCACTTTCCACAAAACTGACGCGGCTGAATTGCAGGCCATCTATGACGAGCGCTTCAACGCACACATTACATACCGCAAAGAAGTGTGGCGCGTGCTTGTTAGCCATTTTTTCTCGCGCTTCGTAGCAGCTGCTGATTCTGTTTTGGATCTAGGTTGCGGTTACGGGGAATTCATAAACCAGATAGCATGTGAGCGCAAGTACGCCATGGATCTGAATACACGCGCGCGGCAGTACCTGGCCTCTGACGTTACGTTCATCGAGCAGGATTGCTCCGCTACCTGGCCATTGCCGGACAACACGCTGGATGTCGTCTTCTCTAGCAATTTCTTCGAGCACCTTCCCTCCAAGCAGGCCCTGGGTGACACCCTCGAGCAAGTTCGGAGATGCCTCAAACCCGGCGGGCGCCTCATCGCCATGGGTCCGAACATCCGGTTTGTAGGCGGCGCTTATTGGGACTTTTGGGACCACCATCTCGCTTTGACTGATACATCTTTGGCCGAGATCTTGCGGGTCGAGCGTTTCCAGCTCGACAAAGTAATCGACCGTTTCCTGCCGTATACGATGACTAACCGCCGGGCCGTTCCGTCGGCCCTGGTCTCGCTGTACCTCAGAATGCCGTGGCTCTGGCGCGTTTTCGGCAAGCAGTTTCTGGTGGTCGCCCGCAGGCCTGGAGCTCCGTCCTGAGGCAAGAGGTTGCGTTCGCCGCGCTCGTCGGGCATGGGAGAAGTGGAGCATGTTTCGGCTTCGGCGGACGGCAAGACCATCTTCTATTCGTCGAACCTGACCGACATTGACCGCCGTCACCTGGCGAGCGTCGATCCGGCGGAGAACCCAAAGCCGAAACAGCTCACGATGGGCGAGGGCGTTGAGTGGCAGCCCGCGCCTTCGGCAGACCGGAGTGCGCTCGTGTATCTCGCCTCGAGCTACAACGAGCGGGCGCATGCCGCAGTGCGCTTTTCGAATGGACAAACGAAGCGCCTTGGGCCCGAGCCTCCCGCGGATTTCCCGGCCGCCGCTCTGGTGAAACCTCAGCCTGTTCTCCTCACGGCGGCCGATGGCCTGCAGATTCATGGGCAGCTTTTTCTGCCGCCCACGGCAGCGCGCGACACACGGCATCCCGCTTTGCTTTTCTTTCACGGTGGTTCGCGTAGGCAGATGCTGCTTGGCTTCCATTACATGTACTACTATTCGAACGCCTATTCGCTCAATCAATATCTCGCCAGCCAGGGCTATGTGGTGCTCTCGGTGAACTATCGAAGCGGCATTGGGTACGGGCTCAATTTTCGGGAGGCCGTCAATTATGGCGCGCAGGGTGGAAGCGAGTTTAATGACGTGCTCGGGGCCGGGCTCTATTTGAAGTCGCGCCCTGATGTAGATCCTGCGCGTATTGGAGTTTGGGGCGGTTCGTATGGCGGCTATCTCACCGCCTTAGCGCTGGCCAGAGCTTCCGGACTGTTTGCCGCGGGTGTCGATTTTCACGGGGTGCACGATTGGAGCAGCTTGCGCGGATATTTCGCGCATGAGGTGGCGAACGGTGATCCAACGCAGGTTAAGCAAATTCAGGAAGCGGCACGTCTCGCCTTCGAGTCTTCGCCCATGGCCTCGGTAGACACCTGGAAATCACCAGTTCTTCTGATTCATGGCGATGACGACCGCAACGTCGACTTTGCGCAGACAATCATCCTCGCCGAGGCGCTCCGGAAGCGAAATGTCCCTTTCGAAGAGTTGATCTTCCCGAACGAGATTCACGACTTTCTTCTGCACCGCCATTGGGTGGAAGCTTATGAAGCGACGGCCGGCTTCTTTGCCCGGAAACTCAAGGAGCCGGTGCAGTCTGCGCGTCAGCACTGACGTTCTATCGGAGTAAAGCGGCGATTCATCGCTGCCGGTTGGCGCTTGGCCGCTCTTCGCCGTACTATGGAATTGGTGAAGAGGGGTAAAAGTTAGCCGGGTGATCAAGTCGTCTCTGAAATGGCTCGCGAAGATACTTGCAATCGATACTGCGATTGCGATCGCTGTGCCCATCTTTCAAAGCTTCTTCGATGCGCAGGCCACGTTACCGCTGCTGCTCCGGCAATACCTGTACTCGGTCATCTATTCGAATTTGATTGGGCTTCCGCTTTGTCTGGTTCTTCCGCCCGTCTGGCTCCGAACTTCGCGACTGGGATTCCTCTACAAGATGGCCGCTCGGGGAGGCGTCGTCCTGCTCGCGAATTTTATTGGCTGCGGCTTGGCGGGGCTGATTCTGCAGGCGTTGATCGGCGCACGATACGAATATTGGGACGATCTACGGCGATCTTACGGCCTCTCGCTTGTACTCTCGGCCATTGCGGTCGCTTTCGTTTCGATGTACGAGTCTCAGCAGTCCAGGCTGAAGACGACGGCCATGCAACTGAAGACCAAGGAGGTGGAGCGGGAGCGCGCGCTGAAGCTCGCTACGGAAGCCAGACTTTCGTCGCTCGAAGCCCGTATTCATCCACATTTCCTCTTCAATACTTTGAACTCGGTCTCGTCACTGATCCATGAAGACCCTCTCCAGGCCGAGAGGATCGTCACCCGGCTTGCCGAACTTTTGCGCTTCTCGCTCGATGCTGCCCCGGGCGGGCTTGTACCGCTCGAACGGGAACTACAGATTGTCGAAGACTATCTTGAAATCGAGAAAGCCCGCTTCGGCGTCAGAGTGAACTACAAAATAGATGTCGCGCCGGAGCTCGGCGAAGTGCCGGTCCCGCCGCTCTCTGTCCAGACGCTTGTCGAAAACAGTGTCAAGCACGCCGTGGGTCCACGAGCTGCCGGCCGGGCATGGCTTAAACAATCTCGGCGAGCGTCTTGCGGGGCTCTTTGGAGAAAGAGCAAAGCTCGAAATCCAAAGTAACGATCTTCGAACGGTTGTAGTTATCGAAATACCGCATCGCACTGTGCTTCGGGAAGATACTCCGCGGCACAGTGAGGAAACGATTGCCGCGCGATGAACGAAATCCGGGCGTTTCTGGTTGACGATGAGCCGCTTGCGTTGAGG
>JAABUQ010004333.1_pt1 | contig 24316 bp, 20 predicted proteins | sample 5560001 | NCBI WGS metagenome assembly JAABUQ01 (sample SAMN10711888, study PRJNA513371) | rock metagenome | isolation source: Antarctica rocks | place: Antarctica: Victoria Land, Finger Mt nord | collected 2015-12-18
AGCGCGACTACCCCCGCGGAGTCGAGGTCACCGACCAACAGCTGACCGCGGTGAACATCACTCGCGAGTCGTTCCACGGCGAGTGGAACTACTCCGTGAAACCTTCACTACTCAAGTCGTGAGGGCTAGGCAAAGCTCACGCACTGGAGACAGCTAAGCGTGGAGAGCTCGTGTGGCGACCAGACCTCACGACGCGGCTACCCGTCGAAGGTATCGAGCTCTTGCACCACCTCCGCCGGTCGGGCCGTGGCGCGATTCTTAGCTTTATGCACCACGGCCCATTCGTCGGCGTGTCGGGATCTCTCGCTCGCTGTGGCGTCCCTCTGCATGTAGCAGCTGCTCCTTTTTATTTCGGCTTGCCCGCCGCCGGTTATCAGGGTCGCCGCGACAGACAGCACCTCCTTGCCTCCAGGGAGAATGGCGCTCTCGCGTTCAATGCCGCGAGATCTTTTGGTCATGTGTGCCAGCTCCTGGCTCAAGGCAACGTCGTGCAGCTGGCCAGCGATATCCCGGGCAGCGTAGAATCAACGTTCTTAGGACGACGCGTATGGACCGCGTCCGGCGCCGCGCGACTAGCACTCGAGACCGGCGCACCGATAGTCCCGGTTACATCGCATCGAGATGGCTGGTTGGCGCGCCTACGGGTGCAAGAGCCGATTGATCCGGGAGACTTCGCGGACATCGAGACGCTTCAGGAGCACATCTTTCGTCGGCACGAGCCGGCAGTGTTAACGTGGCCAGAGGCGCTCGAGTGGCCTCTACGACGCTGGACGCCGGTCGATGCTGCTGATATCGCGGAGTTTGGCTTTCGCGAGTCCGGTTAGCCATGTGCGCAGTGCCCCGAGCCGGACCTCGCGTGCGGAGTATGTTGCCGGGTGCTAACGCCCCCGCAGTGTCGACGTCTCACCTGTTAGCCTCCAAGCGCCGATGGACGGCGTCACCGTGAGCGAGCAGCGCCGCACTGGGATCAACCTCGTCACCAAGGCGCGCGTGGCCACCGGCTACTGGTGGCGGTTTCGGGCGCGGCGTGAGTTCGATAACCGGTCGTCCGGCAGCACCGAGGCCCTAGTCATCTTGGCCGGTCACAAGCCCGACCTCTGGCCGTGGACCCTGCCCCGCGTCGCTCGCCACGTGCCGCCGCACGTCGATGTCTGCCTGGTAACGCCAGGCGTGGAGGTGCCCGAGCTGCGCCAGTTCGCGGCGCGGCACGGTTGGTCGTGGCTGTCGACGACGAACGGCCACGTGTCCCTGGCTCAGAACGTCGCTATACGAGCACTTCCCGCGGCAAGGTTCATATACAAGCTCGACGAGGACATCTTTATCGCGGAGGGATACTTCGAGGGTCTGATGCAGGGCTTCCGCAGGGTGGGGCTCGAGGCGGAGTACGCGCTGGGCTTCTGCTCCCCTACGCTGAACGTCAACGGCTTCTCCTACGTCGACTATCTACGCGAGCTCGAGCTCACGGACGCTTGGCGACAGCGATTTGGCCCACTGCGCCGAGCGTCCGACGGCGTTCCGGCGCAGGCCGATGGCGACGCGGCGGTATGGCTGTGGCGCCACGGACTGCCCGTCGACGACACCGCGGCTAGGTTCGCGCGCCGACCGTTTGGCTACTCCATCGTCCCCCATCGCTTCAGCATCGGGGCGATCCTCTTCGAGCGTGAGCTGTGGGAGGAGATGCGCGGGTTTCGCCGCGGATGGCGGTCGCCTGGGCTGGGCGAGGACGAGCAGCACGTGGCGGTCAGCTGTCTGTCCTCTTCGCGCATCATGGCCGTGCTCCACAACGTGTATGCGGGTCATTTCGCGTTCGGGGCGCAGACTCCAGTCATGCGCACGGTCTTCGGCAACTCGCTCGACGAGTTCTAGCGTCGACGTCGGCTCGCCTTAGGACGACCAATCATCCGCCCCCGTTTCCGTCGTGGCTATGCCAACGGGCTGAGGCCCAGGCGTGCGCATGACCTAGACCAAGGCGAGTTTCCCGAAGGACGCCTGCGCTCCCTTCGCCGCCGCGCCTTCGCGCGAGACCACGGTCTCGCGCTCGCCGGCAGCTACACCATGCTCTTCCAGGTCGTCGGGCTCGGCGGCAACTTCGTTACCGGGATCATCGTGGCTCGCGGTCTGGGCAGCACGGGGCGAGGGCAGTACGCGGCAATATCGATCGTGCCGGCCGTGTCGCTGTGGGTCTTCTCGATGGGCGTCTCGCAGGCCTCTGCGTACTACTTCGCGCGGCGACCCCAGGATGGCGCGCGCATCATCGGCTCATGGCTTGCCCTGATGATCCCCCTCGTTGGCGGAGGACTTCTCATCACCGAGTTGCTGCTCCCGCAGATACTGGCGGCTCAGACCGCGCACGTCCTGCTGCTCGCGCGCATCGCCATGATCGGCCTGCTCGTCGGCTTTCTGTACTCCCTGTTCTCGGGCGTGCTCGGCGGCGACCATGACTTCTTCTTTCTCAACGTGGCTCAGTTCCTGCGCGTGTGTGGATTGGCGCTTCTGTTCGCCGCGCTCCTCGCGGCTGGATGGTTCACCGTCACCACGGCTATCTTCAGCACCGCGGGGGTCGATGCCTGCGTCACCGGGGCGTGCATGGCGCGGGTGATTCGTCGCCACGGGATCGGAGGTCCTGACTGGAGGCTCGCGCGAGAAAGCCTGTGGTACGGATTTCGCGCCCACGGGCAGAGCGTCGGCGGGTTCGTGACCGGCCGTCTGGACGTATTTCTCATACCGTCGACGCTCGCGGCATCGAGCCTCGGACTCTACTCGGTGGCCACGAACGTGTCGGGCATCGTAGGCACCCTTTCGGGGACGCTGGCGGCGCTCGTGCTTCCCACCGTCGCGGCGCGAGAACGACGTCGGGGCGTTCGGATTGTGGTCGCCTCGATGCACGCCACCCTGCTCCTCGGGGGCCTGCTGGGCGTGCTGTTCGTCGTGCTGGCGGCCCCCGCCGTGAAACTCGTGTACGGAGCGCAATTCCACGGCAGCGTGCTTCCGCTTCAGCTGCTCGTGCCGGGGAACGTCGCCCTTTCCGCCGCGGCCGTGCTCGCGTCTGGCCTCGCGGCGGTCAACCGTCCCGGGCGGTCCTCGCTCACGCAGGTTCCGGGTGCCCTGCTCACCATCGTCGGACTCGCGCTGTTTCTCAAGCCCGGGGGGATCGTCGCGGCGTCGATCGTCTCCACTGTCTCCTACGTTGTCGTGTTCGTCACCGCGCTCCTTCTGTACCGCAACGCCGCCGAGCTTCGGTGGAGCGACCTGTGGCCGACCCGTGCCGAGCTTGCTCTCGTGCGTCGTCCGCGGGCGCTGTTCGGGCGCTGAGGCCCGATGGTTGAAACGAGCAACACCTCGACGGTGACCGCACGCGCGCGCCGGCGTCCGACACGCATCGTGTTCGCCATGCCGCTGGCCGAGCGGTACGGCGGCTCGGAGAACTTCCTGTGGACGTTCCTGCGCCACGTGGATCGCACGCGCGTGCTCCCCTTGGTCGTGTTCTTCGAGGATGGCGGCCTCGTGCGCGACGTAGCCGCCCTCGGCGTCTCGACCCATGTGCTGGTGACCGGGCGATTGCGGGACATCGCTCGCTTCGCCAAGACCATCTACCGCCTCGCTCGCGTCCTGCGTCGCTGTCACCCCGACGTGGTGGTGAGCTGGGACGCAAAGCCGCACATCTATTCAGCACCGGCCGCGAAGCTCAGCGGCGTCGGGCCTCGGCTGATGTGGTGGCAGCACGCCGTCCCCGGGGGAGGCCTACTGCTGGGCCCCGTCACGAGAGTCGCCACCGCACTGCCCGCGCATGCGGTAGGGGCCTCGTCGTCTATTTCTGCCCAAGCGCAGGCCAGGATCCGTCCGAGGCGCCACACGGTGCTGGTGCATCCGGGTAGCGAGGCACCGGTCGCGATGCCCGTGCACGTACTTGACTCTGCGCGTCGCCGCTTGGGCATTCCGCCGTCACGCCAAGTGGTGGGCGTCGTCGGTCGGCTCCAGGGTTGGAAGGGCCAGCACCGCGTGCTGGCGGCCGTGGCGCGATTGCGGCGCCAGGGAGTGGACGCCCACGCGCTGGTGGTCGGCGGCACCGTGTACGGCGCGCCACCCGACTACGAGCGGGACATGCGCCTGATGGCGCTGGAGCCCGATCTGCGCGGCGCGGTGTCGTTCACTGGCCAGGTCCGCGACATCGCCGTCTATCTCGGCCTCATGGACGCCCTGGTCAACTCGTCTACTCGAGAGCCCTTCGGCATCGTGCTCATCGAGGCGATGGCGCTCGGCGTACCCGTCATCGCCGGCAACGACGGAGGCCCTGCGGAGATCATCGAGCACGACCGCTCCGGGCTGCTCGTCGATCTGAGCGACGGCGAGGATGAGCTGGTCCAAGCGCTCGAGCGACTCCTCCTGGATCCGTCCCTGGCCGCGCGGCTGGGTGAAGGTGGTAAACGGCGGTTTGAGACGCACTTCCGCGCCGACCTTATGACCGAGCGTCTCACCAGCGAACTCGAGGCGATCGCGCGAGCGTGAGGCGATTGGCTCGTCGAAGGCCAGCAGGCGACGCACCAGACCACAGGCCGCTGCTGTGGACTGGATCCCGAGGGGCCGGATCGCAGGGGATCATGCGCCTCGAGCACGAGGCGCCGGAAGCCACGTGGCGCGAGGTATGGTGCCCCGCCATGGAGGCCGACTGGCCGCTTGCGAGCATCGTCTTCCTGGCCTCCAACCGGCGGGAGGCGCTGGCGGTGTCGCTGGAGCAGGTGCTCGGTCACCTGGACTATCCGTCCGAGCGCCTGGAGGTAATCGTGGCCGACAACGCCTCGAGCGACGGGACCGCGGAGATGGTGCGCGAGCGCTTTCCGCGCGTACGCATCATGCGCAACGCGGAGAACGTGGGCGCCAGCGGCTGGAACCACGCCATGACCTGCGCGCGAGGCGATTGGCGGCTCATCCTCGACGATGACTGCTACATCGCCGCAGACGCCCTGAAGACCGCGGTACTTCGCGCGCAGGAGCACCACGCCGACCTGGTGTCCTTCCGCGTGCTCTCAGGCGAGGTTCCCGGCTACGCCTTCAACGACGAGTACCCGACCGGATTGCTGAGCTTCTGGGGCTGCTCGGCGATGTTCAGCCGCCGGGCGATCGAGACCGAGCCCTTCTATGACCCGCGCATGTTCATCTGGGCCAACGAGATGGAGCTGACCATGCGCCTGCTCGACCGCGGCTTTCGTCACCTGTACCTGCCCGAGGTGGAGTCGGTGCACATGAAGGGTCCCAACGACAAGTTCGTGGAGCACATGATGCGAGTCAACTACCGACACTGGGGCTACATCGCCGGCAAGCACCTGCAGACGCTGGACGCCGTGGGCGCGCTGGCAAACCTCCTGGTTCACGTTCTCCTGCAGGCGTGGAGCGAGGCCGACGCGCCATCCGCAGCGTGGCCGATGTTCCCCGGGGCTTTGTGGAGGGTCTGCGCCGGCGCGCGCCGGTCCGGCCCGCCGTCTCACGCGTCTACCGCCGCCACAGTCGACACTTCCTCAGCCCGATCCCGTTCCTGCGCTCCCCGCTGGATCGCCTGCGCTCCGGTGGGCATCCCGCGCGGGCGCAGGGGGTGCGACTGGCCCGTAACGCGCGCTGGTATGAGCGCCACCGGCGCTTCTACCCAACCTCGACGGCCATGCTCGAGCTGTAGGGGCTCAGAGCTCCAGCGTCTGGGCGGACGTCGGGTAGAAGCGTGCGTGCTCGCGCCGGTACTCACGCAGACGCTCGGGCTCACCGGCCTGACGCGGACGGCCGCGCCCTGCTCGCACCAGGTCGGTTGGCAGCCCCAGCAACAACTCACGCGGCCGGCGCCAGATGCGCAGCGGCGGCCTGAAGTTGAGAAAGTGGCGCTGGTAGACGCTCGAGACCTCGGCGCGTACGGGGTGGCGACGACGCAGGCCCCGCACGAGCCCTCTGAGTGCCGCGGGCAAGCCCCTGAGCGCCCGGCGGTCGATGCGCAGCGCGTCGCTGGCGATGGTGGCGAGCACCCCGGCCAGCGCCAAGGCCGCATCCCGTGGCTGCATGAGCTTGCCCACTATGTACGCGAAATGAGCGGAGTTCATGAGGTAGGTGGACGACCGGATGTACTCGACGGGCGTCGGCACTCCCGCCTTCATGTGCACGGCGAGCACGTCGGGCAGATGCAGGTGCCGGAACCCGCGGTCGAAGAAGCGCATCGTGAACTCGACCTCGTTGGCCCAGACGAAGATCTCGGGGTCATAGCCACCCAGCGCCGCGAGCACCGGACGGCGCATCAGCACGGCACAGCCCCAGAACGTGAGCAGGCCCGTCGGATAGTCCTCGTCGAAGCGGAAGTCGGGGCTCTGCGCGCTCACGACGCCAAAGGACACCAGGTCGGCCTGGTGCTGTCCTGCGGCGATAACCGCCCGCCGCAGGCCGTCTGGCGGCAGGTAGCAGTCGTCGTCGAGCGCGAGGACGTAGACGCCCTGCGCCACCGCGAACCCGTCGTTGAAGCCACTCACTCCTGAGTTGACGTCACGTCGCAGCACCCGCACCTGTGGGTACTCCGCTTTCACCATGTCGGCGGAGCCGTCGCTTGACGCGTTGTCCACCACCACCGCGTCCACGCGCGCCGCGTCGTAGTCGGACTCGACGAGCATCTGGTGCAGGCTGGCGCGCAGCTCCTCGCGACGGTTGTAGACCAGGAACACCACGGTGACCGTAGGGAGCCGCGCGTGTCCGCGGTCGTGTTCGCTCGAGATAGTCAGCACGCCGGCAAGATAGTCGCCCTACGCGCTCGGCAATCAGCCGTTAGGATCGCCGCCCGTGAGTGGCCATGGCATGAGCAGCGCCGAGCTTCAGGCGCAGGCAGCCCGCTATCCCTGGTACCACACCCTGGACCTTGCGGGAGTGGCGCGGACTGCGGGAAGCGGTGCGCGGGCACGTCTGACGGGATGACGCCCGTCAGCGCACCCGACCTCGAAGAGCGGGATGTCGAGCGCTTGCTGGTGCGAGGAGGTCCCGCGGCCAAGGTAGCGAAGGTCGTCGAGAAGCTCACCGCGACCACCATGGGCACCGTCGTGCTGGGCGGCCGTCGTCTTCGTCCGTTGTTGATCATCACGGCGCTGACCGCGGCCGGTTATGTTCTGTGGTCGCCGGCCGCGCTTCACTTCGACACCGCCTACGCCCTCGTCTGGGGAAGACAGATCCTCAATGGCGATCTTCCGAAGTATGCGGCAATCGGCGCGCCCACCCCTCATCCGCTTCTAACAGCCGTCAGCGTGCTGCTCGCTGTTACCGGCGGGCGCGCGTATACCGTGTTTTCGCTCCTCGGATGCCTGTCGTGGGCGCTGCTTCTCTACGGGATGGTGCGGTTGGGCGAAGCCCTGGGGTCGCTCGTCGCCGGGGTGGGGGCGGCCACCCTGCTGGCCCTCAGCGGTCCCTTCGCCGTTCTCGGCTCCACAGCCGAGAAGGACCTTCCCTACGTCGCTCTGCTGGTGGGCGCAACGACGCTCGAGGTTCGTACGCCGCGGCGCGGAGTGCCCGTACTGATTGTTCTGGCGCTGGCAGGGTTGATCCGGCCGGAGGCCTGGTTGCTCAGCGCGGTGTACTGGCTCTACCTGGCGCGCCACGTGTCCCCGCCACGGCGGCTGGCGACGCTTGGCGTCGTGGTCGCGCCGCTGATCATCTGGCTGCTCGCCGACATAGCTGTCACCGGTGACCCGGCCTTCTCCTTCACGCCCACGCGCGAGGCCGGCGAAGCGCTGGCCCGGCCGACCGGTCTGCCCGGCGACGATTACGTGCTGGGCCGTCAGCTCCCGGATGTGGTGACCTGGCCGGTGTTGCTCGGAGGAACCGCCGCGATCGCGTGGGTGGCGTGGCGACAGAAACTTGCACTGCTGGTGCCCAGTGTCGTTGCCCTCCTCGCCGGCCTGGCCTTCATGCTTCAGGGGCTCGCGGGCCTCCCGGTGAACGACAGGCTGGTGACGCCTCTGGCCGCCATGCTGACGCTGCTGTTCTCGATCGCCGTAGTCACCTGGTTGAAGGACTGGCGCGCCCCCGGAGGCCGACCGTGGGCGGCGCTAGGAGGGATCTGCGTGATCGCCACCATCGCGGCGCTACCCGGGCAGGAGCGCCGCCTAGCCAGCCTGCGCCACTCGACCCTGGTCGCCGGCCGGGCCTATGAGGACCTGCGCGCGTTCATGGGCTCGTCCCCAGGAGCCCGCCTGCGCTCCTGCCCGAGGACCGCTCTCGAGCCGTTTGCAGTCAACGCCGACGCCCAGCTTCCTACGTTCTGTACTCGATGTATCAGGGGGCTACTGACCGGATCGCCGTCTCGAGCACGAGACGCGAAGGCCTTCTACTCGAGCGTCCGCAGAGCCAACTCGCAAGGGACGACCCGCCCGACAACACGATCGCTGATGGTCTTGCGAGCCCTCGCGGATTCAGGCCTGTGGGCAGCAACGCCACCTGGACTGGCTGGGCTCGCGGCTGTTAGAACTCGCCTCGCGTTGTAGGCAAGACGCGATTACTGCGGAGCCGACGACGCGTGAGAACTACCCTTGCTCACCTCGCAAAGGACCTCGGGGCGCGTGAACGCGCGGCCAACCTAGCGGCTGAGAAGCTCTCGGTAGAGCGCCTCGTGAGCCTTGGTCGCCGCCGCGGAGCTGAAATCGGCCGCCCGTCGCACGCACGCCGCCGCGCAGCGAGGGTCATGGGCGAGCTCCAGCGCCTCGAGAAGTGCCCGCGCAAGCGCGTGTTCGTCCTCGCCCTCGAACAGACGGCCGATGTCGCCGCCACCGCCCAGGATTTCCTGTGGGCCGAAGCCGGTCGAGGCGACGCACGGCGTGCCGCACGCGAGTGCCTCGACGATGACCAGGCCGAACGCCTCGTTCACCGACGGAAGAGCGGAGACCCACGCGCTCCGGTACAGGTCCACCATCTCGTGCCCCGGGCGGGAGTCCGAGAGCTCGATTCCGTCGCCGCTCAGCGCACGCGCGAGCGACGGGTCGCGCGGTCGTATGAGAATGAGCCGCGCCGACGGCAGGCTGCGGCGCACGCGCGCGAACGCCCTTACGAGCAGTCCGACTCTTTTCGCGGGCACTTCCGGGGCTGCCGCGCAGACGATCGTCGGCCGCTCGTCGCGCGCGCCGCCGGGCGAGAACTGCTGCGTGTCCACGCCCGGGTAGATGATCCTTCCCTCCGCCCCCATCCAGCGCCAGACGCTGTCGCGCGCGGTTCGGCTCAGCACTACGAGCGCGTCGCTTCCGTATACCGCGCGGCGGATCGTTTCGAGTCGTAGCGCGCGGTAGGACAGCCACCCCGCCGCCATCAGGCCCATCCACGAGAGGACCGACGGACGGCTGGTCCGCCGCGCCCAGGCGACCGACGCGAGCGCGTCCGAGGCGTAGAAGGCGTGGGCCACCTCCGTGTCAAAGGCGAGCAGCGAGCGGTAGCTGAACGGCAGGTGGGTGAGGTTGTCCCCGAGCTTGCGCAGCCGCAGGGGCAGGTCGGGTGGGCGCCAGTTGCGGACGACCTCGACGTCCCCCTCCATGGTTCGGCTCGGCATCCCCGGGTGACTCGTGACGATCTGAGGCCGATGGCCCCGCAAGGCCAAGCCGGTCGCCACGTCGTGCATTATGCGCTCGGTGCCGCGCCTGACCTCCGGCCAGTAGCAGAAGTTCAGGAGGGCGACCCGGAGCGGGTTCCCGTCCGACACCTCGGTCATAGGAGAAGCGAGCGGTGTCGTACCGAGCCCTCCGCAAACGCCCAGATCTCAACCGCGTCACCTGCGACCACTCGTGGGGACTCAAAAAGCGAGACCAACAGCGCCTTGGGCCTGAAGCCGCGCCGTGAGACGACGTCGAGAAGCAGGTAGGGAAGTCCGAAACGCCAGGCTCGGGAGAGCGCTGGGCTGGCGAGCAGACCGGCGAGCGCTGTCCACGTGCGCATATGCCGCCAGGTCCAGAAAATCCCGAGGGGTTTGTAGCGGCGCAGGCGGGGCTGGAGCTTTAGCATCAGGGGCAGGTCTCGCCACCTGCGGTTGATGCTGGCCCAGCCCGCGAGCGAGAAGGCCTCGACCGCGTGGTTGACGATCGCCCGTGGCGCGGCGACGAGCGGAGCGCGCGCATCGCGGCAACGGATGCACAGTTCCATGTCCTCGCCCACGAGCAGCGACTCGTCGAATCCGCCGACCTCCTCGAGCAGCGCGCGCGGGTAAAGGATGTTCGCTGTCTGCGCACGCGGGTCCGGTGGCTCGACCGACAACGTCCGTACGAGGGGACGAGCGAATACCTCGGCTTCGAGCGGATCGGGTCGTACGGCGCCCTGGACCATTGCCCGCGGCCAGGTGTGTGCCGCCGCGATTAGCTCGCCGAGCCATTCGGGCTCGGGCCGGCAGTCATCGTCAACGAAGGCGACCAGAGGCGCGCGCGCGGCGTGCCAGCCGATGTTGCGCTGCCGAGCGGCCCGCGCGTGCTTGGGGAGGATTCGCCACGGCCGCAGCACTCCGGCGCCGACGAGAGGATGACTGCTGATCATCGCCGCCTCTTCGGATCCGCTGTAGTCGTGGACCACGAGGACCTCAAATCGACTGCGGTCGATCGTTTGCTCCTCTAGCGCATTAAGTAGCCAGCGAAGGCGCAGCAGGCGTCTATGGGACGGAACGACAACCGTTACCTCAAGCTCGGGTCGCTGGCAGTCGTCTGCGCTCACGCGGGGCATTCAAGCACGGCGGTGTGGGCAGTCCCTACCATCGGCATGTGGAAACGCTCACCGGATTAGAGCCCCCGACGGGCGAGCATTTGCTGACCGACGCCGTCGGCGCCGACGGCCGCTTCACTGGTAGGCCGGGTCAAGGGCTCCGCGCGCGAACGGCGCGAGGGAGCCTTGTCCATGCCGCGTTTCTCGCCTTCATCAACGCGATCAACTTCGCCAGGGGTATCGCCCTGGCTGGGTTTCTCACGACCGCCGACTTCGGCCTGTGGGGCCTGATCATGATCGGCTTCGGGAGCGTGGGCGCCCTCGCCCAAGTCGGAATCGATGACAAGTACATCCAGCAGGACGAGCCCGACCAGCGGGCGGCCTTCGAGCTCGCATTCACTCTGCAGTGCATGCTGATGGCGGCCTTCGCCCTGATGATCGTGATCGGAATGCCGCTCTTCGGGCTCCTTTACGGTCACGGCGAAATGGTCGCGCCGGGACTGACACTGGCCATCGCCACTCCTGCGTACGCACTGCAAGTGCCGCTGTGGGTGCACTACCGCAGGATGGATTTCGTCCGTCAGCGCCTGATTCAAGTGGTGGATCCCGTTGTCTCGCTCGTGCTCACGATTGGTCTGGCGGTCGCCGGCTTCGGCGTCTGGGCACCTGTCGTCGGCGTCGTAGCCGGGGCGTGGGCAATGGCTCTGGTGGCCGTGCGTACGTCGCCGTATCCGCTGAGATTCCGCTACGACCGCGCAAGCCTGCGTGACTACGCGACATTCTCATGGCCTCTGCTCGCCGCAGCCCTGAGCTACATCGTTCTCGCCCAGACTCCGGCGGTTGTTGCCGACAAGACGCTCGGGCTCGCCGCCGTTGCCGCGATCACCCTGGGGACGAGCATCGCCGTCTTCGCACATCGCCTCGACGGCATGATCACCGACGCCCTATATCCGGCGATCTGCTCGGTCAAGGAACGCCGCGACGTGCTGTTCGAGGCTTTCTCCAAGTCGAACCGCCTCGCTCTGCTCTGGGCAATGCCCTGTGGCGTGGGCGTCGCGCTGTTCGCCGGAGATTTCGTGCACTTTGTGATCGGCGAGCAGTGGCGGCTAGCGGTGAACCTGATAGCAATCTTCGGCCTCACTGCCGCCTTCGCTGAGGTGGCCTTCAACTGGACCGCCTTTATGCGTGCGCTCGGTTATACCAGGGCGATCGCGGTGGCGGTTTTCGTGCAGCTCGTTGCCGTGCTTGCCATCGCCATCCCTCTATTGGTAGTTGACGGACTCACCGCCTTCGCCGTAGGGAACGCCATAGCAATCGTGCTGGCCGTCTGCGTCCGCCTCTTCTACCTTTCTAAGCTTTTTTCGTTGCGCCAAATGCTCATCCCGCTGTGGCGCTCGGTCCTTCCCGCAGCCACTGCGGGCGTGTTCATCCTGGCTCTGCGTAGCGTGGGACCGGCCGGGCGCGGGCCGGTTCAAGCCCTAGCGGAGGTGGCACTCTTCGTGGTGCTCAGCGCGACGCTGTCCATGGCGACCGAGCGACGCCTTCTCAAGGAGGCGGTTGGCTACCTGCGCCACCGCGTGCTCATAACCGGGGAAGCAGGGCCACTCCCCGTCGGCAGCGGTTGAGAAGGCGAGCGCGATTTCGGTGAAATGCAGGGTTGCGTCTATAGAAATGGTGCAGCAGGCGCCGCGGGCGCGGATGGCTAGCCTGGCTTGCGCATCTCCACGGCGATGCTCGCGGTCTTACCGGTGATTCGGCGGAGCATGAGGTCCAGTGCGGTAAACATCGACTGGAGTAGGAAGGTCCATAGCGAGGGGGTGAAGATCCCGACCGAGGGGAAAACGCGGTCCGGCCAGCGTCGTCGCGGAAAGCGGTCGCGGAGCCAGGAATGGCAGGTCCAGACCCAGAAGATCGGGTTCGGCTGGTAGTCGACGCGTTCCATTTGTAGGCGCATATCCAAAGCCAGATGACTCAGCGCGACCTTGTCGTAGAGCGTCCAATGGCGCGGAAAGTGGTTGCCGCCCCAGTGCCCCTTGAACTGCCGGGCATCGGCAGAGTCCCAGTTCGGCGTGGTCACCACGAACAGGCCGCCTGGGGCCAGCAAATTGGCCGCGCGCCTGGCAAACGCCTGCGGATCATCGACGTGCTCGATGACGTGGAATGCGAGGATCACATCGAAGGTGCCGCTCTCGAGCTCGTGGTCTACCTCGAAGCGTCCGGTCACCACTCGGTGGCCCCGGCGCGCGGCCACCGACGCCGCTGCCTGGTTCATCTCGATGCCGTGGGTTTCGATTCTGTTGCCAGCTACGCTCTCCCGGTACCAGTCGAGCAGACGTCCGTCGGCGCAGCCGACGTCAAGAACCCGCAGGGGGCCGGACTTTCCCAGGTGATCCACGAGGACCTCGAACCGCCGCTGATACATGCGCATCTTCATCCGATCGGTTAGTCCCGACGGAGCACTCCCGTCCTCACTGAGAAGGTTGTATGCGTAGTAGTTAGGCGGGTAGATTCGACCGAGCTCGCTCACGGCGGGGCGGGGATTGAGTCGGACCAGCCCGCAACCGCCGCAACGGACGAACGTGAACTCCTCGTCCGTCGTGTGCTCGTATTCGTGTTCGCGGCCCCGCCAGAGGGTCGTTGCCTCCCGCGAGCCGCAACGCCTGCACGGAACGTCGGCCTTTTGAACTGGGGCGCTCAGCGCGAAAGTTGGCGCGAATACTGCCGCAGCGCGTAGCCGTAGGAGCGGCGAACAAGCACCGGAGGCGTATCGTCTCGCTCGGCTAAGCGCTCCTGCAGCCGCGGCAGACGCGGCGCGGGGACTGACGGAAGCAGGTGATGCTCCGCGTGAAAGTTCATGAAATACGGCGCCACGAGCGCCCGCTCGAGCCAGGTGCTCTTGATCGTGATGAGCCGGTTACCGTGGACCGGCTCCTCCGAGTCGGCGATCGCGTGCTCGACGAAGCTGCGAATGAGGTGGGTGAGCGCGGTGAGGCTGGCCAGCGGAGCGAGCCAGAGCGTCAGGTAGACCCACCAGTCAAAGAAAAGCGTCAGAACCACGGCGATCAGCGCCTGCACAGCGACGAGCGACAGAAGGTCACGACGTGGCGAACCCGCCCGCGCCGCTTCCCTGGGCGCCCTGGGGCCCATGAGGACCATTCCGGCATAACCACCGAGCAGTCCGTTGAGGAAATAGTGCACGAGGCCACGGCGCGTTCGCTTGCTGTCGCCGGAGTAAAGGTCGCGGTCGGGATCGTCCGGCGCCCCGACCAAGCGGTGGTGAGAGAGATGCCTCGCACGCGCCGCGCCAAACGGAGAGCCCACTGCGGCCGCACACAGATAGACACCCACAAGATCATTCCAGCGTCGGCTCGGGAGGAACTTGCGGTGAACCGCTTCGTGCTCGCAGTTCAGAAGCGCCTGCTGCCGTGAGGACACGACGACGAAGGCTGTTGCGAACGTCCACCACGCGGGGTGGACCCAGAACACCGCGATCGCGCCGATCGCTACGACCCAGGCGAAAGCGAGGTAGAGGAGGTTGTAGGCGACCAGCCGCGGAGAAACCTTGATCAGATCGCGGGCCTCGCCCCCTACTAGACCTCGTACCTGGGTGGTTCGCACGCTCGCGGCATGCCTCTCAGGGACCCGCTCGAGAACACCTGTCTCCTCCACGATGTGGAGGCTACCAGCCCATGTTTCTAAGCGTGCGTAGCTTTTGACGTCGAGAAGTGATCTGCGCGAGTAGTGGCGCCTGGCGATGAATTTGCCCTGTTCGGCCTCTGCGGCTCTCGCGGAGTGGCGTCTCCAGGAGTCGACCGCTACCTGCGCCGGCGCTCGGATGAGGCCCTGCCGCTGTCGCTCGGCACCGGCTGAGGCGCGAGAGCGGCCGTCCCGATACCGCGCCGAGCGATCGTCCTAGCGGTACGGACGAGCAACACGACCCACGCGACCCAAACTGCGGTCATCAGGACGATATAAACGGGGGCTACCGCGTCAGGCCCCCAGGGCGTGGCGTAGGTCAGCAAAGCGACTGGGAGAAGCACCGCTTGGAGGGCGGCAACCTCCACCAACCACCCAGCCATCAGGAAAAAGGGAAGCCCCCACACGACGTACTGTAGGAAGAAGTTGGGGTTGGCGAGATAGACGATCAGCCAGACAACCGCCGCGGCCTCGGCGGCGCGCGGCCGATAACGCAGCAGGAACAGGCCACCAGCCGCAAGGCCGGCGGCCACGAACGTCGAAGCTTGGTGATAAACCCAGTCGGTGACCGCCGTCGGGACTGTCGGGATGCCCGTGAGGTAGGCCTCCGCCAGTCCCGGCTGGAGGAACATGGTAAGCCCACCCAGCCCAGGCGCTCCGGAGTACCTGAGCGCGGCGACGAAGTGGCGTGCGTCCGCGAGCAGATACGGGCCCACGGCGAGGAGCACCACTGCGACTGCGGTCCCCACCAAGGTCGCCGCCTCGCGTCGCGAACGGGCGGCAGGCACGAGCGCGACGAGCATCACGATCGGCACGGTCTTCACACAAGCTCCCAGGCCGATGAGGAGCCCAGCTCGGCCTGCCCGCCTGCACACCGGCAACGCCTCCCACGTCCACACGGCCGCTACCGCCGGCAGAATCGCGACCGAGTCGATCTGTCCGTGGTAACCGGATATGACAGCAAACGATGGGCCCAGAGCGACCAGGCCGGCCGCGGCGATGCGCAGTCGATCTGGCTGCGCGTGACGACCCAAGAAATCTTGAACGAGCCACGCGATCGCGAGGTCGGCGGCGACGGGTACAACGCTGGAGACACCGTGAAACGGAAGATCGAGCAGGTTCGCGACCTTGTATTCAACCGCTGCGACTGGCAGATACGCGGGCGGGTAGGGCCAACGCACCAGCTCGAACGCGCCAGCCAGTCCCTGAGGACCTAGGATCCGGTAGACCGACAGCGGGTCATGCGTAAAGACCTCTCCCGCGAGGCGCAGGTTGCCGATGTCGTATGCCTGCCCCTTCGTCGCGAACGCGATGCCGAGACGGACGGCGGCGCCGAGACCCAGGATCGCGAGCAGTAGTTTCCGCGCCCCAGGCGCCAACGTCCGAGTGATAGCAAGCGCCGATAGGATCACGGCGTGGTGGAGCTCAGCGTGGTCATCCCGGTTTACGGGTGCGATAGCTGCCTGCACACCCTCTACGCGCGCCTGCGCGCTTCGCTTGACAGCTTGAGTGACAGCACCGAGATTATCTTCGTCGATGACCGCAGCCCTGACGGCGCCTGGCGCACGCTACTCGAGCTCGCCGCCGACGACCCCAACGTCAGGGCGATCCGGCTTAGTCGCAACTTTGGCCAGCACTACGCGATAACGGCTGGCGTCGCCGAGTCGCGGGGTCGTTGGGTGGCGGTGATGGACTGCGACCTCCAGGACGAGCCCGAGCAGCTTTCGCGACTGTACGAGAAGGCCCTCGAGGGCCACGACATCGTGCTAGCGCGGCGAACGCGGCGGCGGGGGCCGTGGCCGCGGCGCGTTGCCGGCCACTCCTATTACCGAGTCCGCAACGGGCTGGTCGGCGCGGACATGTTCGCCAACTTCACGAATCTAAGCATCATGTCGCGGAAGGTCGCCGATGCCTTTCTCGCCCTCCGCGACCGCGACCGGCAGTACCTGCTCATCCTTCACTGGCTCGGGTTCGAGCGTGCTGAGGTCGAGGTTGAGCCAGCCGAGCGCCACTCCGGCCGCAGCTCCTACAACCTGCGGGCGCTCGTCCGCGTGGCGCTGGACGGAATGTTCTTCCAATCCACCGTGCTACTCCGCTGGATCGTCTACGCAGGCTTTATGTTCGCAGCGGCCGGCGCCGCACTGGCCCTCTACACGCTCGTGGTCTTCGCCCTCGGCCGTTCCCTGCCGAACTGGACTGGTCTTCCCGTGCTGATACTGCTGCTCACCGGGTTCATCATCTGCAGCACCGGCGTGACCGCCCTTTACGTCGGGAAGATCTTCGAGCAGGTCAAGGGGCGACCGCTCTACGTCGTGGACACGAAGGTCTCGGGTGGGTTGGAGGAGCATTTCCGACGTGAGCTGGCGACCACGCCCGCCGTCGAGGAGGCAGCCGTGGTCGATCCATCTCCGCCCCCGGTGGATCCGGCGCGCCCGTAAGCGGAATGATCCCCTTCAACAGACCGCACGCGACCGGGCGCGAGTTTGGCTACATCCAGGAGGCCATCGACGGCGGACACCTGTCGGGCAACGGGCCGTTCCACCGGCGCTGTGGTGCCTGGCTGGAGCAGCGGATCGGGTGCCGGCGCGCGCTCCTGACTGCATCGGGCACCTCAGCGCTCGAGATGGCGATGTTGCTGACGGGCATCGGCCCCGGCGATGAGGTCGTGATGCCCTCGTTCACCTTCGTCACGTCTGCCAGCGCGGTCGCACTGCGCGGCGCCACCCCCGTGTTCGCCGACATTCGATCGGACACGCTGAACCTGGACGAGCGGGCGGTTGCTGAGGCAGTGACCGGCCGCACACGCGCGATAATGCCGGTGCACTACGCTGGCGTGGGCTGCGCGATGGAGCAGCTGGAGGCGCTCGCCGAGCGATACGGCCTGTTCATAGTCGAGGACGCCGCGCACGGCATCATGTCCAGTTACCAGGGGCGTCCCCTGGGCTCGTTCGGGCAACTCGGATGCCTCAGCTTCCACGAGACCAAGAACGTCACCTGCGGCGAAGGCGGTGCGCTGCTCGTGAACGATGAAGCCCTCGCGGACGCGGCGGAGATCGTGCAGGAGAAAGGAACCGACCGCAGCCGCTTCTTCCGCGGCGAGGTGGATCGCTACACGTGGGTCGAACTCGGTTCGTCCTTTGTCGCCAGCGAGATCAACTCCGCGTTCCTGTGGGCCCAGCTTGAGGAGGCCGACCGGATCACAGCTGACCGGATGCGGATATGGGAGCGTTACCATGAGCGCTTCGCGGCGCTTGAGCAGGCGGGTCTGCTGCGCCGGCCCGTGGTCCCCCCGGAAGCGCGCCACAACGCGCACATGTACCACGTACTCCTTCCCGACTGCCCGCGCCGAGATGCGCTCATCTCGGACCTGGCAGCCCGAGGTGTGCAGGCCGTCTTTCACTACGTCCCCCTGCACAGCTCCCCCGCCGGCCGACGCTATGGGCGAGCGGATGGTCCCCTGCCGGTGACCGACGACGTGAGCGGTCGTTTGGTGCGTCTTCCCCTGTGGGCCGATATGCGGGAGCGCGAAGTGGAGTTCGTCGCTGTGGCGCTCGAGGAGGCCCTCAGAACCCGCGTCGCTACAGCGTGACGGTCACGACGTCGCCGACGGCGGAACGCCCGCTGGCGGTGCTCGTCCTCGGTGTCGGCGGGAATGTGAGCCAGGGGATCCTCAAGGCACTCGCCGCCTCCACGTTGCCGACGCGGACGATCGCCGGCTGCATCAGCCCGCTGAGTCTCGGTCTATATCGCGCCGACCTGTCGTTTGTGACCCCGCTCGCCTCGGACCCAGGATTCCTGCCTTGGCTAGAGGAGACGTGCGTGGCCGAAGGCGTCGATGCGATCCTTTCGGGCTCAGAGCCGGTGCTCGAAGTTCTCGCACGCGGCAGCGTCGGGATTCGCGAACGCACGGGAGCTCGGTGCCTCGTCAGCCCCCCGGAGATCATCGAAGTCGGGCAGGACAAGCTCTTGACTGCGCGCTGGCTCGAGCGTGCCGGCCTGCGCTATCCGCTCACCGCGCCCGCCTGTGATCGCGCCGCGGTCGCGGCCCTGGTCGGGGCGGTCGGTCTGCCGCTCGTGGCTAAGCCACGACGAGGCAGGTCGGCAGAGGGAGTGACCGTCGTACGCTCTTACGCTGAGCTCGAGAAGCAGATGACGCATCCCAACCAGTTGCTCCAGGAGCACCTACCAGACGGCGCGGAGTACACCGTTGGTTGCATGACTGACAAAGACGGGCACGTGCGCGGCAGCGTCGCCATGCTCAGGGAGCTGGGATCCGGCACGACCGTCCGCGCGGAGTTCGGGGACTTCCCTGAGGTGCGGACGTACGCGACGGCGGTCGCCGAGCGGCTCGGAGCGACGGGGCCATTGAATGTCCAGCTCCGCGTGCGGGACGATCAGCCGATCGCATTCGAGCTAAACGTCCGCTTTTCGGGCACCACACCGGTTCGTGCGCGCGCCGGCTTCAACGAGGTTGAGGCCGCGCTACGCCATTTCGTACTCGGCGAGCCGATGACGCTTGCGGGAACCACCACGGGGACGATGCTGCGCTACTGGAACGAGATGTACGTTCCTGCGTCGGCGCGCGGGGCGCTGGTCGCACGTGGTCGGCTCGAGGATCCTTGGGCGGAGTCGGTCGTCGTCGAGGACTGGGGGATGCGCCGGTGAGGGTCCTCGTGACCGGGGCCAGTGGGCACGTTGGTGGGGCGGTGGTCGACAGGCTGGCCGCTGACGGGCACGAGGTGGTTGCGGTGTCGCGACACGGGCGGCGCCACGGAGGATCGGTGCACGTGTTGCCGGCAGATATCGCCGACCCGCGGACACTCGAGCGCGTTAGCGCCGAGCGACCGTGCGATGCGATCGTTCATGCTGCCGCAGTCTTGGGAGGTGCGCCGTGGGACTCCGAAATTTCGCGCGTGAACTGCGTCGGCGTGCAGCGCGTGTTGGCACTCGCGGAGCGCTGGGGGTGCCCCCGGTTTGTGTTCACTTCGAGCATCCAGGTAATCGGTAGGCCACGAATCGTGCCCGTGGATGAAGGACATCCGCTCGAGCCGCTCACGGCGTACCACGCCTCGAAGCTCTTCGGCGAGCGCATGGTGGCAATCGCCGCCGGACGGGGCATCATGTCCTCGAGTCTGAGGCTGACCTCCCCCGTGGGGCCGGGCATGGCTGGCGCGCGCATCTTCTCGGTCTTTGTGCGCCGTGCCCTCGCGGGCCTGCCGCTCGACGTTGCCGGCGCGGGCAGCCGCGGCCAAGACTACGTCGACGTGCGAGACGTGGCGGACGCTGTCGCGCTGGCCATCCAGCGCGGGCTGACCGGTGTGTGCAATGTCGGCTCCGGGAGGACGGTCTCAAATCGTGAGCTGGCTGCGCGCTGCGTCGAGCTGCTGGGCGCACGCTCGGAGCTGCGAATCGGAGGCGTACCTGACGCCGAGGAGGGCATCAGCTGGGAGGTCTCGATTGCGCGCGCATCGGCGAAACTTGGCTATGCTCCGCGCCGCTCGCTCGAGGACTCGATCCGAGACCTCGCAAGCTCGCCGGCCACGGCCTCGCAACAATGATGATGAGATCGCCGCGGCGGTCGGAGTTCAGCCGGTAGACCGCGTGCGTCAGGCGCGCGACGAGCCGCGTAGCGCCACCGTAGCTGGGGGTGGCGCTCATCCGATTCTGGAGCAGGCGGGTGATCGGGCTGTAAAAGGGGAACCCCCAGCGCAGGGTGCGCTCGACCTCAAACCCCACTCGGTCAAGCAACCGCTCGAGCTCGCCGCTGCGGTAGTTGCGCACGTGGCCAACCTGCTCCTCCCATGGACGATAGCGGTGGAGGTCGCCTCCGATCGTGGCGACCACGAGACGACCACCTGTCATCGCATGCATGTTGCGCAAGGCAGCCTCATCGTTGGGCAGGTGCTCGAGCACGAGCGAGCTGAAGACCAGGTCAAAGCAGTCGGGTAGGGCCTGCCGTTCGATGTCCAGCGCGATGAAGTCATGCCCCGGATGCCGATGGCGGGCGCGCGCGAGCGCTTCTTTAGAGACGTCGGCGCCGACGAAGCGCGCCGAGCTTCGCCCTGCCAGCAACATCGGCAGGTTGTCGCCTGTACCGCAGCCGACGTCGAGGACGGTCTGGAAGTCCAGCTCGGCGACGGTCTGGCGGAGCAGCCGACGCAGATGGCGGTGGGCCGGACCGTGCTCCTGGAGGTCGCCGTAGACGTTGCGCCAGATGTCGTCGTAAACGGGGGTCGCGGCTGTCATTGACAGCCGCGACAATAGCCTGGGGACACGCAGACCCCTTAACTGCTGACTAGACTGCCCGGTCGAATGAGGGCCCGTGCAATTGGTCGCCTGTGCGCGCCTGAGCCGGTGTTCGCCAGGTGGCGGTAATGCGATGACCGTGGATGCCGTATCGCTCGGCGAATACCTCAACGGCGTTGGACTCTTTACCATCGTCTGGGGTTCCAGTGGCTGCACCGCGCTGCTCGTCGTGCGCTCGCTGCCACGGCTGGAAGGGCCGCCGCGGGCTGCCGCCCTATCCCTGGTGTTCCTCGCCGTCCTGCTGGCGGCTCATCTCATCCCCGGAGCGCTCGGCCTGCTCCGTCCGGGCGGCGTTGCGCTGACGGCGATGTTAGGCACCTTGGTTGCGTGGCTCGCCACGCGACGAGTGCCCCAGGTGGAGCCGACAGCGCTGGCGCCCCCACCGCTTGACTCTGGAAAGTCCGGACGCGCCTCGCGCTGGATCGCGCTCGCTGTCGCTGTCGCTGTCGCCGCCGTGGCCCTTGCGGGACTCACAGGCGTCCGCAACCGTGCGCCTGACCACGTCGACGCGCTGAGCTTCGCGCTGCCGGGCGTAGCGGGATGGATCGGCACGCACTCGATCTGGCACGTCGGAGCGTTCCTCCCATACCTCCAGGTACGTACCTATCCGAATAGCGGTGATTTGCTGTCGCTCGCAGCGATTCTGCCGTGGCATGACGATGCGTTCCTGCGTGTGCTCGCGTTGCCGCTGCTGGGCCTGACGGCGTTATCGGTTTATGCGATTGGCCAAGAGTTGCGCGCTGGTGGAGTTACTTCGGCGCTCCTCGCAACCGCTGCCGTTTCGCCGAGCGTGATCCTCGCCACGGCCATCGACGAGTTGAAGCCGGATGCCTTCATGTACGCCACATTCGCCGGTGGGCTGCTCTTCTTGGTGCGCCACGGCCGCACGGGCGGACGGGCGGACCTTCTGCTCGCCGGTATTGGGCTGGGCTTGGCGTTTGGCTCGCGTTGGTACGGGCTCACAACCGTTGCCCTCCTCGAGGTGGTCTGGGTAGGGGCACTGCTGGCGGCCCGCCGCCCATGGCGCATGGTTGCGCGTGACTTTGTGCTGCTGAGTGGCACCGTGCTTGCCACCGGCGGTTTCTGGCTTGTGCGCAACATCGTCCTCACCGGCAACCCGCTGTACCCGGTTAAGCTCGGGGTTGGTGGGTTCACGCTCCTGGACGCGCCGCGCGACGTCTTCACTGTGAAGTTTGGCTTTACGGTCGCCCACCGGCTAACGCAGCCCGGCTTTGCGGGCGGTACTCTCAGATCTGCGCTGGGCGGGGCGTTCGGCGGGACAGGTCTTGTCGCGCTGGTCGGTGTTCTGATCGCGGCGGCCATGGTGGCTGGACGTGGTCGCAGGGCGGTAAACGGTCGCGGGCTCGCGCTGGTGGCCGCGGCGGGGATGGTCGCGGTCACCTACCTGCTGCTTCCGGGCGGTGCGCAAGGCTTCCCCGACCGCCCGTTTCCTGGCATCGTCGAGGCAAATCTGCGCTGGCTCGTTCCCGCGCTGTTGGTGGCTCTTGCAGCAGCCGGCTGGGCGGCCGCGCGGCTGCGATGGGGCCGCAGGGTGGCCGCCACTGGACTCTTGGCTAGCGTTGCCGTGACCTTGCCCGCTGCACTGCCCGGAGTGGCGGTGGGCTCGGTCTTAGCGTGGGCCGGGGCTCTCGTGGCTCTCGTCGTGGCCGTGCCACGGCTGGCTCGTGGGGTCTGCCTTGGGCTGCCGTCGTGGCGCGGTCGGGCACGCGTCGCGGTCGTCGGCGCGTTGGCTCTTCTGTCGCTCCTTTTCGCTGGTTATGAGCACCAGCGCACCTACGATTCTCAGCGGTATGTCGGCCGCAGTGCCGCCGTCGACTGGGTGGACGCCAACGCGCCGTCGGGCCGCAAGATCGGGGTGACGGGTAACTGGTCGGCGGCTCGCTTCGTCCCGATCTACCCGCTGTTCGGGCCTCGGCTCGGGAACGATGTCGGATACGTCGGCCCGCTCGTGGACCAGCAGCTGCGCGAGTACACCGACGCCGGTTCGTTCACGGTCGCGCTGCGGCGCGCCCGCTACGACCTTCTAGCCGTGGGCACGCTGTCGCGTCCCAACCTCGAGCACTTCATGCCGCAGCGCCTGCTGTCCGAGCCGGTCGAGGCCCGGTGGGCTCAGGCCGCGGGCTACGTTGAGGTTGCCCGCGACGCGAACTTCGTTCTGCTGGGCCAGCGGGCGCGGTGAACTGCGCGCCCAGACTGTCGTCGGTGAGCCACCGTGGCCGCGTCTTCCCACGGGCGCGGCACCTCGCGCCGTGGTGGCCGCGCTACCAAGCACGGGCTCGTGTTCGTCCTCGACCCATATGCGTCGTGGCCCGGGGTTCGGGGCTCGGCCTCGGTCGCTGTACCGCAACCAAATGTGGAGGCGGGGGCGCTCCCCCTGATCGCATCTCGTGTGGCAGTGATGTTGTCCTGATCGTCGCGCTTCTCGGCTGGCGCGCCGTGCCCGTGGTCCTCGCTTGGCCGGCGCTACGCATCCCGAGAACGTGACGGCGTCACCGGTGGTGAGCGTCGTCGTAGCGGCGCGTAACGCTGAGCGCACGCTGGCGCGTGCGCTCAGGTGCCTTGCCGCTCAGGAGGTGGGTTTCGATTACGAAGTGGTGGTGGTTGACGACGGTTCGTCGGACCGCACAGCGGCGATCGCAGAGGCCGCCCGGCCTCCGGTGCGGCTAGTGAGGCAGGCAGGAGGCGGTGCGGTGGCGGCCCGCAACCGGGGCGTGGCGGAAACGCACGGGCGGCTCGTCGTGTTCTCCGACGCCGACTGCTTCGCTACGGCCGGGTGGCTGGCTGCAGGCGTCGCCGCGCTCGCGACGGCCGACCTCGTCCAAGGCCGGGTACTACCCGACCCTGATGTGCCGATCGGAGCCTTCGACCGGAGCCTGTGTGTCACCCGGCCCGTTGGCCTGTGGGAGACGGCGAACCTGTTTATGACGCGCGAGCTGTTTGACAGCGCGGGCGGGTTCGAGGATTGGCTGTCGCTCGCCGGTGGGCGTCCCATGGGCGAGGACGTATGGCTGGGTTGGCGCGCCAAGCGGCTGGGGGCGAGATCCACCTTCTGCGACGGCGCGCTGGTCCACCACGCCGTGTTCACTCGCGGGGCTTGCGAGTACATCTCCGAGTATTCGCGGCGCCGGCACTTCCCAGAGATTGTCTTGAGGATCCCCGAGCTGCGTGAGAGCTTTCTCTACCGCCATTACTTCCTGGACGCTCGCAGCGCCGCGTTCGACGCGGCGCTTGTAGGTGCGACGGTGGCCGTGCTGACCCGCCGAGCGTGGCCGGCGGTCGCTGTGCTGCCGTACCTGCGCCATCTCGCCGGGCGCCCTCTCAGCCACCGGGCGAGAGCCGCGGAGATACTGGCGGCGGACCTGACCGCCGACGTCGTTGGCGCATGGGCGCTGGGGCGCGGAAGCGTAGCGGCGCGCAGCGTGGTGATCTAAGCCCGGATCCTCCGCGGCGGTTGGGCGGTTCTGTCCGGTCGGGGAAGAAGAATCTGTAGCCGTTCAGTCCTGCGGGCTTTCCATAACAAGGTTCGCGCGGGTGGGCGACGAACCTTGTCGACATGGAGCGGTCAGAGGCTGAGGCGATCTATGACTCGGGGCGTGAGGCGTGCGTCGAGTTT
>JAABUQ010004334.1_pt1 | contig 24309 bp, 22 predicted proteins | sample 5560001 | NCBI WGS metagenome assembly JAABUQ01 (sample SAMN10711888, study PRJNA513371) | rock metagenome | isolation source: Antarctica rocks | place: Antarctica: Victoria Land, Finger Mt nord | collected 2015-12-18
GCCCAGCCCGAAGGTCAGGCTGCAGAACGCCACCACCTTGGCGATCTGGAACGGGGTCAGGCCCCAATGCGCGTAAAGCCGGTAGCGCACCGCCGCCCCGGACACCGCGGCGAACCCCAGGTTGTGCGACAGCGCGTAGGCGCAGAACGACGCGAAGGAGACCCGGCGGTAGCTGATCTTGTGCCCGGCGTAGATGGTGGCGAGCCGGTCGTAGAAGGTCAGCACCCCGTAGGACAGCACCGTCCAGCAGAAGGAGAACAGCAGCGCGCGGTCGGGGATGGCGGACAGGGCGGCCTTGATGTCCGCGATCTTGAGATGGCGGAACTCCTTCCAAACCACCCAGATCGCGCCGACCAGCAGCGCCACGCCCAACAGCGCCGGCAATTGCCGGAGCGCCTTTTTCAGCAGCTTCATGCTCAGTGTGCGTCCGATGCCGGCAAGGCCGCTTGCAGGGCCGGCCTCGGCACGGCCGCGGAGGGGGCGCCCTCCGTCGCGTCAAGCGACACAGCGTCCTCCGTCGCGTCAAGCGACACAGCGCCTATCGTCGCGTCCAGGCGGCCGCGGATCAGCGCCACCGTTTCCGCCACGCCGTAGAGCGCCACGAAGCCGCCGAAGCGCGGCCCCTCGCTTTGGCCGAGCAGCACTTGGTACAGGCAGCCGAACCAGGCCTTCAGTTCCGGGAACGGGTGCCGCTTGCCGACCTCGTACACCACGTCCTGGATCGCCTCCGCGGGCGTGCCGGGGTCGAGGGGGGCCAGCATGCCGGCCAGGTCCTCCAGCGCCGCGCGCTCAAGCGGCGTCGGGTCGCGGTACTGCTTCGCGGGGCGCACGAAGTCGCGGTAGTAGGCGATGGCGTAGCCGACGAGGCCGTCGAAGAACGGGCTGGCGCCCGGCGCCGCGTCCGGGCTGTAGCGGCGCAGGAAGCCCCACAGCATGTCCGGCGTGTCGGCGTTCACCACGCTCGCCAGGTTGAGCAGCATGCCGAACGGGACCGGGCTGGCGGCGCCCCGGTTGCTGCCGCCCTGGATATGCCAGGCCGGGTTGGCGGTGCGGGCGGCCATGTCCTGCTCCGGCAGCTTGGCGGCGTTCGCCAGGTATTCGTCCACAGTGCGCGGGATGATGTCGAAGAACAGCCGCTTGGCGCGCTGCGGCGAGTTGTACATGAACTGCGCCAGGCTTTCCGGCGGGGCGTAGCGCAGCCATTCCTCAACAGAAAGCCCGTTGCCCTTGCTCTTGCTGATCTTCTGCGCGTGCTCGTCGAGGAACAGCTCGTAGGTGAAGCCGACCGGCGGCGGGCTGCCCAGCACGCTGCACACCCGGCCGGACAGGCGGACGCTGTCGATCAGGTCCTTGCCGGACATCTCGTAGTCGACGCCGAGCGCGAACCAGCGCATGGCCCAGTCGGCCTTCCATTGCAGCTTGCAGGCGCCGCCCGTCACCGGGGTCTGGAACCGCTCGCCGCTGTCCGGGTCCTGCCAGGACACGGTGCCGCCCGCCGCGTCCACCTCGTCGATCCGCACCTGCATCACCCGGCCGCTGCGGGGATGGATCGGCAGGAACGGCGAGTAGGTCGCGCGGCGCTCCGGCCCGAGCGTCGGCAGGATGGCCGCCACGATCTCCGCATGACGCTCCGCCGTGCGCAGCAGGGCGGCGTCGAAGCGGCCTTGGCGGTAGTAGTCGGTGCTGGACGCGAACTCGTACTGGAATCCGAAGCCGTCCAGGAAGGCGCGCAGCCGGGCGTTGTTGTGGGCGCCGAAGCTGTCATGCGTGCCGAACGGGTCGGGCACTTGGGTCAGAGGCTGGCCGAGGAACTGCTCCAGCATCGCCCGGTTCGGCACGTTGTCCGGGACCTTGCGCAGCCCGTCCATGTCGTCGCTGAACGCCAGCAGCCGGGACGGCCGTCCGGTCAGCGCCTCGAAGGCATGGCGCACCCAGGTGGTGCGCGCGACCTCCCCGAAGGTGCCGATATGCGGCAGGCCCGACGGGCCGTAGCCCGTCGCGAACAGCGCCGTGTCCTTGCCGCTGGCGTCGAGGCGCCGGGCGAGCTTCGCCGCTTCCTCGAACGGCCAAGCCTTCGGGATCGGTTCGATTGCGTCACGTCGGGTATCTGGCATGGCTGCAAGCTAGAAATGGGAGGGTGCCGGGTCAATCGCGGCATGCAGCCTTACGGGAAGATTCCGCGGAATCAATGTGATTGCCGACGCCGGCATTGCCCCCACCCCTGTTGAGACCGTACACAGGCCGTCCATGCCGACGCCCCTCCCCTCCCTGATCCCGCCCCCCTTGATCCCGGATGCGCCGGCCGTGGTGGCCGGGTATGGCCGCGCCGCCCTGCTCAGCATGGATGGCGAGCTGCTGACGCTCGCGCCGGGCGAGGCCGCTGCCGCCCTGCACGGCAGCATCCCGCTCCTGGTGCACGCCCCGGCCACGCTGCGGCGCTTGGGGATCGGACGGCAGCCGTGCCTCGACCTGCTGGAGCTGTTCGCCTTTGCCATGCCGGCGCGTACGGTCACGCCGACGCCGCGCGGGCTGGCCTATGCGCTCGACCTCCAGCCGCCCGGCGGGATGGAGGAGGCGGCCGCTTTGCTGCCGGACATCGCCGCCGCCCTGCTGGGCCACCTGTCCGCCGGGCGCGACCTCCCGCGCAACAAGGAGGCGGCGGGCCTGGCGGCCTATATGGGGCAAGCGGGCATGGGACAGGCGGGCTGGCCGTGGGCGGCGCTGGTGGCGGCCGCCCTCGGCAAGACCGGGGCCAAGCCGTCCGGCGACGCGCTGAAGGTCTGGCGGCGCCTGCCGGAATGGGAGGAGCACCCGCCGCCGCCGCCGCCCGGCGCCTTGCCGGTCGGCGCGAACGAGGCGCGGACCCGGCTGGCGCTCATGCTGGGCGCCCACGCCGAGCAGCGGCCGGGCCAGGCCGACTATGCCAGCGCCGCCGCGGGCGCCTTCGCGCCGCGGGAGGTGGAGGGCGACCCGCACGTCGTGCTGGCGGAGGCCGGGACCGGCACCGGCAAGACGCTCGGCTACGTCGCGCCGGCCAGCCTGTGGGCCGAGCGCAATGGCGGCACGGTCTGGATCAGCACCTTCACCCGCCACCTGCAGCGCCAGATCGACGCCGAGCTGGCCCGGCTGTTCCCCGACCCCGCCGAGCGGCGACGGCGCGTGGTGATCCGCAAGGGGCGGGAGAACTACCTGTGCCTGCTGAACATGGAGGAGCAGGTGGACACGGCCGGCATGGGCGCCGGGGCGGTGGCGATGGGCCTCGTGGCGCGATGGGCCTCCGCGACGGCGGACGGCGACATCGCGGGCGGCGACCTGCCGGGCTGGTTCCCCGAGCTGTTCGGCACGGCGCTGATCCCCGCCATCGCCGACCGCCGCGGCGAGTGCATCCACGGCGCCTGCCCGCATTACCGCACCTGTTTCGTCGAGCACGCCATCCGCCGCGCCCGGGGCGCCGAGCTGGTCGTCGCCAACCACGCGCTGGTGATGGCGCAGGCGGCCTGGGGCGGCCTCGACGACGACGCGGTGCCGAGCCGCTACGTGTTCGACGAGGGGCACCACCTGTTCGACGCCGCCGATGGCGCGTTCTCCGCCGAGCTGTCGGGCCTGGAAGGCGCGGAGCTGCGCCGCTGGCTGCTGGGGGCGGAGGGCGGGCGGTCGCGCGCCCGGGGGCTGCGGCGCCGGCTGGAGGACTTGGTGGCGGGGCGGCCCGAGCTTGAAACGCCGCTCGACGCCGCGCTGCAGGCGGCGCGTGCCCTGCCGCCGCTGGGCTGGTCGGGCCGCCTGGCCGGCGGCGAGGAGCCGGGCAACCCGTCGGAAGCGTTCCTGCGCCTGGCCCGCGTCCAGGTGCTGGCCCGGCTGACCGGGGACGCCGAGGCGGGAGGGCGCGGCAGCCTTGAGTGCGAGCTTTACCCGGTCGGTCCCGGCCTGCCCGACGCGGCGGCGCTGCTGGGCCGCGCGCTGGGCCGCATCGCCGAGCCGCTCAAGACCCTGGTGCAACGCCTGGGCCAGAAGCTTGAGGATGAGGCGGAGGAGCTTGAAACCGCTCAGCGCAACCGGATCGAGGCGGCGCGGCGTTCGATCAAGCGCCGGGCGCTCGACCGGCTGGCAGCGTGGACGGCCATGCTGAATGCCGTGGGCGCGCCACCGCCAGAGCCGGGCACCCGGCCGGAGCACGTGCATACCCTGCATTTGGACCGGCGGGACGGCGCGGACCGCGACGTGGGGCTGCACCGGCATTGGCTCGACCCCACGGTGCCCTTCGCGCATGTGCTGGCGGCGCCGGCGCACGGCCTGCTGATCACCTCCGCCACGCTGCGGGATGCGGGCGAGGGCGAGAGTGGCGAAGCGGGCTGGCCCGCGGCGGAGGCGCGGGTGGGCGCCGGGCACCTGCCCTCCTCCCCTGTGCGCGTTTCGGTCGCAAGCCCGTTCGACTATGCCGCGCAGACCCGGGCCTTTGTCGTCACCGACGTGGCGCCCGGCGACCCCGGCGCGCTCGCCGCCGCTTACCGCGCGTTGTTCCTGGCCTCCGGCGGCGGCGCCTTGGGGCTGTTCACCGCCATCCAACGGCTGCGGGCCGTGCATGCCCGCATCGCGCCGGAGCTTGAAGCGGCGGGCATCCCGCTGCTCGCGCAGCATGTGGACGCGATGGACAACGCGACGCTGGTGGACGTGTTCCGGACGGAGCTTGATAGCTGCCTGTTGGGCACCGACGCGATGCGGGACGGCGTCGACGTGCCGGGCCGCGCGCTGCGGCTGGTGGTGTTCGAGCGGGTGCCCTGGCCCCGCCCGGACATCCTGCACCGCGAGCGCCGGGCGCATTTGTCGGGCGGCGATCCCAAGGGTTACGACGACAGCAAGGCCCGGCTGCGGCTGCGTCAGGCCTTTGGCCGGCTGGTGCGGTCCGCGACCGACCGTGGCGTGTTCGTGCTGCTGGACCGCCGCGCCCCGTCCCGCCTGTTGACCGCGTTCCCGCCCGGCGTGGAAGCGCAGCGCGTGGGCCTGGCCGAGGCGGTGGCGCAGACGCGGGCGTTCCTAAAATAGATGCATCATTTTGCCTGCTGCGCGTGGGTATGCTTCGCAGAATGATGCTTAGAGCCAGCCATCACGCAGCCGTAGTTTTGCGCCGGGGCCGGGCTGGGCTAGGTTGGGCGCGTATAGCAGGGAACAAAGCATGCTTGTCCGAACCGGACTGGACGCCCAGGAAGCGCTGGTCTGCACCATGGTGCTCGTCGCCGCCGCTGACGGCGCGATCACCGACCGGGAGATCGGCGTGATGGCGGGCCTGGTGCAGACCCTGCCGGCATTCCAGGACTTCAGCAGCGAGCACCTGGAATTCGCGTCCGACGCGGCGGTGGCGTTGCTGGAGGAGGACGAGGGGCTGGCCCATGCCGGCACGATGATCAGGGCCGCGCTGGAGCCGCGGCTGCGTGAAACCGCCTATGCTTTGGCATGCGAAGTCGTCGCCGCCAACCGCACCACCAGTCAGGCAGTGCTCCGCATGCTGGAACTCGTGCAGGGCGAGCTGCGGCTGGAGCCGCTGGTGGCCGCGGCGATTGAACGCGGCGTCCGAGCACGGCATCAGACGACCGAACGGGCGGATTGACGGCAATGCCGGCCTACCTGATTGCCCAGATCGACGTGCACGACCCGGCGGGGTTCGAGAAGTACCGCACCCGCGTCGCGCCGGTCGTTGAGGCGTATGGCGGCCGTTACTTGGTCCGCACGGACCAGTTGGAGTTATTGGAGGGCGCGGCGCCGAGGGGCCGCCTGATTATCCTGGAGTTCCCGTCCATGGTTGCCGCACAGAGCTTCTACCGCAGCGCCGACTACGCGCCGTTGTTGCGTCAACGCCTGGCCAGCACAGCGTCCGACATCGTATTGATGGAGGGCTGCGCGCCGGGCTGAGCCGATTCGCCGGTTGGCGGGCGGCTCCGCGATAGCGGGAACAGGACAGGCCTTGGCGCGTTGTCGGCAAAACCATGGAGCGGCTGCATGAGCGAAACGAGCGGTGCGAAGGCAGGACCGGCGCAAGAGGAAACGGTCCATGAAGTCCAAGGAGTGTTTCCGGACGACGCCACGATGCAGGGCGCGTTGTCGCAATTGACACTGGCGGGGTACGACCGGGCCGATTTCAGCCTGCCAGAAGAGCAGCCCGCGGACGAGTTGGCGACGCCCAACGAGAGCGCGGAGCCGCCCACCGACGACGCGGACAAGCGGCAGTTGCGGACGATGGGCACGAGCATGGCGGGCTATGCTGGCGCTGTGGCGGCGGCCGGGGCGACGCTCGCCACGGGCGGCGCCGCCGGGCTGGCTGTGGCGGCAGCTGCTGCCATCGGGGCCGGCGCGGGCGCTACGGCGAATGCGGCCGGACAGGCAGCGGACAACGCACAGGTTGAGGCGCGCAACCAAGGTGGCCGCGAGGGCCGGCTCATCCTGGCCGTGCGGACGACCACGCCTGACCAGGTCAACCAAGTGACAGGCCTCATGCAGCAGGCCGGCGCCTTGAAGACCGAAGGTGTGACGCGCGCTGACCAGGCGCTCACCGCGGGAGTGAGCGCGGCGAGCTGGACCGGGAAATAAACGTGGCCCAAGCCTTTGAGATCGACAGAACGATCAAAGGATCGGGCCGCCCGTTGCCAGGCAGCCCGACGCCGGGGGAGTACTGCGGCCTAGGCGAGCTTAAGGTTGGTCGCGGCGGCTTTGCCACGCTCCATCGCGACCTCGTAGCTGACCTTCTGACCGTCATTCAGCCCGTTCAAGCCGGCTGCCTGGACGGCGGTGATGTGGACGAACACGTCCTTGCTGCCGTCCTGCGGCATGATGAAGCCAAAGCCCTTGGTGGCGTTGAACCACTTTACGGTGCCGATAGCCATTCGTACTTAACTCCTGGGACGCACGGCCGACCGTGCGGTGGTTGGGTCGATGGAACTGTTGCCAAGCGGCCTCAGTTTGGCAAGTCAGTTGTTGACTACGCGAGCTTCAGGTTTGTGGCGGCGGCTTTGCCACGCTCCATCACCACTTCGTAGCTGATGTTTTGGCCTTCATCCAAGCCGCGTAGGCCGGCCGCTTGGACGGCGGTGATGTGGACGAACACGTCCTTGCCGCCATCCTGGGGCATGATGAAGCCAAAGCCCTTGGTGGTGTTGAACCATTTCACTGTGCCGGTCGCCATAACTGCGTCGCTCTCCGTCTTTGCTGCATGCAACAGCGCAAGCAGCGAGACAATCGGGCCTTTAGACGGCTTGTGGGCACCCGAGGATAGCGGAGGCGCAGCAAGGCTAGTCAAAAACACGACCGATTTGTTATGGGCGCAGAAAGCGCTTGGCAAGTCAATTGAAACGAGATGACATCGCGAGCCGTGCTGACGGTGCGGACAGGCCAAAGCCGCCCTGCAATCCGGCTTTTCCGGCGCCTGCTTGAAAAAAGGGGCGGACCTTGCGGCCCGCCCCCCGTTTCGCTGGCGTTCTGTTGACTGGGCTTAGAAGTCCCGGGTTCAGAAATCCATGTCGCCCATGCCGCCCATGCCGCCGCTACCGCCGGGCATCCCGCCGGCCGGCTTCTTCTCCGGACGCTCGGCGATCATGGCTTCCGTGGTGATCAGCAGGCTGGCGACCGAGGCCGCGTCCTGCAGCGCCGTGCGCACGACCTTGGTCGGGTCGATGATGCCGGCGGAGACCATGTCCTTGAACTCGGCGCTTTGCGCGTCGAAGCCGAAGTTGTAGTCGCTGTTCTCCAACACCTTGCCGGCGATCACCGCGCCGTCTTCCCCGGCGTTCTCGGCGATCTGCCGCAGCGGGGTCTGCACCGCCTTGCGCACGATCTCGATGCCGAACTTCTGGTCCTCGTTCTCGAACTTCAACTGCGCGAGGATCAGGCTGGCACGGGCGAGCGCCACGCCGCCGCCGGGCACGATACCCTCTTCGACGGCCGCGCGGGTCGCGTGCAGCGCGTCGTCCACCCGGTCCTTGCGCTCCTTCACCTCGACCTCGGTGCTGCCGCCGACGCGGATCACCGCGACGCCGCCGGCGAGCTTGGCCAGGCGCTCCTGCAGCTTCTCCCGGTCGTAGTCGCTGGTGGTCTCCTCGACCTGCGCGCGGATCTGGTTGCAGCGGCCCTTGATGTCGTCCGCCGAGCCGGCGCCCTCCACCACGGTCGTGTTCTCCTTCTCGATCAGCACGCGCTTCGCACGGCCCAGCATGGCCAGCGTGACGCTCTCCAGCTTGATGCCGAGGTCTTCGGAGATCACCTGGCCGCCCGTGAGGATCGCGATGTCCTCCAGCATGGCCTTGCGCCGGTCGCCGAAGCCCGGCGCCTTCACCGCCGCGACCTTCAAGCCGCCGCGCAGCTTGTTCACCACGAGCGTGGCCAAAGCCTCGCCCTCGATGTCCTCGGCGATGATCAGCAGCGGACGCCCCGACTGCACCACCGTCTCCAGGAGCGGCAGCATGGTCTGCAGGCCCGACAGCTTCTTCTCGTGGATCAGGATGTACGGCTGATCCAACTCAGCCACCATCTTCTCCGCGTTGGTGATGAAGTACGGTGAGATGTAGCCGCGGTCGAACTGCATGCCCTCGACGACGTCGAGTTCCGTCTGGATGCCCTTGGCCTCCTCGACGGTGATGACGCCCTCGTTGCCGACCTTCTGCATCGCTTCCGAGATCATCCGACCAATCTCCGCCTCGCCGTTGGCGGAGATCGTGCCGACCTGCGCCGTCTCGGACTCGGTGGTGATCTTGCGGGTGCGGTCCTTCAGTTCGGCCACGATGGCGGACACGGCGGCATCGACGCCGCGCTTCAGGTCCATCGGGTTCAGCCCGGCGGCCACGCCCTTGGCGCCTTCGCGCACGATGGCCTGGGCCAGCACCGTCGCGGTGGTGGTGCCGTCGCCGGCGATGTCGTTGGTCTTGGTCGCCACCTCGCGCAGCATCTGCGCGCCCATGTTCTCGAACTTGTCGCCAAGCTCGATTTCCTTGGCGACCGTCACGCCGTCCTTGGTGATGCGCGGGGCGCCGAAGCTCTTGTCGATGACGACGTTGCGGCCCTTCGGCCCCAGCGTCACCTTCACGGCGTCGGCCAGAATGTCTACGCCGCGCAGCATGCGCTGGCGGGCGTCGCCGCCGAATCGTACGTCTTTAGCAGCCATGTTGTGTTTTCCTCAATCCGTTAAGTCTAGCGTCAGGACGGCTCAGGCGGCCTTGGCGGAAGCCTTGGGGGCCTCGATGATGCCCATGATGTCGCTCTCCTTCATGATCAGGAGCTCCTCGCCATCCAGCTTTACCTCGGTGCCGGACCACTTGCCGAACAGCACGCGGTCACCGGCCTTGACGTCCAATTCCACGATGGCGCCCTGTTCGTTGCGCGCGCCGGGTCCGGCTGCGATCACTTCGCCCTCCATCGGCTTTTCCTTGGCCGTGTCGGGGATGATGATCCCGCCGGCGGACTTCTCCTCGGCGGTGATGCGCCGGACCACGATCCGGTCGTGCAGCGGACGGAATTTCATGTGGGATCGCCTCCTATTAATGCCCGGCGTGGCCGGGCGTTGGCACTCTCAGACTGAGAGTGCCAGCGATCTAGAGGCTGCGTCCGGCGAAGTCAAGCGTGAAGCAGCATTCCGGTATGGCGAGTGCCAAACTGCTGAGAACGCTCCGTTTTTCCTTTTACATTGCCCGGCATTCTGGAACGCTTGCGTTGCGGCCCCGGAAACAGGGCCGCCGCGTTGCCTGCCCTCGACAACCATTCAAACGCTAGGACTCCTGCATGACCTTGGGATTGCAGCTCAAAGACTACCGGCTTACCACCGCTGAGATCCTCTACTTCCTGCCCGATCATCCTGGCCTGCTGCAAACGTTTATCTGGCAGGACCTCGACCTGGCGCCGCGCTTCCCGGCCCTGCGCCGTTTCCTGGAGTTCTGGCAGCGCGAATTGGACGGCCCCCTCCATTCCATCCGCATCGCCACCGGCGGGTCGCTTCGCCCGGCGTCGGTGCGGCACACGCCTCACATGCTGCATCTTCACTGAGGACGGCGCCGGGTGTTGCTACGGCTTGGACCGTCTGCGTGCCAGCGCCAGCCCAAGCGCGATGGAGAGCGCCAAGAGCACCGCGGCCACCGCAACCTGCGCGCCCTGCGACACCCGCACCCCGCCGCCCAACAGGGCGAACACGGCGGTTTGCGGCACGTAGCCCAGCGCAGAGGCCGCCACGAATGGGCCGGCCGCGACGCTCGACGCGCCGGCCAGCAGGTTGAGCAGCAGGTTGCTGCCAACCGGCAGCAGGCGCAGCGTCAGGGTCGCTGCGAAGGTGTTGGCGACAAGGAAGCGGCTCAGCTGCTCAAGCCGCCCGCCGCCGCGCGCCAGCCAACGGACCGCCCAATCCCGTGCCGCCCAACGCGCCCAGTAGAAATTTCCCACGCACCCCAGGACCTCCGCCAACAGCGCCAGGGTCGCGCCCGGCCAGAAGCCGAAGGCCAGGCCGCCGGAATAGGCGACCACTTGGCGCGGAACGCCCAAGGCGCACGCGGCGGTGGCTATGGCGACGAACGCCAAGGGGCCGCGCTGTCCCGCGGCTGCGATCCCGGCATCCAGTCCCAGGCTCCGCAATGCCAACCCGGCCAACACCAGGCCGAGCAGCAGAAGCGCCGGGCGCCCGGCCACGGAGGACAGCGACAGGATGCGTTGCCGAACGCTGGCTGACACTCCATCTCCATAACGGTGCTGCCCGGGCGGGCTTCGAGCGGGTTGGGCCGGGACCGCCAGGCGGTTCGCCAAGCAATTGGCGCGGATTGACAGTTTGATCGTGGTTTGGAGGCTAGGGTTCAGATATGCCGCTCGACGTCACGTTCTCTCTCGCCCTGCCGAACGTCGTGCGCCGGCAGCAGGCCCGGCCGGTCGCGGTCTGGCTGTTCGGGATGTGCGCCATGCTGCTGGTCATGGTGTCGCTTGGCGGCGCCACGCGCCTGACGGGATCAGGCCTGTCGATCATGGAGTGGAAGCCCCTCATGGGCGCCTTGCCCCCCTTATCGGACACGGAGTGGCAGCGGCTTTACCGGCTGTATCAGCAGATTCCGCAGTACGCCCTGGTGAACCAGGGATTCGGGCTTGCGGGCTTCAAGCATATCTTCTGGCTTGAATGGACGCACCGGCTTTGGGGCCGGCTGATCGGCTTGGCCTTCCTGGGGCCGTTGGTTTGGTTCGCGCTGGGCGGGGCCATCGGTCGGCGGCTGGCGTGGCGGTTGGGCCTGCTGTTCCTGTTGGGCGGGTTGCAGGGCGCCATCGGCTGGTTCATGGTCGCCAGCGGCTTCGCGGCAGACAGCACAGCCGTTTCGCCCTATCGGCTGGTGGTTCACCTTGTCATGGCGCTTTCTCTGTACGCCGCGATCTTCTGGACGGCGCTGACGCTTTGGCAGGAGGGAGTGGCCCCTGCGCCCGCGGGCGAACGCATTCGTGGCCTGCGCGCCTTGATCGCCGGGACCTGCTGCGCCGTCGCTGTGACCATCGTAGCCGGGGGCTTCGTGGCCGGGCTGCACGCGGGGCTGACCTACAACTCTTTTCCGCTGATGGACGGCTCCCTGGTGCCCGCGGGCATCGCGCAGCTTCAGCCGTTCGTGCGCAACATGACGGAGAACGTCGCGACCGTGCAGTTCGACCACCGGCTGCTTGCGACCGTCACGGCGCTGCTGGCCTCCGCGACGCTGGTCGTCGGGCTGCGTGGCGGCGTCGCGGGTCGGTTGCGGACGGCCCTGCTCGCGCTGGGCCTGGCGGTGCTGGGCCAGTATGCCCTGGGCGTCACGACGCTGCTCTGGGTCGTGCCGCCCGCCTTGGGCACAATGCACCAGGCCATGGCGGTCCTTGTGCTGACCGCGGCGCTTGCGGCATTGCACGCCGGGCGCAGCCAGGCTGCGGCCCCGGCCTCCCATGCCACGATCTTGGCTCCCGTGTTCAAGGATGTTCGATGACCCAGCCTGCTCCCAGCCCCATCGCCGCGACTGATGCCCTGTTCTTCGGCCGGCTCGGCGCGGCCCTCGACCGCTCCGACGCCGAGCGCATCACGGGCGGCGCCCTGGCCGGCATGGATGATGGCGAGCTGTTCTTGGAATACCGGGAAAGCGAGCAACTGAGCCTGGACGACGGTCGCATCCGCAGCGCCGGGTTCGACACGCAGCTTGGGTTCGGGCTGCGCGCGATGTTGGGCGAAGAGGCCGGGTATGCCCATGCCGGAGAGCTTTCGGCGGACGCGCTGGGCCGGGCCGCGGCGACGGTTTCGGCCGTGCGCTCCGGCCGGTCCGGCACGGCCGCCGCCGCCCCGCGGTCCAGCAACGCCCGGCTCTACTCAGACGCCAACCCGCTGACGGACACCAAGTTCCCGGACCGGACGGCGATCCTGAGCGAGATCGACGCCTATGCGCGCGGCCGGGACCCGCGGGTCAAGCAGGTCATGGCGTCGCTGTTCGGGGAATGGCAGGCGGTCCAGGTGCTGCGCGCGGACGGCACGCGGGCGGCCGACCTGCGCCCGCTGGTCCGGCTCAACGTGTCGGTCGTGGTGGAGCAGGACGGGCGGCGGGAAAGCGGCACTTTCGGCGCGGGGGGACGCCACGGCTATGGGCGCCTGCTCGACACGGCGTTCTGGCGCGGCGCGGTGGACGAGGCGCTGCGCCAGGCCCTGGTCAACCTGGACAGCCGCCCGGCGCCGGCCGGGGAAATGCCCGTGGTGCTCGGCCCCGGCTGGCCCGGCATCCTGCTGCATGAGGCCATCGGGCACGGGCTGGAGGGGGACTTCAACCGCAAGAAGACCTCGGCGTTCGCCGGGCTGCTCGGGCAGCGCATCGCCAGCCGCGGCGTCACCGTCGTGGACGACGGCACCCTGCCGGACCGGCGGGGGAGCCTGACCATTGACGACGAGGGCACGCCGTCCGGGCGTACCGTGATGATCGAGGACGGCGTGCTGACCGGGTTCATCCAGGACCGGCTGAACGCCCGGCTGATGGGGGTGCCCGCGACGGGCAACGGCCGTCGGCAGAGCTTTGCCCACGCGCCGATGCCGAGGATGACCAACACCGTCATGCTCGGCGGCCTCTCGGACCCGGAGGAGATCATCCGGTCCGTGCCGCGCGGCTTGTATGCGGTGAACTTCGGCGGCGGCTCGGTGGATATCACGTCGGGCAAGTTCGTGTTCTCGGCCAGCGAGGCCTATCTGATCGAGGATGGGCGCATCACCAGCCCGGTGAAGGGCGCCACGCTGATCGGCAACGGGCCGGACGCGCTGCTGAAGGTCGATATGGTGGGCAACGACCCCGGCCTCGACTCCGGCATCGGCACCTGCGGCAAGAACGGGCAAGGCGTGCCGGTGGGCGTCGGCCAGCCGACCCTGAAGCTCTCAAGCTTGACGGTTGGCGGAACGGCGGCATAGGAGTCAAGGCATGTTGAGCCTCTTGTCGCGCCTCTTCTTGACCTGCGCCATCGCGCTCGCCGCGCTGCCTGCGAGGGCCGCCGACCAGCCAGAGGCCTGCCCGGCGGCGCATGTCGCCCCGTTGGCGTTGCCCCATGTCAAGGAGGCTCTGGACCACAATTCAGAACTGACCATCGTCGCGTTCGGCTCGTCCTCGACGCAGGGCTGGCACTCCAGCAGCATCGCGCACAGCTACCCGGCGGTGCTGCAGTCGGCGCTGTCAGCCGCTCTGCCCACGGCCCACATCGCGGTCATCAACCGCGGCGTCGGCGGCCAGGACGCCGCCGAGATGCTGCCGCGGATCGAGGCGGACGTGCTGGAGGTGCGCCCCAGCCTGGTGATCTGGCAGGTCGGCGCAAACGGGGCGATGAAAAACCGGGACCCTGAGGAGTTCAGGCGCCTCGTCATGGACGGCGTGCACAGGCTCAGGGACAAGGGGATTGACGTGGTGCTCATGGACAACCAGCGCGCGCCGCTGATCCTCGCAGCGCCGCTGCATCAGCAGATCGACCAGGTTCTGGCGGACCTTGCGGCGCAGACGGGAACGGGCCTGTTTGACCGCGGCGCGTTGATGGACCAGTGGCAGTTTTCCGGACATCCCTACAAGGAATTCATCTCGGACGACGGCGTCCATCACAATGACCTCGGCTATCGCTGCGTCGCGCAAGCCCTGTCGTCGGCGATCCTGGCCGGGTTGAACCCGCCGCCGCCGTTCCGCTCCGCCTCAGCCCGGCATTAGCTCCTCGTCTCGGCGGCGTGCCCCCTCGCTCTCAGCCGAGTCCCCCTCCGTCACCCCTGCCAACCTCAACCCGCGCGCCAGATGCTCCCGGTCCTCCGCCCGCTCAAAGGGACTGTTCCGGAGGACGCGTTCGATGTTGAAGCCGGGATTAATGGCGAGCAAGCGGCGGCGCACCACGGCGGCCTCCTGCGCCTGCCCGAGGAAGCCGAGCGCGGCCAAGTAGGGTTCGCATGCGCCAGAGAATGCAGGATTCATCTCGCTGGCGCTGCGCCCGGTGATGACAGCCCCCTCGTAGTCCCGCTTTGCCAGCGCGACGAGGCTGAACCCCGTAGCGTAGTGGAACGCATGGGGATCGGTGGGGGCAAGCTGCTTGTAGCGGAGCAGGCGGCGTTCGCCTTCCTCCCAATCGCCAAGGTAAAGCTGGGCAAGGCCCAACAGCGCCCAGGCCATCGCCAGGTTTGGATTGAGCACTAGAGCGCGCTCGTGCAGGGCGATGCCCTCCCGGACCCGGCGCTGGAGAGAAACGCGGACATGGCCTGCGATCGTCAACGCTTTGGCATCCTGCGGATCGAGCGTGATTGCCCGCTCCGCATGGTGCGCCGCTTCGTTCACCGCCGCGTCACGATCTTTTGCCCAACCCTGGCTCACCAGGAGACCGAGCCAGCACGCGTACCAAGCATGAGGCGCCGCGAGATCGGGTTCGAGCGAGATCGCCTGGCGCAGCCACTGGCCAGACTGCATGAAGTGCTCGCGTTCTAGCCGGCCCAAGCCGGGGAGCGCGCGGAGCAGCAGGTCGTAAGCCGCCGAGTCCGACGCCGGCCGCTGCGCGGCGCGGCGGCTTTCGATGGCAAGGATTTCCGGGTCGATCTGTGCCGTGGCCTCGGCCGCGATCTCTTCCTGCAGGGTGAGCAGGTCGCTGGTCTGCCGGTCAAAACGCCTGGCCCAAACGATCTGGCTGCCGTCGCGTAGATCAACGAGCCGCAGGGTGACGCGAAACCGCCGGCCGACCCGCTGAACCAAGCCGTCCAAAACGAAATCAAGGCCAAACGTCCGGCGCAGCCCCGCATCATCGCGGCCTTGCTGGACGAACTGCGCCAGCGATCCGCTTGACACCAGAAACAGCCAGCGGACCTTCTGCAGTGCCGAGGTGATTTCTTCGGCAAGACCCAAGGCCAGGTGGGCTTCGGTCTCGTCCGTGCCAACGAGAGTGAGCGGCAGCACGCCAAGCTTGGCCCCAGCGCGAAGAGCGGCGGCACGCGGCTCAGGCCGCAGTTCCGCAGGCGGCGACGGAGCGGGTGCCGCTGGCCGTGCCGTGCGGCCCGTGCGTATATCGGCCAGCAACGCCTGAGTTTCGGAGGATGGCGTCGCGTCCAGCAGGTCGGCCAGCACGGCCCTGCAGCGGTCGTAGGACTGAATCGCCATGCCGCGCTCGCCACGTTCGGCGTGGGCCCTCATCAGCGCACGCCAGGCGCCCTCATGCGCGCGGTCGATGGACAGGAGCTGCTGGGCGACGACGATCAGCGCCTCCGGCGACCCCTGCTCCGTCAGCAGTGTTTCGCCGACCGAGCGGGCGCGGTCGCGCAGGCGCTCGCGCTCGGTTTGCAGCCAGCCGTCGAAGGCGGGATCGACGCCGTCCAGCTCCTCCAGCAGCTCGCCGTCAAGCAGGGCAAGCGATGCCGGGTGGGTGGTGGTGGCGCGGAGCACCTCTTCGACATCGACCCAGACGACGCCGGGCCGGAGGGCCAAGCTGTCCCGGTTGATCGCCAGCACCTCCTTGCCGGCCGGGGTGAGGACTTCCAGCAGGCGGTGGATCTCCTGGCGGAGCGAGGCGCGCGCCTGCTCCTCCGGGCGCCGGCTCCAAAGCAGTTCGGCCAAGCGCGAGCGAAGCACCGGGCGCGGCGCGGACAGCGCGATGATGGCGAGCAAGGCCCGCGTCTTGCGGCCCGGCGGCAAGATGCTCTCGCCGTTCGGGGTGGACGCTTCCATCTGACCGATCAGGCGCAGGCGCACGGCCACCGGGTCAGCGGCATCGACAGCAGCGCGTGAGACATCACGGGAATGGCTGATGATCATTGCCGCATTACCGCTGATCTCACGCGCTATTACAAGGTGAATGTAACAACGGCGGCAATCTTTTTCACAAAACCGTGTCCGCTTCGGTCGGACCCGGCCCAGTTGAGATCTCGTAAAGGGCGGCCTCGGCGAAGATGCGCTCCACGTGGCCGTGCCATGCTCCGTGAAAGCGTGACAGCCAGTGTTCGGCCTGGGTCGGCCCGCCGTCCAGCATCGGCTCCAACGGGGCGAGGTAGATGGCCTCGTCCTCTCCGGCGGCGTCGCGCCGGGCGCGGGCGCGCAGGCCGTCCCGTGCGATGGCCACCATGTCCCGCGCCAGGTCCCGCACCGTTCCGCCAGCCCAAGGCGCATCGAGGGCGAGCCGGGGGACCTCGGCCCGGAGCGCCTGGTAGGCCTCCCAGGGATGCCTGCGGACCAGCGCATCGGCGGCCGCCAGCGCCGCGTCGTCATACAGCAGGCCCACCCACAAGGCGCTCTGCGCCACCATCATGTCCGGACGGCCCGCGTCGGCGCCCCGCATTTCCAGGAAGCGCTTGACCCGGACATCGGTAAAGGCCGTCGTCATATGGTCGGCGAAATCGCCGACCGTGGCGCGGCCGTTGCCGATATGTGGACGGCGCCCGGCCATGTACTCGCGGAATGACTCGCCCGCCACGTCCTTGTAGGCGCCCTGGCGCTCGATGAAGTACATCGGCACGTCGAGCAGCCATTCGACATAGCGTTCAAAGCCGAAATCCTCGGTGAACATGACGGACGGCATGCCGGACCGGCTGTTGTCCGTCTCCGTCCAGACCCGGGCGCGGCTCGACAGGAAACCGCTCGGCTTGCCGCCAACGAAGGGCGAGTTGGCGAACAGCGCGGTGGCCACCGGCTGCAACGCCAGCGACACGCGCAATTTACGGGCCATGTCGGCCTCGGACGAATAGTCGAGGTTCACCTGCACGGTGCAGGTCCGCTGCATCATGTCGAGGCCAAGCTGCCCGACCAAAGGCATGTAGCGCCGCATGATGGCATAGCGGCCTTTCGGCATCCACGGCATGTCGGCCCGGCCCAGCGTCGGATGGTGCCCCAGCGGGGCGAAGCCGATGCCGAGCGCAGCCGCAGCCGCGCGCACCGCCTCGACATGGGCGGCAAGTTCGTCTCGCGTTCCGTGCAGGTCCTGCAACATGCCGCCGGACAGCTCGAACTGCCCGGCCGGCTCCAGGGACACGGAGGCGCTCCGGTGGATCCCCTGCCCTTTCAGGCCGATGGGGTTGCCATGCTCCAGGATGAGCTGCCACCCCTCCGGGTCTGCCGCCGCCATGCCCTGCAGCACCGCGCGGATTCCGTCCGGCTCATACGGCGGAGGGTGGAGGCTGGACGCCTGGAAGCCGAACTTCTCATGCTCCGTGCCGATGCGATACTCCGACTTCGGCTTGCATCCGGCAGCGATGTAGTCCGCCAACTGCTGGACCGAGCCGATCGGCGTCGCGTCGGCGTCTCCGGGATTAGACATGGCGTGTAGGCATCCTTCATGGCAGGCGGCACACCAATGCCACGCGCCAGGGTTGTCAAGCGCGGGTCGGAACTCGGCTGTTACGCCCGAATCAGGGTGCCGATGCCGCCTTCGGTAAAGAGTTCCAACAGGCAGGCATGGCCCATGCGCCCGTCCAGGATCACCGCGCCGCGCACGCCCTTGCGGACGGCCTCCACGCAGTTCTCGACCTTGGGGATCATGCCGCCCGAGATCATGCCGCTCGCGATGCCCGCCTCGACCTCGGCCACCGTCATGTCCGGGATCAACTGGCCGTTCGCGTCCAGCACGCCGGCCACGTCCGTCAGCATCAGCAACCGCTGCGCGCCCAACGCGCCGGCCACGGCGCCGGCCACCGTGTCGGCGTTGATGTTGTAGGTCTGGCCGTCCTCGCCCATGGCGACCGGCGCGATCACCGGGATCAGCCCGGCGCCGGTCAGCGCGTGGATCACCCGCACGTCCACGCTCTCCGGCTCGCCGACGAACCCCAGGTCCAGCGCGCGCTCGATGTGGCTGCCGGGGTCGCGCACCGTGCGGGTCAGCTTTCGGGCGCGGATCAGGCCGCCGTCCTTGCCGCAGATGCCCACGGCCAGGGCACCTGCGATGTTGATCAGCCCGGCGATGTGCTTATTCACCGTGCCGGCCAGCACCATCTCGACCACTTCGACCATGGAAGCGTCGGTGACGCGCAGCCCGTCCACGAAGTTGGACCGGATCTCCAGGCGCTCCAGCATCGCGTTGATCTGCGGCCCGCCGCCATGCACCACGACCGGGTTCACGCCGACCTGTTTGAGCAACGCGATGTCGCGGCCGAACTGCGCGGCCAGGGTCTCGTCGCCCATCGCGTGGCCGCCGTACTTCACGACCACCGTGATGCCGGCGTAGCGGCGCAGGTATGGCAAGGCCTGGACCAGGATATCCGCCCGGTCGGCGGCGGCCTGCAGTTGCTCGCGGGTGAGTGCCATGCGGGTTCCCTACCGGGGCGGCGCGCGTTTGGTCAAGCCGGCAATCCGAGGCCCGCAAGCTCGGCCCGCAGCACGTCCATGCCCAACCCGGTCTCGCCGCTGGTGGTGAACAGCTCCGGATATGCGGCCGGGTGCTTGCGGATCAGCGCGTAAACCTCCGCCTGCTTGCGGGCGAGCGCCCCGGGCTTGACGCCGTCGGCCTTGGTGAGCACGGCCTGATAGGCCACGGCCGCCCGGTCCAGCAAGTCCATCACCGCGAGGTCCGACGCCTTGATCTCAATCCGGCTGTCCAACAGCAGGACGACCCGGCGCAGCGTGGGCCGGCCGCGGAGGTACTCGAACATCAGGCCCTGCCAGTCCTCCTTGATCTCCTTCGCCGCCTTCGCGTAGCCGTAGCCCGGCATATCGACGAGGGTGAGCCGCCCGCCGAGGTCGAAGAAGTTGAGCTGCCGGGTGCGCCCCGGGGTGTTGGACGCGCGCGCCAGCGACTTGCGCCCGGTCAGGGCATTCACCAGCGTCGACTTGCCGACGTTGGACCGCCCGGCGAAGGCGACCTCCGGCAATCCAGGCTCGGGAAGCTGGTCGAGGCGCTGCGCCGCGTAGAAGAACTGGCACTCGGCGGCAAACAGCAGCCGCCCAGCTTCGATCTGCACCGCGTCGGGCGCGCGCGGCCCGTCGGCTAGGACCGCGCCATCCGCGGGATCGCGAGCCGGGTCTGGCGCTGGATCATCCATTGCTGCGCGATCGTGAGAAGATTGTTCCAACTCCAATAGATCACCAAGCCGGCGGGGAAGCTCGACAGCATGAACGTAAAGATGATCGGCATGAACTGAAAGAGCTTGGCCTGCACCGGGTCGGGCGGCGGCGGGTTGAGCTTCTGCTGCAGGAACATGGTGACGCCCATGATGAGCGGCCACACGCCGAGGTGCAGCAGGTGCGAGTAGGCGGCGGGGTCGAAGGGAAGCAGGCCGAACAGGTTGAACACGTTGGTCGGATCGACCGCGGACAGGTCATGGATCCAGCCGAAGAACGGCGCGTGCCGCATCTCGATGGTGACGAAGATCACCTTGTAGAGCGAGAAGAAGACCGGGATCTGCACCACCATCGGCAGACATCCGCTGGCCGGGTTGACCTTCTCCGACTTGTAGAGGCCCATGATCTCGCCCTGCATCTTGGCGGGGTCGTCCTTCAGGCGCTCGCGGATCTCCTGCATCTTCGGGCCGAGCAGCTTCATCTTGCTCATCGACTTGTAGGACTTGTTGGCCAGCGGGAAGAAAACGGCCTTGGCGAACACCGTGAAGATCATGATCGCGATGCCGAAGTTGCCGGTCAGGTGGTAAAGCCAATCCAGCGCGTAGAAGATCGGCTTGGTCAAAAAGTAGAACCAGCCGAAATCGACCGCCTTGTCGAAATTGGGTATGCCCAGTTCGCTCTGATATTGGTCAAGCAGCTGCACCACCTTCGCGCCGGCGAACAGCCGCGTCGTGCTGCTGCCGACGGCGCCGGGTCCGACGACCACAGGGTCCCTTGACAGGAAGTCGGTCTGATACCGGTCGCTGTTGTTTTCCGTCAGGTGGCGGAAGCTGGCGATGACCGGCACAGCCTGGTCGGGAATGAGGGCCGTGAGCCAGTACTTGTCGGTGATCCCGGCCCAGCCGCCCGTGGTGGGCATGTCGAGCGACGCGCCGTGCGTCTTTTCGCTTTCGGTCTTGGCCTTTTGGTAGGTCTGTTCCTGCAAGCGTCCGCCCAGCACGCCCAACATGCCCTCATGCAGGATGTAGTAGCCCGCGGTCTTGGGCGTGTAGTCGCGGCGGATGCGGGACCAGGGGTGCACGCTGACCGCGGCGGACCCGGTGTTGCGCACGCGCTGCTCCGCGGTGAACAGGTAGTTGGCGTCAACCGACAGGGCGATCTCGAACACCTGCCCGGCGCCGTTGTCCCAGGACAGCGTCACCGGCGCGGCCGCCGTCAGCTCGGGCGCGGACGCGGTCCAAACGGCGTCAAGCTCCGGGACCTTCACGTCGGGGCTGTCCGCCGTCCAGCCGAACTGCACGTAATAGGGCTGCGGGTCGGCGCGCGGCTCCAGCAGGCGGACCAGGGGCGAGTCCGGATCGACCTCCTCGCGGTAGTCGCGCAGCACCAGGTCGTCCAGTCGTGCGCCGAGCAGGCTGATGCTGCCCTGGAGCCGCGGCGCCGCGATCTTCAGGCGCGGCACGTCGCGCGGCGGCGGGACAGGCATGGGCTGGGTGCCGGGGGCGGCGACGTCTCCGGTGGGACGCGGCGCCAATTCGGCCGGCGTGGACTGCGTGGCCTGCTGGACCGCCCGAGGGGCCGGCTTCGGCAGCAGCAACTGGAAGCCCAGCAGGATCGCGACCGAGATCGCGATGGCGAGAAAAAGGCGTTTTTGGTCCATCAGAGGGCCGTCACTTTCTCAGAGCATGGGCAGGAGGGCACCGGGTCGATGCCGCCATCGCACCAGGGATTGCAGCGCAGCACCCGCCGCACGGCCATCACGGTGCCCGCCGCCGCGCCGTGGCGCCGCAAGGCCTCGATCCCGTAGGCGCTGCACGTCGGCTCAAAACGGCAATGGGCACCGATGAACGGGCGCAGCGTCCACTGGTAAACCCGGATGCAGCCAACCAAGACCTGCGCGATCAAGATACTCCCGCCTTGGTAAGCGCCCGCCGCATGTCGTCCAGCAACAGGGCAAACGGCCGGGTCCGCGTCGCGTCACGCCCGACCAGCACGAGATCTACGCTTCCGAGCGGGATTTCACGCGCGAGCAGCCGAGCGGCTTCCCGCAAGCGCCGCTTGGTCCGGTTGCGGACGACGGCGTTGCCGACTTTCTTGGTGACGGTGAAGCCGATCCGCGCCGGCCCGTCATCCCCGCGGGACAACGCCTGGAGCGCCAAGCCATGCACCGACGCCCGACGCCCCTTGCTGGCGACCCGCAAGAACTCGGCCCGACGTTTCAGGCGCTCCGGCGGCTTGGCATCGTCCGGAGGCCTGACGGGGTCTGGCGGCATCGCCGCATCGGCCGCGTCAGGCTGACAGGCGCTTGCGGCCCTTGGCACGGCGGTACGCCAGGACCTTGCGCCCGCCCACGGTGGACATCCGGGCGCGGAAGCCATGGCGGCGCTTGCGGACCAGCTTGGACGGTTGATACGTGCGCTTCACGGTGAACTCCGGTTCCGGTGGTGCGGCTGCGAGCCAAGGCGGATGCGCCGCTCGGCAACCGGACAACAAATAATGCGGGCAGCCTGGCCCGGCGATTCGATGGCAGACGCGGCTTATAATTGGTCGCCCCGGGCCAAGTCAATCCAAGCCGGGCCGCGAACCTCTTGAGCGGGGACGCGATTGGTGCTGATACCGCGAAATGATTGCGCGCCGCGTCCTCGTCCCGCTGGTCGGTGCCGCCTCGGCGTTCGGCGCGTCGGGCGCGGTGCTGGCGCTGATTGGCGCGGGTGCGCCGTTCCTGCTGGCCGCGCTGGGCGCGTCGGCGTGCGCGGGGCTGGTTTTGTACGGCCTGATGCGAGCCGAGTCCGCGGCGCCGGGCGACGCCGCCGCGCAGGCCCGCATCGACGCCCTCCAAGCGCAGGTGTCCAACCTTCGGCATGACCTGCGCGGCGCGCTGTCCCCGGCGCTGATCGTCTCGGACCGCCTGATCGCCAACGCCGACCCCGCCATCCGCAGGGCAGGAGAAACCGTGGTGCGGTCTATCGAGCAAGCCTCGGCGCTCATCATCGCGTCCAAAACCCAGGAGCCGCCCGGCAACGGCCCGGCATAGCTCCAAAGCACGAAAAGTCAGTTGTCCCGCTTCTCCGCGAACTCCACGTCGCGGTGGACGTGCACGGACATCAGCAGGCCGAAGCCGAACATCGCCATCAGCATGGCCGACCCGCCATGCGAGACCAGCGGCAGCGGCACTCCGCCCACCGGAATCGCGCCCACCACCATGGCGAGGTTCACGAACGCATACATGAAGAAGTTGGTCGAAACGCCGAGCGCCAGCAGCCGCCCGTAGCGATGCCGGCAGCGGAGCGCGATCAGCATCCCCGCGCATACGATGCAGGCCAGCAGCCCCATCACCGCGAGGCCGCCGACCAGGCCGAACTCCTCGGCCAGCGTAGTGAAGATGAAGTCGGTCTGCTTCTCCGGCAGAAAGTCGAGCTGCCCCTGCGTTCCCTGCAGGAACCCCTTGCCCCACAGGCCGCCGGACCCCATCGCGATCTTGGATTGGATGATGTTGTAGCCGGCCCCCAAGGGGTCGCTTTCGGGATTGAGGAAGGTGGTGATCCGGGCGCGCTGGTAGTCGTGCATGTGGTCGAACGCGAAGCGCGCGGCGAACGGCGTCGGCAACAGGACCAGGGCCACGGCCCACCAGCGGATGCCGGCCGCCAGGAACATGGCCGCGCCGACCAGCCCCACGATGACCGCGGTGCCCAGGTTGGGCTCCTTGAGGATCAGTCCGACCGGCAGCAGGACCAGCAGGACCGGCACCAACAGGAACAAGGGATTGCCCATCTGCGCCCAGCTCGCCCGGCGGAACCACGCCGCCAGCGCCATGACCAGGCCGATCTTGGCAAGCTCGCTCGGCTGCACCTGCAGGCCGCCCAGCTCAAGCCAGCGCTGCGCCCCCTTGCCGACATGGCCGATCCGCAGCACCAGGACCAGCAGCCCGACCGACGCGCCGTACACCGGCCAGGACAGCCGCGCGACCCAGCGGATGTCGATCAGCCCGATGCCCAGCATCATCGCCAGCCCGACGCCGAAGCGCAGGAGGTGGCGGGACGCATACGGCTCCGGCGCGCCGCCGGCGGCGGAGTACAGCGCGACGTAGCCGACGCCCGCCAAGGCGCAGAGCAGCAGCACGAGCGCCCAGTTGATCCGCCACAGCTTGGCCAGCAGGCCAAAGGACGGCTCCGCCCGGATCAGCCGCCGCGCTGCTATCACGATCGCCCTCCCGCGATCACGATCGCCCTCCCGCGATCACGAGTGCCCCTCGGCCACCCGCTGCGCCGGGGCGCTCGGCGGGGCGGCGGGATCGCGGGTCAGCGCGTCGATCATGATGTCGCGGCCCAGCGGCGCCGCCGCGGCCGCCCCGGCGTTGCCGTGCTCCACCACGACCGCCACGGCGTAGCGCGGCACGTCGTAGGGCGCGTAGCAGACGAACAAGGCGTGCGGCCGGAACTCCCAGGCGGACTTCGCCGAGTTGAACCCGTGCTCCCGCTGGGCACGGGACACGTGGCGCACCTGGCTGGAGCCGGTCTTGCCCGCCAACTGCATGCCCGGCAGATTGAGCCGCGCGCCCGGCGCGGTGCCGCCGCCCTCGTTCACCACCGCCCACATGCCTTCCCGCAGCAGATGCAGACTGAGCTCCGGCAAATCGAGCGCCGGCCAGTCGTCCGGCGCTGCCCCCTTCTGCATCACCCCGGCGACCGAGCGGGTCAGATGCGGCTGCAGGATGCGCCCGCTGGCGATCCGCGCCACGTAGGTCGCCAGCGCCAAGGGCGTCGTCTGGATGTAGCCCTGGCCGATGCCGCAACTGATGGTGTCGCCGATGTTCCACGCCTTGCCG
>JAABUQ010004335.1_pt1 | contig 24301 bp, 25 predicted proteins | sample 5560001 | NCBI WGS metagenome assembly JAABUQ01 (sample SAMN10711888, study PRJNA513371) | rock metagenome | isolation source: Antarctica rocks | place: Antarctica: Victoria Land, Finger Mt nord | collected 2015-12-18
CGTCGAAGGACCGCTCGTCGCAGAACCGACGGATCGCCTCGAGCCGGGCCGCCGTCCAGGGCTCGCGCGCGAGCAGGACCCGCACACTCCAGGCCGAGCGATAGACCGCGACATGCGCGCCCGGATCGTCGATCCCGGCCTGCGACAGCGCCGCCCGCGCGGTCGCCAGCAATCGCAGCGCGTAGACCGGGAAGTCGCGGATCGAGGCCGGCAGCGACACGATCCCATCCGGTCGCAAGGCGCGCAGATAGGCGGCGAGCGCCTCCGCCGAGAGCGCCGTGCCGTTGGCTTCCGACGCGTCGAGGAAATCGGCCGAGATGTCGACCAGATCGTACGGGCCGCCTTGCCGCACTGCCGCAATCGGCGCCGCCCCCGAGAGCGCCACCCGCGTGTCGGGGGCGCGGGCGGGCGACGGTCCCAGTCCGTGGCGAAGCGCTTCCAGCAGGATGGGCTCCGGCTCGAGCGCCTGCACGAACCCGGCACCTAGGGCCAGCGCCTCGTCGATGCGGAAGCCGCCCGAGGCGCCGGCCAGCAGCACGCGCGGCTGCCGCAGCAAGGTGTAGGGCAGCGCGTCGAGGGCAGCGCGGGCGTAACCGGCATCGGCCGCGCCCGGCCGTGGCAGGGCCGCGATGCGGGTGCCGTCGCGGTAGAGCCCGAACGTCTGCGGTGGGCCGGGCAGGCCGAGCATCCCCGCGTCGTTCGAGACGTCCGTGTCGACCCGCTCGGTGAAATCATCGAGCAGCTGATAGAACCCGCGCGGCGAGCGGCGCTCGGCCACGATCTTCGCATCCGGCGTATGCAGCGGCGCGTATACCGCTTTGAAATCGTTGATAGCGGCCGGGTTCTCGAGCACCAGGACGAGTTCGGCCAACAGAAGCACGCCCAGAGCCGCGACGATCCCGGCCCGTGCGTGTCCCCCGCGGCCGAAACACGCCGCCGCGGCCAGCAACACCAGGAGTGCGGGGACCAGCATGAACGGGTGCAGCAGCAGCATCAGAAGCAAAGCCGCCAGTGCACCCACGCCGGCCCCGGTCAGGTCGAAGCCGTAGACCAGGCCGAGCCGGTCGGCGTTCACGACGAAACTCAGGCCGATGTAGAGGCCGGCGGCGAAGAAGAACGGCAGCAGGCAGGCGTAATAGGCCGCGATATTGGCGAGCTGCGGCGACCAGGTCGCTTCATTCTGCAATTGCAGCGGGTTGAACGGGTTGGTCGCGGTGAAATAGAAGCCGGCCGCTTCGGTGGCGATGAGCACCGCTGGCAAGGCCGTCAGCAGCCATTCGGCGCGGCGTAGGAAGGCCGCGCGCCACAGCGCCAGCACGACCCCGCTGAGTGCGAACCCGACCATGACGATCGAGATCACCCAGTAGCCGTACTCGGACCACTTCGCGACGGCGAAGTAGCGGGTCAGCGCGATCTCGAAGCCGACGGCGGAGGCGGAGACCAGGAACAGCGGCAGCAGCGTCCGCGCGGCGCGCGCCCTCAAGGCCAGATCCTGCGGCTAATGAAATCCTGCATCAGCGCATTGAAGCGCGGCGCCTCGTCGATGAACAGCGCGTGCCCAGCGTCGGGGAAGATCGCCGTCTCGGCGGCGGGATGACGGCGCGCGAGGTTCTCCGCCTGCCCTTCCCAGACCGGACGGACGACGTAGAGCACCGGCTTGGCGGTCGAGTACACCGCCTCGCGCCAGTAGCTTCGCGGCACCGGGTAGGACAGCAGCGCGTTGGCGGCATATTCCGGCGTGCGCAAGGTGGCGTCCGTCAGGCTGTCCAGATAGGTCTCACTCTGCGGCCGATGGAACATTCCGCGGACGAAGCGGCGCATCATGATCTCGTGCGGCAGCCTCGGTCCGTGATGCGGGCGGACCCGGGAGGGCACCGGCGCCGGCTCCTCGCCGATGGAGTTGTCCACCAGGACCAACCCCGCCACGTGCCGGTCACCCTGGGCGTGCAGGTAGGCGAGCGAATCGAGCACGCCGAGCGACCAGCCGACCAGCAACACCGGCTGCGGACCGAGCCGGGCGATCAACTCCGCGATGTCCTCGCCCCGCCGGTTCGGCTCGTAACCCGACGCCGGCGCGTCCGAGTCGCCCTGCCCACGCGGATCGAAGGCGACGACGTGGTAGCGGAGCGAGAATGCCTGGATCTGCGGCGCCCAGATCCAGCTCGGCATGGTCCATCCCGGCACCAGTACGAGAGTGTGAGCGCGCGGCGGTCCGGCTTCGAGGTAATGCAGCCGCACCCCGTCGGAACTGGTGAAGAACCGGCTCTGCACCTGAGCCTGGGCGGGACCGAGGGGACCCAGCACCACGATCAGCATTGCGAGGAGGAAGCTGCGCCGCACGGCCCCTTATGCCGGCGCGCGCGCGTGACCTGTCAATCTATGTTGCTACATGGCAACAACAGGTGGTGCCGGCCGGTTCAGTCCATCAGCGTCTTCAGCGCCTCGAGCCGGCGGATCACGATGTAACCGGCGTCCACCTCCACCACGCCGTCCTCTCGCCAAGCCCGCAATTGCTTGTTGACCGTCTCGCGCGACGAGGCGACTTGGTTGGCGAGGTCTCGCTGCGACACTTTGAGATCGATGCGAATGCCCTGACGCCCCGGCCGCCCGTAATCGTCGGCCAGCTTCAGCAGCAGCCGCGCGAGCCGTGCCGGCAGCTCGAACAAGGCAAGCTCCTCGAGCGCCATGCTGGTCCGACGCAGCCGCTCGCATAGCACGACGAGCATGCGCAGATAGAGATCCCCGTTCTTCATGAGATACGGCACGAAATACCGACGCTCCACCACGAGCAGGAGCGTGTCCTCGGCGGCGGTGACGTTGGCGCTGCGCGGCTTGCCGTCGAGCAGGGCGATCTCGCCGAACACCTCGCCGGGGCCGATCATGTTGAGGGTGACCTCCTTGCCCTCGCCGGAGACGGCGCTGACCCGCACCCGGCCGCGCAGCACGGCCATCATGCTGGAGCCCTCGTCCCCTTGCTGAAAGATATTGGCGCCCCGGGTGAACCGCCGCTCGGACGAGAACCGCAGTATCTCGTCCAGTTCGCCGGGCTGCATCGCCAGGAACAACGGACTGGCGAGCAGGGCCGCGCGCCGCGCGTCTCGCTCGAGCCTGACTGTGGCTGCCATTTTGTATTGTCCGGACCAAGCAGGGGTTCATCATAGCAGGAGCGCCGGGACCGGCCAGTCACTCGTTTGACCCTCGCAACCTCGCTTGTTAGCGTCGGCGCGTCTGGACCATCGGGGCCGCGCATGGCGAAAACCTACGAAACGCTCCGCCTCGACGAGCCGCAACCCCACACTCTGCTGGTCACCCTGAACCGGCCCGAGTCCGGCAACGCCCTGAACACGCAGATGGGGCTCGACCTGCTCGACTTGTGGGACGGCATCGGCGCCGATCCGGGGCTTTACCGTTGCATCGCGCTCACCGGCGCCGGGCCGCGCATCTTCTGCGCCGGCGGCGACCTCAAGCAACGCAACGGCATGACCGACGCCGCCTGGCAGGCGCAGCACCTGATCTTCGAGCGGATGACGCGCGCGTTGGTCGCCTGCCCGATCCCGGTGATCGCCGCGGTGAACGGTGCCGCGTTCGGCGGCGGCTGCGAGATCGCGCTGTGCTGCGACTTCATCTACGCCGCCAGCCCGGCGCGGTTCGCGCTCACCGAGGTCACGCTTGGCATCATGCCCGGCGCCGGCGGCACGCAAAACCTGCCGCGCGCGGCCGGTGCGCGGCGGGCGAAGGAGATCCTGCTCACCGGCAAGCCGTTCACCGCCGCCGAAGCGCTCGAATGGGGCATCGTCAACCGGCTGTGCGACCCCGACGCACTGCTCGCCGAGGCGCTGGAAACCGCCGCCGTGATCGCCGGCAACGCGCCGCTGTCGACGCGGCAAATCAAGCAGTCGGTCAGTTACGGCCTCAACATGGACCTCGGGAGCGCCATGATGTTCGAGATCGAGGCCTACAACCGCCTCGTTCCGAGCGAGGATCGCCGCGAGGGCGTCCGCGCCTTCAACGAGAAGCGCAAGCCCGACTTCCAAGGACGCTGACAGCATGAACGCCATTACCCAAACAGCCGGGCTGACCCGCGCCCTCGCCGAACGGTCGTCGGCGCTGACCCACGCCGACCTGCCGGACGACGTGCGCGCGCTCGCGCGGCAATGCGTGCTCGACTACCTGGCCGTCACGGTGGCGGGCGCCGGCGAGCCGCTCACCGGACTGTTGCTGGCCGAGATGGAGGAGGCGGGCGGGCATCCCGTCGCCACGGTGATCGGCCACAAGGCGCGGCTGCCGGCGCTCTCGGCCGCCCTGGTCAATGGCGGCGCGTCGCACGCGCTCGACTTCGACGACGTGAACATGGCGATGCCGGGCCACCCGTCGGTCGCAATCCTGCCGGCGCTGCTGGCTCTCGCCGAGGTCCGCGGGTCGCGCGGCGCGGACGTGCTGACCGCATTCGTCGCCGGTTACGAGCTGCAGTGTCGCATTGGCCGCGCGATCGCGCCCGGCCATTATGACGGGCTCGGCTTTCATGCCACCGCCACCGTGGGCAGCTTCGGCGCCGCCGCCGCGTGCGCGCATCTACTCGGCCTGGATACCGCCGCCACCGCCACCGCCCTCGGCATCGCGGGCACCCAGGCGGCGGGGCTGAAGTCGATGTTCGGCACGATGTGCAAGCCGCTGCACGCCGGCAAGGCGGCCTATCACGGCCTGCTCGCCGCCAAGCTGGCGCAGCGCGGCTTCACCAGCCGCGACGACGTGCTCGAATGCGCGCAGGGCTTCGCCGCCACGCACAGCCCGGACTTCCACCCGGAGAGGGCGTTCGCCGAGCCGAAGCGCGGCTGGCACATCCTCGACAACCTCTTCAAGTATCACGCCGCCTGCTATCTCACCCACGGGCCGATCGAGGCCGCGCGCGCCTTGCGCGCCGGGCATGGGCTGGCACCCGAACAGGTCTCGCGGGTGAACCTCCGCATCGACCGCGCCGCCGACCGCGTGTGCAACATCGCCGAGCCGAGCACCGGGCTCGAAGCCAAGTTCAGCCTGCGCCTGACCACCGCGATGGCGCTCGCCGGGGTGGAGACCGAGGCGCTCGGCAGCTACAGCGAGGCCAACGCCGCCGATCCGCGCCTGGTCGCGCTGCGCGACAAGGTGTCGCTCGACTTCCAGTCCGGCTGGCCGCACACGCTCGCGGAGATCGAACTCGAACGCGCCGACGGCACGCGCGTCACGGCCCGGCACGACGCCGGCGTCCCCGCCTCCGATATTCCCCGCCAGGGCGAGCGGCTGGAGCGCAAGTTCGCCGCGCTGGTGGAGCCGGTTCTCGGCCCGCGAAGCAGGGAGATCGTCGGGCTGGTGCACCGGCTGGATGCCCTGGACGACGTGCGCGAGCTGATGGCGCTCTGCGCGGCTGCATGAGCGACTGGCGTGAAAGCAACCGGGCGCGCTGGAACGAGCTGGTCGGCGTCCATCTCGCCCCCGGCGGCTATGATCTCGACGCGCTGCGTGCCGGCCGCTCGCGGCTCGATCCGTTGGTCGACCGCGAGCTTGGCCCCGTCGCCGGGCTCCGCCTGCTGCACCTGCAGTGCCATTTCGGCAAGGACACGCTGACGCTCGCGCAACAGGGCGCCGAGGTCGTCGGCCTCGACTTCTCCGGCGAGGCGATCAAGGCGGCGCGAACCCTCGCTGACGAACTCGGTCTCGCCGCCCGCGCACGCTTCGTCGAGGCCGACCTGTACGACGCGCCCGCGGCGATCGACGAGCCCGCCGCGTTCGACCGTGTGTTCGTCACCTGGGGTGCGATCAACTGGCTGCCCGACATCGCGCGCTGGGCGCGGATCGTCGCGCACTTCCTCAAGCCCGGCGGCTTCCTCTACCTGGCCGAGCAGCACCCCGCGGCCTTCGTGTTCGACGACGCCGTGCGCCGGCCGGACGGGCGGCCCGGCTTCTTCGTTCCCTACTTCCAGACCGGGCCGCTCGTCCTCGACAACGTGCCCGACTACATGAACCCCGAGGCCGCGCTAACACACACAACCGAGCACGTCTTCGCGCATCCGCTCGGTGCGATCGTCACCGCCCTACTCGATGCCGGTCTCGCGCTCGACTATCTGCACGAGCACGACCGCATCACCTGGCGCATGTTCGACTGCCTGGTGTCCGACGAACGGGGCGGCTATTGCTGGCCCGACAGGCCGTGGCTGCCGCTGTCGTTCTCGATCCGGGCGCGCAAAGTGAAGTAGACGCCGCAGCGGTTGAAGTCCGGGGTGCGGGTGACCATCATGACTATCCTGGTCATTCTGGGGAGAACGCCCGGTGAGTACGACATCGTGGTCCGTGGCGGAAGCCAAGGCGCGCTTTAGTGAGGTCATAGAGCAGGCGCGCGCCGGAAGCCCGCAGACGATCACCCGCAACGGCCGGCCCGCCGCCATCGTGGTTTCGGTCGAGGAGTGGCAACGCCGCTCGGCGCGGAAAGGCACGTTGGTCGAGTTCTTCGCCAACTCGCCATTGCGGGGCGTCGAGCTGGAAACGCCGCGGGTGGACGATGGTCCGCGCGATATCGATCTGTGAGTTATCTGCTCGATACGAACACTGTTTCGGAGCTGACAAGGCCTCATCCTGACACAGGCATTGTCAGCTGGCTGGCGGCGACGGACGAGCATCTGGTTTTCTTGAGCGTCGTCACGATCGCCGAGGTGCGCTATGGCATCGATCGCCTACCACCAGGGCGTCGCCGGGCCGCGCTTGAAGCCTGGCTGTCTGTCGACTTGCTGGATCGGTTCGCCGGGCGAATCCTCGCCGTCGACACGCCGATCGCCGACCGTTGGGGCCGGTTAGTGTCGATGTGCCAGGGCGTCGGCCGACCGATCGGCGGCATGGACGCTTTCCTCGCTGCCACGGCGGACTGCCACGAACTCACATTGGTAACTCGCAACGTCGCCCATTTCGCCGCTTTGAACCTGCCCATCATCTGTCCGTGGAGTGGGTAGACCTACACTCGGTCGGAGCCGCCAGCCTCGACCAGCGCCCGCAATAGGCGCGGCATCTCCCCCGGGCGCCGCACCCGCATGACGACGAGCCCGGCATGTTCCTCGCGCGCCAAATGTTCCGCGAACTCGCGCCGCCGCCGTTCCCATGTGCTCCATGCCCAGCGGATTGGGTGGCTCGGCCGCAGCATATGCCGCCAGCGCTCGCGGTTGCCGCCCCAGAGCTCGGTTCGGAACACGGCGCGGAACACGGAGCGGGCGATCACCCGGACCATGATTACTGCGCGGTCGTAGTCGAGCCAGACCAGATGCGTCGCGCGTCGCCAGACCCGGTCGCGCACCGGACCGTAATTGCCGTCGACGATCCAGGCATCGGCGCCGATTGCCTCGATCACACGACGGACGAAGTCGTCCGGATCGTGCCGCGCCAGGTCGCGCCAGCCCGGCTGCCAGTTGATCGCGTCGAGCTCGATATGCGGCAATCCCAGCCGCGCCGCGAGCCGGCGGGCCAGAGTCGTCTTGCCCGCGCCCGACGTGCCGACCACCACGATCCGCATTCCTCCGCCTCTCGTCCTCCGCCATCCAACTTCGACCGTTGCATACGCCCGTCGTTGCCCCCTACGCGCCTGGGGAGCGGTTGCCACTGGACGGCCTCGGTCCTACGCTGATTATCGCGTGACGGTTATTCTAGCCGGGAGGGAAATTCCGATGAAAGTCGGCGAGGCGATCGCGGAGATCATGAAGCGCGAGGGGATCGAGATCCTCTGCGGCTATCCGGTCAACCACCTCATCGAGTTCGCCGCCAAGGCCGACATCCGGCCGGTCATGGTGCGGCAGGAGCGCATTGGGGTGCACATGGCGGACGCCATCTCCCGCGTCACCTCCGGGCGCAAGATCGGCGCGTTCTGCATGCAGCACGGCCCGGGCACCGAGAACGCCTACGGCGGCATCGCACAGGCGTTCAGCGAATCGATCCCGATGCTGGTGATCCCGCAGGGCTACGCGCGCCGCATCTCCCATATCGATCCGAACTACAGCGCGGTGCGCGAGATGCGCGCCATCTCCCGCTCGGCCGAGCCGGTGATCGTGGCGGCCGAGATCTCCAACATCATGCGCCGCGCTTTCAGCAAGCTGCGCAACGGCCGCGGCGGCCCCTGCATCGTCGAAGTGCCGACCGACGTGTGGAACGAGGAGATCGGCGATCTCGACTACACGCCTGTGGTGCACGCCCGCTCGACGCCCGATCCCCGCGACGTGCGAAAGGCGGCGGAGCTCATCCTGGCCGCCAAGCGCCCGGTGATCTACGCCGGCACCGGTGTGCAATGGGCGGAGGCGTGGCCGCAGCTGCGCCAGTTCGCCGAGCTGCTCGGCGCGCCCGTCACCACCAGCCTCGGCGGCAAGAGCTCGTTCCCGGAGAACCACGAGCTCTCGCTCGGCTCCGGCGGCAACGCGGTGCCCAAGCCGGTGCACCACTTCATCCAGAACGCCGATCTCATCATCGGCATCGGCTGCTCGTTCACCGAAACCAGTTTCGGCATCAAGTTCCCGCGCGGCAAGAAGGTCATCCAGGCCACGCTCGATCCGGGGCATCTCGACAAGGACCTGCCGATCACCGTCGGCCTGCTCGGTGACGCGGCGCTGACCCTGGAGGCGCTGATCGGCGAGCTCGGACAGACCATCAAGTCGCCGCGCGACCGGACGGCGGTGGTGCGCGAGATCACCGAGGTGCGCGAGGCCTGGATGGCGGAATGGCGGCCGCTGCTCAACCACAACGAGGCGCCGCTCAACCCGTACCGGGTGATCTGGGAGTTGATGCACACGGTCGATCCGGCCAACACCATCATCACCCACGACGCGGGCAGCCCGCGCGACCAGATCTCGCCGTTCTGGGTCTCCACCGAGCCGATGTCCTACATCGGCTGGGGCAAGACCACCCAGCTCGGCATGGGCCTCGGCCTCGCGATGGGGGCCAAGCTCGCCAAGCCCGACAAGCTCTGCATCAATCTGTGGGGCGACGCCGCGATCGGCTTCACGGGGATGGATTTCGAGACCTGCGTGCGCGAACGCATCCCCATCCTCTCGATCCTGCTCAACAATTTCTCGATGGCGATCGAGCTCAAGGTGATGCCGGTCTCGACCGAGAAGTACCGCTCCACCGACATCTCGGGCGACTACGCCGCGATGGCGCGCGCCTTCGGCGGGTACGGCGAGCGCGTCACCGAGCCGGGCCAGATCAAGGCGGCGATCCAGCGCGGCATCGAGCGGACCAAGGCGGGCGAGCCGGCGCTGCTCGAGTTCATCACCTCGAAGGAGACCCGCGTCTCCAAGTTCTGACGGGCGCGCGGCGACCCTAGGAGGAAACGACAACAAGCATGGCGAGCGTGACGATCGCGAACGTCCGAAAGGCGTTCGGCACGACCGAGGTGCTGCATGGCGTTTCGGTCGACATCGCCGATGGGGAGTTCGTCATCCTCGTCGGGCCGTCCGGGTGCGGAAAATCGACCCTGCTGCGCCTGATCGCGGGGCTCGAGAACATCACGCGCGGCGAGATCATGATCGGCGGCCGCGTGGTGAACGACGTGGCGCCGAAAGCGCGCGACATCGCCATGGTGTTCCAGAACTACGCGCTGTATCCGCATATGACGGTGCGCGACAACATGGCGTTTTCGCTGTCGCTCGCGAAGGCGCCGAAGCAGGCGATGGATGCGCAGGTGCGGCGCGCGGCGGAGATCCTCGGCCTGTCGGAACTGCTGCACCGCTACCCGCGCCAGCTCTCGGGCGGCCAGCGCCAGCGCGTCGCGATGGGGCGCGCGATCGTGCGCAATCCGCAGGTGTTCCTGTTCGACGAGCCGCTGTCCAACCTCGACGCCAAGCTGCGCGTGCAGATGCGGGCCGAGATCAAGGAGCTGCACCAGCGGCTTGAGACCACCACGGTCTACGTCACGCACGACCAGATCGAAGCCATGACCATGGCCGACAAGATCGTGGTGATGAACGGCGGCAACGTCGAGCAGATCGGCGCTCCGCTCGAGCTCTACGACCGGCCGAACAACCGGTTCGTCGCCGGCTTCATCGGCTCCCCGGCGATGAACTTCCTCGCCGGCCGGATCGAGGGCGGCGCGTTCCACGCCGGGGACGGCGTCGTGCTGCCGCTGCCGATTCGCAGCAACAGCGCGGAAGGGCGATCCGTCACCTACGGCGTACGACCCGAGCATTTCATGCTGCGCGACGACGGCGTGCCGGCGACGGTGAACGTGATCGAGCCCACCGGATCGGAGACGCAGGTGATGGCGCGCCTCGCCGGCACCCCGATCGTCTGCGCATTCCGCGAGCGCGTCGCGGCGCGCCCCGGCGAGACCATCCGCATCGCGCCCGACCCCGCGCTCGTGCACCTGTTCGACGACGAGACCGGCCAGCGACTCGTGGCCTGAGCCGTACTGAGGAGACGACAATGGACCAACTGACACGGCGCGGAACGCTGGCCCTCGGCGCGGGCGCGCTCGGCTCGCTCGTGCTCCCGCCCGGCGCCCGCGCCGCGATCGCGGTCGCCGACGTGAAGCCGCCGGCGCAACCGCCCGAGAAGAACGCGACCCTGCGCATCCTGCGGCCGAGCAAGTTCGTCGGCCCCGACGAGACCATCTTCCGCGAGAACACCAAGGCTTTCACCGACAAGACCGGCATCCCGGTGCGCGTCGATTTCGTCGGCTGGGAGGATCTGCGGCCGCAGACGGCGGTAACGGCCAACACCGGCGCCGGGCCCGATATCGTGATCGGCTGGCCGAGCGATCCGCACCTCTACGCCGACAAACTCACCGACCTCAGCGAGCTCGCCGGCTATCTCGGCGCCAAATACGGCGGCTGGTACTTCCTGCCGGAGAAATACGGCAAGCGATGGGGCACGGACCAGTGGATCGCCCTACCGATGGGCGGCTCGCCCGGCCCCACAGTTTATCGCACCTCCCGGGTCAAGGAGGCGGGCTACGACAAGATCCCGACGGACCTCGACCAGTTCCTCGATCTCTGCCGCAAGCTCAAGAAGAACGGCCATCCCGCCGGCTTCGCGCTCGGCAACGCCGTCGGCGACGCCAACGGCTACGCGAGCTGGCTGCTGTGGGCACACAACTCGTATCTCGTCGACGAGAAGGGCGAGGTCGCGATCAATCGCCGCGAGACGATCGACGCACTGAAATACGCCAAGGAGCTTTACCCGAACCTGATCCCGGGCGTGCTGTCCTGGCAGGACCCGTCGAACAACAAGGCGTTCGCGGCAGAAGAGATCAGCCTCACCTTCAACGGCGTCTCGATCTACTACGTGCTGAAGAACGACCCGAAGACCGCGCACATCGCCGAAGACACCGACCACGCGCCGCAGCCGTTCGGGCACGCTGGCAAAACGCCTTCGTCGTGCCTGATCCTCAACGCGATGGTGTTCAAGCACACGAAGTACCCGAACGCCGCCAAGGAGTATCTCCGCTTCATGATGGAGCAGGAGCAGTATGACAAATGGCTGACCGGCTGCCTGGGCTACTGGGCGCAGCCGCTGAAGGCCTACGCGCAGAGCGCCATCTGGTCGTCGGACCCGAAGCTCGCCGTGTTCCGCGACGGCTGCGGCAACGAGTTCTGGGACGGCTACAAGGGCCCCATCAACGCCGCCGCCGGCTCGGTGACGGCGAACTACGTGCTGGTCCACATGTTCGCCGCCGTCTCCTCCGGGCAAGCCGAGCCCGAGGACGCGGTGCGCGAGGCCGAGCGGTTGGCGAAACGGTATTACAAGGCGTGAAACCCTCACCCGACCCTCTCCCGGAGGGAGAGGGCTTCCTGCTCCCTCTCCCTCCGGGAGAGGGCCGGGGTGAGGGTGCTTCAGGAGCAAGCTAATGGATGCAGCCGCCGGCTGGACCTACACCCGCCCGCGCCAGGGCGCGCTGTCGCGGCTGTTCGACCACAAGGGCGTCCTGACCTTCCTGTGCATGCTCCCGGCGGCCGGGCTGCTGCTGGTGTTCCTCACCTACCCGCTCGGCCTCGGCTTCTGGCTCGCCTTCACCGACACCCAGATCGGCCGCAGCGGCGAGTGGGTCGGCTTGGAAAACTTTCAGTCGATCTTCCACGATCGCGTGTTCCTCAACACGATCTGGTGGACGACGTTCTACACGGTCGTCGCGACGGTCGGGAAGTTCGCGCTCGGCCTGTGGCTCGCCCTGCTGCTGAACGAGAATCTGCCGTTCAAGTCGTTGTTGCGCGCGATCATCCTGCTGCCGTTCATCGTGCCGACGGTGCTGTCGGCGATCGCCTTCTGGTTCCTCTACGACCCGCAATTCTCCATCATCTCCTATCTCCTGGTGAACGTGCTGCACTGGCGCACGAGCTACATCGACTTCCTCGGAACGCCCTGGAACGCGCGCTGGTCGCTGATCGCGGCGAACATCTGGCGCGGCATTCCCTTCGTCGCGATCACCCTGCTGGCCGGGCTGCAAACCATCTCGCCGTCGCTCTACGAAGCGGCGTTGCTCGACGGCGCCTCCGGGTGGCAGCGTTTCAGGCGCATCACCTTCCCGCTGCTGATGCCGATCCTGGCGATCGTGCTCACCTTCTCGGTGCTGTTCACCTTCACCGATTTCCAGCTGGTCTACGCGATCACGCGCGGCGGGCCGATCGACACCACGCATCTGATGGCCACACTCGCCTTCCAGCGCGGCATCCCGGGCGGCGAGCTCGGCGAAGGGGCGGCGATCGCGGTCTCCATGATCCCGTTCCTCGTGTTCGCCACCTTGTTCAGCTATTTCGCGCTGGCGCGGCGCAAGTGGCAGCAGGGAGAGGCCAATGACTGAGGCCGCCACCGCCGCGCTCGGGCCGGTCAGCGAGCCGGAAACCGGCCAGCTGCTGTCCTGGCAGAGCCGTTCGCGGCGGCTCGTCACCGTCTACCTGCCGCTGCTGTGCTTCCTCATCATCCTGCTGTTCCCGTTCTATTGGATGGCGATCACCGCCTTCAAACCGGACGCCGAGCTGCTCGACTACAAGAACAACAATCCGTTCTTCCTGCAGCACGCCACGCTCGCCAACATCCGCAAGCTGCTGTTCGACACCGACTACCCGCGCTGGCTGATGACGACGATGGGGGTGGCGGTCGGCGCCACCGCGCTCTCCCTGTTCGCCTCGGTGCTCGCCGCCTACGCGATCCAGCGGCTGCGTTTCCGGGGTGCTGCCACCGTCGGGTTGGCGATCTACCTCGCCTACCTCGTGCCGCCGTCGATCCTGTTCATCCCGCTGGCGACGATGGTCTACCAGCTCGGCCTGTTCGACTCGCCGTTCGCATTGGTGCTGACCTACCCGACCTTCCTCATCCCGTTCTGCACCTGGCTGCTGATCGGCTACTTCAAGTCGATCCCCTACGAGCTCGAGGAATGCGCGCTGATCGACGGCGCCACGCGCCTGCAGATCCTGCGCCGGATCACCTTGCCGCTCGCGGTGCCCGGGTTGATCTCGGCCGGCATCTTCGCCTTCACGCTGTCCTGGAACGAGTTCATCTACGCGCTCGCCTTCATCCAATCCTCGGAGAAGAAGACGGTGCCGGTGGCGATCCTCACCGAGCTGGTGACGGGCGACGTGTACCAATGGGGCGCGCTGATGGCGGGTTCGCTGCTCGGCTCGTTGCCGGTCGCGATCTTCTACTCCTTCTTCGTCGAATATTACGTTTCCAGCCTGACCGGCGCGGTGAAGGAGTAGGCTCCCCGGAGCGCGCCCTTCTGCTATGGTGCCCGTGTCGCCTCCGCAAAGAACGTGGGCACATCGCAAGGGGGATTGTTCATGCACGATTTCACGCGCCGTGGCGTCTTCGTCATCGGCAGCGCGGCACTTGCCGCCGCCGCGGTCGGCAAGCCGACGTACTCCGCAGTCCCGGCCGCCAGCGTCGAACCACCGAAGCAGCCGATCGAGAAGGACGCGACCTTGCGGGTCTCGCGGCCGACCAAGTTCGTGGCCCCCGACGAGGCCATCTGGAACGAGAATACCGCCAAGTTCACCAAGGCGACCGGCGTGCCGGTGCGCGTCGACTATGTCGGCTGGGAGGACCTACGACCACAAACGGCGGTGACGGCGAACACCGGCGCCGGTCCGGACATCGTGGTCGGCTGGTCCGACGACCCGCAGCTGTACGCAACCCGGCTGGTCGACATGAGCGAGCTCGCCGAGTATCTCGGCAAGAAATATGGCGGCTGGAAGTTCCAGGCCCTCACCTTCGGGCGCAAGTGGAAGAGCCAGGACTGGATATGCATCCCGATGGGCGGCGGGGACGGTCCGTGCAATTACCGCATCTCGTGGCTCAAGGAGGCCGGCTACGACAAGATGCCGGGCGACCTCGACGGTTTCCTCGATCTGTGCCGCAAGCTGAAGAAGAACGGCCATCCCGCCGGCTTCGCGCTCGGCAATGCAGTCGGCGACGCCAATGGCTACGCCAACTGGCTGCTCTGGACGCATGGCGCCTACGTCGTGGACGAGGACGGCCACGTCGCTCTCAACCGGCGCGAGACGATCGAGGCGCTGAAATACGCCAAGGCGATGCAGGAGACGTTCATCCCCGGCACGCTCTCCTGGCAGGATCCGTCGAACAACAAGGCGTTCCTCGCCGGCGAGATCGGCCTGACACAGAACGGCATCTCCATCTATTTCGTCGCCAAGAACGACCCCAAGACCCTTCCCATCGCCCAAGACATGGATCACGCGCCGATGCCGAAGGGCCAGGCGAAATCGGTGCCGCAAGCGCCGCTGGTGATCAATGGAATGGTGTTCAAGCACACCAAGTTTCCGAACGCAGCGAAGGAGTACATCCGGTTCATGATGGAAGCGGACCAGTACGAACCTTGGCTCAACGGCTGCCTCGGCTACTGGGGGCACCCGCTGAAGGCGTACGACAGCGCGCCGGTATGGGAGCAGGACCCCAAGGTGACGATCTTCCGGGACGCCCAGGATCACGAGTTCTGGACCGGCTACAAAGGGCCGGTCAGCGCCGCGTCCGGCGCCGTCGCCGCCAATTACGTCACGGTGCACATGTTCGCCGCCGTCGCGGCGGGACAGGCAACGCCAGAAGAGGCGGCGAAGGAGGCGGAACGGCAGGCGAAACGGTATTACAAGGGCTGACCCGCAGGTTCACCCCTCCCCTAACCCCTCCCGCAAGGGGACTCCTCTCCTCCTCCCCTTGCGGGAGGAGGCCGGGAGGAGGGGTCGACGTGCATCGACGCCCATGCTTTCAATTCCCAACGCGACGCAGGGGAAACGCATGAAAATCGCCAAGGTGGAGACGCTGCGCGCGGACGCCGGTTGGCGCCTGTTCTCGTTCTGCAAGATCACCACCGACGACGGCATCGTCGGTTGGTCGGAGTACAACGAGAGCTTCGGCAGCGCCGGCCTGTCGAACGTCATCGAGGCGCTGAGCGCGTTCGTCATCGGCCGCGATCCGCTGCCATACGAGCACCGCATCGCCGAACTCGCAGTACGCACGCGCCAATCGCGCGGCGGTATCAACAACCAGGCCATTGCCGCGATCGAGAACGCGTTGCTCGACATCAAGGGCAAGGCGCTCGGCGTCCCGGTCTACGCCCTGTTCGGCGGCCCGATCCGCGAGCGCATCCCGCTCTATTGGTCGCACACCGCGACCTATCGCGTGCGCAACGCCGCCCTGATGGGCGTCCCTCCGATCCGCACGCTCGACGACCTCGCCCGCCACGGCGAGGAGATCCGCCGTTGCGGCTTCAAGGCGCTGAAGACCAACATCCTGCCGTTCGACGGAGACAAGCTCGGCAGCTTCGTGCCGGGTTTCGCCTACACGCCGGGTTGGCCGGAGCTGAACTGGGACCACCGGATCGTACGCGCGGCGGTGGACGGGCTCAACGCGCTGCGCCAGGGCGCCGGCCCCGACATGGGGCTCATGCTCGACATCAACTTCAACTTCAAGACCGAGGGGTTCAAGCGCATCGCCGACGCGGTAGCGCCGTTCGAGCTCAATTGGCTGGAGCTCGATACGCACGACCCCGAATCGCTCGCGCTGGTCCGCCGGGACGCGCCCTGCCCGATCGCGTCCTGCGAGACGCTGCACGGCCGGCGCGAGTTCAAGCCGTTCTTCGAACGATACGCGATGGACGTGCCGATCGTCGACGTGATCTGGAACGGGCTGGCCGAGTCGGTGAAGATCGCCGCGATGGCCGACGCTTACGAGATGAACGTGGCACCGCACAATTTCTACGGCCACATGTCGAGCATCATCAGCGCGCATTTCTGCGCGATCGTGCCGAACTTCCGCATCATGGAGATCGACATCGACAGCGTGTCCTGGCGGGACGAGTTCTACACCGAGCCGCCGGTGATCGAGAACGGCGAGCTCGTGCTGCCGACCAAGCCGGGTTGGGGGATCGAGGTCAACGAGCGGGGCGTACGCGCGCGTCCGCCGAAGGGCTGAACGAGACTGTAACGGCGTTTTCTCGTCATGCCCGGACTTGATCCGGGCATCCATGCCGCCGCACGCGCCGCGGCGACATGGATTGCCGGGTCAAGCCCGGCAATGACGATGTTCTGAACGGCAGCGGGTCGAAGGAGAGGACGTTGGCAAAGTACAAGATCATCACCCCCGCGGGCGCGAGCTTCACGGTCGCCGGCGGCGGCTACGACTACGAGATGGAACCGCTGCAGGGCATGGATGCCGAGATCGTCGAGGGGCCGACCGACGAGGACGGGTTCATCGCCGCCGCGAAGGATGCCGACGCGCTGTACGCGAAAGGCATCCCGATCACCAAGCGGATCATCGACAGCCTCGAGCGATGCAAGGTCATCGCGCTCGGCAGCGTGGGCGTCGATCAGGTGGACGTCGCGGCTGCCACCGCGCGCGGCATTCCGGTGACCAATTGCCCGGACACCTTCATCGAGGAGGTGGCCGATCACGCGATGGCGCTGCTGCTCGCAAGCTCCCGCCGCGTGATCGAGCAGGACCGCATGGTGCGCGAGGGCCGCTGGAGCGAAGGGCGCCCGGCGCTGCTCAAGATCCCGCGCCTGATGGGCCAGACGCTCGGCTTCATCGCTTTCGGCAACGTCGCCCGCGCGGTGGCGCGGCGTGCCAAGCCGTTCGGCCTGCGCCTGATCGCGTTCGATCCGTTCATCGAGGAATTGGTGATGCCGGACTACGACGTGCTCCCGGCCACGCTCGAAGAGGTGCTCACGCAGTCCGATTTCGTCTCGATCCACGCCCCCGCCACGCCGGAGGCGCAAGGCATGCTCAAGGAGAAGCACTTCCGGCTGATGAAGAAGAGCGCCGTCTTCATCAATGTCGGCCGCGGCCCGACGGTCGACGAGACAGCGCTGATAAAGGCTCTGCAGGAGGGCTGGATCGCGCATGCCGGGCTTGACGTGCTGGAAAAGGAGCCGCCGGGCCACAACAACCCGTTGCTGACCATGAGCAACGTGACCCTGAGCGCGCACAACGCCTCGGCCTCGGCGCGCTTCGACCCGGCGCGCAAGCGGCGCGTCGGTGACAATCTGGCGCTGGTGCTAAGCGGGCGCTGGCCGGTCAGCTGCGTCAACCCGGCGGTGCTGACGAAATCCGACCTGAGGCGCTGGCAGCCGGTCTCGATGCGGCGCGGCCCGAACAGCTAACCACGCTCACCTGCGATGGAGGCAACCATGTCCGACACTGCAAGCATCGACCGCGTGCTCTCGGCGGCCGTCGAACGCGGCGACGCGGCGGGCGTGGTCGCCACCGCTGCAACCGATCGCGACACGATGTACGAGGGCGCGTTCGGCCGTCGGGAGGCCGGCAAGCCGGACGCGATGACGGTCGACAGCGTGTTCTGGATCGCCTCCATGACCAAGGCGATCGTCTCGGGCCGCCGCCATGCAGATGGTCGACCAGGGCAAGGTGACGCTGGAGCAGGATCTCGGCCCGATCCTGCCCGCGCTCGCCGGACGCCAGGTGCTGGAAGGCTGGGACGGACCCGGCAAGCCGCGGCTCCGCCCGGCGCGCACGCCGATCACCTTGCGGCACCTACTCACCCACACGGCTGGCTTCAGCTACGACATGTGGAACGCGGATATCGGCCGCTATCAGCGCGAAATGGGCGTGCCGGGCATCATCAGCTGCGAGGAAAAGGCGCTGACCACGCCGCTGATCGCCGATCCGGGCACGCAATGGGAGTACGGCATCAACATCGACTTCGCCGGCAAGCTGGTGGAGGCGCTGAGCGGCCAGAAACTGGATTCCTACCTGCGCGCGCACATCCTCGACCCGCTCGGCATGAACGAGACCGGCTTCCGCATCCGCCCGGAGCAGCGCAGCCGCCTCGTCGCCATGCACGCGCGGGCGCCAGACGGCAGCCTCGCACCCATCCCGTTTGAGATCCCGCAAGAACCCGAGTTCCACATGGGCGGCGGCGGACTTTACTCGGTGGCGCGCGATTACCTTGCCTTCTGCCGCATGATCCTCAATCGCGGCAGCCTGAACGGCGCGCAGCTACTCCGCCCCGAGACGGTTGAGCTGATGTCGCGCAACCACATGGGCGACATCAACGTGACGAAGCTCGTCACCGTCGAGACGGCCGCGACCCACGACGCGGAGTTCTTCCCCGGCATGGTGAAGAAGTGGGGGCTCGGCTTCATGATCAGCACCGAGGCGGTACCCGCGCGCCGGAGCGCCGGCAGCCTGACCTGGGCCGGTCTCGGCAACACGTATTTCTGGATCGATCCCTCGGCCAGGATCGCGGGCGTCATCCTGACGCAGAGCCTGCCATTCGCAGACCCCGCCGTGCTTCGCATGTACGACGCGTTCGAGACGGAGGTCTACCGGACGTCGGAGGCGCAGGCCGCGGCCTGAAGGGCGCTCAGCTCACCCGCGGCAGCACCTTCGTGTAGAAAGTTTCGATCGACCGCATCAGGGTCGCGTGCGGCACCAGCGCGTTGTAGGTGTAGCTGAACACCCAGTCGACCTTCTGCCGCCGCTGCATCGTTTCGATCGAGCGGATCACGGTGTCGAGCGTGCCGACGAACGCGTAGCCGTCGGCGATGATCCGCTCGGGTGTTGGGAATCCCTTGGTCACCGGGTCCATCAGCCCCTTGCGGAAGCCGAACGGCTCGAACCACGCCTTCCCCGAGAACTGGCCGGAATCGCGCCAAAGCGCCATCGCCTCCTCGTCGGTATCGGCGATGATGACGTCGCGCAGCACGCCCACTCCCTCTCCGCGCGGCTTGCCGCTCTCCTCGGCGTAGACACTGTAGAGCTTCTCCTCGTAGGCGGGGTGCATCGGCGGTAGGATCGGCGTGATGCCCTCGCGCGCGCAGAACCGCACCGTGTTCTCCGAACTCGCGAACGGCTGGAAAATCGGCGGGTGCGGCTTCTGCAGCGGCTTCGGCACCACGCCAACCGCCTTCAGCATTCCGTCCTCCACGTCCTTGCCCCACTTCGCCGTGGTGTCGAGCACCCAGGGCGTGCCCTCGACGGGGATCTTCCAGTACTTCCCCTCGTAGACCAGCATCTCCTCCGTCCACGCCTTCTTGATGATGCGAAAGTTCTCCTCGAAGGCGGCGCGGTTGGCTGCGTCAATCTCGTCGTGCTGGTTGGGGAGCGCGCCGTGGATGTCGTGCGTTTGCTGGGCCATCACATCGACCCACCGGCGCTGGTAGCCGCGCGCGAAACCGGCGTTGGCGCGTCCGCCCGTCATGTGGTCGAGCATCGCGATGTCCTCGGCGACCCGGATGGGGTTCGACGCCGGCAGCACGATGCCGAGTTGGCCGACGCGGATGCGCTTGGTTTGCATCGCGAAGTAAAGGTCGAGCAGCACCGGGTTGTTCGACAGCTCGAAGCCTTCGATGTGGAAGTGGTGCTCGGTGAAGCTGACGCTGTCGTAGCCGAGCTCATCGCCTAGCGGATTTGCTCGGACAGCTCACCCAACATGCGCTGATAGAGTTCGGGGCGCATCCCGGCCATCCCCCGCTCGATCTCTGCCCGGCTGCCGATGCTCGGCAGATAGAACAAGGACGCCTTCATTCCGCCTTTCCTCCCTCGCTCAATCCCGTCGCAACCTTGCGAGGAGCGCTTTCAAGCGTCAATCACGGGAACCGCCTGTCGCTGAGCGTGTTGGGCGAGCGGGAGGGCTCGCACATGCAGCGCAACTTGCAAGACCCCACGACCCCGCCGCAGCCCGGACCGATCCCGCCGGGACCGGACCCCGACGACCCGATGCCGATCGAGGAGCCGCCGCCGCCCATCCCGGTTCCGCCGGATCCGGGGCCGCCGCCGGTGCACGCCTGATGGACCCTACGCACATCGCGGGTCAGTATGCCCCGGGTGTAAATCGGCAGGGAGGCCAGCATGGCGGAACGTTCGGCAGTCGTGACCGGGGCCGGCAGCGGTGTAGGGCGGGCGGCGGCGCTCGCACTCCTCGATGACGGCTTCGCGGTCGCCCTCGCTGGCCGGCGCAAGCCGGCGCTGGATGAAACGGCATCGATGGCGAAAGCCGGCAAACCCCTCGTCGTGGCGACGGACGTGACGAGCCCCGAAGCCGTCGTCGCCCTGTTCGCAGCCGCGCGCGACGCGTTCGGGCGGCTGGACGTGTTGTTCAACAACGCCGGCGGCAACGTGCCCTCCACCAACTTCGGCGACTTCACGTTCGAGCAGTGGACGCATGTCGTCTCGGTCAACCTCAACGGCATGTTCCTTTGCGCCAACGCCGCGTTCCGCATGATGCGCGAGCAGTCGCCACGCGGCGGGCGGATCATCAACAACGGCTCCATCAGCGCGCACGTGCCGCGGCCGGGCTCGGCGGCCTACACGTCGACCAAGCACGCGGTGACCGGGCTCACCAAGTCGATCTCGCTCGATGGGCGGCAGTTCGACATCCAGTGCGGCCAGATCGACATCGGCAATGCGGCAACCCCGATGACGGAGCGCATGACCAACGGCGTGCCGCAGCCGAACGGCACCGTGATGGCGGAGCCGCGCATGGACGTGGCGAGCGTCGCGCGCTCGGTGCTGCTGATGGCGAACCTGCCGCGCGATGCGAACATCCAGTTCCTGATGGTGGCGGCCGACAAGATGCCGTTCGCGGGACGCGGCTAGCGTCGGGCGAGCAGCGCCTCGGCGAGCAGCGGCAGATCGTCGGCCCAGTATTCCGGCGGCCGGGGCCGGCGCGCGCCCTGCAACGCGAGCGGGCGGCAGGATAGCAGCAGGCGGAACTCGCCCTCAGGCAACGCCGTCCTGCCCTCCGCCGCGCCGATCAGCGCGCCCGCCACGGCGCTCAAGCCGCTGACCTCCGCCAGCCCGGGACCGCGTGCGAGAAGGGCGAACCCGTCCCGCATATCCGCCGCCATCGCCGCACCGGCGCCGATCCTGGTCATCTCCTCGCGCGTGCCCCCGGCGATACCGCAGGCAATGGCGGCGAGAAACGGCGCGGCATCCGCCGGCTGTGCCTGCTGCGCACCGGCACCGGCGAAAATCCCGAATGGCGCCAGCGCTGCGCCATGCGCCGCGTCCGCCGCGCGCCCGCCGATCAGGTCGCGGGCGAGCAGGATCGCCCGCTCCGTCAGCGGACCGGGCTGACCCGGCGGGTCGTCCACGCCCGATCCTTCTCCGATCGCGAGCCCGGCCAGGCAGCCGATCGCGCGATCGAGCCCCTGCTCCGAGCGAGGCCAGTCAAGCGTGATCCGCTCGGATAGCGGCGGCTCCGGGTTGGCGCCGAGCGACCAGTCGTGGCTGAGCAGCGCCCGCACCGCCGGCTCCGAGCCGGCAAAGCACTTGTCCATGCCGCCGGTGCCGTCCGGCCCGTAGACCGGCTCGTTCCCGGCGCCGTCGAGGAGCACGCAGCCGGCTCCGCGCAGCAGGGCGTGACCGGCCGCGTAGTCGTAGGCGGCGAGCTTGGACTGCCGCGATGCCGTCGCCACCGCATCGCCCGCCGCGACCCGCGCAAGCCGGTAGGCGATGCTGTTGCTGGAGATGAACCGGGCCGGCGCAACGCGGCGGGCGTTCGTCTCCGGGCGCGCATACGAGCGAAAGGCCAGCAGCACGATTTCCTCCGGCGCGAGCCCGCGACCCCGCAAATCGGGCCGCACCGGCGTACCGTTCCTAATCAGATGATCCATGCCCTCGGCCCAGCCGATCAGGTCGGAGCCGTGATCCGGGCTGAGCGGGGCGTGCACCACGCCGAGCACGGGCACGCCGTCGCGCATGAGGGCCACGGCGACGGAGGAACCGCGCGCGCCGCGCAGGAACTCGGACGTGCCGTCATGCGGATCGACGAGCCAGCAGAGGGACCGGTCGCCGTCCAGCACCGGCGGCGTCTCCTCGCCGACGAACGAAACGCGGAGGACTGCCCGAAGGGCGTCGGAAAGGAAGTGCTCGATCTCGGTATCGACCGGCGCCTTCTGGCCGGAGCCGCGCGGACCGTCGGGTCGAAGAAACTCGGCGCGCACCATCTCGCCCGCATCTAGGACCGCCGGCATGACGCGATCGAGGATCGACGGAAGGTCCGGCACGCTCAACCCAATCCGCTCAGCACCTGCTCGCGCAGCCGCCTCATCTCGTCGAGCGCCGCGTCCGCGCTGCCGGTCCATTCGAAGTCGAAATCCAGCGCATTGACCCCGATGTCCCGGAGCGCGCGCAGGTCGCCGAGCACGTCGGCATCGTCGCCCGAGAACAGTCGCCGCTCGCCGTCGCTCGCTTGCGGCGGCACCGGCGTGCCATATCGCTTCACACGATAGACTACCTCCATTCGCGCCGGATCGCGCCCTGCGTCGGCAGTCAACTTGCGGACCCGCGCGATTCCTGCGCGCAACCGCGGCAGCGTGTCGAGCAGGTGCTTGTTGTTACTGCCGATCGGATACCAGGCGTCGCCGATCCGCGCGGCGCGGCGCAGCGACGGGCCGGCTTCTCCGCCGACCCAGATCGGCGGATGTGGCGTCTGCACCGGCTTCGGCTCGAACACCATGCCGTCGACCTTGACGTACGGATTGTCGATGCGCGGCCGCCGTTCGGTCCAAAGGGCGCGAAATGCGTCGAGATAGGCGTCGGTGACAGCGCCGCGTTCGGCAAACGGGGTCAACACCGCCGCGGCGAATTCCGGCTCGAGCCAGCCCGCGCCGATGCCGACGATCAAGCGCCCGCCGGAGAGCACGTCGATCGTCGCCAGCGCTTTGGCGGCCAGCACCGCCGGGCGATGCGGCACCACCAGCACCGCGGTCGCGATGCGGATGCGGCTGGTGCGCGCCGCCACCCAGGCCGCCGCGGTCAGCATCTCATGCCGGTGACTCGCGTCGCTGCCATAGAATTCGCCGCTCTCGGAATACGGATACCCCGGCGCGGACAGGTCCGGCAGGACCAAGTGATCGGTCACGGTAAGATAGTCGTAGCCCAGCGCCTCACCCTCGATGGCGAGCCGCGCCATTGTCTCGGGCGCGGACATCGGCCCGCTGATCGGCAGATTGAAGCCGAATCGCATGTGCGTCTCCCACTCAGCTCTTGCCCGCATAGCTTTTCGCCATGCCCTCCGCCGGCTCGGCCTGCGGGCCATACGGCATGATCGGGTAACGCAGTCCGGCCTTGGACAGCCCCTGCAAGCCCCGAACCGCCCGTGCCAGATCGGCCGGCGTGCAGGCCATCAGCATCTCGTCGTCGGCGACCCCGCCATAGCGGCGCTCGGCATAGCAGGGAATGGACAGGCTGACCTCGCGGGTCTTCAGCGCGTGGCCCCAGCTATCGGCGCACGCGCTCTCGCCGGTGATGCTGAAGTCGTAGCGCCGGTAGTTTTTCCACTGCAGCCCATTGATGAACAGGATCATCTGCGCCGGATTGCCGTAGAGCAGGCAGATGTCGGGCGGGTCGAGGCGCGCGGTCCGCAGCGGCGAGATCGCCAGCCCGTTGTAGCGGCCCGACGGCACGCGCGGCATCTGCGCCTGGTGCGCCGCGGACGCCTCACGGTTCTCGAACCACACGCCCTCCATCTTGCGGCCGGAGAGGTAAAGCTCGCTCGGCGGGCTCAGCCCGATCACGCCGCTGCAGTTGGAGAACTCGGGCACGTTCTCGACCGTGATACCGAGCGTGAGGCCGGCCATGCGCGACTGCGTCACGATCTGGCACGTCGAGAACGTCTTGCCCTTGGTCGGCCGACGGAGACCGGGAACCGCCGCCATCTCGTCGACGCTCTCGAACAGCTTCATCCCGATCGGCAGGGTGCGCAAACGCAGCAGCTGCTCGAGTTGCGCGGCAAGCTCCGCGACCGTCTTGCCGTCCGGCGCGGTCGCATCGCCTTCGACCATGGCATCAGGCATGGCGTTCTCTCCCGATATCGCAGAGTAAGTATGGACGA
>JAABUQ010004336.1_pt1 | contig 24298 bp, 16 predicted proteins | sample 5560001 | NCBI WGS metagenome assembly JAABUQ01 (sample SAMN10711888, study PRJNA513371) | rock metagenome | isolation source: Antarctica rocks | place: Antarctica: Victoria Land, Finger Mt nord | collected 2015-12-18
GCATTTAGATCTAATGAATGAGAGAGTACCTAGGGTTCCCCGGTCTTGACATGTGTGCCCGGGGAACGGTAGTGCCGGGCTTGAGCTAAGGTTGGTTGTTCGTTGAGTAAGCTCTCCCCGCACGCTCTTGGACGATTTCATCATTCATCATCCATCATTCGTCCCCTGTACTGCCACTTCCATCTTCCCAAACCCCCAAACGTCCAGATCAAGCAACCCCTTTCCTTCTTTCCCTCCATTGCCCCCTCATCGGCACGCATGCCATTCCTGCTTCCCTCCCTCCCTCTCTTCCTTTCCCCCTTTCCTTCATAAACCCACAAGTCCGCTTGTGCTTAATAAATTCCATTCCCTCCTCCATCCCGTCCTCCATTCCCCCCGCAGCAAAAATGCCTGAATCTCACTCTTAAGAACATCGTTGTCGATCTCGAGATATATTCACTTTCTGCTGATGGGGGAGGAGGGTTTCGGTGATCGACGGTGCGGATGTTGCCGAGGTGTAAAGACGGGCGGGGGGGTGGTTGGGGTTTGAAGGTTCAGTGGATGGGGATTGGGAGGGGGATGGAGATGTATGTACTCCGTGCGTGTAAGTTTTCAACTTTTGCTCTACCGGGGTGGTGATTCTGACTCTACATGGATGAGGACTTTCATTCTGATTGTTGGATGATGGCGTTAGTGCTGCTGAGGGTGCCTGTGGGGGAGAGACGGAGCGGTCGAGTGTGTCGACGGTCATATCGGTGAGGTTGGTGTAGTATGGCTTGATTCGTGACTACTGCCGCGTCGTTTGGTGTGCCTCGTGGTCATTCATATTCGATTGAAGGCTTGGCACATGCCGCTCCTGTAGAATTGTTAATTGAGAATCAGACGCATTCATGAGGCATTGTACGTATATACAGCCCGCGCTTGACGATCCGACTATTCACTGTTTACATACCACCCCCAATCGTCCAGTCATCCAGCTTCATTACCAACATCACCAACCACGTAGATCTCCCCCCCCCTTCCTTATCATCATCACAATACATCAATCCCACAAACACAACCGCACAAATCCTTCACGGGTATATTCGCTTCCCCTCCTCCTTACGCTCACTTTCCACCAACAAAAACACACAGAAAAAAAAGAACCTACTTCCCCGCCGCTGAGACAAAAACAGGCACATCGCTCAAATCAACCCCAAACCCCCGACTAACATCCACGCTCTTCCGGCTCGCCCCTGTCGTTGCACCACGCGTGCCTGCGCTCCCGCCTAGCCCGATCCCGGGCTCGTAGCCGTAGAGGAGACCGCCGTTGTAGCGGCCAGTGAGGTTGGAGAGGGGGGAGGGTGTGGGTTTCGGGGGGATGGTGTTGGTGGGGGTGGGTTTGCGGGGGATGAGCAGGGTGGTTTGGGAGCGGAGGGGGGGTTGGGTTAGAGGGGAAGGACCGGGGCGGGGAATGGGGGGTGGCTGATAGCCTTGGTAGGCTGTGAGGGATGGCTGGTCTTGAGGGTGGATTAGGGGGCTTGGACATGGCCGAGGGAGGGGCTCGGCGGGGTCGGGATATTGTGGTTCGGAGTCGTTGTGGCTAGAGTATGGGTGGATTTCTTGCCATTGGTTGGTGGGGAGATTGGTGGGCTCGACTTCGGCGGAGGTTTCGGTCCAGTGATTCCTGAACAGAGCTTCGCCAGCGGATTTTCGACGTTGGGACCAAGCGTGTCGTTGGGCTTCCCAAGGATCGATGCTGGCTGTTGATGGGGTCTCATCTTTAATAGCCGAGTCGCTGGTCGGGGCTCGTTCGCTAAATACTGTGACTCGCTTGGGAGTTTTCTTCTCGAGGGAGCCACTGTTCCAAAGATCGGGTATGGCTTTATTGCTTGGGGTTTTCTTCTCAATCGATCCGCTATTCCAAAGATCTGGTATTGCTTTGCTTCCAGCCCTTCTCTTGTGTGGCGTTGGCATGATCGAATCTTCAGCACTGACAGGCTCCTGGACATGAGTCTCAGTCAATTCTGTCGGGACTGGCGCTGGTCGATTCAGAGCTGGTGGCGCATCGATGATCATGCTCTGCGGCCGAGCTTTTGCCATCTGATGCTCTCGTTGCTCTATTTGCTGTATCCTGGGTAGAGCTGGCACTGGCGGAGCATCCCCAGACATGCTCTTAAGTTGTACACATTTGCCCGGAATGCCGCCTCGATCGTTGAATTGAGCTGGCTCTGGATACGGATCTTGGGTTGCTGAAAAGCTTCGACCCCCCTGCTGACTGCGAGCCCATTCTAGATCATGAACTTTCAGATCTACTGCAGATAATGCGGGCATTGGCGGTGCGTCAAAAAACATACTCTGTGGTCGAATCTTCCTCCTCGAGATGCCATCTTCGCTGCCAAAGATCTCTTCGGCCTGAATCGTAGGCCGACCAAAGCTCTGAGCCCTGTCGCGGCTACGTAAACGGGCAAAATCTGTAGCAGCGGTATCGTCCATACCAACTACTGATCTGGGCCTCTGACTGGTCATTTGGTGAGGGTGCCAACTGCTTGCATCACGCGAGAGGCTGCGAGGCCGAGACATCGAAGTCGCAATATCGTATGGACTTCCGCCGAGAGACTCAGCCACAGTACCAAAATCAGCAATCGTTACTTTCGAATCGTATTGGCTGGACCGTCGCTCAGACGATTTCGCTCTCGTACGAGAAGAAGCACGGGATGATCTTGTCTCGCCTTTCTTCTGCTGCTTCTCCAGCGAGTTTCTGTCCTTTTGCAGCCGTTTCTCCAAGTCCTTCTCTTCTTTAGCCAGCCGTTTCTCAGCTTCCCTGTCTTTCTTCTCTAGCTTCTTCAAGTCCTTGTTCTTCTTACCAAATCCGAAATTAGTCCAGCTTGGTGACCGCATTATGTCTGGACGGCCTCTTGGATTTTCACCAACAAAAGAATTCTGATCATATATGGGCAGATTCTCTGGTCTCCTCGGGTCTTCGTCACCTTCCAAGACGGTCCTTATTGTCATATTTGTAGTCGCTGCTTCAAGAGCGTTTGCTGGCGAAGGGAAGCGGATTGGCACAGCATAAGTCTGACTGGGGGCTGGGCTATCTCTTGCAGATACATGCTGGGAGCTTGGAAAGGTATGTTCCAGGAGTGGAAAAGAAGTGAGTCTCTCAGCGTGCCTAGTGGCGATCAACGAAGGCACGCGAGGTATGTGTGCTTGTGCAAGGTCGCGGTACGCCTGAACAGTATTGAGATTCATTGGAGGTGGCTGTGACTTCGGTCTGACTTTTTGCAGCTTCCGCGCAAAGCTTTGTGATTGCGAGGGCGGAGACGGCCTTACAGGCTCGACGGTCTCAAGTACACCTGTAGAGCTAACGTAGGGGTTAGGGTTTGCAAGAGTGTTGCGTGGCAACACTGTGAATGAGGGTTGTTTCTTCGGTGATGGAGTCCTTGAGCAGCTAGCATTCCTTGTCCAATCTGCTTGAGGCATCTCTCGAGGTCCAGAAATGCATCGAGGCCGCATAGGTAGATGTTGTGGCATGGGCTCTTGAGGGGTAATTGTCCGATCGTCCTCCACTTTAGGACTGTGACCCGCATAGAGGGAAGCATTTGAGCTATAACCACTATCAGTTTTCGGAACAACATCCATAGAGGTACTGTATCTCGAGGCCATGGTTGACGGAACCGACAAGCGTTTATCCAAGATAGAGGGTGTATTCACAGTGAGTCTTTCCAGAGCATCTTGCTGTGATCCACCCTTTGCATGACGAGATTCGACATCATTAATTAGTTCCGTCCACATTTCCATTTCAGGTAGCTGCGAGTGTGGTAGAGCGATCGCCTCGTCGTCGAACATCTCATCAGTAAGAGCAGCTTCCTTCGACAACGAGGTTTCATCGCTTGAGAAGGGATTGCCATCAATCTCCGAGATATATTCGTTGGCGATGACCGAGGCTGGAACCGATGGTTCTTGCCGAAACGGAAAAGACTCTTGCCGCTGTAAGTAAGGTGTCTCATCTAGCCGTGGTTCATACGCTGTGGTATGTTCGTAGGGAATTGGAGTGTTCGAATTCTCGCAGATTGGAGTGTTCGGATCCTCGCAATTGGTATCTGAAACATCTGCACTAGTGCTTGCCGAGAAGGTCTTGCTGATCTTGCTCCCGTTCACACTTCCTTCAGATGCTGTCAGATATTCATCGTGAGTCGGACTTGGTGATGGGCAAAGCCCAGGTATGCTTCGATTTTGTGGTACCGGTGAAGCTGTTCCGTTTGTCACACGAAGAGTGCCCAGTTGTAAGCCCCCAAGATGGGTGACATGCAGATTTAACGGGGTGGACCGACCATCGTCGGACACGTTCAGGGCCGCAAGCCGAGCCAAAGGCGACGATTCTGGATATGCGGGATTATAGTAGTAGTCTCGATCGGCCTGTGATTGTATAGCTTTTGGCGGAGGTGGCTTCCGAAGGATGTCGCTTGTGTTCCTCGTTGCGATTCCTGGTGTGTATAAGGACTTGCGGCGCAGAGGTGTCGGGACAGCGTCAACATGCTTGTCTTCGTCAATGGGTGAGGTCACATGGTTTTCAGCGGCCAGACTGTCAAGATATGCCCTCTCTTTGATCCGTTCCGCCACCATCGCAGCTTCTTCAGGATCCGAGCCAAGGTTCAACTTCGATGCCGATGGGCTTGAAAGGTGATTCGTCGAGGCCATAGCGCTCGAGAGTTGCATAATAGAGGATCCTGTCCTCGACAAGCGTTTCCTGGCACCGCGTGCAGCGCCTGTAAGCGCATTCTGTTGTTTATCTTCATCGTCCTCGGAAGAAAGTGTGTTGGAAGATTCGTGGGATGAGCCGTAGAGGTATTCGCGAAGCTTGGTCCGAGATTTGCGTCTGCTTCTTCGTTCGCCCTGAGAAGAGACTGTAGTGGCATGTTCGCCAAAGTAATCCATGTCTGACGATGCAAGCGGAGAGGAGGTTTCCAATGGTTGCGAGTCGCTGTAGTTGAGGAGATTTGAGGAGGACGTGTTGGTCCTGGGTTTCGAGAGCCGTCTCGAGACGGACTGCCGTCGACCACCCATGCTTTCGGCCTTCGAGAACGTATTGTCGCTGTTGGAGATTGTTTTATTGTTGCGCTTGTATTGAGTGTATGAATGATACTTGGTACGGTTGTCCTAGCGATTGTAGTAATTCTAGATCCACAAAGCACAGCGAGAGTGAACTCTCAAAAATGAGAGCTATATAATCATGAGTTTGTGAGGGTCGGCAGACCACCTAGATAATCATAGTGTGTTTAGTATCATAGCAACCGGTAGCCAGCGCTAGTTGTCAAGCTGGGATCAGGTCCACTTGCAATCTCGAGAGGTTGGCAATTCTTCGTAAGCAAAGGTAAAAGAGAGGAGTGGTACAGTGGAGATAACGAGAGTGGGGAATGAGGAAGAGAAGGGAGAAGAAAGAAGAGAAGAGAGAAGAAAGAAGAGAAGAAGATGGCTGGAGGGCATGGAGCTGGAGGCCTTCTCAGCCTGCAAGCTTGGTTGGCGATGGCGGAGGAAGCGCTTCAACAGGATTCACCAGCCACACTGCCTGCATACCACCTTTCCTCTTTCACCCAAGTTTGATGCACTATGGCCATCTAAGTGCCTGATCTGCTGCTAGCGAGTTCCAATCAATCAAGGATCGTGCTCAAGATCTTCCTATTGATCAACGCCACACTTCGCACAGCCACAGCTGCAGATCACATTTGTTCCATAGTTGGTGACGATTGCATCCACTCCCTTTATGGCATCCGATGTTTACAATTTTCTCTCCAGGCTGCAATATTACTCACGCGCTTACTTGAGCCTCGAAGCAGTACTAGAGACCGTGATTGTGTCAGAGGGCTACAGACTCCATGTAAAGATATCGGCTTGCCGTCTTGCGTCCTGTAGCATTGTGGGTACAGCAATACATATTTATTGGAGGGGCAGCTCTACCCAATTTATTCACTCGACGCGTAAGCTCAGATGCGATGTCTGCGACGCACTTACTCCAAGGAAAATCTGGTCACAATTCCCAGCAGCAGCTTGGCAATGCCTGCAGAGCGCTGTTTGAACGATGGCAGGCTGTGGATTCGAATGACTTGGACTTCAAGTTTCATGGACAGGTATCGAAGACTCTTTTCGTTCTAAGCTATTATCGCCTACACATCCTATTCAAACAACTAGCTTCTGAAATTTGGAGTACTCGCTCTTTCTTCAAACGGGTTTAGAGCAGCTAAGAGCCGAAATCTAGGACGAAGACCAATACTTCTCCATCTCTCGCCCACTACTGTTGAATAAAGCTCAACACTTAGCACACGGATGTTCCGAGACTGAGACCTATGGTGATCTCTCAAGCCCCGAGGAAGACGAAGCAGCCATTCACCATAGTCGCCAGCTCCACAAAAACCCCATAGTGGAATATCATATCATCCACTCCCCTAGCTACCGAGTCCCTGTCCTCTACTTCTTCCTCAGTTACCTTCCTACCACCGATTTCAAAGGAATCGATGCGGTATACGAACACCTGGTACCACAGCACAGACTGGGAGAGATGAAGGACATTGGAGTACTAGGAGCAATAGGAAGGGCGAACCACCCAGTAAACAGTCTACCCTGCTTCTGGGTGCACCCCTGCAACACAGCCGAAGCCATGAGTGAGATCCTCAGCAGCCTCACACACGAAGTCTCTCCAGAGCAATATCTGATGATATGGCTAGGCCTAGTCGGCAGCGCAGTAGGATTGACTCTACCAAAAGAGATGGCGATTAGCTCAGCCGATTGACACAAACGTCTCTGCTGAACCCTCTTACCTTTGCATATTCTCCGAACCGCAGACATTCCCAAAGGCGCACAGCCTTGTCAACTCCCCAGACTCTAAGCAATGTCCGATCTATTCATCCTCATCGCTACTCCCCTCCATAGGCGCATCGCTATCCTCCTCCATAGCCACTTCCTCATCACTCTCCTCATCCTCCTCCCTCCCCCTCTTCACCCCCTTCCCACCATCAACCTTCCCCCCCTCTCCCCCCTCCCTCTCCCCCCCCTTCCCCCCCATCCCCGCTCCCACCCCCGACGGCGCCCCCCCAAAAACCTCCCTCTGCAGCTCCGTCCCCACTCCCCCCCCCCCACCAACCTCCCTAACACGAAACGTCCCATCCAACCTGGCCACCACGTCCGATTTCCCCCGGGCGTACCGCACCTTCATCCCCATCCCAAAAAACTCAAACCCCTGCAGCGCCCGCATAGCGAGCGTGCTATCGCGGACATCGCGGAAGACGACCCAGGCTTGCCCGCGCAGGGGCGCGGTGCGCATGGCGACGATGTCGAGGACGGGGCCGTAGGTGCTGAAGAGGGTGTAGAGGGAGTGGCGGAGGGTGGGTTTGGGGAGTTTGGAGGGGAGGTTGGTTAGGTAGAGTCTATTGGAAAGGGGAGGGGGGAGGGTTAGTGGGGGGTTTGGGATGTTTTTTGGAGGGGGGTGGGGGGAGGTACGTTTGGTTGGGAGGGTTTGTTGGGGGTTTGGCTGGCGGGGGGATCCGCGTGGCCATTTTGAGGAGGAGGTGAGGTGCAGGGGTGTGAAATTGCTTTGGTGTGAGTGAGGGGATTTGTGGAGAGAAGAATGGAGGAGTTGGGAGTGGAGGATATTTTGAGAGTTCGATTTTCTCCAAATTGGTGGCCAATCAGATGTGCTAGGAGGCTGGAAAACCCTAACCCTATGCGAATATTTGGCCAATGAACTACGAGTGTCTAGTCTGCCATCTCTTCTTGTGGATGATTTTACCAGAAATGACCACGGAGGATGACTGAATTTAATAGGATTGCACCTTTAATCAGACCTGAAGTGTCTGAACTTTCGAGTGCTGGCAAGGCTTGTAGGGTCAAGGAATATTTACTCCTCGTCATCTTACATTGTATATTGCGATATGCGTGAAAAATGACGATCTTAAGGATATATCAGCTCCAATCGTAATGCTTCCGTGCCGTATCTCTAGAACTCTGGTCGTTTCGTCCATATGGCTGTCGTCCTTCTAAACCACGTGTAAATCATGCCATCATGAATACCCGCATCTCTCCTTACACTTCCTTCACCCGTCCATTCCTAGCTTCAGCAGCTTCAGCCCCAAGATGCCGTGCAACCTCTCGTTCGGCCTCCACCGAAGCTCTGATACCCCCAGGCCTAGAGCGGAATAGACAATTCCATAGATCATCTTTCCTGACTAGCTCACCCCCACCACTTCCTTTTGTCAGTAAATGCGAAAGCGGCGTCTGCTCCAATTCCAGTGTATTGGCGGCCTCGATCTGGCTTTCCAACGGTTCCTGCTTTCCCTTGCCTTTCTTGTTGGGGGGGGATCCAGACTTGACCCTGCCCATATGGTCGATACGCCTCTTCACGGAGATATCGTAGATGGATTTCTCGACAGTGCCTTCGACCAAGTACATCCATACCGTTGTTTCATGATGCTGGCCAATCCTGTGGACGCGGGCGATGGCTTGGAGTTCGATAGCCGTATTGATGAGAGGCTCACAGAGGAAGACATGCGTCGCATTAACGAGATTGAGGCCCGAGGAGTGGGCTTTGGCATGTAGGAAGAAGCATTCCATGCTTGGATCGTTCTTGAACTTCTGAATTCCATCTTTGCGGTCAATTCCTGTAAAGCCGATTTTGAACTGGGCAAAAGCCCTTGCAAGGACGTCGAGGAAGTCCCTGTACTGAGAGAAGACGATAGATTTGGCGCCGGGGTCGTGTTCTCGAATCCAGAGCATATGTCGAGCCAGTGTATCAATCTTAGTGCCAAATGAGCCATCTAGATCAATATTCTTGATCTGATTGAGGATAGATTCGCGGATACCAGAATATATAGTGGAGACCTTAGGATCGTCTGTCAAAGCTACTTGCTTGTCTATTGAATAAGCCTCTTCCTCTTCCATTGTCAACCCTTTTGGTTTGTACGTAATCTGGTGGAAATCGTTTCGCGATAGATGTTTCTTGCAGGTCGGACAAGTCCTGTGACTTCCCCACCACAAGCGAAAACAGTCCGCGCAGTACGAATGCCCACATGAAGTCAGCAAACCGTTTTCAAAGTTTGATGTGCAAATGATACAAGTCTGCTCCGTTTCGGTATCTCCGGTCTCGTCGCGCAAATGGACGAGATAACGACCTTTGGACTTGAGGGTAGCGATCCGTGCTTTCGATGTATTTTCTAGTTCTTCCCTGTTCTGGAGGACCTGAGTGCGAACCTCATCGGTCATATTCTCTTCGTAAGGGGCTACAGTGTCCGAGATTGCCTGCAATTGGCGGTAGTACTCCAGTCGCAAATTCATCGTGTCTTTGAAAATCTCAATCTCTTTGTCTAATCGACTTTGGGCAGTATTCTGCTCATTTGCAACTTGATGTAAACGTTGCAGGGCGGTGTTGACAATGACGTGTTCGGCAGCTGCACGGGAACTCGATTTCTCCACCGAACCTCGAAGCGTAGTCTTGAGCTCTCGTAATTCAGTGATCATCCCTCTCATGGATCCCAACTCCTTTCCTGGCTTAAGTTTCCGGCGAGTATGGAGAAGTTGCTGTAAGAGTTGTGGAGCATGGCCTCGCCCCTCTCGGGCTTCAGCTAAGACAATCTTCATCTCGTGCTCAATGAGATTGTTGTCTTGCCCTGTAAGAATATCGTGTAGATCTGAGACTATTGCTCTCAGAGCATCCACATAGACGTAACATTCATCTTGTTGTTTGGTAGAGGATTCATATTCGTCTCCATGGACGAGTTCGGTTTCTTCGTTGTCGACCAAAGGAAGCGTCAGGAGCTGAACTGCTTTTGTTCTCCATTCCGTGATCTGTGTTGTTTGGCGCTCCATGGCAGCAAGTAGCCTATCAATTCTTTCGAATATGTTCCGCGACTCGATGCCGCCATGATCTTTGATAGTGATAATCTTGGGAATGGAGACAAGCAACTGCTGTTGGATTTTAACATTAACTTTTACCATAAATGCATCCGCCTTCTTTCGGGTTTCGAGTAGCAATTCTCTCCGAAGAAGCTTAGCCATGTCGTAAAAAGTCTCTTCCTGCTGCTCGAGTTTCTTTGCACGTTCTGACAACGGTTTCGATGAGGGCTCTTGGGTGCTCTTCGCATCTTCCGTTGGTGTCAGACTATGGGTGCATTCTAAAGTCGCTTCGAGTCGCTCCGATGGCTCAATCTCCCCTGAGCCCGGTTCAACGCGATTAGGATTCCTCTTACGCTTCGACTTTCCTTTATTGGAAGGACTGCTCGTACTCGCTGAATTTGGCGGACCTGCTGGGGAATCCTGCATTTGTTTCGGCTCTTGAGTGGGACCCACATCGGAGGTAGCAGCCGTGGCTGGGCCTCCGTCCAGATTTTCAGATTGCTGAGGGGACTGACTTTCGTCTTTGGCGATCTGCTTGGTCTTGATTTGATAGTACGCATTGGCAGCAAAGAAGATGCACATATGTTCCATCTCGAGAGCGGCGCGCAGACGTTGACGATGAGGTCCTGTACGAGCAATCTCAGCTGCCTCCTTATCGTCCTCCGGCATGGAGACGAGATCCTCTGCTGAAAGTTTGTCAAGCTCTATTGTAAGCTGATGTCGACAGTCACGAACAATTAGCCTGACCTCTTCTAAAGTAGCTAGCCAAATCTGCAAGGCTTGCTCGCTGTATTCAGCGTGTTCGAGGATCTGACCCCTTCGAATCTGCGAAAGTAAGAGATTCCGCTCTTCAATTCGCGTGGCAGTGTCATTCTGATCGATCATGACCTCCAGGACCTCCGATACTGTGCGCAGCGGTCCCCTACCATTCCCAAGGGCTCTTCGATTCCGACTACCTACTTCAGGATGCAAGCATGTCTGCCGTAATCGGGTAAGCCATGTGCGCATTTGCTCAATCGTCTCAGGATTCTCCGGATCCCAGTCATCAGATAATGGAGCACCAGTCCCATCTAAGCCGCACGCTTCGGTCATTTGCTGGAACATAGAGGAATAATGTTGCTCCTCGATAGCGGAAAATGGCACAGTAATGACTACTCGCTTCTGAAGGGGCAATTGAATCTCATCAGTGATTTGCTCCTTTGTATGGCGAAGAGTAATCGTCCTGAAAACGTTCTTGAAGAGGTTCCTATGATGAGTGATGAGCCGATCCCAGAGTTGAGGCATGTAACAATACGGCTGATAGCGTAGAAAGACCAAGAGACCGAAAAGATCCTTTGCATCCTTTCTCACTGGAGTCCCACTCACACACCAGGCCAATTGTCTCGGTATCAAGTTAGCAACTTTGGCAGCGTTGCTCACACCGCTCTCCACCATTTGCGCCTCGTCCAGCACAACACGCCACCAGAGCATCCGTGTCAAGGGCGAGAGCCTCTTCATGTACTTCTTCTCATGGCGCAGAGATCGATCATGAGATTCGGCGTAATGGATTTCTTTCGCGAGCACATTGTAGGTAGTAAGGACCACATCTTGACGGGTGAAACGAGATATAAGCTCGTCGTGATCGCTTTTTGCTGCCTCAACTCGGAGCCCATCGTATATTAACACCCTGAGGCTTGGTGCCAGAGCTTGGAATTCGTTTTTCCATTGTTGTATTATTGATGGTGGTGTAATAATAAGGGTGGCAGGCGTGCGTGGCAGTTGACCGTATGATGGGTCCGCCTGCCCAATATCCTCTGATTGTCTGTGCAGACATATCAGAGCCATAATCTCAACCGTTTTGCCTAGACCCATTTCCTCAGCAAGTAGGCCTCCCCTAGTTCGCTGATATGTTGATCCGTTTTGTCTGGCATCAAGAGTAGCTACGCCCAAAAAAGAATTGACAAAGCATGGTCTTCCATCTGCATCCCGACTAGGGACAAATCCTGCCGAAAGCTCTTCCGTTTCGATTTCGTCGGGACATAGGCCACTTAGTGTCTCTCGCTGCAATAGCCAATGTACAGCTCTTTTCTGGAACGGATAGAGGGTACAGCGAAGTTCTTCAACGGTAGGGATGCTCGATTGGTTATCCTTTGCAGGCACGTGGACATTGTCGTAGAAGTCCCTAGGTGACCATGGCTTGCCGTTCCCGGACGAAAACTCGGGGAACAAGTCCCAAATTTCACTCTTGCGAGGGAGAGCTTGCACGCCGTGCGATAAGCGCGAATTTGGTATCTGAACTCTGACGCAGAGATCAAGCGTTGTAAGACACGCGTCATGGTCAAAGCCCAAGGATTTTGATAGTATGAATGTGCTTCTGACATTCGCTTTGGACCTTGAACGTTGCAGAGTGATTGCTTTGTGCAACACCTTTAGACTTTCTGGAGGCATGACTCCGTGAAGAGCATCATCGAAAAGGACGAATCCATCCGAAAAAGTGATATGGAAGTGGATTTCCCCCGCGGTCTTCTCTTCCACCTCTTCTAGCACCACGTGGAGGGAATTACTTTGCCCCTCGGATGTAGGCGACGGGTACGACTCGTTAGGGCTCCTCGCAAATCCCTAACGTCTTATAAGCAAAGTAGCGTCGACCCTGTGATCTCCTCAAAGGCTTACTATGCTGATATCAACTCGAGCGAGAGTGAAGTAATCATCTGGCGAATTGGCTGTCTCTGCTGTACTGTCTCCTCCTGTCTTTTGCCTTTTCCTCGGTGGTTCTTCATCTTCTGTACGGATTTGCTGTGGCGTTCGACCATCTAGTAGGAGTACAAGGGCTTCGGGGGCTCGATCTGCTCCCAACGTCAGTATGTCGGGGCAAAATATGGGCGAATCTCATGTGAGAATGGTAGTAGAGGTAGGGCCCACCAAAGGAATGAAGCTGAACGCGGGAATGGTGCATGATGAAGCAGGACGAAGGAATACTGCAGTATGTATGGAGGGGCCCAAGGAGAGATTTCTTGGGAGGCTCAAAAGCAAGAGCATGAGAACGATGCAAGTTTTAGAAAAGATCGAGGGGATGGGAGGAAGGTCCCTCTTATCGATAAGAATGGGACTTCGAGTTGCCCAATTTAGTACCAGCAACCAGCCTGGATCTGAGCTCTAGGCATATACAGCGGACGACCTACATCAAGAGTGCAGATAACTTTGCTGATGTGTAGAAAATACGGAAGTGGACGGCATACAGCAATTTACTGACATCGAGAATCTTGCTAGACGAAATCTAAATTTCTATATTCCTATGCTGATGCTGATGCAGTGTGTTTTGGCTCGTGCTTTTTCCCCAAATTTCTTGTCTATTCTTCTTTTTCTCTAACCTCTAATGGCTTTGGTAGAAACAAGCTCCTCTCAAAGAACTTCAGGATCTCATCGATGAAGCTGTTGGATGATCAGCATATGTATTGAAGCATACATCGAGGGGGACTCACATGACAGGTAAGCTTATCAGTAAGACGGCTTGCCACTCGGCCCAGTTCAACGGGACAATGGAGAACAGAGTTTGCAAGATGGGTGTGTAAACGAGAGCGAAATGGAGAACCATGGATAAGGTGATGGCGTAGACGAGAATCATGTTTTCCCAGAGTGGTAGGGTGAGAAGCGATTCGCTGGATGAAAGTGCGTTCATGGCGTTCAGCATCTCGATAACGACGAGGATAGACAAAGAGATAGTCGAAGCAGCTTTAGCGCTGTCATTTGCGAACATTTCGCACCCGATTTCAGGGAACCGAGACGAGCATTGATGGAAATGCGACAGTTGCCAGAAGGTGATCTGAGGTCCCTCTGAGTAGAACATGAACCACCACGCATATCCGAATACCGTCGCTCCGCCTACATAGACACCTATCACCATGTATCGGAAGAAGAGCCATCCTCCAACAAGAGCCTCGTCGCGCCTTCTGGGGGGTCTCCTCATGACATCATGATCCGAAGGGTTGAACGAAAGTGCAGTAGCGGGAAGTCCATCGGTGACCAGATTAACCCAAAGGAGCTGTACAGGTATCAAAGCCTCAGGCATTCCTGCTGCTGCGGTCAAGAAGATGGAGACGACTTCTCCAATGTTTGAAGATATCAAGTAGCGGATGAATTGTTGTGTGTTGTTGTAGATGGATCTGCCTTCCTCGACAGCACTTTCAATGGTTGCAAAATTGTCGTCTGCAAGTACCATATCGGCAGCGAGTTTGGCTACGTCCGTTCCTGAACCCATGGCAACTCCAATGTCGGACTTCTTCAAGGCTGGTGCGTCGTTGACGCCATCTCCTGTCATTGCTACAACTTCACCGCTCGATTGGAGCAGGTCGACCAATTGAGACTTGTGGGTGGGCTCCGTTCGGGAGAACAGGAGCGCTGTCTTGGCTGCCCACATTTTCTCGCTATCACTCATCGAATCGAACTCTCTGCCAGTAAAGCTCTTCCCCTCCAAATCTTCATGATCATCGAAGACACCAATTTGACGGCATATGGTTTCAGCCGTATTCTGGTTGTCTCCAGTAATGACCACAACCCTAATGCCCGCCTCCTTGCATTTGCGAATCGAATCCTTGACCTCTGGGCGGGGTGGATCCAACATCCCAAGAAGACCAACAAGAGTCATATTTGTCTCTAGTTGGCTGTATTCCTTGGTCGTTTTAGCAGAGTCGAGCAGAGGATTCGGCCCAACGTCGTCTACACATGCGAGAGCGATGACTCGGAGGCCTCGGTTGCCATACTCTACAACTTCATCTGATAGCAGGCCTGAAAGCTTCTTATCCATTGGGACGCGCTTGCCATTCGTTCCGATCAAGGTGTGTGTGCAACGCTCCAGAATAGATTCAGGGGCACCTTTAACAAGCAAGCGCTTCTGCTTACCCCCAACGAGCACCGACATACTCTTTCGGTCTCTTGAGAACTCGTAAGTCGCTAGGCGTGGGTTCTTGTCCTCGTAGTATTCGCTGGTGGAGTGAAGCCTTTCATGAACTGGAAGTCTCTTGACCTTGTGGTTCACAGCTACCTCAGGGCTTCCTATCTTTTCGACCAATACGCGAAGAGCTCCTTCGGTTGGTTCACCGACATTACTGAATGTACCATGCTTGGGATCGAACGACAACCTAGCTTCATTACAAAGAGCAGAGACCTCAGTGATCTTTCTGATAATCGTTGACGTAGCTGCAGAGTCGTTCATGTAAATGCCATGAGAGAGCACTCCACCCTCTGGAGTAAAGGTCGTTCCTTGAATGTCAATTTCCTCTAGACCGGAGCCCGATTCATTGAGGTAGACTATCTTGTTGACACTCATCTGGTTAGTGGTCAGCGTGCCTGTTTTGTCCGAACAAATGACGCTGCAGCTTCCGAGAGTCTCCACAGAAGGCAGGCTTCGTACAACTGCGTTTTTGGCCGCCATTTTCCGGGTTCCGAGGGCGAGGCATGTAGTGATCACAACGGCTAATCCTTCTGGGATAGCAGCAACACCGAGGGACACCGCAATTTTGAGGTAATAGATGGCACCTTTGGCCCAGCTACCGTGCGAGGGATCGTTGAAGTGTTGGATGTTGATAAGCCAGACGAGGATACATATGACAGTAATGACCTTTGCAAGCATGTCTCCGAATTCATTCAGCTTCTGCTTCAAGGGTGTTGGCTCGGAAATCTGAGAGGTTATGCTCTCATGAATATCTCCAATAGCGGTTGAGGCTCCAGTGAGAACGACGAGAGCGGTAGCGTGCCCAGTAACTACAGTGGTCCCGGAAAAGAGCATGTTGACCTGGTCCTGCTTAACTGCTCGAGAGTCTTTGATAGCTTCAGGGTCTTTCCCCACGCTCTCGCTCTCCCCAGTCAAGATTGCCTGGTCCACTTGGAAGCTGTTGCTCTGTATAGAGAGTATCCTACAATCAGCCGGGATACGGTTGCCCACTGCCACCGATACTACGTCTCCAGGAACCAAGTCATCGGCTTTTATACGTTTCATCTGCCCATTGCGAATCACTTTTGCTTCATTTGCCGAATACTCTTGCAAGGCTGCGATAGCCTTCTCTGCACTGCTTTCTTGCGAGACCCCAACGACGGCGTTGAGAATGAGGATTGTAAGAATCTAGAGGCCTTAGCGTACATTTCTGGAATCAAATCATCATTTCTACTGACCACGGCTGGGTCCACGAACGCCGTCCAACCTTCCTCATCTTCAAAGAGGGCAAGGACGAATGAGATTGCCGCCGATCCCAGTAGAATGATGACTAGCTGATCCTTGAACTGTTCGAGTACAAGCTGCCATAGAGGGGTCGGCGGGTCTTCTGGGAGAGCTGTAGAAGAGGTACCGTCAGCATTCATGTGTCGATTATAGTATTTACTAGGCTTCGGGAGGTGTAGTACCATTGCGGCCATACTTCTGCGTTGCCTGGCGAACTTGCTGCTCAGATAAGCCTTGTTGTGCCTGTACGTTGAAATGGTCTAAGACCTCATCGGGGGAAGAAAGATAGGAAGACTCCATGATTTGGCTTAATGGATGTATTTTCCTTTGACACGCGAAGCCTGGGGAGGTTTGTGCAGGCTCCACGATCAATCGAAGAAGGGTCCGCAAGGATCAAAGAGCGACTTGGAAGAATAACGAAATCTGTCTCAGATTTTGAGAAGATTTTGAAAGAAAGGAAGAATATTATGTAGACTTGTATTTTTTTGGTCCCCTTCAGCAAGGTGGCCTTACAATGTACGAGCGTGCCATAGTATTCAAATTAACTCCACTAGCGCCGGAAAGAAGAGGGAGCCTGAGAGCCGCTAGAGCCTCCCGTCAGTGTCACCTATTGCAATTTCTTAGGCACATGGTACTGAAAGCAACTGCATTACTAGAAGCCTTCTGAGAATGAATTGTGCTGAGGATAGATTGTGTTGTATAGGTGGCGCTAGAGAGGGTTGATGTAGAGATTTCTCGCATGCCCGCCCTGTGGAGCACTGAAACATGCCAATATGAATTGCTTCAGAGACTCAAGGTTGCTGGATACACTATTACCAGTGCCAGTCTCTCAAGCGTCGTTGAAAATGGTATCTTGAGAAGGGTCCCTCTCAGTCAACGGGATCAGAGCAAGAAGACCAGGGAGAGTTAAGTTCCTGCTGCAAAAACACAAATGGCTCGTGTTGTGAGGAGTGCTTCGCATTTCTATTGAGCATTCTCGCATATCCTACACAACCCTTCCCCTGTAGCCCAAAGGATGCTGTGGTAGAAATAGATTGTATCTCAAGGGGAAGGCTGGGAGGACAGTTAGGAGTTGTTGAGAGACAATCCCAATCTGTTCTGTCTTGAGCAGATACCAATGCTCTGCGATGTTCAACACAATCTGGATAGATCCGAGAGTCCAAGACTTCTCCTTATCAATCCTTTGTTGTAGAAAGCCCAATTATCCATGCAGCCTGATGCTTGCTGTATCCAGACATATGTCATGGCCATCAAGACTGCCTGTAGAATCATCTCGAAATGGTCAGAAGGCTTGGGCCAAGCTGTCTTGCAGGGCCAATGTACTGAAACACGTATGAAAGACACAAACCGGCCAATCATAAGTGCAGAGACTCCATCAGTTTCAGCAGACACAATGAGGGGAATAGATATAGATATAGATATGGAAATGGAAAATACGGTCCATGTCTGTTTACCTGATATTTCCCTTCTCCCCTTCAGCCCTGCGGCTAGTGCCGTTGAAAAGGCCTTCCGCCGCCTAGCGACCCCGTAAATTGCGTTCTGTATCCCTCTTCAATCTCAATACCTCCTTCTACCAATAAAGCATTCGTGGACTCCTGTTTGCTATTACATTGCATATAAGCACCTCCAAACATCACACCGTACCTAATTCAGGATGACTCAAACCGAGGTGAGTTCTTGATGCGCCTATCAATTGGGCGGATTTCCCTCACATCAACACCGCTCTTCTCCTCACCACCTCCCTACCCTGGTATCGAGCAAGATCACTGGCTGACTGGTTGCATTGTACTGCAGCGTGAGAGGTATAGGGCCACTAAGACTGCGTTTAGAACTACCTTGTGTCCTAATGTTACTATAGTAAGACCTTCCTCGCAAGGCTGTGCGAGCAGGCCGAGCGCTATGACGGTAAGAACCTTGCCTGCAGCCAGGTTGCAGCACACGAAAACTAATGTGTTTCATCTATAGAAATGGTTACCTATATGAAGGTGAGTAAAGATGTAGTGGTGCAATAACGCTGAGTGCTGATGTGTTGCAGGAAGTCGCAAAGGTATGACAAAGTCTGTTGAGGGAGAAAGAGAAGCATGCTCGTGTAGGATAAGAAGAAAAACCTAACAGGAACCTTAGATTGGGGGCGAACTCACCGTGGACGAGCGAAATCTTCTGTCCGTGGCCTACAAGAACGTTGTTGGGACTCGACGTGCTTCTTGGCGTATCATTTCATCCATCGAGCAGAAAGAGGAATCAAAGGGATCGGACAAGCACGTCGGCACCATCCGCGATTACCGTCAGAAAATTGAGCTCGAGCTTGAGCGCGTCTGCCAGGATGTCCTTGATGTGTTGGACGAATCACTCATCCCCAAAGCGGAATCCGGGGAGTCGAAGGTGTTCTACCATAAGATGTACGTGGATGATAAGGCGATCAGTATAAGATTTTGGTCAGGCAAAGCCCGCTGACACCAATTTAGGAAGGGTGACTATCACCGCTACCTTGCAGAGTTCGCGTCTGGCGAGAAGCGTAAGGTTGCAGCTACCGCCGCCCACGAGGCTTACAAGGTGAGAAAGCTTGCCAACGCGCTTACTCCAATTTACTTACTTCTAATAGAATGCAACCGATGTTGCTCAAACCGAGCTCACCCCAACGCACCCCATCCGTCTTGGTCTTGCCCTCAACTTCTCGGTTTTCTACTACGAGATCTTGAACTCACCCGACCGTGCCTGCCATCTGGCCAAGCAGGCCTTCGACGATGCTATTGCTGAGCTTGACTCGCTCTCTGAGGAATCATACCGCGACAGCACCCTCATCATGCAGCTTCTCCGCGACAACCTCACGCTCTGGACCTCTTCAGACGGTGGTGACGCTGAAGGTGCTCCTAGCGGTGAAGCCGCAAAGGAGGGTGAGAAGGCAGCAGCTCCCGCCGAGACTAAAGCTGAGGCCCCTGCTGCCCCTGCTGCCGCGAGTTCTACCGAGACGCCAGCTGAGCCCACTCCTTCGTCTTAGAGGTTACCATGTGTGCCCTCATCCGCCAAGATCTTGTGCGTTGGTTATTGTCATCGCCCAATAAAGCAGAGGAGGGTTGCAAGTGCATGGAGTCTCATTGTTAACTTATTGGCGATCTTGCGCAATGGTTGCGTTTTCCTATAGCTGGTCATCATGTTGCGCGCTCGGAAGTAGACAAAGACGGAGATGGATTGTCAGCTTAATCGGCTGGCGGCAGATGATTCGTTTTTTCACGATGCAAATCGCAGAGAGCGCCTTCAGCCTGTCCATGGCATTCTTCGATTCTCCTCACGGAAATCCCTGAGCTTCCAGATAGGTCTGCGCGTGCAAATGCAGAATTAGTCTCTACCCTATGACTCCTCGCTTTTTCATGTGTGTTTCGGTAGAATGAGACCTAGTAGCTGCCTCTTGAATAGCGCATTCAAAGCTAGATGATAGAAGTCTCCTAATTTGATTTCATTAAGTACTATCGAACTAACATCTTATCCCTAATCCTCTCTCTCATCCCCCCATCCACCCCACACACCTCCAAATACTTCTCCACGCCTCCATACTTCCCATTCACATATTCCTTGATCGCCTCCACAAACCCCTCTGGACATCCTGCAAACTCCTTCCCCAATCCAATCGCCTCAATCTCCTTCATCCTGTCCTCGTACTCCCCCACTAGCTCCCTCTCACTAGCCACGTAATCCGCCCTCATCGCCTCCATCCCAACCCCCAACAGCATCAGAACAAGAAGGACCACCAGCCCCGTCCGATCCTTGCCTTGCGTACAATGCACCAGCACCGGATAATTTCCTGGCTCAGCCAACACGGCCAAGACCTGCCCTATCTCCACCTGCGCGTAATCCAAAGTATCCTCCCCCAGTCCAATCAACCCCCTCGGCGCCATTACCTCCCGGCCTATTATTCCAATCGCTTGGGTCCTATACCCCACCGCCATGAGCCCAAGGAGCTTCGTCATATTACTCCAACTCAATTTCCACATCAAGGCCCTTGAAAAGTTGCCCCCGTTCAGGTTTCGATCCTCATAACTCACCCCGGGTATCCTCGGCGGCACCCCTGCTTTCGCAGAAGGATCGATGGCGCGGATGTTGGCCTCGTGTTTCTTGGCTGCTTCGAGGTGTTCGGACTTGGAGCGTAGATCTATTATTGTGGCGATGTGGTAGGTGGAAGTAAGGGAATCGCGGTCGCTAGGGGAGGCTTCGTCGGGGCGGGCGCTGCGGTAAAGGAGGCCTTCGTGGAGGATAGGGGCGGGGAGGAGCAGGTTGATCGTTTGGGCTACGTCGCGGAAGTTGGGGATGCTTTTAAAGGGGGTGGAAGGGACTTGGTCGACGCTTGGAGAGGACATTGTGAGAAGATGATCGGTGGGATTGAGGGTTTTTTAGGTACAATGGGTACGGTCAGCACTCAAGGGCATGAAGAGAAGAAAGTTGAAGAGCTCCGTCTAGCAATGCAGCAAGAAATAGATGGAGCTAAGACGGCCGTCTAAAATCGAGAGGTTGGCCAGGATTTATATATTGAAACCTTGCCGCGCCTTGGGCAAATGATGTGGGTTGTGCAGGCATCAGGAGGTGCGCGTGTATTAGAACTAGATCGCTCCCCATTGTAGCAACTGTCACAGTCATCAAAGGCGCAGAAGAGGTATAAAATTCTGGTGCACTGGTGTCAATGAAAGGAGAAGCCCTCGACGTCATCAGCGGCGGTTGGCGTTTAGGGGTCCTTGCCGGTGCCAATTTGGCGAGAACTCCCTGTTCTTTGGATCAGGTGTCTTGGAGTCTACACGTCGTCATTGACAAGACCAAGCATTGAAAGGATCAACTCAGACCCACATGGAATAATTGCAGAATCTTCCGAATCACGTTTTAACACAGCCGGGCGACACAAGATGGCTCCTTCCAAGTCGCAAAAGTTGGAGGATCAAGGTTAGCTTGGGCCCTAATACAACTGCGTTCAGCGCAAATGACCCTAGACTGACCTTTGATAGCTGCGACAGCTGCGCTCTACGTTACCAAGGGCAAGAAGGGTGGTGCTGGGCAAAATAAGAAGCCAAGCAATTACCCTCTGGATGAGGACAATAAACTGTCGTCGGCGGGTAGGAACCTTCAGTCCAAGTCGGTGTTACAGGCTTCCACTGACTATTTTCTAGGAGCCGCGGCGTCACTCACACATGCGAGTCCGCAAGACTTGCCAGCGTACCCCGTAGTAGGACTGGATAATCCCGAATCGTCCGCGGGCGCCGCAGCAAGCTTGGCAAATGCAAACCACAAAGACTTCGAGCTTTGGAAGACCGGCGACATTCCTGCAGCGAACAAAGCCGCCAACCTCGCAACGGATTACAAGATGGAGCCCCTGTGGCACCCTGAGCTGAGCGCAGCAGGCTCCAAAGCTGCGCTTCTCGCTGCAAAGGACGGTGGCCATGTAAACATATGGAGACCCCACGATACCGACGCAGGCCATTCGGCTGCGGGACAGGCGATGCGAATGAAAGGACTGAGCCCTCAGTTGGACTATGGTCATACAGAGGAAGGCGGGAGAAGAGCTATGATGGCCGCGACTGGTGCAATGTCCAGCGGAAGGAAACGTGCAGGGTCCACGCCAACCGCCCCTGGGGGATACCCAGACTCTGTCAACTCTGCTGCCAACGCTCTGAAAGCTGCGACTTCAGCTGGTCGACCCGCCAGAGGGCAACCCGCTCCAGCTGCTCCAATTACCCCTGCCTTCAACGCTGCTCGAGTCCATAATCAAGCCATCACCAATATGTCCCGCGAGATGTACACCTCTCATCCACCGGTAGCGCCCGAAGTCGAGGAGCAGAATCGTCAGACAACGTTGCACGCCGCAGCAGTCGCTATGGCAAAGAAAATGTACGATTTACAACAGAAGAAGCTCGAAGAGGCTGCCGCCATGGGACGATCCGACAGCCAATATGGCGCGACCAGTGCCCTGAACCGTCCAGAATCGACCGTTTCGGACGACTCCCATCCGACCCCACAGTACGCCAATCTACAAGAAGCTGCGAAGAAACTAGCAGCCGAGCGTCTCGCCAAGCTTCATGATGAGCATGCTGCCTACAGAACCTACTACGGAACGCAAGTCGAGCCACACTCGCGGAAGCTGTCGATAAGAGGCCGCACTCGAAGGCGGGCGTCTAGCGACGGGCAGGCCAACCCGTCCGATGAGGAAAGGTCAAGACAGATAAGGAACGAGATGTCTTTGTTTACAGACAAGCTGGCCCAAGTGGACAACAAGAAGCGCCAAAAAGATCGTGACTCACTCTTGGCTGCCGCTCAAAGGAACGTTAAAGCCAGTATGCATGCCCAAGACGAAAGGGTCTTCAACCAGACTGGCAAGGTATCGCCGGCGATGATGGAGGAGTGGGAGGCCAAAGCCAGGGCTAAAGCAGAAGCTGATAGTTCGAAGAGGCTGGCCAACCACGGAATGGTGAACATTGGGGGCGGAAAATTCATCGATCAGTCAGAAGTGGATGCCATCGCCGCTGCAAAGGTTCAACCGACATTGGATGAGATTACTGTGACTGCTGAGAAGCACAGAGCAAGAGATGAAGAACTTCGGCAGCAGCAGCTTGAGCGCGAGCAAGTCGCTGCGGAGAAAGTCGCAGATGATAAGGAGCGTGCTGCTATAACAAAGGAGGAATGGAAGCGCTTTAAAGGTCAGCTAATCATGAGCGCTACATTTGCATGACACTGATATCTAGCAGACGAGGAAAAGCGAGAGGCCAGGGCCAAGAAGGACGAGGAGAAAGCGAAGAGAGCGGAAGAGAAGCGTCTACAAGAAGAGAAGCGAGCAGAGGAGAAGCGCCTTCAGGACGAAAAGAAGGCAGAAGAAAAGCGCCTCAGAGATCAAGAGAAGCGCAAATCTAGAGACCAGAGAGCTGCCTTGAAGACGCTCATAGGATTTCCAAACAAAAATGACGAAGAGAACGAGAAGGAGAAGGAGAAGGAAGAAGGGAAGGAAGAAGGGAAGGAAGAAGAGAAAGAAGAGGAGCCTGTCGTGGGCCAAGAGCCACCGGTCATCGAGCCCATCCCTAAAGTTGCACCTATCTCAACTGCCGCCCCCGTCATGGTTGATGAGCCCACCGTTGAACCACTGCCAACGAGCGAAGAAAGGATCGAAATTGATCCCACATTCATCCCAATGTCCGAAAGGGAGCCTATTTCTGCCGAAGAAGCCCAGTTTGCAATGAAGGCTGCAGAGGAACCTGCCGCAGAGGAGGCTTCCACCGAGCCAGTCAAGTCTGTTGAGACTGAAGAAGCACCGGTTTCAAGTCTTAACAACGCCGAAGAGATTGCAAAGCGAGTCTTCTCGGCGCCTGTCAACGAGGACGCTACGCCGACAGTCGTGGCCGACGAGCCAGCTGAAGATGCCCATGAAATTGCTAGCGAAACCTCACACACAGAGGCAGCACCAGTCATAGCAGCACAAACGGCATCCACACCAATCACCTCATCAGCTCCAGCACCCGAGTCAACCCCAAACGTAACAGACCCAGCTCCCCAAGTCAACGAGCCATCATCTACGATCGAAGACGCACCAAATGCCGACCCATCCGCCACTCCCCCCCACACCACCCCCGTTGCCGCCCGCATGGCCCCCCCACCGGCCGCCACCGCCGTTGCAACAGGTACCACCGAAACCAACATCTCCGGCCCGTCCAAGCTCTCCAAAGACAAGGAAACCAAAGGCGTCTCCTCGTGGCTGAAAACCAAATTCTCCCGTCGCACCTCCAAGCCCGCAAAACCAGACCCCAACTTCGCCTCCACCAGCAAGACCAGCGCAACAACCACCACCGCAGCGGCCCCTGCAGCCGAACCCTCTGGCCCAAGCTCCGACCACGGCGACTCATCCATGCGCGAAGTCGCCCTCGCAGGAAAGGACCCCATCCCCACCACCACCACCGCAGCCGCCGTCTCCCCCACCTCCCCCGACAACGATCCCCACCAGGGCGCCCTCCGCTCCTCAACCTCCTCCCCCGAAATCAGCTCCCTGAGCTCCGACGAGGATACCCGCGGCCGCAGCGCCATCCGCTTGGCCGACCAGCTCGGCACACCGGTCGCTGCGCATCCCCTGCCAGCCGTGCCGACGACCGCACAAGTGAGTCAGACAGAGAGAAAGAGGGAGGGCGGGGTGTTTGATGCGAGTCTCAGGAAGCAGGAGAGCGGAGTGAGCAGTGCGGGGGGGGAGGAATTCGAGGAGGCGAGGGATACGTTCGATAGTGAGGGGTTGAGGCCGCCCGGGGCGGT
>JAABUQ010004338.1_pt1 | contig 24294 bp, 22 predicted proteins | sample 5560001 | NCBI WGS metagenome assembly JAABUQ01 (sample SAMN10711888, study PRJNA513371) | rock metagenome | isolation source: Antarctica rocks | place: Antarctica: Victoria Land, Finger Mt nord | collected 2015-12-18
GGGCGGGAAGAAAAGATACGCACGTATAACTTCCCGCAAGACCGCATGACCGACCACCGCATCGGCATGACAATCCACAACCTGCCCACGATCATGTCCGGCGAGTTCCAGGCCGTCATCGACGCCCTAGTCAGTGCCGACCAAGCCGAAAAGCTCAAGCATGAAAGCGCAGCCTAGCCTCACTGTGACTACATAAAAGACGTAACCCATCTTACCCACACTAAAATCCACGTTTTACTCAACGTCTATCTGGGCATGCTGTGGAGCGCACCGATGCGTGCGCCTCAGCCGGCAATCGGTGCAGGCCGGGGACACTTTCTGCAAGGAGCTTCGTTATGACTAAATCTCTTCTTTCGCTGCTCGCCTGTGCCGGCGCAGCGCTGTTGGTCGCTCCCGCCCATGCTCAGACAGAGCAGTTCAGCGCGGACATCTTTGGCCTTGTCAATTCCGCCTCTCAGAATGGCCCTTCTTTGTTCCAGGTCGGCCCTGCCGCCTCCTCTGAAGGCGACGCGGCCCTGAACGGCCCCGCTGGTCAGTTTCTGTCCTACACCGCATCGTCCGGCCTGCCGCAAATCCGGGGCAACGACCTGAGCAAGTTCGGCTTTTCGCTGTACACCGCAAGTGTCACGCCGCTTTCGGGCACGTCCTACAACTATGCCGGGACATTCCGCATCTTCGCGCCAGGCTACGGCTACACGGCCAACAATGGCGACATCCTGGAGCACGGCAACTTCTCGGCCATCGCAAACTTCACCGATCCTTATAATGCCAAAGTGACGGGCTTGTTTACTGCCGACCCCGGCCTGCTTCAGCCCGCAGGATACCCTGTGCCCGTGGACTTTGCGCCGGGCGGCCCCGCACAGTTTGTCGGCTCGTTCAACAGCAGCCCCGGCGGCCATCAAACCCTATCAGGCAAGTTAAACACGTTCTGCCCCCCCAACACGGCGGCGGTGCCGGAAGCCGGAACACTGCCCCTGCTGGCAGTCGGCGGCGTTGTCCTGAGCCTCGTGGCCGTGCGCCGCAAGCGCAGCGCCGACGCAGCGTAAAGCACAAACAACTTCGCTTGGAGGCCGGGACAATCATGTCCCGGCCTTTTTTATGTCTCGCCGCCCAAGCAGGAATGCGCCGCCCCCGCCGTGAATAGGCCGTGAACAGCACAGTGCTGCCGGGAGTCTCCATTTCGCCTCGGTCTCCTCTCCGTGTTGCAACGGTGTTCCCTCGTCGTTCCTACGGCACTCCGACGACGGACGGTTCTGTTCCGTCGTCGGTACGCCCTTTATCAGCCGGGGAAACGCCGCTGCAAAGCCGGGGAAACGCCGCTGCAGCGCTTTTGGAAGCTTCTGGTTTGGAAGCTTCTGGGAAAGGGATCAATTCAGTGGACACCGGCCCTGCCAAACCGAGCGATGCTGGACACACCTGTGCTGCACAGAAGGAGATTTGATGTGACGCTTTTGCCCGCGCCTACGGACGGCGACACAACCTGGTTTACGCAGGCGCGTTTTGGCTTGTTTATCCACTGGGGCTTGTACGCCCTGCCCGCGCGCCATGAGTGGGTCAAGTCGGTGGAGAAGATGGACACGGCCGCTTATGACATCTACTTCAAGCGCTTTGACCCTGACCTCTACGACCCCGGCGCGTGGGCGAGGGCGGCGTCCGAGGCAGGCATGAAGTATTTTGTGGTGACAACAAAGCATCATGAGGGCTTCTGCCTGTGGGACACGGCCCTGACAGACTACAAGGCCCCCAACACGCCCGCCGGACGCGACCTGCTGCGCCCCCTCGTGGATGCGTTCCGGGCGCAGAACATGCGGGTCGGCTTTTACCACTCGCTGCTGGACTGGCACCATCCCGACTACACGGCGGACATGCATCACCCTCAGCGCGACGACGCTGATTTTGTTGCGGCAGATGCAGGACGCGACCTGGCCCGCTACAAGGACTATCTGCACGGCCAGACACGGGAATTGCTGACGCAGTTCGGCGATGTAGACATCTTGTGGTATGACTTCAGCGTCGGAGCCTCCCCAGCGTTCGCGGGCAAGGGGAAAGATGTCTGGCAGAGCGAGACGCTGATCCCGATGATCCGAAGTTTGCAGCCGAAGATTATCCTCAATGACCGGCTGGAGATTGACCAGGATGTGAAGACCCCCGAACAGTTCATGCCGCTGGAATGGGTCAAGGTCGGCGGGCAGCCGGTGGTGTGGGAAGCGTGCCAGACATTCTCCGGGTCGTGGGGCTACCACCGCGACGAAGACACATGGAAAAGCCTGGATCAACTCGTCCAGATGCTGATTGAGTGCATCAGCAAAGGCGGCAACCTCCTGCTCAATGTCGGCCCGACCGGACGCGGCGAGTTTGATGCGCGGGTCTTGGAGCGTCTCTCAGGCATGGGCGAGTGGATGCGGCGCCACAGCCGCTCCATTTACGGCTGCACGCAGGCTCCGCCTGAGTTTATCCCGCCGCCGGACTGCCGCTATACCTACAACCCCGACACCCGGCGTTTGTATCTGCACATCTTTGCCTGGCCGTTCAAGAACCTTCATTTGCCGGACATGGCCGGGCGGGTGGAGTATGCCCAGCTCCTCCATGATGCCAGTGAAGTGCGTCCCGCCGCCCATGTCCACGAGGCGTCGTATGGTTCCCTCACCGCAACGCGCACGTCCGGCCTGCTGACCCTGGAACTGCCGATCAGAAGGCCCACTGTCACCGTGCCCGTCATTGAGTTGTTCCTTAAGTGACGGCAGGGGAAGCACTGATGCAGGCGCAGGCCGTGTTGACAGCAGCGGGCGTAGACACGCCCCGCCTGGATGCCCAGCTCCTGCTGGCCTGGACCTTGACCTCGCGGCGTGAAGACCTGGCCCGCGCCCCGGAGCGCGTGCTTTCCCCCCGCGAAGTGCTGATATTCAACAAAGCCGTGAGTTTGCGCGCCCTGCGCCGTCCCCTGCCCTATATCACCGGCGAGCAGTGGTTTTATGGGCGTCCGTTCAAGATCAATCGCGCCGTCTTAATCCCTCGCCCCGAAACCGAACTGCTGGTGGAAGCGGCCCTCGCCCTGCTTGCCGATGTGCCGTCCCCGCGCATCGCCGACATCGGCACGGGGAGCGGCTGCATTGCGGTCACCCTGGCCTGTGAGCGGCCCGATGCTTCGGTCTGGGCCGTGGACTTGTCTATTAACGCGCTCAAGACCGCCCGCAAGAATGTCCGGCGGCACGGCGTTAGGGAGCGTGTCTCGCTTCTTCAGGGGGACTTGCTCGCGCCGCTGCCGACTCAGTTCGGGTATCATGCCATTGTTTCCAACCCGCCTTATGTGACCAAAGACGAACTGCCAGGCTTGCAGCCCGAAGTGCGCGACTATGAGCCGCTGCTTGCCCTCAGCGGACTGCCCGGCGCAACCGGCCCGGACGGGGATGCCCTGCACCGGCGGCTGCTGGAAGACGCGCGGGCATATCTCGCGCCCGGCGGGTGTGCCCTGCTGGAAGTCGGGCAGGGGCAGGCCGCCCGCGTGGCCGACTTTGCCCGCGCGCTTGGGTACAATTCGTGTGATGTTCTCCTTGACATGGCGGGAATTGGGCGCGTGGTCCAGGCGCGCGGCGGGTAACTGTGGGCGCGTGGCTTTGCCCGTTGCCCTGCCCGCAATAGCGCTGCTTGCTTTGCCCGGCTGCTCGGCCAAAGACCCCGTTACGGCGACCCCCTCCTACCATATCGGCGTCAAGACCAACTCCTCGTCCGTCAATTCGTGGGAGATGAACCGGGAGCCGCTTTACACCCAGCCCGGCGTGAACAACGGGCGGCCTGTGACGCTCAAACCCATCCCCTCGCAGCGCGGGTTTGAGCCGAACGATCCCCTGGCCGAAGATGTCTACGCGGCCCTGCAAGCCGACGACTCGCTGCCCACCCGCTACCTTTCGGCCAGCGCCAAAGACGGCGTCGTTGTTCTTTCAGGCACGCTGCCGTCCCCTGCCCTGCGCGCTAAAGCCGAAGCTCTTGCGCGCGCTGTGCCGGGTGTGTGCGCTTTGCGAAGCCGCCTCCTTGTCACATCACCCCCTGCGAGCGCGCCGTGACCCAGGTTCTGCCCATCAATCCTCTGGCCCCCGAAGCCGACATTGTCCAGGCTGCCGCCGCTGTTCTCCGTCAGGGCGGCCTGGTCGCCTACCCCACCGAGACCGTGTACGGCCTGGCCGCCAGCGCGTTTTTGGTGGACAGCGTCGCCCGCGTGTTCCAGGTCAAGCAGCGCCCATTCCATCAGGCCCTGCCGGTGCAGATTGCCGACTTGGGCGACATCGCGACTTTGGCCCGCGCTGTTTCCCCCGAAGCGCAGCGTTTGATTGACGCCTACTTCCCCGGCCCGCTGACTTTGATCTTTGGCCGCCTGCCGACTGTCTCGGCTGCTGTGACCGGCGGCGGGCCGACTTTGGGCCTGCGCATGCCCGACCACGCCGTCCCGCTGGCCGTCATGCGGGCGTTCGGTGCACCGGTCGTCTGCCCCTCCGCCAACCTCACCGGGCGGCGCTCGCCCATGTCTGCCGCGGATGTGCTGGAAGACCTGGACGGCCTTGTCGACCTTGTCCTGGACGGCGGCCCCACCCATGACCGGGTCGCCAGCACGGTTTTAGACGTGTCCGTTCGCCCCGCGCGGCTCCTGCGCGAGGGCAAAATCACCCGCGCCGCCCTGGAAAGGTTCCTGCCAGTTGCGCCTTAACCAAAACTTAACCTCCCCTTTACTTTGCGTTAACGTTTGTCGTGTACTCTTCTATTTCGGGAGGAAACACCTATGCTGCCATGTCGCTACACGTCTACCCGCCCTGCCAAGCAGGGCTTTACGCTGATTGAACTGCTCGTCGTGATCGCCATTATCGCGATTCTCGCCGCCATTTTGTTCCCTGTCTTCGCGCAGGCGCGGGAAAAGGCGCGCGCCGCTGCCTGCCTGTCCAACATGAAGCAGCTCGGCACGTCCGTGCAGATGTATGTCACGGACTACGACGAGCGGCTGTACGTGCGCTACTCCACTGCGGGGAAAAACCGCGCTAATGCCGTGCTGATTGGCTCTTCCAACCCCGTCAAATGGTGGAACCTGCTGATGCCGTACATCAAGAACAACAACGTGTTTTCCTGCCCCAGCGACCCCACGCCCACGCCCAGCGCAGATGCGGGGGGGGCGCTGACAGTCCCACGCTCTTTTATGGCCTGCGCGTCTGCCGAGGGGCTATCACTGGCCCAATTGGATGACCCTGTGGAGACGATGGTGCTGACCGAGAAATGGCCCACCGTCACCGACAGCTGGATTGAGCCGTTCAACGGCGACTTCACCCCCGACCTGTCCACGCCCGGCCACTCGCACCAAGCCGCGAACCGGCACCAGGGAGGCATGAACTGCGCGTTCTTTGACGGCCATGCCAAGTGGTATCGCCCCGAAACCATCACCGCCAGCAAAGACCTCAGCGGTTGCAACCTCATCCACAAATATCCGCTTGCATCGGCGGGCATGTGCGACACCAGCGATGCGGGCTGCACCAACACCGGCAGCGGCGGCTATTCCAATCTCTGCAACTCGTTTATCCCCTACCCCTCCGACTAGGCAGACCCATGACAAACCGCTCCGTTTCAATCACTTTGCTTGCCCTGCTTGCCTGCACAACTAGGGCACAGGCTCGGCCCCACGCCAAAATGGTTGCGTATGATGCCAAAGATAAACGCTTCTACTCAGTCGCGTGGGCGCGCGCGCACGGCATGCACGACAAGGGCGGCGACCCGCTCCTAATCGTCCGCAAGTCGTCCCTGCCCCTGGACGCCAAAGAAAGCCGCGCCATGCGGGGCCGCAAGATTTAGGCAGCGATAAACGCCAGTCACTCGCAAGCCCCGGCTTCTTTGCCCAAGAAGCCGGGTTTTTTTTCGACTTGCTTTGGGCATTCCCACGGCTTTTCTACGGCGTACCGACGACGGAACAAAACCGTCCGTCGTCGGTACACCGTTACAATGCCCTGGCAAAGCGCTGACAACGCCTGCGCAATGCCTAACAATGCATCAGCAATGCCCTGAGCCAGAGCCGGAAAAACAGCCCCCGCGCGTGTGCAAAGACACGGGCGAGGGCTGCAGAGTCTGCCGTCAGCGTGGGCGAGACGAAGGGCGGCCTAGTCGTCGCTGTCGCGGGCCGCGCGCTTGTGGGCGCTAGGCGCGGAGCCGGGGCCTAACAGCCTGGCAATCAAGGGGCTGTGGCGCGGGGCGGGCACTTTGCTGTTCATGCCTTTGACGGTTTTCCAGATAATCTGGTTGAGCAGGGCGGGCGGCGCGGCATCCGGGTGAACAAAGTCCATCTTCTGGGAGAGACGGGCGAGGTGGTAGGCCATGGTGCCGCGCGCGAGCTTCGTCATCGGGGGGTTCTTCTCAATGATGATGCTCGCATCGGGCAGGACGGCGGTGTAGGGCGCGCCGTTGCTGGGGACGGTGTCAAAGTTCCCAATGGTGTTGGCGATGGCGTCGTACTGGCTCATCGGCGGCAGGCCCATGAGCTGCTCCATCGTTTTGAGCACGCTGTCCGTGTTGTAGAACGTGTGATCCACGGAGTTCTGCTTGATGTAGGGACTGATGACGTAGCAGGTGGAGCGGTGGGAATCCACATGGTCCTGGCCGTCCTGCGAGTCGTCTTCAATCACAAAGATGGCCGTATGCTGCCAGATAGGGCTGTGGCTGATCAAGTCCACAAACTGGGCGACCCCGTAGTCGTTGTCCGCGACATGGGCGCGGGGAGACGGCGCGCCCGGCAAATTGCCTTCGGTGTGGTCGCTCATAAAGCGGACCGTCATGAAATTGGGAACGCTTGCGCCGGTCGGGTCGGCTTTGAGCATCTCCGTGTACTCGCGCTTGAACTCCATGAAGCGGCTCGACGGGGCATTTGCCACAGACACGGGGTTGGGGTCGTTGGTGTAGCGCGGAAGTTTGTAGGGCGCGCCGGCAATGGCGGGAGCATCGCTGTCGGCATAGTTCGAGTCAAACTCGCGGAAGTTGTAGTCGCTGCGCCCCATCTTGCTGAAGTCGGGTGCAGACGTGGCTCCTGAAGTCGGGATGTATCCGGCGGGCTGAATACCGGTAGAGGCGGGGAAGTTGTCGGGAACCAGGCCGTTGCCCTTGAACGTGAGGGCGTAATAAAAGCCGTAGTTGCGATAAGACAGGCCGGCCTGCTCGACATTGTCCCAGATGTGCCCGCCGGGCGCTTCGGCGACATCGGGGATGGCGGGCGCGCCGCCCGTGAACAGGCCGGAAAACGGCACGCCGTAAGGATCGGTGGCCGGAAAGCCGCCGGTGGGGTAAAGGTTGTTGCTGCCTTCAAAGTCGTAGTTGCGTCCCCGCCCGCTGTAGTTGTAGGGCAGGTTTTTAATCACGTACTCGTTGGCGATGCCCTGGGTGCTCCACGGCCAGCCATCGCCGCTCGCTTCGGCATTGTCGTAGAAGTTGTCCAGCAGGACAAAGCGCGAGGCGAGGGCATGGAAGTTTGGCGTGACACGAGTTCCCGGCGTGCCGCCGTCGCCAAACAGCGTCAGGGACGGGTCGCCGTTGCCCTGCGGCAGGTCGCCCAGCACCTGGTCGTAGGTGCGGTTTTCCTTGACGATATAGATGACATGGGTGATCTTGCCCGAACTCAGCCCGATACCGGCGAGGGGGTTGTCCGGCGTGCTTGTATTGGCGGTGATGCCGTTGTTCGCCAAGACCTGCTGGGTTTGGGCGCGCAGAACGGTGGGGGTAGGAACGGGCAGGGTCGCGACTGTGCCTTCAATGATGTTGAGGCCGTAGGTGCCGAATGCCCCGTTCGGCCCCTGCGCGAACTTGTTGGGGTTGCGTGTCTTGACGCCTTTGGCATTGGCAACCAGCAGCTTTTTGCCGGGCGCGGCGGCCACGGCGGTCGGGTACCAGCCGGTGGGGATATAGCCACGGACGGCAAGCGAAGCGGGGTCAACCACGGCGACGGCGTTCATGTCGCCCAGAGAGACAAACAAGCCCGGATTGAAGGGGTCGCTGGACAATGCCAAACCCGTCGGTGTCGCCCCGGCGAGGTCTTTGGCACCGTTGGGGCGCAGGTCTACCGTGCCCGTGATGGTATCGCTGGTTGTGCTGATGACGGACACCGTGTCGGTCTGGGCATTGGCGGTATAAAGCTTGCTGCCGTCTGCGTTGAGCAGGAGGCCGATAGGATGCGCGCCCTGCGGCACATAGGTCAGGGTGGGGTTTGCAAAGCCGGTCGCGGTAGGCGCGCCGCTGGGGTTGGTCTGGGGCAGGGTGATCGTGGACAGCAGCGTGGGCGTGGTCGGCACGGTGGTGTCCAGCACGGACACAGAGCCGTCGCGCTGGCTGGTGACGTACACCTTGGTTTTATTGCCGATGTTGACAGCGGCAACGGCCAGGGCAAAATTCGGCGGGGTGACCGGGCCAAAGGCGGCGGCCTGTCCGATGGGCGCACTGGGGACAAGCGTGTTGGTGAAGCGGTAGCGTCCGACTTCCATGCCCGTGTTGATGTTATAGACCACGAGGGCGCTAGGCAGGATAAAGGCGCGTGGGTCAAAAGGCGCGGTCAGCAGGAAGTTTTGATTGACGGCGGCATAGAGATAGCCGCGTCCGTCTACGGCAACGCCTGCGGTGAAGTCGCCGTTTGTTTGACCGAGTGTTCCTGTCAGGGTCAAGGTGCCGTCCGAGCCGACATTGACAATGGCGATCTTGCCCGTACTGCCCTGCGCGGCATACAGGGTGCTGCCGGTTCCGTTCGGGGCGATGGCGAGGCCGTAGTACAGGCCGTTGCCGTCGCGGATAGGGCTGCCGCTGGGGGTCATCCCCACCACCTGGCGCGGGAAATCTAAATGCGAGACAGCCTGGCCGGTGCGCGTATCAATAGAGTAGAGCGACTGGCGAAAGCCCATGTCGGTGCTGATGGCGTAGCGTCCGTTGGGGGTCAAGATCATGTTCATCGGCAGGCTGCCGACGTTCTGCTGCGCGCCCAAAGCGGGCACGGTAATCTTTTTGCCCGTGATCAGGGAAGCCTGAGCATGGGCGGCCTGAGAGGCATTGAAAAGGCAGGCGGCAAGGCCAATTCCTGCAAGGGCGTTGAGGGCGTGGGTACGGCGTGTCATGGAAGGGTCTCCTGGGCGGGGGGCCGAGCATCGCCCCCCGCTGTCTATGAGAAGCAGGTCAGAAGCAGAGGGTTAATCGTCGCTGTCCCGGCGTGGGGCGGCGGCGCGGGTGAGTGCAAGGGCCATCTGATAAAGATGGGCCTGGGTGGACTTGTACTGCGCGGCGCGCAGGTGATGCTTGCGCCCGGCGGCGGCATGCAGAGCATCGGCCTGCATGGAGAGCCGCGTCAGCATGCCCAACCGCGCGCTGTCGCGGTCGGGAGCGGACGTGTCCAGTTTGGCGACCAAGGCCCACACGCGGCGGCCTTCCGGCGAAGGCGTGTACTTGGCGTTGCGTGTGTACTTGGAAGTTAGCGACGCTTCAGTGATGCCGTTGTAGCTGGGCTGGAACAGATCGCGCAGGTCGGTGGCGAACAGGTCGCCCAGGTTGTTCGGGGGCAGGCCCATCAGCAGCTCCTCGGTCTTGACGACCGAAGCGGTGACATAATGGCGCGTACCGATGTAGCCTGTTGTGCCGCCATTGCCGTCGGCGGCAACGCGGGCATAGGGGCTAACCACAATCAGCGGCGTGCGGTGCTGATGGATATGATCCAGGTAGGACTGTGCATCGTCATACGTGATGAAGATGGCGGTGCCGGTTCCATCGCCTGGCTGTTTGTCCGTCCCGACAACGGCGGGGTCGTTGTAATAGATGCCATGCCCGTTCTTGTCGGTGGCCTTCATAATATGGTCAACGACCATGCCCAGGGCTACATCGCCGTCCGCCACCTGCTGCGCACCCGTGCTGCCCACGGTGCTGGCGTTGTCAGCGACGACACCGCCCGTGTGGTCGTTGGGCTGGTAGATATACAGGTACGTGGGCAGAGTGCCCGCCTTCACCATCTTATCAAAGTCCGCATTGAACTCCAGGGCGCGGCGCTGGTCGGAGATGTTGAAGTTGTAGCCGGGGTAGTTCTTGTCCAGGCGGGCTTCGCCGGTCGGGTTGGCCGTGCCCAGCACGGACAGGACAGGCAGGCTCATAAAGTACGATTGCCCTAGGCCCTGCAAGCGCGGGGTGGCTGGCTGCGGGGTTGTGCCGAACGGGTTCGAGTTAGCATTCGGGTCTGCCGTGTCGCCCGCATTAACTACTTTGCCGTTGGCGTCTGTCTGGACGGTGAAACCATCCGACTTCAGTTGCGGGTAGCCAACAAAACCGCTCTGCGGGTCATTGACCTTGGTCGGGATGCTGTTGCCTGTGTCCGTGCCGTCGATGCGGATCATCGCGCCGTAGTCTTTGAACGAGACGCCGTTGCGGGCGGCATTGTTGAAGATATAGCCGCCTTCGGGGTAGTCTTCCGGCTCAAAGTTCTTGTTGACCAGCAGGCCGCGCCCGGTCTTGACCAGCAGGGTTTTCTCCGTGTAGTCAGTGGCCGTGCCCGAAGCGGAGAACTGATGCCCGGCATCTGACTCTTCGGCGTCCGAGTAGTAGTTGACGGCGGTGGCGAAGGTCTGGGCGAGCAGCTGCGTGTTGAGGGACACGCCGGTAAGCTGGCCGTCAGTGAATGCCGTGCCGTTGGGGGTATTGGCCCCGCCGTTCCGGCCATTGCCCGTCGTGTTGGCGTTGTTGTAGGTCAAGCTGGCATAGGGGCCGAAGTGAGTGCCCAGGTTGCCTAGCATGGAGTCGAAGGTCTTGTTTTCGTGCAGGATGAAGATGACATGCTTGATCTTGCCGGACGCCGCCCCGCCGACCGGCACAATCGTGGTGTCGGCGGGCGTGTTGATGGCGAAGTTGTCGGCCAGGGCGGTCTGCGTCGCTGTGTTCAGGTTCAGCGTCGTGAGGTCAATCTTCTGGGCGGTGCCGAAGATGAAGTTGCCGTCGGTGTACGATTCAATGCCGGTCGCCTTGGGGTTGGCGGATTTGTCGGTGGCGGGGTTGATGTCTTCCCCAATGCCTTTGGCGTTGGCGACATACAGCGTCCTGCCGTCCGCGCTGACCGCCAGGGCTGTCGGGTACCACCCGGTCGGGATGCGCCCCAGCAATTGAGGCGCGATGGGGTTGGAGACGTTGAGCACGGCGACCGAGTTGGTGCCGGCTTCGGCGACATACAGGCGGGTGTTGTCGGCGGACACGGCCAGGGCATTGGGGTACGCGCCATGCACAGCGTGCCCATCACTCAGCGTCAGGCCCAGGGGGGACATGTCAAAGTCGGGCAGGCGGCGGTTGTTGCGCACCAGGATCAGGCCCAGGCTGTCGCTGTTGGCTTTGGCGACATACAGCACTTCGGTCGCGCCGCGCCGCACAATCGCCGTGGCCGACGGATGGGTTTCCCCGACCGACCCGACGGCTCCCTGGGTGTCGTTGGCATCCAGGCCGCCGGGCTGGCCCTGGTACACCGCGCCCAGCGAGGCAGCGTTGGCGGGGTTGCCACCCGGCACGGACACGACCGACACGGACGATGTGGCCGGGGCCGCGCCGGTGGTGCTGGTGACCGGCACATAGAAGCCGTCGGGCTGGTTCTGGCCGGTCGCGGCCAGCGAGACCAAACCGCCGCTGGCATCATAAACCGGGGCTTTGAACTTGTACTGAGTGACGCCCCAATTGGACACCATGACTTTGGTGCCGTCCGCGCTCACCGACACGCCGTAGGGGAAGTAGCCCACGGGGATTTGCTTGACCACGCTGCTGGTGGTCGTATCAATCACGGCGAGGCTGTTGTCGCCGTTGCAGGCGACATACAGGTACCGACCGCCGTCTACCGAGGCTGGGCTGAGTGCCAGGCCGGCGGGGAATGTAATCTGCGCGCCCGCCTTGAAGATGGCGGGGTTGGTGCTGCTGCCGGGCGAGGGCGCGAAGAAGTTTTTAGGGTTGTTGGGGTCGGTGAATGTGTTGTTTGCGCTCAAGGTGTAGTTGCTGACAAAGCCCTGGTTGCGCGGCGTGATGGGGCTGATAGCGATGGTGGGCGTGGAAGCCGGGGTCAGCACGCCGCTGCCGGACAGCGCGAACGCTTTGACCACGCCGGGGTTCATGCTACTAGCCGTGTAGGTGCCAGGCCCGCCCGATGCGTATACGGTGTAGCCGCCGTTCGCATTTGCTTTCACGGCCAAACCGATAAACAAGCTTCCTGCCGCCAATTGCGACACAACAGTCATGCTCGCCGTGTCCAGCACGGACAGGGAATAGCCGCCCTTGTTGACGGTGCTTTGCAGCGAAACGAAGCCGCTGTCTCGCTCGTCGTCGTTGCTGACAATCAGATACTTGCCGTCCGGGGTCAGCAATGTGCCCAGCGGGTTCATGCCGATCTGGACGCTGACACCCGCAGGCGTCACTTTGCGGCCATTGGGCAGCACGCCGCTGTAGTAGGAGCCGAACTTGTTTGGCCCCGCGAACAGTTCGGCGTTGCTGTAAAGGCCGTTGTTGACGGTTTCGCGGCTGCCGTAGACAGGGGCGGTCACGCTGCCCCAGTTGCCGGCGTTGATGGAGGTCTGCGCCTGCGCGGCAAAGGGCACAGCCAGGGCGCAGAACAGGGCGGCGGCCTCGCAGGCCGAGCGTCCGAGGAGCGAGAAGATCTTGGGTGTCATGGGTAGGGGGTCTCCTGAGCGTCTTTGCAATGTCGGCTGATTTATCTAGGCAGAGGCGTTCTGCTTGCGGCGGCGGACGGCAAGGGCGGCAACCAGCAGGCTGCCGATTGCAACCGGGGCCAGTGTGCCCGGTTCGGGCACGACGGCGGGCTGGGCAATAGTCAGATTGGTCTGGTCCAGCGTGCCGGTCAGGGTCGCCGAGGCGAGCAGGCCGTGGGTCGGGTCGCCCGTCGCGGCATCAAAGGCAAATGGGTCGCTGAATAAAAACACTGTGCCCGTGTCCAGCGATGTGCTGGGCAGGGAGACGGTCTGGCTGAAACCGTCCATAAACGTTTCATTCAGCATCAGGTTCTCCAATGTCACGTCATTGGTGATGTCAAACGGCAAAGTCACTGGGCCATTGCCGCCCTCAGTGCCCGGCCCTTGACCATTAAAGATAAAGGTGTCATTTTCGATCTGAAACTGCGCCTGTCCGCCCGATGCATCTTGAAAACTGAACACGCCCAGTCCGTATGCCATCGAGTTCATCGGGTCGGCGGCCCCCACTGGCTGGGCAAAAAAGTTCTTCTGCGTGCCGAACATGGGCTGTGCGAGCACGGCGGCGAATCGGGGGCGGACGGTGACATCGGTGAACGTGTTGGTCTGCGCATGGACGCCTGTCGGGGCGAGTGCGGCGGCGGCAAGCAAAACAAGCATTGTGGGTTTCATAGAGGATGCTCCTTGTGTGTATAAATCAGCGCTGCCCTATGTTCTACCCACAGCATGTTAAGTCACGGTTAAGAAAGTGTTAAATCGATGCGAACATAAAGAATCCTGCCGAAGATGCCGGTACGAGAAAGAGCGCTCAGCGCGCCGACAGCGTGGGTGACATGGGAGCCGAGGGATGCATCGGTAGGAAAACAAACGCGTGACGCCTCTTCGCCGCAGCCGTTGGAGGAAAACAGGGACGCCGCAGACCGTGCTTCGGCACGGCGTGTGGGCTGCTGTCGTTTTCCATGTCGCCTTTGCCTTTTCTATGCTGCTCATGCCGCAAAGTCCGCATGTTCATGCCGTCATCTCTGATGTGTTTGAGACAGGCGGAGGAATACTGGCCGCCGCATTGTGATTTCTGGGCTGCAAACGCCGCGAGGCACAGGCACAAGGGCCGGGGAAACTTCTTTCATCGCGCGAGGTGTGGCTGCCGCGCATGTACGACGCCAAGCGCGGCGGACGCAGCCAGGTCTGCGCCGCCACGCGGGCGGGCGAAGAAGACCTGGCCGCCGATGCGCTCTTTCCCCAGAACGATGCGCCGTTTTCCCCGGACAAAGAGCAAGCCCTGACCCGCGCGGCATAGCGCAGTCAGGGCTTGGCATTCCGTGTTCTCGCTGCCCCGCCTTTGTTTTCCTGCTACCCTGCCTTTTTCGTGCCGGTCTGAAACCAGGCCAGCACAAAGCAGAAGACCGCCAGCGCAAACGCCGCCAGCCCATGCTTGGTATGCCGCACGGACGAATGCAGTTCATAGCCCGGCAGGGCGGTCGGCAGCGCGCCTGCCGGCGTTGTCCAGTAGAAAATCGCCAGCGCAAGCAGCGCGATGCCCACGACAACGGCAACAAGCGCCCCTGTTTTTTGTGATCCCATGAATGTGATGTCCTCCTGTCAATGCTGCCGCGCCCTGTCCCCGCCCCACCCAACCGGCCTGGCGCGCGCGGCGCCGCTGCCAGTTTACCCCGCGCCGCTTGTCCCCGTCCACCGAGTCCCCTTTGACTTGGCTCCGGCGCTGCTCTTTCAGCGCCGCGCGCTTGCCCGGAAACATCCATTGTGCCCTGCTTTGCGCACTTTTTTCTGCTCGCTGAGATGGCGAGCAGACACGCCCTGCCCCCGCGCGTTTGCCGGGTTGTTCCGCCGGGTAAAGTGGGCACACATCACAATTTCGTGTGATGTTCATCACATTCTTCAGGGAGAACAATACAATGGACAATGCCGCAAACAACGCCATCAACTGGACATCATCTTTGGTCACCGGCCTAGGGGCCGGGCTGGCCGCTTTCATGGCAGGCATTCCGCGCGTTTTGGGTGCGCTGCTGATACTTTTGATCGGCTGGCTGATCGCCAAAGCTGTCGGCAGCCTGTGCGCCAAGTTCTTCAAGACTGTCCACGTGGACACTCTGGCGGAACGCATCAACATCAACGACTTTCTGCAAAAAGCCGGCACACGCCTGAAAGCCAGCGACATTCTTGGCCTGACCCTCAAATGGGTGGTCTTTTTGATCTTTATCAACATGGCCGCCGACCAGCTGGGCCTGGGCCAGGTGTCGGCGATTGTCAACCGCATGCTGGCTTACGTGCCCAACATCCTAGTTGCCATGCTGATTTTGGGGCTGGGCGCGTTTTTGGGCCAAATTGTCGCCGGGATCGTGCGCGGCGCGGCAGGCGAAGCGGGCATGAAAAACGCCTCGTTCCTGGGCAGGCTGGCGTCCGGGGCCGTCATGGCGTTCGCCATTATCGCCGCCGTCAACCAGTTGGGGGTCGCCCCGATTGTCGTCAACACGCTCTACATCGGCCTGGTCGCAGCCCTGTCGCTGGCCCTGGGCCTCGCCTTCGGCCTGGGCGGACGCGACACGGCGGCCCGCCTGACCGAGCAGTGGATGGGACAGGCGCAGCAGACCGCCGCCAACGCTCCCAAGTCGCAGACCCTGAGCGACGGCGCGGTGACACCCGTCAGCCCGCGCCCCAGTGCGAACTACCCAGTCCGCCCGTAAGCGGCCAGGTGACGCTTGGAGTGCGTTCTTCGGCAGCCCCTTCCCTTGCTTTGCAAGGCGAAGGGGCTTCTTTTTTGCGTGCCTCCCCCGCCGCTGGAGGCCTGCGCCTACTCCTCAGCCTTTGTAGGGGAAGCGCCAAGATCGCCCCCTAGCCCCCAATTCTGGGGGGATAAGAGAAGAACAGGAAGACTTTGGCTGTGGCCTCTCCTGTCCTACCCCCCCAGAATTGGGGGCCGGGGGGCGATCTGCTCCCCCAGAACTTAGGGCCGGGGGGCGATCTTGGCGCTTTCTCTACATGCTCTCAGCCGTCCTCTTCAGACGACGCCCCTTCCCCTTTGCAAAGGCATTGCTTACACGTTTCCACGGCGTTTTAAGCCAGAACCGACGACGGAAGGAACTGTTCCGTCGTTGGTACGTGCTTGCTGCGCGGGGGAAATGCTGATAGCACTCCGGGGCAGCCGGCGAGAAAAGCCGGGACAGCCGCGCAAACACGCAACAAGGAGCCGGTGCTTTCGCGCGGCGGGCAGCACCGGGTATACTCCCAGCATGGTTCGCGTCGTGGACACCTCCGTCATCATTGCCGTTATCGGCAACGAGCCGCAAAAGGCGGCGCTGATTGCGCAAACGCAGGGCGCGCAGTTGTTTGCCCCTGCCTCGCTCCCGCACGAGATCGGCAATGCCTTCTCAGCCATGCTCAAGCGCGGGCGTATCCGCCTGCCGCAGGCATTAGCCGCACTTGCCGCCTTTCGGCAAATCGCACTGACACTGGTTGACATTGACCTGGACGCCGCGCTGGAATTGTCGGCACGGCTCAACATCTACGCTTATGACGCTTACATGATTGCTTGTGCCCTGCGTCTGAACGCGCCGCTGCTGACGCTGGATGCAGGGCTAAAGGCGGCAGCACAGGTTGCCGGAGCCACGGTGGTGGCCTCAACTTATGCAGACTACTGATGAGACAAACCTGACCCTGGCCGCCCTGCTGGACGAAGCCGCCCGCACCGGCAGCGTCCACATTCGCCGGGCAGACGGCCAGACGTTTTTGCTGATGCCTGCTCCGGCCCCGCCCTCCCCGCTGGACATTCCCGGCGTTGACCTGCATCTTGCGCCCGGCGAAAGCCTCGCCGCCGTGCATGAAGGCCGTGAGCGGGGCTAATCGTCCCCGGCACATACGTCTGCTTCCCCATCTTTATATTCGCTGTTTTCTTGTTCTTGCTCCTAAAGGCTTTCGGCGTAACAACGGCGAATAGGTGTTTAGTTTGCATGCTGAAGCGAAAAACGATCTGGAAAGCAGGACGTAGTGAAGAAAAGCCTTGCCGGAATTGCCGATCTTATCGGCAAGGATAGTGTCATTCGTGTCGAGCGAAAGCGCATTGATAAAGGTTATGTGGATGGCTTCGTGGTGGGAATGAGTGATGGCCTGCTGCTCCTCCATGTCGTGGAAGGCAGTACTCTCCTGCTGAACGGCTATGCAGCCCTGCGCCTGCGCGACATCAGTTTTTGGCGTGCGGACGAGACGTTCGTCACCCGCGCCCTGCGCCTGCTGGACAGAAGGCTCTTGGTACCCGATGGCATTGACCTGGCAGACTGGTCGGTGCTGATTGCCTCGGCCCAACGGCTATACCCACTCCTGATGATTGAGATGGAGAAAAAGATTCCTGGTTGCGGCTATATCGGACGGCTGATAAAACAGACGAAGCGGCACGTTGTCCTAAAGGAGGTCAACCCCGAGGGGCATTGGGAGGCTAAGAAAACGTGGTTTCCCCTCAGCGACATCACTCAAGTTGGGTTTGGCGATGGATATACGGAAACCCTCGCCGCGTGGGTCGCCCATGAAACCGCCGCTCCCTAGTTCGCTTTTTAAAAACAAGAAGACTGCCAGGGCTTGGCACTTGGACCTGACAACGAACAGAAGAAGCCAAACGCAAGGGATTGATGCCGATGACATATCTCCCCTACTGGTATCGCCTGAGCGGGGCCGACGCCTATTTAATTTGGTACACGGAGGAAGCGGGCGAGGATGCTGGATATGATGGCGTTCTGCTGGACGACGCGGGCCGCCTGCTTACGTTTCAATCCCTGGCCGCGCTGCAAGCCGATGCCGACCGCCGCGGGTTGTCGGTGGAGATGGAGGGGAATGCGGAGCCGCTTGATTTGGAGAGTGTCCTGCGCTGGCTGGGAGCGGCCCGAAAGAGAACGGTGGACTGCCCGGCGTTCCTGAGCGCCTGGAACTTGTTCTCCGACCTTGCCTCCGCCGTCCAGGGGAAACAGGCGCATATTGACAACCTAGCGGAAGGCCGTATCTACGAGAAGCTGTTTTGGGGCAGTAATCTCCCGGCCATGACGCCGCCCGGCAAGCGCGACACGCCCAGTTGGACAAAAAGCGAGGTGGGCAGGCTGCGGAACGTGCTGAATAGGGGGATGCAGTTGTTCCTAGGCAGGTGAAACCGATGATGATTGAGATTACAGATGGCACTGTCCAACTTACCATTGAGGTTCTGGCGCGCTCCTACCCCGATAGCGATTATTGGGACGGCAACTGGTGCGTCACGCGTATTGGGGCCGTACTGCCTGGATTTCAGGCCGCCTTTAACGGAGAAATGGAACTGTCTGAACTTCAAGGCTTCCATCAGGACTTGCAGCGGCTTTATAGCGAACTGAAAGGCACTGTTCGCCTCAACACGATGGAGCGTGACATTGAACTGATGGCAGAGATGGACAGCCAGGGACACATTCACTGGAAGGTTGAACTCACCAATACCAGTGGTTCAGCAAACATGGCGCGTCTCACGTTCGAGATGGATTCCGACCAGTCTTACCTGCCGGCACTACTGGCGCAGATTGAGGCAGTGCTGGAGATGTTTCCCGTCAAAAAACGGCCATAAAAGCATAGTTCGGGCTTAGCGTCGTTCCTGCCGAACCGACACAAGGGCGCGGGCGATGCGGGCGGCCATTTGGGTGCGCCACTGCGGGTCGGCGGCGCGCAAAGCATCGTCAAAGTTGGACAGGGTGGTCATTTCCAGCAGGGCGCTTTCGGGAACGGGGTTGTAGTCGGGGTTGAGGACGCCTAAACTGCGCAGGGACAGGCCGGGATGGTCGTCGCCTGCGCTGCCCAGACGCGCCAGTCCGTCCTGCACCAGAGCGCGGGCAAGGGCTTGCCCGAACGCGGGCGCATGCCGGCGGCGGTCAACACACACCAGGCTGCCCCTGATGTCCGGGCTGCCTTCATCATCTAGATGCAGAGACAAAAAGAACACGCGATGCGCGGGGTCAGGGCCGGTGCGCGCGTGCCACGCCCGGCGGGCAGCAGCGGCCCGCAGCCAAAGCTGACGCGGCGAGTGGCGCGCGCGGATGGGTTCGCTGTTGATCGCCAGGGCAGCATCGGTGGGGATTTGCAGGGGCGGCTCGGACGCAGCAAGGGCAGGGTCGAGCGCACGGCTGCGCACCGTGTATACGACAGTCGCGCCCTGCTCGCGCAGCGCGGCTCCAATCTCCACGGCGGCGCGGTAGGTGTAGGCGGCTTCCACGCCGTAGCGGCTCACCGCGCCGGGGTCTTCGCCGCCGTGGCCGGGGTCCAGCACCACGGTGACGCCCAGCAAGGGACGCACGGCAGCCGGAGGCGGCGGGGGCAGGGGGGCGCGGGGAGAATGATGCCTAGCCCAGTACCAGACAACGACGCCCGCGCCCAAGATCGCGCAGGCAGCAACTCTCCGCCGCCTCCCAGTCCACCGCATGATAAAGAATGCCCTCGCGTATCGGGTAAGAGCGGCTAGGTTAGAGGGCTGCGCCTGTCAGCCGGGCCAGGCGGCCAATGAGGCGTCGGCAGTGCCACAGGGGCAGAATGCCGACCACGCCGAACGAGCAGTCGATCAGCCGCCACCAGAAAGGGATGCCGCGCAATGCCCCAAAAACCAGCGCATACGGCACAACGAGCGCGCAGGCGATCATGCCGAACGTGATTACCCACACATTGCGCACCGGGTCGCGCAGCGGGCCGAGGAACGCAATGGCGATGGCAAAGTGCCCAAAGGCGAGCCAGTCCGTGCCATAGGCGAGAAACGGAAAGCGGGCATCAGTCGTGCGCAGGGCCGAGCGCACCGTCTCAATCCACCGCACAAGAGCGGGCGGCCAAGCGTGCCCCGTATGCAGCACCCGCGTCAGCATGTCCAGTTCCGGCAAAAGAGGAATAGCGGTTGCGCCGCTCAGCAGCAAGCCGGCCACGAACGCACAAAGCCAGAAACGCACAGCCCGGCGCAACGAGGCCGTGTCGGAAGTAGAAAGCGAGACAGCAGGCGCAGTGTTCACGCCGTGTTCTTCCACACAGGGTGCGGGTTTCCCTGCGTCTTCAAGCAAAATCCCTTTGCTCAGAGTGTGTATAAAAAGCCTTACACCCCGCGTAAGATTGTTCCCCGGCCCTGCTCCCCGCTAGCGCACTGGCGCTGCACTGGCAGGCCTGGAAGGTACCTGGAAGACTGCACTGGCACCCAGGGCTAATTCTGGGGGAGCAGGAAGCGGATCGGAAGGGAGAGGCTACTGCCAAGCCCTACTCCCATCCCCCCAGCCTTCCAGGCCCGCCAGTGCGGGATTGGGGGCCAGGGGGCAATCTAGTACTTTCTAGACACACTCTGAGCAGCGTGAAGAATATGTTCCTGAAGTTTATCGCCCCGCCTTGCTAGGCTTTAGTTATTCCTCGGTTCACTACCAACGGTCTTGACTCTAAGTAAACGGCACGGTATACTTTACTTCAAGCCCGATAGGGGCTGAGGAGAAAACCATGATTGTCGTCACAACCCCCACCGGGAACATCGGCTCGCAGGTTGTCCAACAGCTTCTTGCCGCCAATGAAGCAGTGCGCGTCATTGCGCGCGACCCCGCCAAACTTGCGCCGGAAGTTCGCGATAAGGTGGATGTCGTGCAAGGCTCCACCGATGATGAAAAGGTGCTGTCCCAGGCTTTTGAGGGCGCGGAAAGCCTCTTCTGGGTCGTACCCCCGTCGTTTCAAGCCAGCAATGCGGTGGAGTATTATCTCCAGTTTGCCCGGCCCGCGTGCCGCGCGATCCAAAGCCAGGGCGTGAAACGGGTCGTCGGCGTGTCCACCCTGGGACGCGGGACGGCACTGGAAAGCCGTGCGGGCCTAGTCACAGGCGCCTACGCAAGCGATGCAGAGATTGAAAAAACAGGCGTGGACTATCGCGCCCTCTGGTGTCCCGGCTTCATGGACAATATGCTCCAGCAGGTGGAACCGCTCAAGAGTCAGGGGATGTTCTTTCTCCCCGCGCGTCCCGATGTGAAGAAGCCCGAAGCCGCCACGCGGGATATTGCCGCCAGCGGCGCCAAACTTCTCCTGGATCGGTCCTGGATAGGTCAGGGCGGCCTGGCAGTGCTGGGGCCGGAGGATTTGTCCTACAACGACATGGCATCAATTATGACCGACGTGCTTGGCAAGCCGATCCGGTTTCAGCCGATCCCCGCAGACGCTGCCAAATCCCAACTGATAGGACTGAGCGCAAGCGAGGTCTTTGCCCAGGAGTATGTGGATATGCTCGCGGCAAAGGACGAAGGCCTGGACAACGCCGAACCGCGCACTGCCGAGAACACGACCCCAACAAGTTTTCAGCAGTGGTGCGAGGAAGTCCTCAAGCCTGCCGTCCTGAGCTAGACGCTTGAACAAGTGTTTAGCCCCTATTTGGCCTGCGCCTTGCTTTGGTTTCGTCAGCTGTACCGCATACAAAGGGGTAATCCTGAAATTGTCATAGATTTTAATGAGTACTTTGACCAAAAATTGCATGGGGAAGGAAAGGTATATGGACCATGAGTAATCCAAAGCTCCAAATCGCATTCGGGCAGTATGACCGAACTCGCGTCCTGGCCGACGGCACCGTCAAGATCGACGGCGTCGAGGCCAGCTTTCACAGCAGCCGCATCGTTACCGAAGTTTTCGCCGGCATGATCCGAGATCGTGCCTACGACGTGTCCGAACTCGGCATGTCGTATTTTCTGCGCACTATGGACTTCGACGAGCCGCCGTTCATCGCGCTCCCGGTGTTTCCGAACCGCTGTTTTCGGCATTCGGCCATCTACATCAACGTCAATAGCGGGATCAAAAAGCCGGAGGACCTCGCCGGCAAAACCGTCGGCGAATTCGCGATGTATGGTCACGACGCAGGCGTGTGGCCCAAGGGCATCTTGTCGGACGAGTATGGCGTAACGCCAGACCAATGCCGCTGGATCGTGGGCAGCCTCGAGTGGCCACTAAAACCAATCGACTTTGTCCCTCAGCCACACCCTGCCGACACCGAGGTTACGAATGCTCCGCAAGGTACGGACTTAGGAAAGATGTTGGAAGACGGAGAGATTGACGCATTGATTGCCGCGGATGTGCCCAAGTGCATGCTGGATAAATCCCCCAAGGTGGCGCGTCTGTTCCCCGATTACCAGTCGACTGAGCGCGAATACTATCAACGAACCGGCATCTTTCCGATCATGCATACGGTCGTAGTCCGCAAAGAACTCGCTTCTAACTCCGAGACTCTGCGAGCTGTCTACAAGGGCTTCTGCGACGCTAAGAACATCGTCGAAGAGCAGTATACGCAGGGCATGATCTTCAACAACATGGCGACCATGATGCCGTGGTTCAGCAAGCTCGTTGACGAAGATCGCAGCTTGCTAGGTGACGATTGGTGGCCCTATGGACTTGAAGCGAACCGGAAGGCGGTCGATACTTTCTTGCGCTACCACTTCGAACAAGGTCTCTCGAAGCGGCAGCTGACCTGTGAGGACATCTTCGTGCCAGAGCTTCTCGGAACGTAACGCCGCCGAGAACACGACCCCGACCAGCTTCCGGCAGTGGTGCGAGGAAGTCCTGAAGCCTGCCATGCTGAGCTAGCGCCCGTCTGCACACCCGCGTTTCTACGCCAAGGCGCGGGTGTGCAGACAAGCCCTAGTGACCTACTAAAGCCTTCAGTCCCGCACAGACAATCAGGCAAAAAAGCACGGGCGGGGGTTGACAACAAACCCGCCCAGCGTCTATACTCTCCTCGCTTGGGGAAAGCCGATGCTCCTCCAGCCAGACTGAAGAAAGGAAAACGGTCGCCGCGCTTCCCCCTGCGCCTGGCCCCGCGCGTGAAATGATGACGACTGCAATCAACATTATCTCTCTGCCCTGTGTTGCGGCGACCGCTGCCGCCTGCGCCGCCTTGCCTGTCAAGACGCCGCGCGATTCCAGCCTGCCGCCCCCCGGAGGATGCTGCTTCTAGCCCGCTGAGAACAGTATCGCCCCCTACGGCCCCAGGCTCCCGACGCTTTTTATTCCCCCAAGCGCGGCGACCCTGAGGCTTTTTTGCTGCCTCTCGTCCGCCGCCCAGGAGAACCGCATGGCACTTTTAGAAGTACAATCGCCCCCGCCGCAAAGTCAGGAAGACGCCGACGCCTTGGTGCGTCTGACGGCGGACATTGACCCGTCCGGGCAGTTCGGCCCGCGCGAATTGGTGGTCACCCGCGCCCATGTGCGTGTCGTGGAAACTGGGGGCGCGATTGCGTTCCAGATGCCCATTGGGGAGATAGAAACCGCCCGCAATGAGCCATTGGTCGGCGGCGGACGGCTGGAAATCACCGCCAAAACGGGGGATGTGCTGCCGATTATCACCTACTCGCAGTCGCTGGCCGCGCAGTTCAGCGAAGCCGCGCGGGGCATTGAGCAGCTTGCCAAAGGCGAGCCGTTTGCCATCAAGCAGACGGTTGAGCGCACGCATTGCGCAAGCTGCGGACGCCTGCTGCCCGAAAAAGACGGCGTGTGCCCCGCGTGTGTCAACCGCGCCCAGACCATGAAGCGCATCGCGGGCTTTCTGGCTCCCTACAAGGCCAAGGCGATTGGGCTGGCCCTGCTTTCGCTGCTCGGCACGGCCCTGAACCTTGCCCCGCCCAAAATACAAGGCGTGCTGATTGATACGGTCTTGCAGACGCACACGCACCTGCCAAAACTGTATGGATTGATGGCGCTGTGGCTTGGCACCCTGGTTGCCGTCATGGGAATACAAATACTTTCCGGGCGCTTGATTGCGTTTCTGGCCGCCTATATCGCCGCCGACCTGCGCTCGGCCTTGTACCGCGCCATTGAGTTTCTGCAGCTGGGGTACTTTGACAAAAAGCAGGTGGGCGCGATTACCAGCCGCGTCACGCAGGACACGGACCGGGTGTGGGGCTTTCTGGTGGAAGGCGTGCCTTACCTAGTCAGCAATAGCCTGTTGGTCTTGGGTGTCATTGGCTTCCTGCTGTGGACAAATTGGGTGCTCGCACTGTGCATTCTCGCGCCTGTCCCGATTGTGGTGCTGCTCGCCACGCTGTTCTGGAAGCCGATGGCGACCCTGTTCACCCGTGTCGGGCAGAAGTGGGCACGCTTCCACATGCACCTCAACGAAAGCCTGACGGGTATTCGCGTGGTCAAAGCGTTTGCGCAGGAGGATGCCGAGAACGCCAAGTTCCAGCGCCGCAACCTGGAACTGCGCGATGCGGGCGTCACGGTGGACACGCGCTGGTACACATTGTTCGGCGTCATGTCGCTGTTCACCAGTATGGGCGTGCTGATCAACTGGACGGTGGGCGGCGCGATGGTCTACCACCACCAGATGACGTTTGGCACGTTCTGGTCGGTCAATGCTTATCTTGGTTTGGTGTACGGGCCGCTGGCATGGTTTGCGCAGGTCAACCAGTGGTTCTCGCGGGCGATGGCGGGGGCCGAGCGCATCTTTGAGGTGATGGATACCACGCCGGAACCCTACGGCGTCGGCCAAGACATCGCCCACCACGACATTGCGGGCGAGGTGACCTTTGACAACGTGCGCTTTGGCTACGACAAGTCCAACCCTGTGCTCAAGGGCCTGACATTC
>JAABUQ010004339.1_pt1 | contig 24293 bp, 21 predicted proteins | sample 5560001 | NCBI WGS metagenome assembly JAABUQ01 (sample SAMN10711888, study PRJNA513371) | rock metagenome | isolation source: Antarctica rocks | place: Antarctica: Victoria Land, Finger Mt nord | collected 2015-12-18
GCTCAACCGAAATCGATCCGAGCTATGCCACGGGCTGGGGTCAGCTGGGCTGGGTCGCGTACGTGCAGAAGGACTACGTCAAGGCCGAGCCGAACTTTGAAAAAGCGGTGGCGCTGGAAAAGGACCCCGTCAAGAATGCCACCTACCGACACGCGCTCGGCTGGAGCTACGTGAACACCAAGCACTACGACAAAGCCAAACAGGAGTTCACAAAAGCTCTGGAGGAGAACCCTAACCTGGACGGAGCCAAAGAAGGTCTCCAGGTCGTAGCAACCTCGAGTCCCGCTTCGCGCTGAGCAGCCTGTTTTCATACCAAGACGCATTGAGGCGATCGCCCGCTCGCTACGCTCACTCCCGGCCACGGGTCACTGTCTGAATGGTCTGGCAGGACCGAGGCGAGGGTGGGCGTACGCTCTGGGCCTATGCGGCGAGTCGTGCTGGTGTACTCACGCGTCGGCGGCGGGCATGTCTCGGCAGCGCGAGCGCTGGCCGAGGAGCTCGAGGCCACCGGTGGAGCGTCGGCCAAGATGGTCGACGTATACGTTGAGTCCGCTCGATTCCCGGTCACGTTGTTTCCGTCCGTGTACGCGCGCCTGGCGCGGCACCACCCGCGGCTGTGGTCGATGGTCTACTACGGCTCGCAAGGACTCGACACGAAGCAGGTCCTGGGACCCTTTCTCAAGCGCGGCCTGGCCCGATTGATGGCCGAAGAGCGACCAGACGTGGTTGTCTCCGTTCTGCCCGGGGTCAACGGACTGCTAGCCGAGGCAGCCCGTGCAGCGGGCGCGCCGTTCGAAGTCGTGCTCACCGACTGGCACTCCGTACACAGTTCGTGGGTTGCGCAAGGCGTCGCCCACTACACCGTGCCCACCGACTCAGCCCGCGACGACTGCATCCGTTTCGGGGCACCCGCTGCTACGGTCGAAGTGGTAGGCATTCCCGTCCGACGAGCCTTTGCAACTGGATTGGACCGCGCGCTCGTACGCCAACGGTGTCTGACCGAGCTTGGCCTGGAGCCTCAGCGTTTCACCGTCCTGGCAATGGTCGGAGCTGAGGGCTCGCCGCGGGCCGTCGAAAGCCTCGCCCGACTAGCGCTCGTCGACAGGGATCTTCAGATGCTGGTGATCTGTGGCCGCAACGCTGAGCTCAGGCGGCAGGTCGAGCAGCTCCAGACCCGCATGCCGTTGCTCGCGCTGGGCTTCGTCGAGAACGTGGCTGAGCTGATGCGCGCCGCGGACGTGCTCGTCACGAAGGCTGGAGGGCTGACCCTGGCCGAGGCGTTTGCGTGTGCCGTCCCGATCGTCCTCCACGATGTCCTGGCCGGCCAGGAGGCGGGCAATCTCGAGTACGTTCTGCAGCACGGGGCGGTGGAGTATGCGGCCACTCCCGGCGAGCTAGCGCGGCTGACTGCTGAGCTGTACGACGATCCAGTTCGACGTGCCGCGCTGGCAGAACGCGGCGCCCGCCTGTCACGTCCGACGGCGGCACGCCAGATTGCGGGTGAGCTGCTGAACCGGTTGCCGGGGTGAATGGTTACAGGCGTCGGGCGCGGAGCTTGGCGGCTACCGGGAAACCGAGTGGAATGGGCCCGAACGGTCCCTCGAGAACCACGAGGGCGTTGAAGGCGGTGGCCTCACGCACCCGCATCCGCGCACCTGGCTCCACGCCGTGCTCCTGCAGGTACTTCATCAGCTGGAGGTCCACCTCAGCCTCTTCGGTAATCCGCTGAATGATGAGCTCGTCGCCGGTCTGGGCCTGGTCGAGTGGGAATTCGTCAGGCGCCAGCGTGCCCAGGCCTGGAATGGGGTTGCCGTGGGGACAGGTGGTTGGGTTGCCGAGGGCCAGGAGTAACCGCGCCTCGATGTTGGCAGTCAGGGCGTGCTCGACTCCATGGGCTTCTTCGTGTGACTCATGCCACGGCATCTTCAGCAGGTCAGTCAGCAACCGCTCGGCCAGAGCATGCCGGCGCACGATCTGGTCGGCTACGTCGCGTCCCTTCGGGGTAAACAGGATTTCCTTGCGCGGACCATGCGCGATCAGGCCGTCTCGCTCCATCCGCTGCAACGTCGCCGTCACGGTTGGCGGGGTGACGTTGAGGCGCTCCGCCAGCCGGGCGGCGATGACCGGATAGCCGTCCCGGGTCAGGTAGTGCAGGACTTGAAGATAGTCCTCGACGACCGAGCTGGTACCTTTGGGACCCTCGCTCGATCGCCCGGTTGCCACTCGGCCAGTATAAGCGCTGGTTTCTAGGCGATCCGCGAGGGAGCGCGGGACTCGACGGCCAGCCGACGCTGGATGGCCAGACCGAGGCGGCGGATGCCTTCGCGCAGCTGGTCGGGTGGGACGTTGGAGAAGTTCAGCCGCATCGTATTGCTACCGCTGAAGTCGGGGTGAAAGCCCTGGCCAGGCACGAAGGCGACCTTTTCCTGAAGAGCCTCCAGCAACAGCTCGCGCGTGTCGATACCCAGCGGCAGCTCCGCCCAGACGAACAGCCCGCCAGCCGGGCGGGTGTAATAGGCATCCGGCGGGAAATGCTCCTCGATTCGCTCGCAACATGACGTCGCGTCGCTCGCGGTAGAAGTCCTTGATGCGCTTGACGTGCTCGTCGACGAAGCCATTCTTGGCCACCTGATAGGTCGCCATCTGCTGGGCCATCCCGGTGTGCAGGTCGGACGGCTGCTTGCCATGCAACAGCGTTTCCTGGACCTGCGGACTCGCCAGAATCCAGCCGAGGCGGAAGCCGGGTGCAAGTATCTTCGAAAACGTCCCGAGATACATCACCGAGTCGGTGTTTCGATCCAGGGCTTTCAGCGTCGGCAGCGCCTGCCCTTCGTAGCGCAGCTCACCGTACGGGTCGTCCTCGACAATCGGGACGCCGAAGTGAGACGCGAGCTCGACCAGCCGCTGCCTTCGCTCCAGACTCAGCGTTCGTCCGGTGGGGTTCTGGAAGTTCGGCAACGCGTAGATGAACTTGATGCGCTGGCCGCTCGTCCGCTGACGGCTGAGGCTACGCTCGACGTCGTCGACACACATCCCATCCTCGTCCATCGGCACGACGGCATACGTCGCCTGGTACTGGTTGAATGCTTGCAGCGCGCCCATATACGTGGGCTTCTCGACCAGCACTGTGTCGCCGGGGTTCAGAAAGATCTTGCCGATCAGATCGAGCGCTTGCTGTGAGCCGTTGGTCACCAGGACGTCGTCTGGCGTGGACTGCATGCCGAAGCCGCTCAATCGCTCGGCGAGCAGCGCCCGCAACGGTCGATAGCCCTCGCTGGGACCGTACTGGAGTGCCAGCGCGCCGTCGGTCTCGAGCACCCATTCGAACGCTCGGCGGTATTCGTCGACGGGAAACAGCTCTGGCGCTGGCAGCCCGCCCGCGAGCGAGATGATGTCGGGCTGGGCGGTGACCTTCAGGATTTCTCGAATGTCCGAGGCGCGCATCCCCTCGGTGCGATCAGCGTACAACTGCTGCCAGTTAACGGGCATGGCGAGTTCTTTGTACTAGAAACCGCGCCACGCAAACCGCATTGCGGGTGTCGCGTCAGTCAGCCGCCAGAGGCGCCAGTCCGCGGGCAGTCTCGCCGGCGGTGCTCCTGGCGCGCGTGAACTCCTCGCCATTCAATCGCTCGGCCATTCGGCGGGCGAAGAGTAGGCCGTTCAATGCTCGCTGATCTTCGGTCAACATGCGATGCGGCGCGCACGTGGCAAGACGAACCCCCATCAAGCCGAATTCGCATGTGCAATTCCGGGCTATTGCGTTTACCAGATCGAAGGACTCTTGCTGAGTCCCGTGCCAAACTACTTGCATTGCCCTGACCCTTCCGGTGCCTCTTACTTCCCCACATGTGGGGAAGCACTGTTCGTGCCACATGCGGTCACAAGCGCGTGACACTATCGACCAGGGAATCGCCACACATGCGTTGGGGGCAGGTACTCTATCTTCTCGGACATGGTGCAGTTGGTTACCGAACGGCCGACGAGGTCTCGTCGCCTGGGCACCCATGCGATCGCCCTGGCAGCCGTCTTCGGTGCCGCCATCAGCGGTATGGCCGCGGCGCCGGCCACTGAAATGCGAGCAGCGAGCTCTGCTGACTCGCCTGCGAGCCAGTCGCTGCCAGCCGAGGCACAGGCCGACCTCAGGCCGTTGCCGCCACTGGCCTTGCCGAGCCTGCTTCAGCCTACTCAGGGCGCCGACCAGACACAGGCCGTCCTCGCGTTCAACCCGAGCCTGGGTTTACCCCAGTGGCTGCGCACGGTTCACGACACGGCGCTGTGGTCGGGGTCTGAGAGCGCCGCGACATCGAGTGGCATCTTGCCTGCTGGCGTCGCATACGTGAAACCGCTCGGCCCGTTCGTCGGCACGCGTGTGGAGATTTACTTTCCCGGGGATGCCGATCGCCCCGCCGCTCAGGCGTGGGTGGACATCAACGCCGTCGTGCCGAGCGGCGTCCCGCCCTGGATCGCCGCGTCGATGATGTTGCCGTCAAGTTCCGAATCGGCCCTGCCGCCCGCGCCCCGCCGCATGGCAGACGCGCCTGCACCTGAGACCACGGCCGTTCACATCGCTATTGTCGACGAGAGCTCGGGCCAGCTGCTGTATAGCGAATTGCCGCATACCGAAGTGCCGCAGGCCAGCACGACCAAAATCGCTACCACCATCGTCGCCCTCGAGCGATCACCTGATCTGAGTAAGCGCCTCAACGTAACGGTGAGCGCCATGGCCATGGCGGCTCGAGACGGCTCGTCGACGATGGGTATTGAGCCGGGCCGCAGCGTCACCCTCGACACCTTGCTGCACGGCATGATGTTGCCGAGTGGCAACGACGCCGCCGAACAGGTGGCGGTCGCGCTTGCCGATTCGCGCGATCAGTACGTGGGCTGGATGAACCAGGAAGCTGCTGCGCTGGGGCTCAAGAACACCCACTTCGTCAACCCGAGCGGCATGGACGCCGCCGGCCACTACTCGAGTGCGTACGACATGGCCATGCTGGCCCGCTACGCCATGCGCAACGCCGCCTTCAGGGATCTGGCCGGAGCCTCTCGCTACACCGGCGACGGCTTTCCGATGCAAAACCTGAATCGACTGATCGACCAGTATCCGGGCGCAGACGGGGTCAAAATTGGCTACACCGACGCGGCCCTGAAAACCATCGTCGCCTCGGCCACTCACGACGGGCACCGCGTGTACGTCAGCCTGATGCGGAGCAACGACCTCGTCGGCGACTGCACCAGGCTGTTCGACTGGGTCTGGTCAACCTTCGCCTGGTAAAACCAGTCAAAAGTGCGTCGATGCCTGTGCGGTATTTCGAAGACTTCCTCGAACTGGTAGATAAACCGCCGGTTGACCTCGGTAGCCACGCCTTCACCAGCGAGGAAATTGTTGAGTTCGCGCGAGCGTACGATCCGCAGTTGATGCATACAGACGTCGAGCGGGCAAGAGGCTCGACGTATGGTGGCTTGATCGCCTCCGGCTGGCACACTGCCTCGATCTACATGCGGCTCCTGGTTGACGCCGTGATCGGTGGAAGCGAGAGTCTCGGGTCGCCTGGCATCGACAACCTGCGGTGGCTCAAACCCGTGCGTCCCGGCGACACGCTGCAGGGTCGCTTTACGGTCGTTGAAGCCAGGCCGTCACGCAGCCGGCCGGATTGGGGGGTCGTCCGTTCAAAAGGCGAGATGCTCAATCAGCACGCCGAAGTGGTCATGCAGCTAGAAGCGGTGAACTTCTTCGTTCGTCGCCCGGAGTCAGGCTGAGGCTCGGGCCGCGGCGACGCGATTGGCTATGAGCGCGGCGGTTGCTCCTGCGCCTACGCCGTTGTCAATATTGACGACCACCAGGCCCGGCGCGCATGTCTGGAGCATTGACAGCAGGGCCGCGACGCCGCCACCCCCAAGGCCATAGCCGACCGACGTTGGCAGTCCGATCACCGGCACGTCCACCAGTCCTGACACGACCGATGGCAAGGCGCCGTCCATTCCCGCGGCGACGATAACCACGTCCGCGCCTTGCTCGCGCAGCATACGCAGGGGCGCTTCGAGCCGATGCAGACCAGCTACCCCGACGTCGTCAGCGCGAACGACGCGGCAACCCATCTCACGCGCGACCCAGACGGCTTCGTCCGCCGCCGGAGCGTCTGACGTACCAGCGGTGAGCAGGCCGACCAGGCCGCCTGTCTCAGCCGGCAGGCTCGCGTCTCGACGCGTCACGAGCACGGTTGCGCCACTCAGCGCTGCCAGGACCGACGCACCGGTTGGCTCGAGCTCGACCCGCAGCAGGTCGACCACCGCCGGTGTCGCTCGACTGACGAGCACCCGCCCGCGGGGGGTCTTTTCCAGCAGGTCGCGGACCGCGGCGAGCGTGAGCAGCGGGGTCTTGCCGGCCGCGTACACCACCTCGGGCACGCCCTTGCGGGCCTGACGATGTGGATCGACCTGGATCGGCAGCGTGCCCAGCACGGCAGCCAGACCGGCGAACGGATCGAGCTCAGACACTGAGTACGGGAAGGGGTACGCCGCGGATGCCTTCGTTCAGCCGACCCGAACGGTACCCGCGCGGGTCGATCTCGACCGCGGGAAAGCCGAGGGCCACCAGATCCGCCTCGATGCGCAAGGCGAGTCCTTCGGACTCCACACGCCCGAGCTCATCCGGAGCGATCTCGACTCTGGCGCGGTCGGCGAAGTGGCGAACCCTGAGCTGGCGGAAGCCCAGCGCGTGCAGCGCTTGCTCTGCCCGTCCAATGCGATCGAGCTTTTCTGGCGTGACGCGTTCGCCGTACGGCACCCGTGAGGACAAACACGCCAGAGCCGGCTTGTCCCAGTTGGGCAATCCGAGCTCGCGAGCGGCGGCGCGAATCTCCGTTTTGCCCATGTTGGCCTCGTGCAGCGGGCTTCGGACAAGCTCCTGTCGTTCCGCGGCCGCGCGAGCTCCCGGCCGCCAGTCGCCCAGGTCGTCCACGTTCAGGCCGTTCAAGATGTAGCGAGCAGCTGTTTGAGCCACCAGCTGCTCGAGCTGGGTGTACAGGTGCGTCTTGCAGAAATAGCAACGATCGACCGGATTGCTCGCGTAGCGGTCGTCTTCGACTTCGTTGGTGCGGACCAGTTTGTGGCGCAGGCCGAGCATATCCGCCAGGCGTACAGCGTCATCGAGCTCCGTCGGCGCCAGGCTGGCCGAGACCGCCGTGGCGGCCAGAGCACGTTCGCCAAGCTCCTGCTGCGCGACGACTGCCACGAGCGTCGAGTCGACACCTGCCGAGAACGCGGTAATGGCCGACTGGTAGCCGCGAACGATTTCCCGCAAACGGCCCAGAGGCTCAGACTGCACGCACGGAGTCTAACAAGGCTCAGTGGCACGTCGTGGATTGCCGAGTCCGGGCGGGTATGCTTCGGCCCATCGTGGACGCGCTGAGGTGGCTGTTCAGCCTCGCCGACCAGGAACGCGGGGTCGGCTGGAACCCGCGGGCCAGCCCCGACGAGCAGTGGAAACTCGGCCGCACCCGGGCCCTGCTGGACATTGCCGGAGCTCCAGATCGCCGGCTGCGGATTGCGCTGGTAGCCGGAACCAAGGGCAAGGGGTCGACGTGCGCGATGCTGGCCAGCATCCTCGGCGCCGCAGGCGTGCGCTGCGGGCTGTATACCAAGCCCCACCTGCAAAGCTATCGCGAACGCATCCGTATCGACGGCCAGGCCATTGGCGCGTGCGCGTTCGAGGCCGCCGTCGAGCGCATGCGAAGGCATGTCGACACACTCTTGCAGCAGCAGCCTGAGGCAGGCGAGCCCACGACCTTCGAGGTGACGACCGCTGTCGCGGTGGACGAATTCGCGCGGCAAGCGTGCGAGATCGCCGTGATAGAGGTCGGCCTGGGTGGCCGGCTGGATGCGACCAACGCACTGGCGCCGTTCGCGAGCGTGATCACCCCGATCAGCTATGACCATACAGCCATCCTGGGCCGCACGCTCGGCGGCATAGCCTTCGAGAAGGCCGGCATTCTGCGCAAGAGGCGGCCTGCGCTCCTGGCCACCCAGCGGCCGGCTGCCATGCGCGCCCTGAGGCGAGCGTGCGTCGAGGTGGGCGCAGTCTGCCAGTGGGTGCCCCCGTTTGATCCACCACGTGAGCTGGCACTCGCTGGCGCGCACCAGCAGCAGAACGCGGCACTCGCAGCCGCGGCCGCGCGGGTGATGACACCTGGCATCGACGACGAGGCCATCGCCCGCGGCCTGGCGCGCCTGCGCTGGGCTGGCCGGTTCGAAGTCGTTGACGGGAATCCGCCGGTCATTCTGGACGGTGCGCACAATGGCGCATCGGCGCAGGCACTTGCGGCGACACTCGTTGCCTACGCCGCTGGGCGGCCGATCTCGCTGGTGGCAGGCATCAATCGCGACAAGGACGCCCGGGCTGTCCTGCGGCCGCTCCTAGACATCGCTCATTCAGTCTGGGCCACGCAAGCGGAAGACACCCCCCGCGCCCTCGAAGCTGCTGACCTCGCCCAACGGGCGCTCGCGGAGCCGCGAAGGGGCGGGCGAAAAGCCGAGGCGCCGGTTCTCGTGCGGGTTGAGGCCGATTTGACTCGGGCTCTGGACGCGGCTCGCGCTGCCGCGGCCGCTGAGGGCGGCGTCGTCTGTGTTACCGGTTCGTTGGTGTTGGTCGGCCAGGCGCGCGACGCCCTGGGCTTAGCGGCGCCGGAGCAGCTGTGGTAGACCCGAAACACACGTCGGGCATGCACAAGGTGCTTCGAAGCCTGCCGCGCCCTCGGCTGCGCCTGAACCTCGGGCTCGTGTGCGCATTGCTGGTCCTGCTCCCGGCGCTGGTCGCTGCGGAGCTGGCCGCGCGAGCCTACGAACGACGTGCCGTCGACGATGTCCGCTCGCGAGCAAGCGCCAGCCTCGATTCGCTGGCCGGCCTGTTCGACCAGGAGCGCACCCGCACGCTGAACAACGCCGAAGTCGCCGCCGAGCGATTGGGCCCCCTGGTCAGGGCGGAGACTCCCACCGACGATCTGGTCAAGGCAGCCGCCGACACCCGCTCTACCTACTTGCGCAACACCAGCCTGGTGGCCGTGGTAGACGGCGTCGGCCGCACCCTGGCCAGCGATCCGGCCAGCAACCTGCCGTTCGCTACGCAGGGCGACGTCAAAGCCGCATTGCAGGGCAAGCTAGCCGCCGGCTGGCAGGAGCGTGGGCTCCTGGTACTCGAGGCCACCGCGCCACTGCGGGTCGATGGCCTCCAGGCTGGAGCAGCCGTGGTGGCGGTCAACGTCGACGACGGATTTCTCAATACCGGGTTGAAGCTGACCGGATTCGAAATGGGTGTCGTGACCACCCAACCCAACCAGCCTGGCCGCATCGTGGCGGCCTCGCGCGGACTCCGGCGGTCCATTTCGTTCACCGGCGATGCAACAGCGGATGCCGAGCTCGTGGGCAAGCCTGGCGACTCGTTCAAGCGCGCCGCGGTTGGTGCCGACAGATTTTTCCTGGCGGCGCGGGGGATCGCACTCGGCAACAATGGCCGCGAGATCGGCACCATGCTCGTCGGCACGCCCGTAGAGTCGATCGACGGCGGAGTGCGTCAGGTGCGCCTGCTGGCGTTTGGCGCGGCGGGTATCGGCGCGCTCGGCGCCGGGCTTGCCGGAGCACTGGTTGGCCGCCAAATGGAGAGTAGGGTGCGTTCGCTCGCCGGCGGGATCGAGCGGCTCGAACAAGCCAGGGGCCGGGCCGACCACCTGCAAGCCGTGCTGGCGAGCCTGACGGAAGGGGTGATCGTGGCGAATGCCGAGCGCCGAGTGGTCCTGGTCAACCCGGCAGCGCGCGGGCTGCTGAGTTTGCCCGCCCGGGGCGACGAGCAAGCCCTCGGACTGTTTACGGACGAGCTCTTGCCAGCTAGCGAACGGGTGATTCGGTCGTACTCGGCCCCAGTGCGCAACGAGACCGGCGAGGTACTCGGCACAGTGACCGTCTTGCGGGATGCCACTCGCGACCAGGAGCTGGATAGACTCAAGTCCGAGTTCCTCACGGTGGTCTCGCATGAGCTACAAACACCCCTGACGGCGATCAAAGGCGCACTTGAGCTGGTCCTGGATGACGACACCGGTCAGCTCTCACGCGTCCAGCGACGCTTCCTGGAAACCATCGACCGCAACTCTGCGAGGCTGGTTGGACTGGTGGGCGATCTCCTGGATCTCAGTCGGCTGGAGGCAGGCCGCGTCGAGCTGGAGCCCCAGCCGCTGGATACGCCCAGCCTGGTCCGCGGCGCCCTGGCTGCCGTGAGCAATCTGTTCGAGGCTCGCGGGACCCACTTGCTGCTGAACGTGCCCGAGTCGATCCCGCCGATTCTTGGCGATCGGCGCCGCGTGGAGCAGATCCTCACCAACTTGCTCGCCAACGCGGCCAAGTACACGCCGGCGGGCGGCGTTGTCGAAGTTGCTGCCTCCAGCGAGAACGGCCATGTGTCGCTGTCGGTGGCCGACAACGGGCCCGGTGTGCCGGCCGCCGAGCGAGACATCGTCTTCGACAAGTTTTATCGCGGACGCCACGCGCGGCAACGCGGTGAGGCAGGCAGCGGCCTGGGGCTGGCGATCGTGAAATCGTTGGTCGAGCTGCATGGGGGATCGGTGCGCGTGGAGGACAGCGTGCCGCGGGGAGCCCGCTTCGTGGTCGAGCTGCCGCGGGCGATCGCCGAGGAACAAGAGTGATGCGCGTATGAACATCCTGGTGGTGGACGATGACCGAGACATCGCCGATATCATCGGCTACTCCTTGCGCAAGGAGGGGCACCGGCCCATCCTGGCGCATAGCGGCGAGGAGGCGCTCGCCGTTGCCGAGCGATCGATGCCAGACCTTGTGGTCCTGGACGTCATGCTGCCCGGCCTGAGCGGCTTCGACGTCTGCCGCAAGCTGCGCGAGCGAGGCCCGGTGCCAGTCATCCTGCTCACCGCGCGCGGTGAAGAGGCCGACCGCGTCTGGGGGTTGGACCTGGGCGCTGACGACTACATGACCAAACCCTTCAGCCACCGAGAGCTGCTAGCCCGCATTCGGGCGGTCTCTCGCCGCGCCGCGGCCGCCCAGACGCCGGATCAGGGCAACGTGCAAGTGGGCGACCTGCGGATCGACTTCAGCCGGCACGAGGTGAACGTTGGCGAGCGGCCGGTTGAGCTCACGCCCAAGGAGTACGAGATCTTGCACTGCCTGGCGCTGAATACAGGGCGCGTGGTGCCGCATGAACGGCTGTTGGCGTTTGTGTGGGGCAGTCTGTCGCTGGAGAGCGACGTCGACCAGCTCAAGGTCCACATACGCCATCTGCGGGAAAAACTGGAGCGCAATCCGAGCGCACCAGAGTATCTGCTGACCCTGCGCGGCGTCGGCTACAAGCTCACCGATCGGCCCTGAGCCGTTCTATCATCTGGCGCGTGGACGAACCGGGCGTTCGAGCACACATCGCCACGCTCGTCGGCGCTGACGGTGCGCCGGTGTTGCCTGACGCGCACATCACCAGCATTCTGATCGACCAGGGCTGGCTGGCTGTTGTCCTGACGGCTGAAGACCTGCCGCGCGACGTGTTATCGCGACTCCACACGCACCTGAAGCAGGCATTTGCCGATGTCGAAGTGGAGATTCGCAGCGGCGGCCGCGTGTTTCGCGGCGGCGACGGCTTCGGGCCGAAGCGGCATGTCCTGGCCGTGCTGGGCGGCAAGGGTGGCGTCGGCAAATCGACCGTGGCCGTTAGTCTGTCGCTGACACTGGCCGCCATGGGCTTTCGGGTCGGCATTCTGGACGGCGATCTGAACGGTCCTGACATCCCGCACATGCTCGGCGTGCACCCGCGCAGCGACCGCTCGCGCCAGGATTGGCGCCTGTCGGCGATTCGCAAGCCGGCACATCGGCGCAAACCCTACGAGCGCTGGGGCCTCGAAGTCATGTCCGTCGGCTTCGTGGTCAGCGAACGCGCGCCGCTGGCAGCGACCGGACGCTGGCTCGTCTCGGGTGTCCTGCGCAATCTCATCTTCGACGTCGCCTGGAAAGCCGACATCGTGGTCATCGACGCGCCGCCTGGGACCGGAGAGGAAATTCAGGTGATGGTGCGCGAGCTTCCTCTCTCAGGCGCGATCTTCGTCACGACGCCTCAGGACCTGGCCCAGATGGATGCCGAGCGGACCCTCTCGCACCTGAAGGAGCACGGCGTGCCGGTCATCGGAATGGTCCAGAACATGGCGTCGCTTACGTGTCCGCACTGCGCCCAGGCCATCGACCTGTACAGCTTGTCGAAGCGTTTGGAGGATGCTGGAGTGCCGGTGCTGGGTCGCATCCCGTTCGACACCCGCCTGTCGGTGACGGCCGACACCGGACTGCCGTTGGTCCTGGGCGATCCAAGCGGCCCCATCGCGTTCGAGTTCGCACGCATCGGCGGCACCGTGCGGCGTTGGCTGGTCGACCGCAACCAGCAAGTCCTCAGCTCGGCCGCCTGAGTCCTTTTCTTGCCGTGCGAGCAGATCATCGAAACCAGTCTCGCGCGGGCTCCGAGTGCGATACTCAGCCCAGAGCTGTGAGGAATCGCCCGCTCGCCGCGCACACGGTCGCCTTAGCGCTCGTACTGGGCTTGATCCTCGGGGCGCCGACCGCCTTTGCCAATCCTCTCGACGTGCTCGGCGCGTACGACCCTGGCACACCCGGCCTCAACGCGATGGCTGTCGGTCTCGACAACATCGCCTATCTCGGCTCGTGGGGCGGCCCGTCCGAGTGCCCCGGGCAGGGCGTCCGCGTGATCGACCTCCGCGATCCCACGGCGCCCACGCCGATCGGTACCGCGGCAGGGTACGCGGGCACCACGGCCGAACACCTGGCCGCGGTGCACTACGCCACCACCGCCTTCAGTGGCGGCGTCCTGTTCGCTGGCATTCAGCGCTGCGCCGCCAGCGGCGGCGCACCGAGCGGATTGGCCATCTGGGACGTCACCGATCCAGGCCACCCGGCCGAGCTCGCGTTCCTGTCGACCGGCCGAGGATCCCGAGGCGTGCACGAGCTCACCGTTCGCCAGCGTGGCGATCGCTGGTACGCGTATCTGGCCGTATCCAACGCTGAGGCCGGGGGTGATCCCGGCGACTTGCGGATCATCGACGTTACCGATCCCCGCCAACCGATCGAGGTGGTCAACTGGGGTGCTCGGCGCGACGCCGGGCTGCAGGTCGGCGCCGGCGCTCAGTGCGCGCCCGACTGTCGCGGGGCCGTGCCCCAGGCATTTCTGCACAGCGTCGCGCTCAGTCCGGATGGTGGAACCGCCTATCTGTCGTATTGGGACCTTGGCGTGATCATGCTCGACGTTTCCGAGCCGAACGCTCCCCGCTGGCTCGGCCGCTTCGCCGAGCCGGCGACAGCCGAGGGAAACACGCACTCGGTGGCACTCGCTCACGGCGGCAAGCTCGCCCTGGTCGCCGACGAAACGTTTGGCCCGCCGTGGGGGCGACTGCGGCTGGTGGACGTGCAGGACCCATCTAATCCGACCCAGGTCGGCTCGTTCGACACCCCAGACAGCGCTGCCGGTACGCCTGGCGAACACTATGCGTACTCGATCCACAACCCCGTGGCAGACGATCGCGACCCGAATCGCGCCTACCTGGCCTGGTATGCAGATGGGGTGCGGCTGCTCGATATCGCCGACCCGAGCCGGCCAGCCGAAGTCGCGAGTTGGGTGCCGCCGCACGAGCCGATGGTCTGGAACGTGGCCTTCCTGGGCGACCTCGTGCTGGTTGGCGACGTCAACAACGGGCTATACGTGCTCCGTCGCTGAGCGACGCTACACACTGCAGGCAACACTGCGTTTCGAGTACAACCCCGGTCACTGAGAGGAGGTCGCATGCCAGACGAGCAACCGACCAACGGCACCAGCAATGGACGTACCAACGGCCACGGCGCGGGTTCCGACACAGGCCCGAATCTGACCACGCGCCAGGGCCACCCTGTGTACGACAACCAGAACAATCGCACGGTGGGCGATCGCGGTCCGACGGTCCTCGAAAACTACCACTTCCTCGAGAAGATCTCGCATTTCGACCGCGAGCGCATCCCTGAGCGCGTCGTGCATGCCCGCGGCGCTGGTGCGCACGGCTACTTCGAGGCGTACGGCAGCCTCGGCGGCGAGCCGATCAGCAAGTTCACCCGCGCCAAACTGTTCCAGGACAAGGGTAAGCGGACGCCCCTGTTCATCCGCATCTCGACCGTCATCCATGGCGGTCATTCGCCAGAAACGCTGCGCGATCCGCGGGGCTTTGCCGTCAAGTTCTACACCGAGGATGGCAACTGGGACCTGGTCGGCAACAACCTGCAGGTCTTCTTCATTCGCGATGCGCTGAAGTTCCCGGACGTGGTGCATGCCTTCAAGCCTGACCCCGTCACGAACCGCCAGGACCCGAATCGCATTTTCGACTTCATTAGCCTGTCGCCGTCGGCCATACACATGGCCACCTGGCTCTTCAGCCCGTGGGGTATTCCGGCCAATTTCCGTCAGATGCGCGGCTCGGGCGTCAATACCTACAAATGGGTCAACAGCCAGGGCGAGGCCGTGCTGGTCAAGTATCACTGGATCCCCAGGCAGACCCAGCGCAATCTGACCCAGGCAGAAGCCAACGCCATCCAGGCGACGAACTTCAACCACGCCACCCAGGATCTGTACGAGGCCATCCAGCGGGGCGAGTTCCCCGAGTGGGAAATGAACGTCCAGATCATGGAAGACGGCGAGCATCCTGAGCTGGACTTCGATCCGCTCGACGCCACCAAGATCTGGCCGGAGGAGCAGTTCCCGTTTCGGCCCGTGGGAAGATGGTGCTCAACAAGAATCCCGAGAACTATTACGCCGAGGTGGAGCAGGTCGCGTTTGGCACAGGCGTGCTTGTCGACGGGCTCGACTTCTCAGACGACAAGCTCCTGCAGGGTCGCACGTTTTCGTACTCCGACACCCAGCGGTATCGTGTCGGCCCGAATTACCTGCAGCTGCCGATCAACGCGGCCAAGACGCACGTCAGCACCAACCAACGCGACGGGCAGATGGCGTTCACGGTTGACAGCCTGACCGCGGGTGCCAATCCACACGTGAACTACGAGCCGACCGGTCGCGGCGGCCCGCACGAAACTCCGACCACCGAACCCTCGCACGAGCCAACCGTCGCAGGCAAGGTCGTGCGTCGGCCTATCTCGCGCGTGAACGACTACAAGCAGGCCGGCGAACGGTATCGCATTTTCGAGCCGTGGGAGCGAGACGAGCTGATCAAGAACCTGGTGGAGCTGCTCTCGGAAACCAACCGCGACATCCAGGAACGCATGGTGTGGCACTTCAGCCAGTGCGACCTTGAGTACGGTCGTCGCGTTGGCGAGGGCCTGGGCATCGACCCAGCCTCAGTCCCGCCAGTTCTCCTGGGAGCCAACGCCTAGAGGGCGACACAATGTGGCAAGAGACTGTTTCGGCCGCCCCTCTAGGACGACGCTAGCTCGCGGCGAACGGCGGCGGCGATGGCTTCGCCTACCCCGGCGGTGGTCGCAGTTTTCTCGCCTGGGCGTGCAGTGTCCGGTGTTCTGATGCCGAGCTCGATCGCGTCGTCGATGGCAACTTCCACTGCCCGGGCTTCGCGCTCGAGCCTCAGGGAGTAGCGCAGCAGGAGCGCCAGGCTCTGAATAGCCGCGATCGGGTTGGCGACGCCGCGTCCGGCGATGTCGGGCGCGGTCCCATGGATCGGCTCGTACAGGCCCCGGTAGCCGTCATGACGGTTGCGGGCCTCGCCAAGTGCAGCACTCGGCATCAACCCCATCGAGCCAGCCAGCACGGCCGCCTCGTCGGTGAGCAGATCGCCGAACAGATTGTCGGTGACGATGACGTCGAACTGGGTTGGCCGATACAGCAGGTGCATCGCCAGCGCATCCGACAAAATGGCCAGGAACTCGACGTCGGCGTAGTCTCTGGCGACGCGGGTCGCAACGTCGCGCCACAGGCGAGAGGTGGCCATGACGTTCTGTTTGTCTGCCACGTGGAGGCGCTTGCGGCGGCCACGGGCAAGCTCGAATGCCATGCGCACGGTGCGCTCGACTTGAGGCGCTGTATAGGCGCACGTGTCCACGGCGCGCCAGGTGCCGCGCTCGTCCTGCCAGTACTTCTTGGGTTTGGCGAAATAGGTACCGGCCACAAGCTCGCGGACAAACAGGACGTCGGATCCCTGGACGATCTCGGGCTTGAGCGGCGACAGGTGGACCAATGCCGGCTGCATGCGCGCAGGGCGCAAGTTGGCAAACGTCCCCAGCGCAGTCCGCAGACCGAGAATGGCCTGCTCGGGACGCACTGACGCCCTGGGGTCGTCCCACTTCGGTCCGCCGACGGCTCCAAACAGGACCGCGTCACTGCGTTTGGCTAGCGCGATCGTCTCTTTTCTGATGGCTGTCCCGAAGGCGTCGATCCCCGCGCCGCCAACCAGGTCCTCGCTGAGTTCAAACGTATGCGGCGAACTCGCCTCGACAGCGCGCAGAACCTTGACCGCCTCGGCCACGACCTCAGGTCCAATGCCGTCGCCAGGCAGGACCGCAATCCGAAAGGAGGACACGAAGACTAGCCTGTCGTAGTCGTCAGGCCTTGTTTATTCATCAGTGCGCGCAGGTCGTTGCCCACCTTCTCCATCGCGTCGTTGGCGGCTTGTTCGCGGTATCTGGTGAAGTTGGGGCGGCCTAATTCGTTCTCATCCAGCCAGCGGTGGGCGAACGAGCCATCCTGAATCTCTTTCAGCACTTCGCGCATGCGCTGTTTGACCGACTGGTCGATGATGCGCGGGCCTGAGACGTAGTCGCCGAACTCAGCCGTGTCACTGACCGAGTAGCGCATGCGAGCCATGCCGCCTTCGAAGATCAGGTCGACGATCATCTTCATCTCGTTCAGGCACTCGTAGTAGGCTACCTCCGGCTGGTAGCCAGCTTCCACGAGCACTTCCCAGCCAGCCTTCATGAGCGAGGTGATGCCGCCGCACAACACGGATTGTTCGCCGAACAGGTCGGTCTCGGTTTCTTCCTTGAAGGTGGTTTTGATCAAGCCGGCCTTAGCGCTGCCGACAGCGTTGCCGTAGGCGAACGCCAGCTCCCAGGCTTTGCCGGTGGCGTCTTGCTCGACGGCGACAAGCGAAGGCACGCCCTTGCCTTCCACGAACAGCTCGCGCATGCGGTGCCCGGGCGCCTTCGGAGCGACCATCCACACGTCGACCCCCTCTGGCGGACCAATCTGCTTGAAGTGAATGTTGAAGCCGTGCGCCCAGACGAGCGACTTCCCGGGCGAGACTGCCGGTCGGATGCTGTCCTCGAAGATGCGGCGCTGTTTTTCGTCCGGAACGAGCATCACGATCACGTCGGCCTGGTTCGCCGCGTCGGCGACCTCCGCCACCTTCAAACCCGCTGCCTCGGCCTTGGCCCAGGACTGCGATCCCGTGTACAGGCCGATGATCACGTCAAGGCCAGAATCGTGCGCGTTCAACGCGTGAGCATGGCCCTGGCTGCCATAGCCGATGACGGCCAGGCGTTTGCCCTTGAGGGGATCGATAGGAGCGTCGGCTTCGGTATAGATGTGTGCGGTCACGTGGTCTCCAGACGAGGGTCAGGGTGGGGGTCGGAGGTCGTCGCGGGCGGTCGGGGCCAGGGCCTGGCTAGCTCACCAGCTTCAGGCGGTCAGTCTTTTCGTTCTTGGGCGCGGCCTGGCCGCGGCTCATGGCTACCACGCCCGTGCGGACGAGCTCCTTGACCCCGTAGGGGCGGAAGAGCTCGATCAGGCTGTCCACTTTGACGGTCGGGCCGGTCACCTCGACCATCAGCGAGCTACCGGCAACGTCAACGATTCGGGCGCGATAGATGTCTGCAATCTGCATGACTTCGGCGCGCTGCGGAGCCGACTTGCACGAGACTTTGATCAGCGCCAGCTCGCGCTCGAGACGCGCGTCCTCGGTCAGGTCACTGACCTTGCGAACCTCGATGACTTTGTAGAGCTGCTTCGTCACTTGCTCGACGGCGCTGCGCGCGCCGTCGACGACCATGGTCAGTCGCATGACGCCAGGCTCGTTGGTGCGCCCGATGCTCAGGCTCTCGATGGCAAACGAGCGTTGCCGGAACAGGCTCAAGACGCGATTGAGCACAACTGGGCCTTCTTCCACCGTGGCTACGAGTGTGTGTTTGCTCATCGGTCGCTCGCATCCTTGGCGCTGGGGCCGGCGCCGGCCAGCACACGCTGTCGGGTGTCCTCGTAGGGCGTGTCAGGGAGCACCTCGCCCAACGAAGTCCCGCTTAGCACCCAGGGGTAGACGTCTTCTGTGCGTGCGACGCGGAACTCGACGATGGCCGGGCCGGGATAGGCCATGGCCGCGCCGATGGCGTTGTCGAGCTGGCCCGGTTCCGTGACGCGCCACGCCGGGATGCCGTACGCCTGGGCCAGCTTGATGTAATCGGGCACGCCGGCCAGGTCCACTTCTACGAGGTTGCCCTTGTATTGGAGCTGTTGCTGCTGGCGAACCATGCCCAGGTATTCGTTGTTCAGAAGCGCGATCTTGACGGGCACCCGGTGGACCGCCAGCACGGCCAGCTCCTGAAGGGTCATCTGGAAGCAGCCGTCGCCGACCACGCACCACACCTGCTGCTCGGGTCGAGCCATCTGGGCCCCAATGGCGGCCGGCAGCGAGTAGCCCATGGTGCCGAGTCCGCCCGAGGTGATCCACGTATACGGCGTCGTGTACAGGTAGTGTTGCGCGGCAAACATCTGGTGCTGGCCCACGTCGGCGACGATGATCGCTTCGCCGCGCGTGGCACGGTACAGCGCTTGGATCACCTGCGGCTGGTACAGCTCAGGCGTTTCGACCGGGTACTGCTTCGGCGGAAACTGCTCGCGCCACGCGTCGATCTGCTCGAGCCAGACCCGATGATCCTGCGTAGCTGCCGGTTGGACCTCGGGCTCGAGTTTGGCGAGCACCCGAGCGACATCGCCCACAATTGGGACGTCCACTCGCACGTTCTTGCCGATCTCAGCCGGATCGATGTCGATGTGCACGATCTTGGCCTGCGGCGCGAAACCGGCGAATTTGCCGCACGCACGGTCGTCCATGCGCATGCCGATGGACACGACCAGGTCGGCCTGATGGACGGCATAATTGCTGTGGACCCAGCCGTGCATGCCCACGAAGCCCAGTGAAAGCGCGTGCGTTTCTGGAAATGCGGAGATGCCGAGCAGCGTCGTCATGACCGGGATGTGGGTTTTCTCGGCGAAACTGCGCAGCTCGTCCCAGGCGCCCGACAACAACACGCCCTGACCGGCGATGATCACCGGCCGATGGGCGCGCTCGATGAGTCGGGCAGCTTCCTTGATCTGGCGCATGTTCGGCTCCAGCGTGGGCTGGTAGCCAGGCAGATCGACGCCCGCCGGATAACCGTTCCAGTCGATCTCGTTCAGCAGCACGTCTTTGGGTACGTCCACGTGGACGGGGCCCGGACGCCCCGTCCGGGCAAGATGGAAGGCCTCACGGATCACCCGCGGAAGATCGCGGCCGTCGCGGACGAAGTAGTTCTGCTTCGTGATCGGAATGGTGATGCCGGTGATGTCGGCTTCCTGGAACGCGTCGGTGCCAATCATGCTGTTGGGGACGTTGGCGGTGATCGCGACCAGGGGCACCGAGTCCATGTGGGCGTTGCAAATGCCGGTCACCAGATTGGTGGCGCCTGGCCCGCTGGTGCCGAAGCACACGCCTACTGTGCGTTCTTCCTGGGGTTTCTTGATCGCCGCCGCGGCGCGGGCATAGCCATCGGCCATGTGGCCGGCGCACTGCTCGTGGCGCACCAGGATGTGGCGTAGCTGGGCAAATTCAGGCAGCACGTCGTACAGCGGCATGATCGCGCCGCCGGGCAACCCGAAGATCGTGGAAACGCCCTCTTCCACGAGCGACTGGCAAATTGCTCTTGCACCGTTCAAGCGCATGATGTCCTCACTTCTGCTGAGCGCACCTTTGCGCTTCCACCTGCGTCGAGTAGCCAATCGACGGGACGCAAAAAACCCCGCCTCCTACAGAGGCGAGGTCAGTAAATCCTGGAAACCCCGCGGTACCACCCTGCTTGGCCGTGCCACTGGCGGGTTCATCGCTGCCAGCTAGACACGACCATCTCTCAGCGGTCTAGCGCCCGCTACCCCGGCGCGGCCTAGCAGGTCAATCTGACCGTTCTCCCGCGCGGCTCAGAGGCGAGTTCGGGATCCTACCTGTACCGGTCTTTCACCAACCGCCGGCTCTCTGGAGCAGGACTCAGCATCCGTACTACTCCCCGTCAATGCCCTACTGTCTTCAATTGTGAGCCAAACCATACACGGCGGCACGATTGTCCCGCAAACGGCGTGTTACGGCGTGGACGTTGCGAGTTGAGCCTTGACCGCGTCGACCACTTTGGCATGCTCTGGGAAACCGCCCTCCCGGTACATCGAGTGCACGAGCTTTCCCTCGACGGCGACGTCGAAGGAGCCTTCGTACCAGGGCACGAGCTCGATCGCAGTGAGCTGATGGCTGAACGTCTTCATCAACGTCTCGGTAAGTGCCAGCGTTTGCGGCTCGTAGCCGCACTCGGCGCAATACGTGATGGTGACTTTGACGGTCGACCCGTCAGACATGGCTCGGGATCAAGCCGGCTGCCTGGAGGCGGCACGCTCGGCAAGTGCGCGCAGCTCGCGGACGACCTCGGCATTTGCGAAGGGCTTCGTCTCGCCGCGCAGGGCGGCGGTCGCCTGTTGGACCTGGGTGCGGATGTCCTCGGGTAGCTCGGCGATTGGCTTGCTCGGGTCGCCCCACTCCGGGTGCCCCGCGTACAGGGCCTGGCGCTTTTCTTCGCGCAGTTTGGTAACTGTCTCGGGTCGTTCGACCCACACGCCGAGCTCGTTGAAGTCGCCATCCAGGAAGACCAGCGTGGGGATGGACTTGAACTCACCCTTGTGCAGGTGCTGGTCCATGATCGTAGAGCCAGGCTGCTGGTCGCGCAGGTGAATGCGAACGTTGAGCTTGCCGCCCGACTCCGCGGCGAGCTTGCCAAGCACGGGCAGATTGGCGACGACATCGCCGCACCAGTCTTCGGCGAGGGCCAGGACGTTGACTGGCTTGGGCAAGCCGCGCAACGCTTGCACGTCTTGCGGATTGAGCGCCAGGTCTTTCTCGTTCTGCTCGACCTGGTCACGATTGCGGGTCATCTGCGCCTTGTACGCGTCGTACGTCATGCCTGAGTCGAACTGTTCGCGAGTAACCGCCATTAGCTGTTCGCTCCCTGTCTTGCGTGGAACACCACAAACGTAGAACAGGATAGGCGCACAGCTCATTCCCCCTGCCGGCACTCCGTCAGAAAGCGTAGAACATGGGCCATGTCGCCGGTTGCACGGGTACGTCGCGAGGCTCACGATGAGGCACGCCGGGCGGACGGCACCGTCCTTGTCATTCCTGGCCTGAACGGCCACCCTGGCATGCTCATGCGCGCCGCCCCGCTGCTGTTCCCGAACTTCCGGGCGCTCGGGTTCAACCATCACGCCGATACGGCGGAGGGCGGCGTCGAAGGCCTGGCATCGCGCGCGCTGGCGTTTCTTGACGAGCAGGACCAGCCAGCCGACCAGGTGCTGGTGTGCGGCGAGTCATTTGGTGGAACCGTGGCGCTCACGCTGGCCCAGCTTCAGCCGGAGCGGGTCGCCGGCCTGATCCTGTTCTCGGCGTTCGGTTGGCATCCGTCCGTGCTGGCCCGCCGCGGCGCGGGCGCACTCGCGCTGTGGAGCTTCCTCGGCGGCCGTATTGGCAGCGGCGCCTACCGCGCCGGCAGGCTGGCATCGCTGCCGACGCAACTTGGCTGGCGCTTCTCCAACGAGCTGTTCCAGAGCTACCTCTCGCGCCCGCGCGCGCAGCTGGTCGCGTATCGCACCAAGGCTGAGCTGTCCCTGACGTTCGATGCTCGGCCGTGGCTCGGCACGCTGGAGTGTCCCGCCTTCGTGCTGATCGGCACGCGGGACCCGGTCGTGCCCGCGTCGGCGGGCCGCGAGCTTGCCAGCTGCATTCCCAGGGCCAGTCTGCACAGCCTCCGCGGCGGTCACCTCGTCCACCTGGTGCATCCCAGGCTGGTCGGGGACCTGATCACCGCCTGGGCAAGCGATCTGCACTACCCATCTAGCGGGCGTTTGCCGTAACGCCGCATTCGGACGCGGCCGGGCGCGAGTCGATGCTACCCTCCTGCCGAAATGCCACGAATTCGCTTCGCCTTGTTCGGTCTGGTCATCCTGCTTGCAGTCGGCGGGCTCGTGACCACGGGTATCATGGCGCGCACCAAGGCCCGCGCCCAGGCGGATTGGCTCGTTGCCAAGAATCTCACCCTCGCTCCGGTCGTCAAGGGACTCAAAGAGCCCACGTTCGTGGTCGGGCCACCGGACGGTAGCAAACGTCTGTTTACGTTGGAACGCGAAGGCCGCGTGAGGGTGAGCGACGTGAACGGCCAGCTGCGCCCGACTCCGTTCTTGGACGTGTCCGACAACACCTCGACGGGTGTCGAACAGGGTTTGCTCGGGCTGGCATTCGACCCGTCCTTCGTACACAACGGGTACGTCTACATCGACTACACGTCCAAGGACGCGTACGTGCAGGTGGTCCGCTACACGGTTTCGCCTGATCGGCCGGATCAGGTTGACCCGGCCGCTGCTCAGACGGTGCTCACGATCCCCAAGAAGAGCAAGTACCACAACGGCGGCACGCTCGCATTCGGCCCAGACGGCTTTCTGTACATCGCCATCGGCGACGACGAGGCGTCGGAGCAGGCGCAAAGCCTCAGTTCTGTGTACGGCAAGATCTTGCGTATTGACGTCAGCTCGGCTCAGCCGTACGCCATCCCGCCAACCAATCCGTTCGTCAATCAGCCAGGTGCGCGCGGGGAGATCTGGTCATACGGCCTACGCAACCCGTGGCGGTTCAGCTTCGACCGGCTGACCGGGGACCTGTGGATAGGCGATGTGGGTGATGCGAAGTGGGAGGAGGTCGATTTCCAGCCGGCCAGCAGTCAGGGAGGGGAGAACTACGGGTGGCCGATGAACGAAGGCACCGAGTGCGTGGACCCCGAGCACTGCAATGACCCTGGCCTCGTTGCGCCGCTGGTGACGTATGGGCACAACATGACCTGCGCGATCATAGGCGGCTACGTGTATCGTGGTCCCGCTGCCTCTGGCCTGGTGGGCAGGTATCTGTATGGCGATTACTGCGCGGGCGGCGTGTTCACGTTAGGGAGCCAGCCGAACCAGGTCGGCAAACGTATCGAGCTTGCCTATCAGCCCATCAAGGTGCATTCGTTTGGCGAGGACGCGGCCGGCGACGTGTACGTCGTGGACGGCCAAGGCGGTGTCGTGTACCGGATCATGGATGGCTCCCTGCCCGGCTGATCGCGTCTCTGCGTCCGCGCAATCTTGAAGCCGGACATCGCCCAGCGGCAAGGGCCGTTGAGCCTCGGCGCCGGGATCGCGGCGGCCCTGGCAGCCGGGCTGGTCATGCTGGTGCTCCGCTCGTGGCTGCAGGTGCGCTCGGTGCCCGAGCGGCTGCTCGAATGGGTGCTGCTGTTTGTTCCCCTGGATGTCTTCGAAGCGGCCTTGCAAGAATTCGGGTTTAGCGCCAAACGCTACGCGCTGTACCTGGGCATCCTGGTCACACTCAGCGTGCTCGCGGGGATCGGCGCAGTCGCGCTGCAGCGCCGGTGGGGCCTGCCTGTCTTGCTGGGGATCGGTCTCGGGTTGTGGCTGTTCACCATGGTCGTGGTTATGCCGTTGACCAGTGCTGGCTTTTTCGCGCTGGGACTGCTGGAGGGCAAGCGTACGACTGGGCTCGGGTATCTCGGGGTGGCACTGACCTACGCCACGGTGTTGACACTGACGCGCGTGTTCGTGCTGACGCCCACCGATGCCAGCGCTCACGCAGCGGTGGCATCGGTGGGTGGCGGATTGGCGCTCACGCCCCGGCGTTGGGCGCTGTCGCTCATGGGCGGGTGCGGGGCGGTGCTGGCGGGTACGTTCGTCGCTGAAGCGCTGTTCCCGCATCGCACTGGGCTGCCCTCGATCGTGGTGGCCGACCCACAGGAGCCAGTCCCGTCGGGCGGCATCAACGAGCCGAATCCGCATCCGAATGCCGTTGCCTCGCCGGTCGGGACAGCGGCGGCCGACCGACCCACCACCGTAGCAACAGCAACGGCAACAACGACGACCAGGCCTACTACGACCACGGCCGGGCTGCCGGAGCCGCCCAGCGGGCGCGCCCTGGCGC
>JAABUQ010004340.1_pt1 | contig 24293 bp, 23 predicted proteins | sample 5560001 | NCBI WGS metagenome assembly JAABUQ01 (sample SAMN10711888, study PRJNA513371) | rock metagenome | isolation source: Antarctica rocks | place: Antarctica: Victoria Land, Finger Mt nord | collected 2015-12-18
GAGATCTGACCGTGAACAACGCAAACGCCAAAGTAGAGGCGAGCGACGTTGATGGCTCCGCGAACTTGAAAACTACCTTCGGCGAAGTGCGTTTTGCGAATGTTGGCCGCCAGCTGACTATCCGCGCAAAAAATTCCAAAATCGGCGGCAGCAAGGTCGGCGGGTCTCTAGCTGTCGTGAACTCCTTTGGATCAGTCGATGTGAGCGACATTGGACGCGATGTGCGAATTGAATCCGGAAACGGGGCAGTGTCGATCGCAAAGGTCGGCGGTTCAGCTACTATCACGACCAGCTTCGGCATGGTGGACGCGCGCTCCATTCGAGGAAGCCTATCCGTTACAAACACGAACGGCGGAGTGAAGGCTTCGAACATGCAGGGGGCGCACGTGAAAACAAGTTTTGCTGCCGTGCTTCTCGAAGGTGTATCGGGACCGATTGACGTTCAGAACCAGAATGGAGCAGTCGAAGTTTCAGCAGCCGGACGCAATAGCTGCGAGCCGATCGCGATCCGCACTTCCTTTTCAGATCTCCGGGTTCACCTGCAGCCAGAGCCGAGCTATCGCGTATCGGCCCGCACGTCCTTCGGCAAAATCTCGACCGATCTTCCCATCAACACCTCCGGCTCGATCTCTAATGACGATCTGAATGGAGTGATCGGAGCGGGCCGCTGTGAACTGCGGCTCGTGAATAACAATGGTTCCATCGAGATTCTGAAATCCGGGTCTTGACCGTGCGGCGCAGCACTCCTCGCGTCGCGTGATAACTTGAGTCCGGATGTCGCTTGAACTGTTCAACCTCAAAGGACGTGTCGCCGTCGTAATGGGCGGAACTTCGGGTATTGGACGCAGCATTGCCCTCGGCCTCGCGGCAGCGGGAGCCGACGTCGTATCGAGCGGACGTCGTGAGCCTCTGGTAGAGGAGCTTGCCGCAGACATCGAGAAGCTCGGGCGCAGGACTATCCGCAAAACGGTCGATGCCGCCAGCCGGCAATCGCTCGATGATCTCCGCGACGCGGTCGTTGCAGAACTTGGGCGCGTCGACATCCTCGTCAACGCTGCGGGACAAACATTCCGCAAGCCAACGCACCAGGTAAACGAGAACGAATGGAATCAGCTGCTCGACATCAATCTAACGGGTAGCCTGCGGGCCTGTCAGAGCTTCTATGAACCTCTGTCGCAAAACGGGCGCGGTCGCGTGATCAACATCGCTTCGCTCACCTCGTATCTCGGTTTCCTCGAAGTCACCGCCTACGCGGTCTCTAAGTCCGGCATCTTAGGCCTCACGCGCAATCTCGCTGTCGAGTGGGCCGGCAAAGGCATCAACGTGAACGCGATTGCCCCCGGCGTCTTCCGCACCGAACTGAACTCGGGCCTGCTCGATGGCACTGCGCGCGGGCAGGAACTGCTCATGCGCACTCCTATGAAGCGTTTCGGTGATGTCTCTGAGTTAATTGGCGCAGCCATTTTCCTGGCCTCTGATGCGGCAAGCTTCGTCACCGGGCAGTGCCTTGGGGTAGATGGCGGCTTCCTGGCAAGCGGTGTGAATCAGTGACGATTTGGGAGTCGCAGAGACAAGTGATTGAGCAAATCGAGCTGAACGACCTTCATCTCTAGATCAAATGCTTCAATGCGACGGCTCAGGTACCGGTAAGAACAATATGAGAACACGGAAACGAAGAGACCGAATGCTCCTAAGCCCAGCGCCCCGGAAAGCCTTCCCCCAATGGGCGCGTCACAGCTGGACCAACTCCCCCCACAGCTGTAGAACGTGTGAGTGATCATTTGCGCTGTCGTGCCCAGCAGACCGACCATCATTGCCGTTAACGAAATCGAAGCCAGCGAACTAAGACCGCTCTTCATGTCCTTGTGGGCCGATGCTGCGGCTCGAGACGCTGCAAGTCCAACAAATTCGAGGACGGCTGATGGACGTGCGGGAGCACTGCTCATAGGAAGATTTTATAACGGTTCGCCGCCCGACTGGATCAGCTTCACAGAGTTACTAACTCGATCAGCTGAACACTAAAGTAATTGCACCGGCTGCAATCATTAGCCCGCCAGCCACCTTCGCGAAAGAGAGGCTCTCGCCAAGAAATGCAGCTGCGAACAGAATGACAAATACAACGCTGAGTTTGTCGACCGGAGCGACTTTAGACGCAAGACCGAGTTGCAGCGCTCTGAAATAGCAAAGCCACGAGAGCCCGGTTGCCACCCCCGATAGCACAAGAAAGAGCCAGCCCTTCTGGGTGACGCTCGACAGTTCACCCGACCTGTAAGTGAACCCCACAATTGCCCAGGCAAAGACCAGAATGACAAGCGTGCGTATCGCGGTTGCGAGATTGGAACTTACACCGCTCACGCCCACCTTTGCGAGTATCGCCGTTGCACCCGCGAACAGAGCGGAAAGAATCGACCAGAGAAGCCAGTTCATTCTCTCAGCATCGCGCAGGATCTAAACAAAGCTTATGCGGCTGGTCTCCGTCTAAACATCCGGTAGATGAGCAGCAACACCATCGCGCCTATCACAGACATAATGAAGCCCGCCGTCGATCCATCTCGATAGAGCCCAAGCGCTTGTCCGAGATAGGTAGCTACAAATGAGCCGGCGACGCCTAAAAGCATCGTAATGATAATGCCGCCCGGGTCTTTACCAGGCATCAGAAGCTTTGCGACCGCACCGATGATAAGCCCAATTATTAACGTCCAGATTACGTGCATATGTTCGTTCCCCTTCCTCGAATTCAGGTATAGCACTCACTTTATCAGTTCGGCAGCCAAAGTTGTTCCGCCGCTGCACGCCTACTCGGCTCTCCAGGCAAGCGCTACAAATTGAACCTCTATATTCGTTTTTTTTAGACGGATATTCACAGTTTCCAGCGGTTCATTTACCGGGTCCACCTTCGCCTGCTGCCCCGCCAATTCCGCTTTGAACTGGGCCTGTAACTCGGCGGCCTGCTGCGCCAGCTGCTCTACGTTCTCGTTTGCCTGCCCCACGCCTTGAGTTTGTTGCCACGACCGTCCCGCTTGCTTTGCCGCCGAAGCTGCTCTCGATACCGTGCTTACGCTCAGCGCTTTTCTTCCGAGAAAGGCACTTAATAAGCCGGTTCCTACCGTCACGGCGGTTTGCAGCAAAGCTTGACTCTGCTGACCTTTTTTCTGCTCCGCAGCAATCTCTGCTCGGCGTTTCCGCTCCGCTAGCGCGGCAAACTTTGGGGCGTACCGCTGCTTCAGGTCTTCCGCCAAGCGGTCACGTTCCTCCCGCGCGGACTGCTGCAAACGAACCCGAAAATCGCGCTCGGATTCGCCCGGTTGCGACGTTTCCTCCAGATTGGGACTCCTGAAGATACTGAGCTGCTGCGTCTGAAACAGCCAGTTCGAAAATAACCTCGCCCAGACTGCGTAATTCTTCGCCTTCGTGGCATCGGCCGGCAGATCGCTAAAGCCGATCCCGGATTGCGGAATTTTCTCCAGCTCGTCCACAGAGAGCCCCGTTTCCCCGCCCCGAGCCCAGTCGATCGCTGTTGGACGGTCCGCGATCGGCGTCGCCCAGATCGCTTCTTTTGTTTCGTTTAGATTGCGTTTCTCGTCCACGTAATGCAGCTTCGCCGCGCCCACTACCACCGGCCTGTAACTCGTCACAGCTGCCTTGTCAACCGGAAAAAAGTAACACGGAACATCCGGCGGCAATACCGGTGCGATCTCTGACTTCGGCTCGGCTCTCACCGTCTCAGCTTGTGCAACCGTGCCGGCGGGATCGGCCGCTTTCTTTTCCTGCATCAGAACTTTGATCTGCTCCCGCGTAATCGGCCCGCTCAAGTAAGACAGCGTCCAGCGAGTCTTGAAGAGCTGCGGCCGGTCTTCGTGCACATTATTTAACAGGAATACCCGGCTTCCTAAACCCGCCAGCAGCTGCTCCATCGCTTGCCGGTCGAACGCCGCGTGCGCTTCACTCGCTGCTCCTTCGAGCCCTTCCATCACGCGCATCTTGTCGCGTTCGGTCTGCAACCTTCCGATGAACCATGTACCGGTATTCGAGAGGCCTTTATAATCCAGATCGACCGGGTTCTGCGTCGCCAGCACGATACCGAGACCGTACGCGCGCGCCTGCTTCAGCAGTGTTAACAGCGGTTTCTTCGAAGGAGGATTCGCGACCGGAGGAAAGTAGCCAAAGATCTCGTCCATGTAAAGCAGCGCTCGCAGGCTCGTCGTGCCCGGTTGCGTGCGCACCCAGCTCAACACTTGGTTCAACAGCAGCGAAACAAAAAACATGCGCTCCGAATCGCTCAGATGAGCAATGGAGAGAATCGAAATCCGGGGTTTGCCTTCCGCGGTATGCAGCATCGCCGCGATATCCAGCGGATCGCCGGTGAGCCATGCCTGAAAGCCTGGCGACGCCAGCAGATTATTGAAACTCATGGCCAGAGCGAACCGGTCCTTAGCCGGATAGAACGTCTCCAGGTCCATCACGCCCGCCCTCTGAAACGGCGGCTTTTGTATCTGGCTGATAATACCCGGAAGGTCAATATCGCGGCCTTGCTTCCAGTTCGCCTCAAAAATATTCGAGAGTAAAACGTGCTCCCGGCTCTGAATCGGGTCTGCGTCCACTCCGATCAAAGCCAGCAGACTGGTCGCTGTTGCGCTAATCAGATCCCGCGAAGTTTCAGCATCGCGCAAAATGCTTCCATCCGGAGCAGCGAAGGATTTCAGAATGGAGATCGACCGCCCCGCCTCGCTCCCCGGCGTGTAGATGGTCACATCCGCTGCTTGTTGCAGGCGCTTGATCCGCTCTCCATCCTGGCCAAATCCGGCGAGCCCGCGCTTCCAAAGATCCGCCTCTTGCGCTGCAAATTCGTCGGCGCTGATACCCTTCGTTCGTGCTTCGGCCTCGTTTATCCAGGGGCGGAAATCCTCCGGACGCAGTTCGGGAAACGTGAGCATTAAATTGGCGATGTCCCCCTTCGGGTCGATTGCAATCGCAGGAATCGCGTCGATCGCGGCCTCTTCGAGTAGCCCGATACACAGCCCCGTTTTGCCGCTCCCGGTCATGCCCACGCAAACGGCATGTGTCACCAGATCTTTCGACTCATATAGCAGCGGTGTATCCAAATCCGCCTTCGTGGCTATGTCGACCGGCTTGCCAAGATAGAAAACGCCCAGCTTTTCGAAGTCCTGCATGATTAGATTCTAGGTCGCTCCCCGTAAAACACTCAGCCCTAATCCAGCTTGGATCCAGACCATTGACAACGCTCCGTAAAAGGACCATCTTTGAGCTAGGAACCAACTTATGCGCTTCCCGGGCGTGCCGTCCTCTTGCCTGTTGCTATTCATCGCTCACCTGAACGTCTTTGGTCAGGCCGTGGTCTCCACCCGTTCAGGCCTGCTGAACTTCTTCGAGGGCACGGTGCTGCTCGACGACCAGCCGCTGAACCAGAAGGCCGGGACCTTCGTCAGCGTAAAGGAAGGCTCCACGCTTCGCACCGAAGACGGCCGCGCTGAGTTGCTTCTCACGCCAGGTGTCTTCTTGCGCATCGATGAAAACGGCGCGCTCCGCATGGTGTCGAGCGCCTTGGCTAATACCCGTGTCGAGTTTCTGAAAGGCTCGGCAATCCTCGATTCGAATGAGGCTGCGCCGGGTAATTCGCTAGTCCTCGTCTACAAAACTTTCGAGCTGCGCTTTCCAAAACCGGGCGTTTACCGGCTCGATGGCGAGCCCGGCGTTTTTGAAACCTACACCGGCGAAGCTGAGATTCGCGCCAGCGGACAGGCGCCGAAAACAATCGATGAATCGCATCAATTCTTCTTCGGCATCGGCATGGATACCAAAAAGTATGGCGATGGCGCCGTCGATGCATTTTCCGAGTGGGCGCGTGATCGCGCAGAGACCATCACGGCTGATAGCCGCGCCGCAGCCCAAAGCAGTACCGGTCCGCCGCCTGATTCCCCGCTTACTTCAATGACTTCTCCGTTCATCACCGTTACGCCAGCCCCCGCGCCGTTATATGCCTCACCGGTGTTTCCGACAGCCGCCGGCACAGGCATCATAGATGGCGGATTTTATGGCCTCAACAGTCCCTTTTACAACCCGCTGTTTCCTGGAAATCCGTTCGTCGTCGTGTACGTCTTCCCGCGCGTTCCCAGACAGAATCCCGGTTATGGAACGCCGCCCCGCAAGAGCGGTAGTTATCCCATCCTGCCTCCCACTCACACCGGCTATCCTCGTCCCACTCCCTTGCGCCCCACTCCGATTCCACTGCGCCAGTCATTCGCTGGTTCCGCTGCGGCGTCCGGCAGAGTGAGGCCTGTTGCACCCTTGCGTCTGATACCGCCTATGCGTCCGCTTGGGCCTGTGCGTCCGGCAGCGCCCATGCGTCCGGCAGCGCCTGTCCGGATGCCAGCATCACCAGTCGTTGGGTCCAGGCTGGCGCCCATTCCACATCGCTAAACTATTTCGAAGCTTCTTGTGCAGGTGCGTAATATCCTAACCGCCAGCGAGCCTTCAGAGCTGTTAATCCGGACGGCGGCTTGATCCTCACCTCTACGTGCCGGTACTTGCCATCTCTTTTGCGATTGCTCGGCGAGTAAGCGAGGACATACTGGTTGCGCAACTCAATTCCGATTCTCGCCGCTATGGCAGGCAACTCAGCCGCGCTCGAAGCCGAGAATGCACGTCCACCGGTCTGCTCCGACAACTGCCACAGAAGCTTCGGACCCGAGACTTCCGCCGCGCTTAATCCCAGCAGCCCAAAGCGATCGAACACGCCCATCGAGTACACCTGCACGTCTGCCTGCCGCACCAGCTCCGTAATCTCAGCAGTCGTGTACCGGCTGTTATTGTCTCCTCCATCCGAGATGATCAGCAAAGCTTTCCGTGCGTTCTTCGCATTTCTCATCTGCTGCAGTCCTACCGAAACTGCATCGAGCAGCGCCGTCAAGCCTTCCGGTTCCACCGTCGAGAGCTTCTGCTTGATTCTTGCCGAGTCCGTCGTGAAGCCCGTCACGATCCGGGCTCGGTCACCAAACTCGACGAGTGACGCTTCATCGTGCTCGTCCATCGTCTTTAGAAACTGAGCCACGGCTTCGCGCGATAGTTCAACCTTCGAACCCATGCTCCCGCTCACGTCTACCAGCAACCCTGCTGAAATGGGCGCGCTCTCGCCAGCAAACTGCGTCACCTTTTGCTCCGTCCCGTTTTCAAGCAGAGTGAAATCCTGCTTCTCGAGCCCAATTACGAAACGATTCTGAGCGTCGGTCACAGTCACCGGTATCACAACCAGCGTCGTATCCACGTGTATGTCGGCATCACTCGCAGGCAGTGTCGTTTTGACCGATACGCAAACCAGAAACATCGCGCGTGCACAGCGTAATACCTGGCTTGCCCTCAAACGCCGCATATTTCCATTCTCCTGCTTGACTGTCGACGTCCGAACCCGCACCGTGAAATTTTCATTGATTAGTCATCGCTCACTTGGCAGACTAAAAAGACTGCTCGGAGGTCGTTCCGCGCCTCAAAGCCGTTTCCAACACATGCTCTCGCTCAAGACGCACGTCTCCTCAACTCCTAAGACTCGCTCAGGACTTCGACTTCGATTGCTGGTTACCCATCTAATGCTGCTGATAGCTGGTTTGCCCACCATCGCGCAGCAAGTCTCCTTTAAGGATCTCCATGTTGAGAAGAAACCGGGAAAGCAGGTTGGCCCCGCAGTTGTAACCGTGAACGGCAAGCCCAAACATTTAGCCACCCACGCACTGCAGGCATGGACCGTTATGAATGGGCAGAATGCGCTGGTGTTGGTGCTTCATGCCAAAAGCAAAGCGCCTGACGAATACCACCTGCGCTTCTATGACGGCCAGACCAGGAAGTATCGGGACCTGGGGGTGGTCCCTTTCGCGACGGCAGAGCTGATTGAGGCAAAACAAAGTGACGGCAGCTGGGCTTTCGTTTTGAGTGGTAGCAGCGATGGCAAGCCCGTGATCGTCGTCGCTGGTCTAAACGGAGTTCACGGACGGCTCGACGGCGCGCGTTCGCCGAAACTGGAACAGGACTCCCTCTCCTTCACCGGCCTATCCAGCCAGACGCAGACGCTTCCCATCGAAGCTCTTCTCGCGAGGGACATGACCGCAATTTACCAGACACAGAGCGGCCAGTATGTGCAGTTCCTGCGCGATGGAAGCGCCGCCATCGAGGAATCGGGCGGAAACTTCCAGACGGGTATTTGGCGAACCGACGGAGAGAGGATGATCGTTCGCGAGAAGAACGGTTCTGAAGTCCCTTGGCCTCTGACTTCGCTCACCGCAGCTAAGGGTGTGCCGGCGGGTATGCGTCTTGCGGTTCGCCTGCTCGAGCCGCTAGCGTCCGAGAAGGTTAAAGAAGGAGACTCGGTCAGCGGCGTGCTCGTCTCACCGGCCACGATCGACAACTCGATCCTGCTTCCGCAAGGCTGTGAGTTCACCGGAACGATCACGCAAGCCCACGGCGTCGGCTGGGGCATCAAACACGAAACTGCAGCTTTCACCCTGGAGTTCAATATCGTCAAACTTCCCGACGGCGCCTCGTTGCCCATTCCTACCCAGCTGTATCAGGTTGAAAATTCCCGCGAAGCCGTCAACAGTAAAGGAAAGGTTCAGGGCGTACGTTCCACAGGAACGCCAGGCCACTCAGCCGAAAGTAAAATCGCTTCCGTGGCGGCGCTCGATCCGGTTGGTATCTGTTCACAACAAGCGCAGCAACCGCAGCTCTGGGGTTTGCCGAGCCTGAGATTCTTTATCCCGCCGGTACCGAGGTTCTCGTCGAGTTCACGGCTCCTCTGATCACGTCGAAAGCTTATCCGCGAACTGTTCCTGAGTTCCCCGACTCCAGCGCAGATCAGGAAAAGCTTGCAAAGATGGTTCGAGACCTCCCTTTCCGCACGGCCACAAAAACTAGCAACAAACCTTCAGACTTGACCAACCTCGCGTTCATTGGTCCTCCTGAGGGTTTGCGGCGTGCCTTCCAGGCCGCCGGTTGGATTGCGGTCGATCAACTCACCGCCAGTTCCACCTTCATGACTCTCAAGACGGTAGGCGGGAATCAGGTCTACAATCAGGCGCCTATGTCAACCCTGCTCCTCGACGAGCGGCCGCCCATCGTCACCCTCACCAAGACGACGGACACATTCTCTTCCCGGCACCATCTACGCGTCTTCGATCCACTCCTGAAATACGATGGCCAACCGGTGTTGACTTCTTCGTCAACACAAGACATCGGTATCGCCTTTTCGAGCAAGCAAAAAACTTTCATACACGTCATCGACAACGAGCGCTCGAAAGTCGTAAACGATCTTGAGTTCACCGGCTGCGTCGAAGCCATGGATCTGGTGCCTCGCCCCTGGACGCCGCAGGATGCTTATAATTCCACCGGCGACAAACTACGCACGGACGGCGCAATCGCAGTCATGCGTATCAGCGATTGCACAAATCCGAAGACGACGCCCACTACTCCCGCCGAGCGTCCGAACCGCTTAAAGCGCGTGAGTCGCGACACGCTCTTGACTCTCCGTAACGATGTCTATCGCGGCAACCTCGTCTATCAAGGTGTAACGGGCGCTCTGTGGACGCGCAACTATTTCGCTACCAAGGACCAGCTGAAGCCCGATACAGGAGCATGGCGCAAAACAGATCAATCCGGAACGCAGTTTAAAGGGGTGGGCAATACGCCGCGTGACCGCCAGTCGTCAGTGAGAATCGCCAGTGCCGATACTGCTTCTGCTGGCGTCGCCGAACGGGAAGCCAAAGCGCTTGAGCAATCTCATCGCTGGGACCCGCCACGCTATGAAATCGGGCTGCAAGGAGGCTACTTACTGTATCCTTCGACCCGGCGCGAGCAGTTCAACTATATTGCGAATCCGATCGACAAGACTGATCCTCTCGCCCGGTCGTACCTCGTCATTCTTGCCAATCAGTTCGATAGCGGCTGGGACGCAGGAGTGTCCTTCAAGCTCAATACCTGGAAACGGTTCTCAAACGAATTTGTCTACAGCTATCAGCGCGGCAAGTATGCCTATTTCTCGTACGATTCAGCGCTTGGCCCGATACCCGATCAGGGCCATGTCGGTTTGATTACTCGGCAGCTTGACTATAATCTCTTGTGGAACTTACGTCCACCGCGCTCCAGGTGGCGTCCCTATATCGCCGGAGGCCCCGCCTTCATGCTGACTTCTTTGTCTGATACCACCATCAAGAAGGCAGCTGGTCCGTTCAAGCTCGGTTTGCAAAATGTAGGTTTGCTATTAGCTGCTTTCGAATTCAGCAGCACTTCTCCGCTCGATGGCGGCGGCATTTTCTCCCTGGGTCTGCAATACGGCGGAGGCATTGCCTTTCGCGTGCATCCGCGCATCACAGTGAGCGCCGATTTTCGGGAAACCTGGAGCAAGAATCCGCAATCTATTTCTGACAGCTACACGCAGGATTATTTCGTAGGCGAAGGCTACAACACCAAGGTGAGCCGCTCGGGCCTCGATAGTAATTACCGGCAGCAGCGCTTTACGCTCGGCGTTGCGTTCACGTTCTAAAACACTCGTCCCACTCCGAACCACCACTTGCGATAGCCGCCGTTTCCTACGCTCGTCCCGAGAAACACAGGTCCTGCTATCGTTCGCGCCACCAGTGCCAGCGACCCGTCCAGCGGTACCGCGGGCACGCCGTTATCGTGACCGAAGATTCTGCCCGCTTCTGCCACAACCAGAGCGTAAAGCCCCTCGCCAAGGAACGGACTGAAGCCTAGAATCTTACGCTCGTAACCCAGTTGCAACAACCCATACTGGTTCCCAACCAATTGGTTCAGCCCGTATGCGCCTAACCGCAGCGGACCGCCCAAAGTAAAGAATTGTAGTCCCAGAACATCGGGGTGCGAATTTAACGCCGAGCCTCCACTGAGGCTGACAAAAACAGATGCTGGCCGGCTAATCGGTTGAAAATAGCTGGCCCGAAATTCGGCCTTTTCAAAATTGGGTAGGCCGCTTGTTACCTGATAATGATCGAAGGTGAACTCCATATTGAGGCCGCTTCGCGGTACTTGGACGTTATCAACCCCGTAGTATCGATACCTCAGTGACGAAACATTCTGCCGTTCTGTAAAGTTTGGCGTTCCAGCAAAGTTTGGCGTTCCAACGGGACCGCTCGCCACTTTCGTGATTGTCTTGAACCACAGAAGATCCTCTCCGAAACGAATTTCGGAGCGCGGGTTGATCGAATAACCGACGTCAGCTCCCAAGCCGTTATTTTTGATGCGGAACTGCCGCGGCCGGTTCTTGCCCGAATACTCATTGAACGGCGAACTCACCGCATACAGGTGAGGCGCAACAAACCATTTGCTTCGTCCGGTGAATGGCCGGTAGTATTCGCTTCTGACTCCATACGTGCTACCGAAAAACGCATCGTTGCGCCATTCGGAGCGGTAGCCGCCCACGTTCATAAAAGTCAGTCGCGCAGCCATGCCGAATAGAACGTTATCGGGATCGGAACCGTCGATTGCCACAGCCAGGTTGAGGAAGGGTGGTCCGTAAGTCTTCTCGTATGTCTTAACCTCAAGCCCGGGTTGGCCCATCTTGCTGACCACGGCGTAACCGACGCTGCTCATCACCCCGTTCCCGGTAAAGCGGGTAAGCGTCTTCTCCAGTTCCGGCGGATCGATAGGCTTTCCGACATACGACTCCAGGCTTCGCTTCAGTGCTTCGTTGTAGTTGTGGTCATTACCCACAACCGTCAAAAACTCGGGCACGGGAACTTGCCGGCGTATTTTCGAACTGCGTCGCGCGACATACGCCTGCCATTCCGCGTCCGCTACTGCAACGCCCTTCAACAACTGCTTCTTACTCTCGGCAGCCTCGTAGCCTTTGGGAATGATACTGGCGCCCGCCTCAAAGGAAGAACTGGTGAAACCGCAGATCCACGCGTAACAAAATGTCGGCCGCTGCCATGTTGCGAAGCTCGTTGGCCGAAACCATGATGCTGATGTTCTTAGCCGCAACCGAGAACATAGAATCCGTTGTCGCAGGATTAACCGGGCCGGGATCAAGATACACCGCAATCACAATATCCGCACCGGCGCGCCGCGCCACGTCAACAGGCAAATTATCCACTGCGCCGCCGTCCGTATAAACATGTCCGTCGATCACCACCGGCGAGAAAACTGCCGGAATGGCCATCGTCGCTCTCAAAGCCTGAGCGATGGATCCGTTCTCAAACACCTTCTCGCGACCTGCTGTCAGGTCCGTCGCGACGCACTTGAACGCCACCGGAAGATCGTCGAAGTTTAAATGGTCGGAATAAGCTAATGTGGCGCGGTCAATCACCAGTCCGGTCTGATGACCGGAGTTCAATCCTGCCGGAAAATTCACGCGCTTGTTCTTGATCCCCAGCTCGAGTGGATTCGGGAATGCCACACGATCCTCTTTGCGGCGGAAATTCAGATCCTGAAACGCCGTACGGCCGCTGAGGACCATGTCCCAGTCGATACGCTGGGTCAGGTCGCGGATCTCTGCCGGTGACTCGCCAATTGCGTACAATCCGGCGACCAAGCCGCCCATGCTGGTCCCCACAACCAGATCCACCGGTATGTGGTTTTTCTCCAGATAATCGAGAACGCCGATGTGCGCGAAGCCTAACGCCCCGCCACCCTCCAGCACGAGCGCCACGCGGGGCCGCGCCTGGCCGTCACTGACTGCCACCAGAGCTCCCATCAACAGCAATCCGTACCCGCGCAAATTACCCATCCTAAAGATCCTAGCTTGCGAGTATCCAGTCACCTCGCGCACGCGCTACTTCTCATCTGCCGCATCATGCCGACGCCCGGGCTCCGCCACACAAACGGCTGCCTCGGCAATCTTGATGTAAATTTGTGGTGTATCGAGCGCTCTTCCACTATGCGTGCCTGGTTTTCTGCAGCCGTCCTCAGCCTCACGCTCCTTACCGCAGTTTGTGCCACGCTGCCCCCTCCTAACGGCGACCTGCTTCCGGAAAGTGCGCTTGGCGTCGGGCGTCGCACGTCCCGCAAAGCACAGCAGCCCGGCGTCTTTCGCGAATACCAAGGTTGGGAATACGAGAACTATCCGGTGCCTCCCGATTTCAACGTTGCGTCCGAGTGGGTTTTCGCGCGATTTATGTACCGCGCCGTGGCTGGCCGCTATGGGCGCAGGAATAACTGGACCATCGATTATCCCCGCTCCGATCGTCACCTCTCCGCCGCTGTGCGCCGCCTCACTCGCGTTGACGCCCGTTCTGTCGAAGAGCCCGTCGCCGCCGAAGACAATGACGACATCTATAACTGGCCCTGGCTATACGCAGTCGAAGTGGGCCATTGGGATCTCACCGACCTCGAGGCCGCCAAGCTCCGCGATTACTTGGATCGAGGCGGCTTCTTTATGTGCGACGATTTCCATGGCACATGGGAATGGGAAAACTTCACAGCCAGCCTCAAGAAAGTATTCCCCGATCGCGCGGTCGTCGACATCCCCGACGACGATCCCATCTTCCACACCGTGTACGATCTCGATGAGCGTTACCAAGTGCCCGGCGAGCAGTTCGTCTACACCAAACGAACCTTCGAATTTGATGGCTACCGACCCAGGTGGCGCGGCATCTATGACGATCATGGCCGCCTCGTCGTCGCCATCTGTCACAACATGGATCTGGGCGATTCCTGGGAGCACGCCGACAATCCGCTTTACCCCGAACAGTATTCTGCGCTAGGCATTCGCATCGGAGTCAATTACATCGTTTACGCCATGACGCATTGAGTGTTCACGCGCGAGTTCGACCAGCTCGCGCACTGCTTCGACAACTGCATCCGGTCTTTCGAGATGCACCCAGTGACCCGTTTCGGCAACCCTGAGATGCTGCCCGCGCATACTTTCTTTGACCCACTCGTCGCGTTCGCGCAGTTCACCATCAGTCGCGCTCGCTGCCGACAACACCACAAACGGAATGTGCGCAGGAAACGGCATCGTCGCTGCCTCGGCTGCACACCCGGGCAAGCACTCGAGATAACGCGCCATCGCATCGAACGATTTCGGCCGGCTCCAGTGCGACCGGACCGTAGGCACCACATCGATTGGCAGCTTCCGTATCTCACCCGCTAGCCGCCCCAGCAAAGACGTCGCTTTCCCAGCACTCGCTTTCGCAATCGTCCTTGTTAGATACTTCCCCCGCATGCCTGCCGCCGCGATCGCCAGCCTCACGACACCCAGCCGGGCGAGCCACGCTCCGCGGCGCGAGAGTTTCGCGCCGAGCCTGAGCCGTCGCTGATCGACTGCCGAACAGGGCGTCCAACTCGCGATCGAAACCGGGTCCACAAAAACCAGCCCCGCAACTTGCTCCGTTCTCTTACGCGCAAACGCGCGAATCACCAGCCCGCCAAAAGAGTGGCCCACCAGGATGTAAGGCGGCGGGATCTCGGCCGCATCCAACAGCATGCCTAGCTCGTCTACCATGCGATCGAGCGATCGCGCCGATGTCGCTGTGCCGCTCCAGCCAAGTCCCGCGCGATCGTAACTCACAGCGCGCGTGAACTCGGCAACACGCGGCTGCACATGCGACCAGCTCAGCGCACTCGCGGCTAATCCCGCCTCGAAAATTACCGCTGGACTGCCAGTCCCCTGCTTCCATATATGTAACGCGCGTCCGTCGATCGAGAGCAGCTGTCCAGGTGGGCGAAAGCGCCTGGAATCGCGGACTCCAGCTATCGCTTGATAAACGAAACCAGCCAGCAACAAAGCTGCAACTGCCCCGGCCACCGAAATGCAAATCAGCAGGATCAATCTGCAACCATCAGTTCGCCCGGCAGAATGGGCCGGGTACGCGGCAGCATTCCACGCGCAGCGGCCAAGCTTATGGTAATCAAAATAGAAACGTAAACGACGAGCTTTGCCATGTCGGCCGCATGTGTGCGCGGCAGCGTTTTCCAAAGCACCAGCAAAGCCGTTTGACCCGCCGTTACGGCCCACACTGCGCCGTAAAAGTATCGCCGCTCGATTCCCTCCCCCGCTGTCGAGCGCCGCACACGCGGCAAGATCCCCATCACCCCACCTGCCAGGATGAGCGCTAACAGCAGAAAGTACCCGTAGGCATAGATCTGACGAAGACGCCAGGTTCCGGTCACAGCCGCCACGACGAGTCCAAGCAGGTTCAGAATGGCGAAGTTCAACAACGCATTCCAGGCGAACGTGTAACACACCCTGCGATAGAGCGGGTTCGGCCTCTCTTCCGAGAAACGCAAAATGTACGGTCGAGGTTCCACTCCCGGCAGTTGACCCGCAACGCCAGCCACCCCCGTACCGAACAGCACGACGATGAGCCAGAGCAGATTCGGCCCTTTCGGACCATGAGCAAACAAGTCGAAAGTAAGCGGACCGGGTACCAGGAAGAATACCCAAATCCAGATAGGCCAATGCGCCACCCGGTACCAGAATTTATTCCTCTCCCGGATCTTTCTTTCATGCGCGTACTCGACTTTTCCCCGGTACTCGATCATTGCCTCCTAATTTCTGAATCTTCCGGCTTGCTTTCTTCGTAATCAGCTGGTGAAGGGCTGAAAAAACGCTTTGCTGGCAAGCTTCGATACTTACGCGACGGACGCTGCTGTTGCGCCCTTGCCGCCATTATCTGAAATCATCGAAACTCACAAAGCTATGGTATTCAGCATCTGCTGGCATTTCTTGCGGGATCGCACATCAGCCGAAGAACTGGCGCAGGAAGTGTTTCTTCAGCTTCATCGTAACTGGTCGTCCATGAAATCGCCCGAACACATCACCTTCTGGCTGCGCAAGGTTACCAGCCACCGCGCCATTGATTTCGCCAGAAAGGTAAAGCGCCGTCCGGAGACCAGTCTCGAAGACACCGCCGAGCCCACGACTCTGGAACGCATCCATGACACGTTTCTGTCCACTTATCTGGAGCGCATGGTCGCTTCGCTGCCGGAAAAACAGCGTATGGTTATCGTGCTCCGATATCAGGAGGAGATGGAAGTTGAAGAAATCGCCCGCACGCTCAACATCAAACCCGCAACCATCAAAACTCTCCTGGCTCGATCTCTGGAGCTCCTTCGGGTTAAAACAGAACGCCGACTGGGACACGCGGGCGGGCGCGGGGCAGCGGCACAAGCAGGTAAAGAAGCATGACACCATTTGAAAACGAATTAAAGAAAGCGCTGTCGCGCCAGGAACCGTCAGTGGATTTCACTGCGCGCGTTTTAGCAAAGGCGGCGGCCCAGGATTCCTCTGCCGGGCGGCCACGCGTCGCCAATCTCCCGGGATGGCGGTTCTTTGGGGGCGCTCTGCCGTTGCGTTTTGCTTTATTGGCAGCGGTCGTTTTGCTGCTTGTCGCCGGGTTCGCTTACAAACGGCACATCCAGATCGAGAAAGGCGAGACCGCGAAGAAGCAGTTGCTCGTCGCGATGCACATCGCGGGAGCGCAGTTGCGCCAGGCGCAGTTGCGCGTCAAGAGAATCGAATTTCCAGAGGTGGTAATGCAATGAAAATAGTTTCGCTGACCCTGATTGTGGCTTTGGGCTTAGTCGTTCCATGTTGGGCTGCGTCGGACGATATCAAATTCCCGCTTAACTTCGAGAAACTCGCCGAACGCGCCACCGAGTCAGTGGACGTCACGCTCGATGCCTCCATGCTGCGTCTCGCCAGCGGTTTCCTTTCCCAGGAAGATGCCGATGAGGCGCATGTAAAGAAGATTGTCTCGGGTCTCAAAGGTGTTTACGTCCGCAGCTTCGAGTTCGATAAAGACGGTCAATATTCGATGGCCGATGTCGAGGCGCTCCGAAGACAGTTGAAGGCGCCTGAGTGGTCTCGCATTGTGGGCGTCAAGTCAACTAAGGGCGAGAATTCGGACGTCTTCTTGAAAAAGAACGGTGACGCGATCGCCGGTTTGGTTGTGATCGCCGCCGAACCGCGCGAGCTCACCATCGTGCACATCGATGGAGCAATCAAGCCTGAAGATCTCACTCAACTCGGCGGCCACATGGGTATCCCGCAATTCGCCAAAGACGGTTCCAAAAAGAATCACGCCAAGGACGAGGATTAACATGCGACGCGGGATACTGATCCTTCTCACGCTCGCCTTGCTCCCGCTGCCTGTTCCGGCCGACGATTTCGCTTGGCTCGTGCGCGCCTTTTCACGCGAGAGTGGCGCAAAACAGGTGCATGTTCCCTTCTTCGGTCTGGCCCGCTTTGTCGTCGCCGTCGGGCAGCCAGCCGGAACGAGTGACATCAAACTCGCCATCTTCGAACGAGGGGATCTCGAAAGCCTCCGGTTCAGTTCGCTGACTGACTCGACTGTGGGCAGTTCCTGGAAACCCATGATCCGGGTTCGCTCGCGGAACGGCGAGTCGACCAACATCTACGTGCGTCCGGACGGCAAACACCTCAATCTGCTCGTCACCGCGCTCGACGGGGATGACGCCACCTTTGTGCAGGTGCGCATTCAACCCGAATCGCTCATCCGGTTTGTCGATGATCACGGCCTGAACCGGCGGCATGGCTTCGGGCACTAAACGGAGGTCTTTCCCGCTACACTCGGCGCATGCTTGTTTGCCCGGTGCGCCATTGCCGCCTGCCCCTCGTGCGCAACGGTCGGCGCATGATTTGTTCGCGCGGACACTCGTTCGACGTCGCTCGCAGCGGGTACATCAATCTGCTGCAGCCTCAGGAACGGCGATCGAAGCAGCCGGGTGACACCAAGGCCGCCGTGGCCGCGCGCAGACGATTGCACGATCGTGGCATCAACCGGCCGCTTCTCGAAGTCATCGCAGAAATGCTGCATCCGTCAGCCAGCGACATCGTTCTCGATGCCGGATGCGGCGACGGCTTCTACAGTGGCGCGCTCGCCCGCCAAACAGGCTGTAGTGTCCACGGCGTCGACATCTCGATTCCAGCGATCGAGGCTGCTGCCAAACGCTATCCCGAATACGAGTGGATCGTGGCCAACGCCGATCGCTTCCTGCCGTATTCCGATAGTTCGTTATCGCTGGTGATGTCGATCACGGCACGGATGAACGCTGCGGAATTCCGGCGTGTGCTGCGGCCCGGCGGGCGTCTGCTGGTCGCCTTGCCTGCGCCTGATGACATGTCTGAACTGCGCCCAACAGGTCGCGATCGCGTGCCTCGAACTCTCGAAACATTCGCTCCTCACTTTCACCTCGTCGAACAGCGTCGCGCAACCACGGCAGCCGATCTCGACACTGACGCCGTGCACGATGTCCTGCTCTCGATCTACCGCCCCCTCCAAGCGCACCTGCCCACAGCCATGCGCGTGACCTTCAGTCTGGATCTGCTGCTCTTCCGAGTCACCTAGCGCGGTTGATGTCACTGGAGTAACCTGGACAACCTGAAAGCGATCACGTAACTCCTGAAGGCGCTTCGTCCAGGAACTCTCTCACCATTTCTAAATACCCGCAGAGGCTCACCCAAAAGCTGTTCACGACGACTGCGATCAAGCGATATGCGCGCGCTTCCTTTTCTTTGCCGGGCGCGTATTGAACCCATGAAACTCGTCGACTTCGGCGTCGGTCATGGGAGCGGCCCAGTTCGGATCGAGAATCTTGCCTTTGCCCGTTCCTAGTTTGGGAACCGGTTTTCTCGACATGCGCGCATTTGCTGATCCAGCTCCTAGCTATAATTCCACCATGTCCGTCAACCTGCTGCGAAACTTCGACGCTGGCCTTGCACAGATCGAGGTGTATGCATCACCCGAGGCACAAGGCAAAGCGGCTGCTCAGCGGGCTGCCCGATTGATCACGGAAGCGATCGAGGAACGAGGCCGGGCACGTATCATTGCCGCGACCGGCAACTCGCAAATACCTCTCGTGGAAGCTCTCGCGGCGGAGCGCATCGAGTGGCCGAAAGTCGAGCTATTCCACATGGATGAATACATCGGGATCCCGGCCAATCACCCGTCGAGCTTTCGTTATTGGATCAAAACGCGCCTCGCAGATAAAGTTCACCCGCATGTAACGCACTACCTCGAAGGGGATGCCGCTGATATTGATCGAGGAGATCGAACGCTATTCCCCAGCTGCTGCTCAAGGCACCGATCGACCTTGCCTTCGTCGGCATCGGCGAGAACGGACACATCGCCTTCAATGATCCACCCATGGCAGACTTTCACGATCCGCTCACGGTAAAGCGAGTAACGCTCGACGAGGCTTGCCGCAAGCAGCAATCCGGCGAAGGTCATTTCCCGGATCTCGCCTCCGTTCCCAAAGAGGCACTCACGATTACCTGTACCGGGCTCTTTCGCGCCAAGAATTGGGTATGCTGTGTGCCCGAAGCGCGTAAGGCGGAGGCGGTTCGAAACGCCCTCGAAGACCCTCTCTCGGAATCCTGCCCGGCTTCGCTGATTCGCCAACATCCGGGCGCGCATGTCTACCTCGACACCGATGCGGCCTCTCTTCTAGCTCGCGAGCCACTGCCAGCCTGAGAAGACTGCCTCGCCCTCGTCTCCGTCGCTTACTAGTGCGCCGCCGCGGCCGCCCCGCCCTTTGCCTGCACTTTTTTCAAACCCCAGACAAGCGGCACGCAACAGAAGCACGCCAGCGCCATATATCGCAAATCATCCACGTACGCCCACAGCTGTGCCTGCTGCCCCACCATCCGTCCGACTTGCCCGATCGCTTGTCGCTGCGCCATCGCATGGCTCGCATAATTGGAAAAGAGATCAGTGTAACGTTGAAGGTTTTGCTGATACTGTGGCGACATCGGCGTCACGTGCTGCACCAGTTCGTTGCGATGCAGCTGTTCGTGCCGGGTCAGAATCGTCTGCACGATTGAGATCCCGATACTCCCCCCGATATTACGCATCAAATTATAAAGTCCACTACCGTTACCGATTGATTCCGGAGGCAGACCGCCCAATGAGGTAACCGACAGCGGAACAAACACCAGGCCAAGCGCAAATCCGCTGATCACAATCGGCACCGTCATCGACCATGGCGATATCTGCAGCGTGAGCGTAGCCCAGATCAAACTGCAAACGCCAAAAATCCCAAAGCCCGACGAAACCAGAATTCGTGTATCGACGCGTGAAACCATCAGCCCCACAATCGGCATCGCCAGAATGGAACCGAGGCCGCGCGGAGCCACCGCGAGCCCCGCCCACCAAGCCGAATAGTCCATCATCGACTGATAGTAGAGCGGAAGCAGCGTGACGGCCGCATACACTGATCCGCCGAACATAAAAATCAGCAGACAGCCCATCGCGAAGTTCCGGTTCTTGAAAATCCTGAGATCCACCAGCGTTTTCTCGCGAGTGAGTTGGGAGATCACAAACGCTACGCCGCAAACAATCATCGCGACAAACGCCCACCGTATCCAAGTTGCGCCAAACCAGTCGTCCTGTTGGCCGCGATCGAGAATAAGTTGCATGCAGCCGAGCGCAATCGCCAGCAGCCCGAAACCGATGCTGTCGAGTTTGCCGGGATTTGCGTTCTTGATGTAAGGCGGGTCCTTCACATATCGCATGATCAGGAACACCGCCAAAAACCCGATGGGAATGTTGATATAAAAAGCCCATCGCCAGGAATACTGGTCCGTCAGCCAGCCGCCCAGCGTCGGCCCTAAAACCGGAGCCACCACGACGCCCAGCCCGAACATCCCCATCGCCAACCCGCGCTTTTCGGGCGGGAAACTTTCTGTCAAAATCGCTTGCGACAGAGGTTGCAAACCGCCGCCGCCCGCTCCCTGCACCAAACGTGCAATCAGGATCACGAGCAGGCTGTTTGCCGCGCCACAAAAAAAAGAAGAGATCGTAAAAATGACGATCGACGCAATCAGAAAACGTCTTCGGCCGAATTTCAGCGAGAACCAGGCGCTCGCCGGCAACACCACGGCGTTCGAAAGCAGATAAAAGGTGAGGACCCACGTCGCTTCATCTGTCGAAGCCGAAAGGCTGCCAGCGATGTGAGGCAGGCAGACCGAGGCAATCGACGTATCGATCACCTCCATGAATGCCGGCAAGATGACCGCAATCGCGATCATCCAGGGATTCACCCCGGGCTGCATATTTTGCTGTGGTACGTTTTTCTCCGCCATTAGCCTGGATAAAACATTTCGATACGGTGAATAGAAATTTGTGTCATCGCAGATGAGGTCTAAGCTGTTAACCTTTAGCCTTTAGCTTCGTTGCCCAACCACTCTATGCTTCATCTCAACTGGAAATTGACACTCCTCAGCGTGTTTTGCACGGGCGCTCTCTTCGCGCAGAATGCTCCCACAATACAAGAACGTCTGAACGCGCTCGAAACGGCAACTAAGACCGCGCAGACGTCGGGCGACAACGCGTGGATGCTGACTTGTGCCGCTCTGGTTCTTATGATGACAGGTCCGGGGTTGGCGCTCTTTTACGGCGGATTGGTGCGCCGCAAAAACGTGCTCGGCACCATGATGCACAGCTTCGCTCTCATGGGAATCGTCACGGTGCTCTGGGCTATCTACGGCTACAGCCTCGCATTCGCTCCGGGCAATGCCTTCATCGGAAATCTCAGCTATCTTTTCCTACGAGGCGTCAGCTCCACTCCGAATCCCGACTACGGCGCCACCATCCCGCACGAGACCTACATGATCTACCAGCTCATGTTCGCCATCATCACGCCCGCGCTCATCTCCGGCGCATTCGCCGAGCGCATCAAATTTAGTGCCATGGTCGTATTCACCTGTCTCTGGTCAACGATCGTCTATTTTCCGATGGCGCACATGGTGTGGGGCAAGGGCGGATTGCTAAACGCGTTTCTCGGCGGCTCGATTCCCACCCTCGATTTTGCAGGCGGCACAGTGGTACACGTAACGTCGGGCGTCAGCGCGCTCGTTTGCGCTCTCTATTTAGGCAAACGCGTCGGCTTTCCTCGCGAGCCCATGCGGCCTCATAACCTGGTTCTCAGCGTGATCGGCGCATGTCTCTTATGGGTAGGCTGGTTCGGCTTCAACGCCGGCAGCGCTGTCAATGCATCCGGCCTCGCCACCAGCGCTTTTGTGGCAACCCATTTCGGTGCCGCCGCTGCGGCGCTCGGATGGATGTTGGCTGAGTGGCTTCGTCACGGCAAACCAAGCATGCTCGGCGGTATCTCCGGCTGTGTCGCGGGATTGGTCGCCATCACGCCCGCTTCCGGCTTCGTGCAGCCCTTCCCTGCGCTCCTGATCGGTTTCCTCGCCGGCATCGTCTGCTTCTTCATGGTCACCACTATCAAAAACCGCTTCGGTTACGACGACACCCTCGACGCGTTCGGCGTTCATGGCGCTGGCGGTACGCTAGGCGCTATCCTGACCGGCGTTTTCGCCACCAACCTGGTGAACGACGGTCTCAAAGATTCCGCCGGTAAAACGCTTCCGCTCGGTTGGATCGACGGCAACCCTCACCAGGTCTTGAACCAGTTGACCGCCATTGCAATCTCGTGGGTCCTCGCAGGCGTCGCAACCTTTGTCATCCTGAAAATTGTCGACATCACGATCGGCGTGCGCGCGTCTGTCGAGCAGGAGCGCGAGGGTCTCGATTTGGCAATGCACGGCGAAGAAGGCTACAATTTCGAAGCTTGATCTCACATCTCTCTCACCCATGAAAAAAATCGAAGCAATCATTCAGCCCTTCAAGCTCGACGAGGTAAAGGAAGCACTCAAGGCGATCGGCGTCGATGGCCTCACCATCACTGAAGTTCGCGGTCACGGCCGACAGAAAGGCCATAAGGAGGTCTATCGCGGCATGGAATACGACGTGGACCTTCTGCCGAAAATCAAAGTCGAAACGGTTGTGCCGGATGCCCGGCTTGAAGAAGTCACCCGCTCCATCGCTGCTTCCGCCCGCACCGGCAAACTGGGCGACGGCAAAATCTTCATCTATGACGTACTCGACGCCATCCGCATTCGCAACGACGATTCCGGCGAAGCGGCTCTGTAGAGATTTCTTTTGCCCGCACTCGCTCTATCGCGCACCGAGGAAGTAGACCGTATCGTAGAGGCTGCTGCGAGCGGCTATCTCTCGGACACGCTCGACACGCCTTACGCTTTGCTCGCCGTCGGCGGATATGGCCGGCGGGAACTCTTCCCTCACTCTGACATCGATCTGATTCTGCTGCTTCGGCACGAACCGGATTCCGCCAGATTGAAGGAGCCCCTCAGCCATTTCCTCCGCGCCCTTTGGGATTCCTCTCTCAAAGCGTCGCAGTCGGTCCGAACCGTCGATGAGTGCTGCCGCCTGAACGAAACCAATCCTCACCTGTCGATCAGCCTGCTCGACGTCCGGTTTCTTTGCGGCAGTCCACAACTCTTTCAATCGCTCACCGAGCGCTTGCCCGAATTCTTTCAGCGTCACTCCAGACAGCTTCTTGAAGCGCTGGCCGCCTTGACGCGCAGCCGCCACGCTAAATTCGACAACACCGTCTATCATCTCGAGCCCAATATCAAGGAAGGGCCGGGCGGTCTGCGCGACGTTCACTTCGTCGAATGGGCGGCTAAGCTCGCGCCGTCGAAGGAACCGCTTCAGCACGCCGTAGCTGAAGTTGGCGCAGCGCGCGCGTTCCTCTCCGAAGTTCGCCTGTTCCTCCACGAGCGATGGGGCCGCGACAATAATCTTCTCTCTTTCGAGCTGCAGGATCAGGCCGCTGCGGCATTGCCTTCCTCACCGGTCTCGCCCGAATCCTGGATGCGAGTCTTCTACCGCCATGCGCGTACCGGCTTCCAATCCAGTCTCCAGGTGTTGGATTTTCTCGACCGCTCACCGTCTGGACTCGTCCGTCAGTTCTTCGACCGCCGCGACCGCCTTTCCACCGCCGAGTTCACCGTCTCCCACAACCAAGTCTTCCTCCGCAACCCTGCCGGAACGCTTAGCTCGCTCTCGTCGATTTTTGAACTCCTGACCTTCGTCGCGCGCGCCGGCACTCCGCTCGCATGGGATACCCAGCGCCGCTTGCGCCAGCATGCCTCCACTCTGCCAGCTTCCTCACCGCAAACCGTCGGCTGGCAGGACTGGCGTCTGCTTTTAAGTCAGCCCCATGCTGCTCTCGCTTTACGTGAGCTGCAGGGTGCCGGCATTCTCGCCATCGTCTTTCCCGAATGGAAGTCTGTCGAAAGCCTCGTCGTACGCGACTTCTATCACCGCTATACCGTCGATGAGCACACTCTCGTAGCCATCACCGCAATCGACAATCTGCTCGCGGATACTCCCGGCACTCTGCCCCGCTACCGCGAACTCGCGCACGAAGAAGAGCAAATCGCCGCCCTCCGCATGGCCCTGCTCCTGCACGATATCGGCAAAGGAACCACGCCAGGCGAT
>JAABUQ010004341.1_pt1 | contig 24291 bp, 23 predicted proteins | sample 5560001 | NCBI WGS metagenome assembly JAABUQ01 (sample SAMN10711888, study PRJNA513371) | rock metagenome | isolation source: Antarctica rocks | place: Antarctica: Victoria Land, Finger Mt nord | collected 2015-12-18
TGGCCTGGCTGCGCGAGTATCAGGAGACATTGGACGCGCACGGGGACGACAGCCGGGCATAGCTGTTACTGAGTCCACGAGAGCGGGGCAGCATCAAGGGTGGGAACGCGGCGGACGCGGAGAGTGGTGCCGTCTGGCGGGCGTTCATGCAGCAGTCATGAGCGAGGCGCTATTGTGAGGGGACATGACGCTGGGGAGTCTGGCGCCGTCGGGCCGGGCGGTCGTGCCGTGTGAGGCTGATGGGGTAGGGCCGCCCGTGAGCTCCTCTGGGAGTCACATGCGGCACTCCTCACGCCACGGGAGACGTGTCCTCCACCAAGATGTGCTATGGTGAAGCATCACGTTTATCATCCACACCATAGGAGCATCGTCATGCAGTTCTATAGCCTTCAGACCAAGGAGACCATTGAGGTGCCCGACGCGCAGGTCGAGCGCACCACCATGGCCAACGGCCGGCCCGCCGCGCGGGCGACCATCACCCGCGACGGCAAGACTCTCAAGCTCTTCAAATTCCTCCCTGCCGCTGCCGCCACCCCCGCCGCCACCCCCGCCGCCGCGCCTGCGCCGGTGGAGGCGGCAGCGGCCAAGGCCAAGGCGAAGCGGTCAACCAAGGCCTGAGCTTGTCACGGGGCAGGGTTGATGCGAGGTGGTCTCTTGCGGCTCACTCCTCGGCGTCCCCCAGTGGCGGGACCACACGCAGGTGCGGCTCCTCGATGCGCGCCGCCCACGCCGCCTCTATCCCCGCGAACATCGCCAGGAACCGCGCCGCCTCCTCGCGCCCGAACCGTTCCCGGTCCGCCGGCCCAGCGGCACTGTCGTAGCGGTTCAGGGCGTCTCCCAGCGCCGCGAAGTAGTCACCAAGTACCAGCACCACGCGCTGGCGTCCCCGCGCGTCGGCCAAGTCGGACGCGGCGAGCGCCTGACGCACCGCCCCGCGCAGCCACTCCAGTAGCGGCGTCGCCGGCAACTCCTGCCGATCCTGCCGGTCGCGCGGCATCAGCGCTTCCTCCAGGCGTGCCGCGCTGCGGGTAGCGACACCCTCTGTAGGATTCCAGGAGTGTAGGATTCCAGGTGAAGTGCGCCTGTCCCGGCTCCCGTCGTCATCCAGCCCAAAAACAGCGCGGATGACGACGGGAGCCGGGACAGGCGTGGGACGATACCGTGATCCTGACTGCTCATCAACGTCTGGTCGATGAAACACTGGGCGAAGACGACGGCGTCCTCATCATCGATGGGAGCGACGTGCCCAAGCAAGGGCGCCACTCCGTCAGTTGTCACCCGCCAGTGGTGCGGGGCCACCGGCAAGACGGACAATGGCCAGTCCAACGTCTATCTGGGCTACGCCAGCCGTCGCGGCTAGACGCTGCTGGGCCGTCGCCTCTCCCTGCACACCGCGTGGTTCGCGGAGGATCACCAGGATGTGTGGCGCGCTTGTGCCATCCCCGACGGCGTCCGACGGCGTGCGGTTCCAGATCACGCTGGAGGTGGCAGCAAAGTTGGTCGAGAGGGTCCAGCGGCTGCAGCGCGCGGACACGGTGGTTGAGCAAGTGTGCTGACCTTTAGGCCCAGCGCAGCCGCGACCACTCCCGGTGCGCGTCAAGGCGTCGCTCCATGTCGCGAAAAGCGCTGAGCGAGCGCTTTAGCTTGGCGTACACGTCCCCGCCTACGGAGTAGCCCTGGATGCCGACCATCCCTCCGTAGCCCACCGCGCGCAACAGCCCGAGCACGGCGAAATTGTCCAAATCCCCCTCGTCCAACGGCTCGATCGTCGCCATCGGCCCGTTCCCACTGACCGTGCGTCGACTGCCGCAGATGTTGACCAGGTGCAAGAATGGCGCGGCCTCCTCCAAACGGGTCGGTAGGTGCGTGCCGTCGACGGCGTACCAGTGGAAGCCACAGAACACCGCCCGCAGCAAGGGATGGTTGATCGCGCGGCACAGGCGCACCGCGTCTTCGCTGCGCTCCAGCCAGTGGGTGATATGCGGATAGAGCGCGAGCGTAATGTCGCGCCGCTCGGCGACGGCCAGGAGTTGGCGCAGCCATGTTGTGGCCGCCGAATCGCCCGCTGGATCGGACGGACGCACCATCGTATCGCCCGATACCATGGTTATCTCGACGGTCTGACAGCCCTCCAGCGTCTGGAGCAACCGCAGAATCCTGTTGTTGCCGGCATGGTCACTGGCCCCCGCGATGTCCAGCGTGACGTAGACGGCCGCCACATCGAGACCGTAACGCTCCTTCACGCTCGCCAGCTGTGGCACATCTTGCCAGGCCGACTCGCTCCATAATGTCAGATATGCGGCATTATAACCCAGGTCCGCGAGCATCGCGCAGCGCGCGTCGAAGTCGTACGCCCCGAGCGGGGTGTAAAACGAAGTATCCATCGCATAGAGCGCGTAGCTCATTGATCAAACCCTTTCCCTTCCCCTATGCTCTCGTCGTCTCTCCGGCGTATCGCCCTAGCCATGCCGCGCATCGGCGTCCCCCTTGGGGTCATGCTCGTCGAGTGGCGGCGGGGGCGCGAAGTGGCGCGCGATCGCTATCTCACGCGTCCCCTCCCGGGCCGACTGCTCGATACCCAGCATGACTTCCAGTACGTGCGCTGCCTGCTCCGCCGCCATGCGCGGGCGGCGTCCCTCGCGCGCGGCCTCGGCCAAGTCGACGATGGCGCGCGCCCAGTTGGGGGCGGCCTGCGGATCGCGCGGAGGAACCGTGCGCCACTCCTCCTCTCCGCGCAGGCACACCCGCACGGTTGCGTCGAAGCGGTGGAAATCGTCCAGCCAGAGCGAGCCGTCCGAGCCGTGCAGCTCGACGGGGGGCATGGTCGTTTTGGCGACGGCGAAGCTCGCATGAATCGTCCCCGTCATGCCGCTCTCGAACCGCATGAAGCCGGTCACATGGTCGGGGACCTCCACGGCGAAGCGTTCCCCGGCCCGCGGCCCCGTGGCGATAGCGCGCACGGGGATGGCAATGCCCGCTTGTCCCCATACATGCGTGATCGCGCCCAGGATGGTCGTCGCGAGCGTCAGAGAATAGACGCCAAGGTCGAGCAGCGGGCCGGCGCCGGACTGGTAGTAGTAGCGCGGATCGGGATGCCAGGCCTCGTGTCCGGGCGTGGTGACGGCGAGGATGACCTCGTGGATCGTCCCCAGCCGCCCCTCGCGTATCCATTGCCAGGCCGTACGCTGCGGCGCGCCGAGCATGATCGAGGGAGCGCAGGCCACCAGCAAGCCGCGCATTCGCGCCGCCTGCACGATGCGGTCCGCGTCCTCCAGCGTCAGCGCCAGTGGCTTCTCACTGAAGACGTGCTTGCCCGCGGCCAGCGCCGCCAAGGTCACCTCCAGGTGGGCGGCGGGGTTGGTGAGGTTCAGCACGATCTCCAGGTCGTCGCGGGCCAGCAGCGCGGCCACATTCGGTACCACCTCGCAGCCGAAACGCGCCGCCGTCTCGCGGGCACGCTCCGGGTCGGCGTCGGTGCAGGCCACCACCCGCAGCCGATCGGGGTAGCTCTCGCCGATCCAGCCCAGGTACGCCTGTGCGATGTTGCCGCAGCCGACCAGCCCCAGCCCCTCCGGAACATCCCTTGCCATGCGATCCTCCCTCACACCGCGCTCAATGCGCCCACCGTCAATCCCTGAATGACATTGCGCCGCTGCCTTTATGTCAGCAGAAGGTCCGCCGTCCGTTGCAAGCTCTGCCGCGGATCGCCATCTGGTGAGTATTCCAAGCCAATGTATCCTTGGTAGGGCCAGCGGCGCAGCTGCTCCATCAGGAACGGATAGTTTATCTCTCCGTTTCCCGGATCACCTCGCCCAGGAACCCCAGCCACATGGATATGCCCAATGATCTCGCGATGTTCTTCAAGATGGACGCTCAGATCCCCTTCGCTTACTTGCTGATGATAGATGTCAAAGAGCAGTCGTACGGAGGGACTTCCCACTGCATGGACGATCCGCGCTCCCTCATTGGATGACGTGAGAAAGTAATCCGGGGTTTCTACGCGCTTGTTGAGCGGTTCGAGGACGATAGTCACGCCCGCAGCCTCCGCAGATCGCGCGATCAGGCGCAAGCCCGCCACAATTGCAGCATGCTGCTCTGCCCGTGGGACGCCCCGACGCTCGTTCCCTGTAAGGGCTATCACGCTGCGGCAGCCAAGCTCACGCGCTACGGCGAATGTCTCGTCCGCCCCGCGCACCAACTGCTCGTGCGTCCCCGGGTCGACCAGCACGGCCTCGGTCTCCAGGATAAAGCTGCTCACGCTCAGACCGGTGCGGTGCGTGATCCGCTTGATTGCGGCGATGTCCTTGCTGCGCCAGGCCCAGAACTCGACGGCCTTGTATCCGGCATCGGCGATCGCTTGGATACGGTCGAGGAAGGGTAGGTCAACGAAAAACATCTCCGCGCAAACCGTCAGTTTCATCTTTACTCCAGGTTCAGCCAGCGTAGATCCTCGGGCGTCAGGGTGACACCTAGCGCTTCCGCGGAGGTCCGGGTTTCCTCAATCGTATGGGGGCCAATTAAAGCAAAGGTCGGGAAGGGTTGAGCCAGCACGTAGGCGAGGGCTATGACATTGGCTGAGACTCCCTTGCGACGACCCAACTCTCGCGCCCGCGCAAGTCGCTCGAAATTATCCGCGCTGTACCAACACCGCACCATCTCAGGATTGGAATGGTCGTCCGGCGCATAGCGTCCCGTAAAGAAGCCTTGCGCCTGCGAGGACCACGCCAGCAGCGGGAACTGGTGCGCAATATACCACTCCTTGCCATCGATCGAGGCCGACAGACAGCCCGGCCAGGGAGGCTCGTTCATGACGGCCAAACTGAAATTGGGGCTGCTGGCGGCGAAAGGCGCCAGGCCGTGCTCCCACGCGTAGTCGTTCGCCGCCTCCAGGCGCCCGACCGTCCAATTAGAGCCGCCGAACGCCCGAATACGCCCGGCACGATAGTGCTCGTTGAGGCACTCGACGAGCTCGCCGACGGGGACGGCCGGGTCATCGCGGTGCAGCAGATAGAGATCGATGTAGTCGGTCCCTAGCCGTTGCAGACTATCCCGCAGATCGGAGGTGATATCGGTGGGCGTGACGCGGCGTGGTCCACGCGCGTCGGGGGCCGCGCCTTTGCCGACGATCACGACCTCGGCACGGTTACCGCGCAGCCGCATCCATTCACCGACGGCACGTTCGGCCTCGCCTCCACCGTAGATGTGCGCCGTATCGATCGTGTTGCCACCCAACGAGACGAAGTAGTCGAGCATGGCGCAGGCCAACGGGAGGTCCCGCGGGGAGTAAATCATGCTCCCCATGATGAGCCGCGAGACCGGACGATCGATTCCCAGGATACGCGCATAGGTCATCGGTACGTCGGACCTTGGCTGCGGGGCCGGATGTCGGAGCGCCACAGGCTGTTCGCCATCGAAGGTCACGCCAACCGCGCGCCGCCACGCGTCGAGCGTGGCCATATTCCCCAAGCTGTCCGCCCACGTCATAGCGGGATGGGGGGCCTGCCGGTCGGCAAGGTACCGCGCCACCGTGTCCGCCTCGAGGGCGTACACGTCATTCTCACCTTCAACGATAATCTCCGTGGGCGCACTGTCCTCGCTCTTCTGGATGAGGATGCGGTTGGCGCCTTTGCCGGGAAACCATGGGTTAGGCACAGTGATATGACCTTCCGTCCCCCAGATCTGTACTGCGCTCTCCACGGGTACCTGTATGCCACAGATCAAGCTCGCCACGATCCCGTTGGGGAAGTGCAGGCCACCAGACGCCCACTCGTCGACACGGGTGCTGGCGCCGATATGCGCGGCTCCGGTCACATGGTCCGGTTCCGCGCCGACGATCAAGCGCACCATCGACGTGGTGTAACCGCCGACATCCATGATGCCGCCCCCAGCAGCTGAATTGGAGAGGCGGATGTTCTCATGCGGCGCCCTGTAGTTGTGGCTGAAGCTCGCCTGAATCAGGCGCACGTCGCCGATCACCCCATCGTCCACCAATTCTTTGAGGCGTGCCGTCTGTGGGTGGCAGCGGTACATGAACGCTTCCATCAGAAAGACATCGTGGCGGCGGACTTCCTCCAATACCACCATCGCCTCGGCGTAGTTTGCGGTCAGAGGCTTCTCGCAGAGGATGTGCTTGCCGGCCTTGGCGCACTTCACGATCCACTCCGCGTGTAGATTGTTGGGCAGAGCGATGTACACGGCCTGCACCGCCGGGTCAGCGAGCAATGCGTCATAGGAGGGGTAGCGTCGCTCGACGACGTGCTCGTCGCCGAACCGATTGGCCGCCTCTTGCGTCCTGCTGCCGACGGCGAGGAGGGCGCCCGTGGCGGATGCCGCTATGCCTCTGACGAAAGTATGGGCGATGAGACCCGTGCCAAGAATACCCCATGTCAACGTTGCTCCCGTGGGTACCGTCATACGCTCTCATCTCTCACCGTATCTGTACTATGCTCGCGCCACGTCCTCTGAAGGCAGGTCTGCCGCGACCTGCCTGGTGGTGAGCGTTGCCCCGCACGCATCATTTCAAGCTTCCCAGCATCAGCCCATTGATGATATAGCGCCGCAAGTACAGGAATAACACAACCAACGGCGCGATCGAAAAGAGAGCGCCGATGATCACCAGGGGATATAGCGGTTGTCCGACGCCAGGCGTAGCAGCCGTTGAGTTCCAAACGGCGAGGCCCAGGGTCAGCGGGAACAGCTGATCGTCCGAGAGGATCACCAAGGGCAGGAAGAAGTTGTTCCACACCCCCACGAACGTGAGCAAGAAGAGGGTGATCAGGCCCGGCGTGACGATGCGCAGGACGATGCGCCGGAACAACAGCAGTTCCGACGCCCCATCGACGCGCGCGGCATCCAGGAGTTCATCGGAGACGGTGCCGCTCATGTAGGTGCGCATGAAATAGACCCCGAACGGGCTGACGAGCAGGGGCACGATGACGCCGGCGTAGGTATTGATTAAGCCCAGGGTTTTGACGAAGAGAAAGATGGGGATCACCAATGCCGCCGACGGGACCATCAACGAGCCCAGGATGACCGTAAAGATCACCCGTTTCCCTACGAAGTGATACTTGGCGAACACGAAGCCGGCCATCGTCGACAGCAGGGTGGAAAGGGTCGCCGCGACCACGGCGTAGACGACGGAATTGATGGCCCAGCGGACGAAAATGCCGTCCTGGTAGGTCAATAGCCAGTGGACATTGTCCAGGAACTGGATGTTGGGGCCAAACCAGAAGCCGGGCGTCGAATAGAGGGTCTGATTGCTTTTGGTCGAGGCGAACACCAACCACGCCAGCGGCATGAGCATGTAGGCAGCCATGAGAAGCAGTGCGATACCGACGAGGCTGTGCTGCCAGGCTAGCTTCGTGCTCCGTGTGCGCCGGGTCTGGCCCGCGTGTTCCTGTCCTGCCACCGTTACCGTCATGGGGCGGTTTCTTCTTCCTACTGCCATGCGAGTCCGTCCTCCCGGCCCCGGCCCGTGAGGAACAAGAACAGGTACGATGCGACAAAGGTGATGGCCGTTAGGATAATGGCCAGCGTCGCCGAGTAGTTAAACGATCCGTACTGGAACGCCGTATTGTAGATGTCCAAGTTCGGCGTGAAGGTGCTGGGGATAGGCGTCAAGGCCGACAGGATATACGGCTCGTTAAACAACTGGAGCGTCCCGATGATCGACAGGACCGCCGTGAGGAGCAGCAGCGGACGCAAGAGCGGGATCTTAATCCGGACGGCGATCCAGAACTCGCCCGCGCCATCGATGCGCGCCGCTTCATAGAGGTCGGGCGAAATGGACGTCAACCCGGCACTGAAGAGGGTTATGTTGTATCCGGTCCAGCCCCAGGTGACGATGACCATAATGCTGTACAGGATGACGTCGCTCGAGAGGAGGTCCGCGCGTAGCCCGAACCCATGGACGATGCCCGGCAAGGGGCCTGTATTAGGTGAGTACAGATAAGCCCAGACGATGGCGCCGACCACACCCGGAACGGCGTAGGGTAGGAAGTACAGAAGCCGATAGAGGCCACGGGCGTGTGCGAGGGGACTGTCCAGGAACAAGGCGAAGATGAGGGCCAGCAGTAACATGATCGTCACCTGGATCAGCCCAAAATAGATCATGCGCATGATGGAGGCCCAGAAGTCGCCGTCTTGGAAAGCCAACGTGTAGTTGGTGAACCCGACGAAGAGCGACGTCAAGCCACGAGAGACGAATAGGCTCATGCCAAACGCGTAGATGACCGGGAACACGAAAAATCCCAGGAACAGGATGAGAAATGGGGCAAGGAACAGGTATGCCGCCCGGTTGCGTTGCCGTACCATTTGCCGTTCTCCATCGTGCGATCTTCATCGGTTCAGGTGAGTGAGGCGTGGGCCGTCAGTGATGCCTCACTCACCCGAACGCGGAGTCGTTAATGAGTGATCGTATATCCTTGTTGTTGGCCAAACTGCGTGACCGCCGCCTGGGTGTTGGCCAGGGCTTGGGGCCAACTTACCCCGCCTTTGGCGGCTTTATCGACTTGTACCGCGAACTGATTGTCGAAGTAGGTGGTCCACGGACTCCATTGGAAGCTTGTGTTAACGGCCTTTGATGCGGCACTGAAGATTGGAGCGCTCGTTTGGCCATCCAATATCGGATCCGGTACCTGGAGCTCCGGGACATCGAACGCATATTTGTCGACGGGCCACAAGCCGCGCCCGCCTTTGGTGGACGGCAGGACGGCATAGCGGATGCCTTGGGCACTCGTGTTGAGCCAGGCCGCAAACAGGAGCGCCGCATCGGGATTCGCGCTTTGTGTCGTCACGGAGTTGACGGACCCACCCCAGTTACCCGTGGAAAAGGAACCGGTCGACCACTGGGGTAAGGGTGCCACGCGCCATCCCGAGTTCGGCTTGACGTACGGGCCAAGCAGATAGCCCGATCCCCACGCAGGACCCGCCACAGACGCGTATTGTCCGCTGGCTAGGCTCTTGGCCCACTGAGCCGAGAAATCCGCCGTGGGTTGCGCATAGCCGCGCTTGATCATCGTATCCCACAGCGTCGCGACCTTCAACATCGGGGCCGATGTCAGGTCGATCTTCCAACTATTGGCCCCGGCCTGACTAAATGGTTGCGCGCCCGCAGCCCACGCCAAGCCGAGGAACCATTCCGCATCGTTGGACGGGAAGTAGGTCATGTAGATATGGGGATTGGCCTTCTGTAGCTTGGCCGCCTCGGTGAGGTACTGGCTCCACGTTGTTGGAACCGTCAGGCCGTATTTGGTGAAGATCTGGACGTTGTAGAACAGGGCTAGCGGACCCGAATCCTCTGCCACTCCGTACACCCCTTTGCCCTGTGTGCCCTGGTTCCACGTCCAGGGGAGAAAATAGGGCTGATAGCGGGCGGCTCCTAGCGGAGCTAAATCGCGCAGGCCGCCCGTCGCGACGAACTGAGGCAACACGGAGTAGGCTAATTGGACCACGTCCGGTGCGCCAGACCCCGCCTTGATCACGGTCAGCAGTTTTGTGTACTCCGGTGTTCCGGCCCCGACCTCTTTCCGGACCACGTGGATACTCGGATACTGCTTTTCGAAGGACGCGATCACGTTCTGCGGGTTGGTTGTCCAGCCCCACCACGTGAGCGTGACCTTCTTGCTATAGCTAGGATATGACGGCTCTGGTATCGAGCCCGCCAACGATGCGGTTGTCGCGGACGTGGCGTACGTCGGCGGGTGGGCCGACCCTGCTGCCGAGGCAAGGACGGCGAATCCTGCCATAACTGCTAAACATGCTGCGCGTCTCATCTTAAGCCTCCTATGATCTCGTTGTAGCGTCGTTATAATCTCGTCGTGATGTCGTTCAGTTCTAGAGCGACGGTTTGTCTCCTTCCTCAATTCGGCGGCGTCGCTCCACCGTTACACGGAACTAAAGGCGCCTGCGGTCGAGTCCTGGATGACGTTGCGGCGCTGTAAGACGTACAAAATGAGCACTAGCACACCTTGACAGCTAGCAATTAGCCAGGACGTGTATGCGACAGCTTAACACCCAACAATCGGACATCGCTGTCGGACATCGCTGTGATCCGCGAGAAGCGGCGCCGGTGGTTATCACGGCGGTAGCGTCACGGCTGCTTCGCTGCGAATAGTCGCGAGTGAAACAGCGCGGCCCTCGGCCGCCGAGCGGTAGGCCGCCTCGATCAGGGCCATCGTCTTCAGGTTGTCGCGCCCCGAGATCTCCGGCTCGACGCCCTCCTCGAGCGCGCGCATCAGCTGGCCCATCGTGCCGATGAACGCTTGCGGGAACCATCGCTCCGACCAGCGCGGCTGGAACCAGTAGCCGGGCTGGCGCGTAGTGGTGAAATCGAGCGTGCTCGAGCTGCCGGCCGGATAGTCCGGCCACCCGATGGTCCCCTTGGCGATGCCCTCGGTCCCCTCAACCCGCCACTCAATGCCGGCATCGATCCAGGTGAAGGTGTTGTCGATCCCGATCGCGCGCAGACCGTCGGCGTACTCCAGGATGTAGAAGGCCATGCCGTCCGTGTGCGGGAAGTCCGTGCGCGGGTCCGCCCGCACGCTGACCATGATACGCTCCGGGTCGCCGAACAGGAAGCGATACGCGTCAAGGTGATGGATGCTCATGTTCAAAATGGCCAGGCGGTCGTATGTCTTGAGGAACTCCTGCCAGTGTGGCCGCGCGTGCATGGTGATCTGCGCCACGACCAGGTCGCCCAGGTAGCCGCGCGTGATCAATGTCTTGAGCGCGCGCATCGACTGGTCGTAGCGCATGTTCTGGTTGACCGCGAGGGTCACGCCGGCCGCGTCGCAGAGCCGCACGATCTCGCGCGCATCGGCAAGTGTCGTCGCTATCGGCTTCTGCGCCAGGATACCCCTGAGGTGGTCGGCGTGTGTGACGGCCTCGCGGACGATGGCCAGTTGCTGGTCCGGCGGGTACGCGATGTCGACGATCTCGACGGCGGGGTCCGCGAGCAGGTCGCGCCAATCCTCGTACACACGTTCGATACCATTTTGCGTGGCGGCGGCGCGCGCGTTGGCGGGCGTGCGCGAGGCGAGGGCGACGACGTTGAAGCCGGCTTCACGGTACGCCGCCAGGTGCACGTCCCGCATGATGAAGCCGCTGCCGATCGCGCCGATGCCGTAGTCGGTCTTGTGACCGAGCGACGGCCCGTACGCGAGATCGAGATCGAGATCGAGGCTCAGGGCCTCCGTTGCCATAGCCACCTCCTTAGACTCCGCCGACCGCGCCGCGGACGCCAGCGTCCCGCATCAGATCCGCAGTATGCGCATAGGCTTCGGTCACCCACGCGACGATCTGGTCCGGTTCGGGGGAATATTCGAGCTCGATCGACACGACGCCATCGTAGCCCGCCTCTTTCAAACCCTGTAGATAGCTCTTGAGAGGCGTATTGCCCCGGCCGGGCGGCAGATCGCCATGCGTCTTGCCGTTGCAGTCGGAGATATGGACGTGGGCGATGCGCCCTCGGAGCTTCGCGATCTCCGACGCGTCGATGCGCTTGAGCCACAGGTGCGAACAGTCGATGTTGGCCTTGACCGCCGGATTATCGACGTCGTCGAGGAACCGCACCATCTCATCGATCGTGTTGACAAGCGACAGATCGAACGGCTCGAGCTCAAGCGCGACCTCCAACCCCTTGGAGGCGGCGTACTCGCCGATCTGACGCGTGTTGTCGACGGCGATCTTCCACTGGTCCTCGGGTGTGATGACCTCCTTTTGCCAGGTGTACTCCCCCAAGACCAGCAGCAGGTTCTTGGCGTCGAGGTCGGCGGCTAGATCGAGGTGCCGCTTGGCGCGGTCGACGTGGAAGCGCGCCACGGAGGGATTGAAGTCGGCGATGCCAAGGGCCACGCAGACGACTGAGGGCGACGGAAGACCGGTGTCCTTGACGTCTTGCACGAGTTGACGGTACTGCTCCCCGGAGAGATCGAGCGGGTCGGCAAACACGTCGAGCGTGTCGAAGCCGATCTCCTTGGTCTTCTCCAGTCCCGCCTTGCCCTCCAACGGAGAGCCGAACCACGCCGAGTTGATCAAGCCGAGTTTCATGTCATGCTCCTTTGCACATGCAGCCTGCTACGTGAGATGGGCGTGCGCGGTAGGTCTTATAGCGCGGGTCTCTCTCCGTCCGTGATGCGGCGGCGCCGTTCGACATAGGCGGGCAGGATCGTTGCGCCGCTCGCTTCGGTAAACCAGGCGAAGGGGTCGGTGCTGCACACCAGCGCGATGTTAGCCCAGGGATTGAACGAGCCGCTGCGCACGATGGCCTTGGCCCGCGGCGCGGTCTCGGCCATCAGGCGCTCGTGGGTCGTGGCGTGAAAGGTCGCTCCGCTGCCCGTAAAGATGTCTTGTAGCGCGTGGTAGAGCCGGAGATTGTGGGTCTGGACCTCGGCGGCGACGTGGACCTCCTCGACGAAGATCTCCTGGCACAGCACGCGTACGATGTCCAGCACGTCGGGCAGCCCTTCGTAAAAGCCCAGGTCGATGCGCCAGGCGTCGCGTGGGATGGGAAAGCCCGCATCGGTGACCAGCAAGATGTCCTGGTGTCCCATCATCGCAACAGCTCTGGCCAATTCCGGATGCAGAATACGCTGCCCCCTCATACCTCCTCCTTACCGCTGTGCCAGTATAGGCCGCGACGCATCGTGGCTGGCCGTGAAGAAACGATCCACCTCGGGACGCCGATGATAGGACGGCACGGTTTCGCGCGCGGTGCAACTGAGCGTGGCCGTGGCGTTGGCGTAGCGGACAGCCATCTCCAGGGAGCGCCCCTCGCCCAGCGCGGTCGCCAGACCCGCGTTGAAAGCGTCGCCCGCGCCGCTGGTGTCGATAGCGTCGACGGTCGGCGCGGTCACGCGCGTGGTCTCGCCGGGTCCGACAATAAGGGCGCCACGCTCACCCAGCGTCATGACGACCAGACGTGGCCCCAGGTCCAGCAACCGGTGCCCGATCTCCTCGTCGGGGGTGGGGTCGGCTGGCTGGAGGCCCAGGCAGACGCGGGCCTCCGTCTCGTTGGGCGTGAGGATGTCGACGTCCGAGAGGTCCACCGCGCGCAGGTCTTGCGCGGGGGCTGGATTCAAAACGACCCGGAGGCCGAGCCGGCGGCCAGCCCGCGCCGCGTCCAACGCCGTCCGCAACGGGATTTCGAGCTGCGCCAGCATCACCGCGCAGCGGGCAATATCGTCCTCGGCCGCCGCGAGGTCGACCGCCCCTAGCAACTCGTTTGCGCCCATGTCGACTGTGATGATGTTGGCCCCGGCGGGTGTCTTGATGATGAACCCGGCCCCGGTCGGGCGGTCGCCGGAGCGTCGTAGGTGCGCGGCACGGATGCCCTCGCGCTCCAGGAGGGCGGCGAAATCGCGCCCGTAGTCGTCGGCGCCGACGCAGCCCACGAAGTGCACTTCGGCGCCGAGGCGGGCGGCCTGGACGGCCATATCCGATCCTTTGCCCCCATACGTGTGCCGGAAGTTGCGCGCCAGCAGCGTCTCCCCTTCATGGGGGAGGCGGTCGACGTCCATCACCAACGCGATAGCGTAGCTACCGATGACCACGACGCGCGCCAGGTCTCGTCCCGTGCCGTCCATATAGTCACGACCTCCTCGGGGGCTCCACCCGGCCGCCATCGACCGAGAGAGCGGTATCGCTTACAGATCGCCCAAGATATGGTGGGCCGTACTGGTCCCGATCATCTCGGCGCCAGCCTCGAACATCTCGATCGCGCGCTCGGATGAATTGATCTGGCCGGACGCTTTGACGCGCGCATGGCGCACCGTCTCCCGCAACAACCGGACATCCTCCGCCGTCGCCGGGATGCCGCCCTTGCCCCAGCCGCTGGATTGCTTGACCCAGTGAACACCCGCTTCGTCCGCCAGGAGCGCGGCCCGGCGCCGCAACTCGGTCGTGGGAAGCAGCCCGAACTCGAGCATGGCCTTGACGACGCGCCTATCGGCGGCGCGGACGATCTGTACCATCTCGTCGCGAAACTCCTCTGTCATGCCGCTGAGCAAGAAACCGATGTTGGGCTGAAAATCCACCTCGTCGGCTCCCAGGGCCAGCACCTCGCGAATTTGCATGACCTTGCTCCAGATACTGTCGTTGCCCATGGGGAAGCTGATCGCCGTGGCGACCTTGACCCCGGTCCCACGCAGTGTCTCCTTGCCGAGCCGTACCCAACAGGGCGCGATCATGGCCGCGTCGACGCCGTAGGCGACGCACCGCTCCAGGTGGCGCACGATGTCGTCGCGGGTCGCGTCGGGCGCGACGAGCGTATACTGGACGCGCTTGGCCAGTTGGGCACGCGTGAGATCTCCAAATGGAGTGCTGTAGGTACGCTCGGCCTGTGTTGTCATCGTGCCGCCCTCCTTGTACCGTTGGCGTGTGTGAATCCACCCATTAGGAAGCCGCGCCCTTGGTAGCCAGCTCCTGCGCGTGCGCGAGCAGGCGCGCGGTGATATCCCGTATGTCGGTGACCTCCGCCGCGGTCGCGCTGGCGATGGTCGCGTCGACGAGCGCGCCACAGCGGTCATGGATGTGGTCCAGTGTCTCCGCTGTCGGCAAGCTGCGGGCCTTGATCAACTCCGCCAGCCAGTGCTTGCCGTACGCCGCGTGCATACCCTCATCCGCCCAGTCGAACTCCATGTCGTGCTGACTCGCGGTGTCCCCGTAGCCACCAAAAGCCTCGGCGCGCTTGGTCTTCTTGCCGATATTCTTGGTCTCGAAGAAGTGCAGCATGCCCAAGCGGTAGATGGGATCCTGATCGCGCGCGCTGTCGTAGATGTACGAACCGAGCGGCAACTCGGCCGGGGCGAAACCCCAGTCGCGCAGGCGTGTCCAGCCCATCAGGGCATGCCGGCTCTCGTCGTACAACCAGCGCGCGGCGTCGGCGACGAACTCCCAGCTCAGCGGCGCGGCGAATACCTCAAGGATCGCGCCGGCGGTCTCGACTGCCCAGACCTCGTTGAGGTGGCTGACGGCGCTGCGCAGTTGCAGGCTGATGCCGTCGCCGTACGGGTAGCTCGGGTCGACGTTGTCGGGCCAGTAGAAGCGCCCCAGATGGAAGCGAGGGTCGCGCGCCGGCGTTTGGACAAGGGCAAAGGGCCTGGCGCCCGGTAGGGGCGCGGGATCCCCGATCACGCGAGGGGCGTCGAGGCTCACCCCGCCCACGGCCTGTAATCGCTCCAGGATCGCGGCTGTCCACTGCTCCGCCGCAGCGCGCTCGCACGGCTCCGCCGCGAGCATCACCTCGACCAACGCGATCAGCTCCTCCGCCTGCCGCTCCTTCTCCCGCGCGGCTAGGTCCAGGAATCGCTTGGTCGGGCCATCGCCGAGGTCATCGGCCGCAGACAGGTACGCGCGATAGGCCTGGCCGAGCGCGGGGATGAGGACGTGCGCGAGAGCGTGCAGGTACGCGGCGGCGTGCGGGGCGTGGCGGGCATCCTCGTAGAGGGAAATGAGGGGTGCGTCGCCGCCGATCTCCATCAGCCGGCTAGGGTAGCGGAGCTCAAAGACGCGCTGGCGAAGCTCACTCGCCGCTTGCGCGTCCTCCCAGACGAAACGGGGCACGGTCATCTTGGTCTCATAGTGGGCGACGGCGGGGAGCCAGCCAGCCTGGCCGCGGATGAGCGCGTCCTCACAAAAGAAGAAGCGCTTGAGGATAGCTCCGGTATCGAGGCGCGCCAGGCGTGCGCGCGCACGGTCGCTACGGAGGTAGGTATGGTCCGATACGGTCGTCATGTGCCCTCACCTCGACTACGGTGTCGCGCATATACCGGTCGCGCGTCACGGCGACGCTCCTCCCATCACCACACGCATTTCATGAACTGATCATGCGTACGATGGAATGAATTTACTATACGCCCCGTATCCCCACATTGTCAAGCGCTTGCCTCGCCGCTCTCGCGATCAAGGGAGGGAGTAGAGATGTACAAGGATGGGACAGCTAGGGCAATCGCATTACAAAAAGGCTTGCAGGAGAGGGGGAAAGGAGGTGATACTGGAGCAAACGGACCGAGTGAGGGGAAGCTAATGGACGACGGGACGACGGGACGACAGGGACGATTATGGAGCATTTCGGGGCCCTGGAGGATCCGCGCATCGAGCGCGCGAAGCGGCATGCGTTGGTGGACATCATCACCATCGCCCTCTGCGCGGTGATCTGCGGGGCGGATACGTGGGTGGAGGTGGAAGAGGTCGGGAAAGCCAAGCAGGCGTGGTTCGCCACGTTCCTCGCGTTACCCAACGGCATCCCCTCGCACGACACCTTCGGGCGGGTGTGCGCGGCGCTCGACGGAGGGCAGGTCGCGACGTGCTTCCGAGGATGGGTAGCCGCGATCGCGGCGCGGACGGGGACGACGGGGCAGGTGATCGCGGTGGACGGCAAGACGGTGCGGCGGTCGCACGACCGCGGCGCGGGCAAAGGGGCGCTGCACCTGGTCAGCGCGTGGGCTTGCGCGAACCGCTTGGTGCTGGCCCAGGTGCCCGTCACGGCAACGTCGAACGAGATCACGGCGTTGCCCGTGATCCTGCGCATGCTGGCCCTCAAAGGCTGCATCGTCACCATCGACGCGATGGGCTGCCAGACAGAGGTGGCTCAGACGATCCGCGCCGGGGAGGGGGACTATGTGCTCGCGCTCAAGAAGAATCAGGGGCGTTTGCACGGCGACGTGGAGGGGCTCTTCGCGGAGGCGCTCGCCGCCCCGGATGGTGGCCTTGCCCCCGACACGCACCGCGCCGTCGACGGCGGCCACGGGCGCATCGATATCCGCCAGGCCTGGGTCATCACCGATCCGGCGACGCTGCGCTACCTCGACCCGGACGGGCGCTGGCCGGACCTGCGCTGCGTCGGGATGGTCCAGGCAGAGCGACGCGTGGGCACGGCGGTGAGCCACGAGACGCGCTCCTATATCTCCAGTCTGGCGGCCTCGGCGCGCACGCTCAACGACGCCGTGCGCAGCCATTGGGGCATCGAAAACAAGGTGCATTGGGTGCTTGACATCGCGTTCCGCGAGGACGAGAGCCGTGCCCGGACCGGCCACAGCGCCCACAACATGGCCATCCTGCGCCACATCGCGCTCAACCTGCTCCGCCAGGAGACGACGGCGCGCTGTGGCATCAAAGCCCGTCGCCTCAAAGCCGGCTGGGACCTCCCCTATCTGCTCAAAGTCCGGCATGGTTCAGACATATGGTGACAGTTCAGGCGTGGCTGAAGTGGCATCCACACAGGAATGACACGCTAATTTTCGATGTATGCCGCGCGAACTGTCACCATAGTCCCTGCCGCGAAATGAACCATGCCCAAAGTCCTCGCTGCTTAAAATGCGATTGCCCTAATGGGACAGCCTGCCAGTTTGACAGCGCATAGAGGCTAATGGTATGATGGTACTAATGATCGCTCTGAAGAAAAGGGGTAGCGAGTAGAATAGGCTATGACACTAATTGATGTCCCACCGCTCGATCGGTCCAAACCTCTGGCGCTCTATTATCAGGTCGCCGAAATCCTACGCCAGCGCATCAGGGACGAAGAGCTACAGCCGGGGGACGCGATCCCAACGGAGGAGGAACTGCAGCGCCTGTTCGGCGTCAGCCGGGCGACGATCCGCCAAGCCGTGCGGGCGCTGGTCAGCGACGGGCTGCTGCGGCTCGAGCGACCGCGCGGGACGTTCGTGACGCACCCAAAACTTCAGGAGACCCTACCCGAGTTGATCAGCTTCTCCAATGAGGTGCGGCAACAAGGGCTGGAGCCGTCGGCGCGTGTGCTGTCCGTGGGGCTGGAGCCGGCCCCTGCGCATACGGCCGCGCGCCTAGGGATCGGAGAGGGCGAAATAACGTTGCGCTTGGATCGCCTGCGGCTGGCCAATGACAATCCCGTGGCCCTGATGCACTCCCATCTTGCCCCGTGGGTTGGTCTCACACCGGACGACGACTATGCCGGCTCGTTGCACACGCTGCTCACACGGCGTGGCATCCACCTAGTCGACGCCGACCAGATCATCGAGGCGGTGACGGCCACAGAGGAGCAGGCGCGCCTGCTCCTCTGTGGCCGTCGCGACGCGCTGCTCAAGGTCGATCGGGTCACCTACAGTGCTGAAGGCCAGACGATCGAGCATGTTGTGGCGCTCTACCGCGCTGATCGCTACGCTTATCGCCTCCATCACGGGTCGACCATATCGGGTACCGGCTATATCCATACGGGTGTCGTTGGGTCGTGCTGAGGTCAGGAGCCCTGGTGTAAGATCCCATAGTTTTTGAGCCACGTTTGAGTGTGGACAGTGGCGCAAACCCCAGAGTTTTTGAGCCAGAAATCCCATAGTTTTTGAGCGACCCTGCAAAAAATCCCAGAGTTCGTGCGCCGATGCGTCCGCCAGGTTCCCTGGGGATGGGGCGTTTCACACAGGCGGAGGGGACATCTGCAGGATGGCTCACAAACTCTGGGATTTTGGGCGCAGGAACTGTGGGACAGGTGTAAATTCCATCGGGCGATTCAGCATTTTTCTAGCGGGGAGGGCGGCAGGTTCCAGACCCTCCACACAGGGGGGACAGGGCCGCACACGGGTGTGAAAAGGCGCGCCTGTGGTTCGAGCGGCGTGCTGAATCGTCGCTATAATCCATGCTGACTTCATCGCTAGAATTTACAACAGGGCGCAAAAACTATGGGATCTTACAGCAGGCATCGGGTTGTGGCACGCGTGAGGGGAGCGTCGCGCTTGATCTACAGTGGCCCCGGTAGCATCTCGGCTACCGGGGCCGCGCTGCGTGGTGGTGTAAGACGTCACATTAAGTGCGCCGGATTTGCGCTTGGATCGGCTAAAAAACGTCACGTTAGGTGCGCCAAAACGTCGAGACTGCGTAATTGACGTGGGGTACCTGCATATGTGTGCATGCCGTCTCCCATCTACGCGGCTGTCGGTCCCCGTCAACGGCTTCGTGAGCCGTCACAGCCGAAGAATGAGGACTGTCCACACGCCCTGCCCGCATTTCTATGTAGGCACCCCACGTCAATTACGCAGTCTCACGTTTTCGGCGCAGCTAATGTGACGTTAGGCGCACTTAATGTGACGGCTTACACATACGACTTCAGTCGCAGGTCAATGTCACGTTGTAGTATTAGCCGTGGCTGAAGGACATGATCATGCCGCGGGCGGCATTACGATTCTGGCATCCGGTGTCGGTGGCAACAGGGTAAGCGCGGCAAAGGTTGCCGTACTGGCGGCGCTCGTGTCATGCGAGGTCACGGCCAGTCCGGCCAGTCCGGCCAGTCCGGCTAGTCCGGCGCCCCCCATGTCGATCCATACCGTGGAATGGGGAACCAGGACCCAGGCCACACCGTCGGTCGAGGTGAATGCACTGTACGCGTTGCCCAGGTGCACGGCGCACAGGAAGACGCGCGCGCCCGGCGAAACATGGGGACCGGCCTTGCGGGCAGCGGCGCCAGATGCCGAGCGGTAGTGTACGACGATACCATGGCCCGGCATCAGGGCGACGTAGTAGTAGGGCGAGCGCGGGGTCGCGTCCTGGCGGATCATCACACCGGCCTCGGCCCACTCATTGGTCCGTTGTTGCGTCAGAACTTGCGCGCTGACGCCGCCGTACCAACCGAACGCCTGCCACACATAGTGGAACTGATCCGCGGTGTGCCAGATATCTTTGCCGCCGCCGGTGACCGTCCAGACCCCATTGGCCAGCGACTCCGCTCCCTGCTGTGCAGGGGAGCCGATGTCGGCGCACGTCCAGCCAGGGATCGTGGGGCAGGCGTGAGGCGCTCCAGGATCGACAGTGGGTGTCACCGTCGCGGTACCCGCTGCCGTCGCGGTACCCGCCATCGTCGCTGCGTCAATTGCCGTGGCTGTGTCCGTTGCCGTAGCCGACGACGTTGAGGCAGGTGTCGTCGCGAGAGTTCCACTGGTCCCGGTTGGGGCCGCCGTACCTGTTGGCTGCGGTGTCCCCGTTGCGGCGTTAGTCAATATCGGTGATGCGGTCGTCGTCGACGTGGTGGACGGGGATGACGTCAGGTCCGGTGTGGCGGTTGACTGCACTGTCGTCGGTGTGGCGCTCGGACTTGGCGCGGCAGTATTTGCCGACGTCACAGTTGGCGCTGGTGTGGCCGTGAACGTATTTGTTGGCGTCAGCGTTGCCGTGGGGGTGCTTGTTGGCGCCGGCGTTGGGGTGGATGTCGCGGTCGGTAGCATAGTGGCCATCGGTAGAGGAACAAGGGTCGAGGGAGGCGACGGCGTGGCTGAGGGCGACGGCGTGGAGATAGATGGAGAGTTAGGCGTCTGGGTTGGGATGATAAGGGGCAACCGCACTGTCGATGTAGCGGTCGCAGTCGCCCTTGCTCTCATCCGCGCCGTCGGTGTAGCAGTCGCCCTTGCCCGCACCGTCGGCGTCGCAGTGACCGTCATCCTTGCTCGTGCCGTCCGTGTAGCAGTAGCGGTAGCTATCGCCCTTGCCCGCGCCATCGACGTAGCGGTGGCCCTGGCCGTCGTCGTGGTCGTCGGCCGCGGCCGTGGAGTCACGGCCGGACGCGCCGTGGGCAACACGTGCATGGGCGAGGGCATTGCGCCGGGCTGCCGGGGCATTGCGATAACGGTCGTCGGAGTCACGGTTGCCCGACGCGTGGCCGTTGGCCTTGCGGTCGCTCCGGCGACAGTCGTCGGTCTTACGGTCGCGGTCGCCTCAGCGGCGGTCGTCGGTCTTACAGTCACGGTCGCTCGGCGCGTGGCCGTCGGCGTTGCACGTGCTCGGCGCGTGGCCGTGGGGGCCGTGGGCTTCGCGATCGCGGTCGACACAGACAATAATGTCGCTACTGGCGTGCGACGAGGCCGTGTGGTCGCGGTCAATTCCGGCGTGGGTAGCGTGGCCGGACGCGTCGCCTCAACGGGTACGGCAGGTGTGCTGGTCGCCACCGGCCGCCTATTCGTCAGGGTGGACGTGGGTGCGGCGGTCAGCCGCGAACTAGCCGTGGCGGTCAGCCGCGACATGGCCATGACCGTGGCCATCGTCGTCGAAGCGGGCGAGGCAGAGGCGGACGCTACCCTGGTAGGAGACGCGGTTGGGATAAGCGTCAAAATCGGCGTCGGCGAGCGTGCGGCGGTCGATGTGGACGTGGTGGACGCGGACGCGCTCGTCGCGGTGGACGTGGACGTGGACGTGGACGTGGACGTGAGCGCACTCGTCGCGCTTGTGATCGACGGACCGGTCCCCGTCGGTATAGTGGTCCCTGGTACCGTTGCCGCTGGTACAACCGGCGCGGTCGTCGGGTTAGTCGTGGCGTCGTGGGTGAGCGGGACCGGGCGTGTCGCGAATGGGGTTGCCGCTGGCATACCCGTACCCGTTGGCGACGGAGGCGAGGTTGGCGTGGCCGGCAACGTCGGAGATGTGGTTGGCGTGGCCGGTGAGTTCGGAGGCGAGGTTGCTATGGCGGGTGAGTTTGGGGACGGAGTTAGTGTCGGTGACATGCGCCCCATCACTATGCGTGGCTCTGGCCGCACGGGAGATACCAGCGTCGGCAGCATTTTCGTTATTGCTACTGGGGCCGCCACGCCGCCCTTGGTTGAGGTGGTCGAGCCACCGGTATCGTGGGCGCCGCCTCTTGTCGGGGCGCCCACGATACCGGCGGCCGCCGTTGTCGTTGCCGATGGGGCCGTCGCGCCAACACGCGGGCCCGCTGCGGTCACCGTCCTCCCGGCGAGCGGCGTGGACAGTGACGGTACGCCCACGGCCGTCGCCGCGCGCACGCGCGGTTGTATCGAGCCCGCGGGCGTCGTCGTGGGCAGACTCGATCCTATGCGCATCCCAACTCTGGCCTTGAGCGGCGTCCGGGGCATAGTGGGCGAGCGCATCGGCGCCGGCGCGACAAACGCGCGGCTCGCGGTTCTCGCACGCGGCGCTGTCGCATGACTGTTATGGACGCCGATGGCGATGAGAGCGGCGGTCGCGGCCAATCCCACGACCGCCGCTCCCGTGGCCGCCGCGGGATTGGCCGCCACGTGCCCGGCGGTGGCGCCGCCGATTTTGAACAACGCCGCGCTGATTGCGCGGACGCCCGCGGCGCTCCCCGCCGTCGCAGTTGTCGCGGCGCCTCCGCCCGCTGTGCCGGCCGTGCCCGTTCCAAGGCCGCTGGCCACCGTGCTGGCCGTGCCCATCGAGGCGAGCACCTCCTTGGCTTTGGCCATCGTCCCCGCCTTGAGCGCCGCGGGGAAAGCCAGCGGCAGGCCGACGATGATGCGCCGTGCGTCGCGCTGCGCGTCCATCGCCTCGCGACAGTGCGCGCACTCGTCCAGGTGCGCCCGTAGAGCGGCCCGACCGTGGCTGCCCCCCTCCCCGCCGGCCAGCGCGGCGAGGGATCGCTCCATGCGGCGGCACTGGATGCTCGCGGCCTGGACGGGGGGCGCCATCGCCGTTGCACCGGCACCGAGCGCGACTTTTTGGTACTCGTCCCGGAAACGGGCGCGGGCGCGAAAGAGCAACACCTGCACGTTGCTCGACGTCGAACCAAGCGCGCGTGCGATCTCGGCCGAGCTGAGGCCGCCGATCTCGCGCATGACCAGGGCAGCGCGGTGCGAGGGGGCCAATCGTTGCAGGGTCGCCCGCACGGCGTCCTGATCCTCCGCGGCCAGGGTCATGGCCTCGGGGGAGCCCCAGCGCGTCGGATCGGGATGCGTCTCCGTCACCGCCTCGGTCAATTCGACGTTGGGTTGCCGGCCGCGCTGGCGCAACGCCGTCATGGCCGCATTCGTGGCGATGCGCGCGATCCAGGGGCCGAAAGCCTCGGGCTGGCGCAGCGTCGAGAGGGCGCGTAACGCCTGCAGGAACGTGTCCTGAGTGATGTCGTCGGCGTCCGCGTGGTTCCCAACGACATGGGAGGCGACGGCGTGGACGCGCGGCGCATGACGGTCGAAGAGAGTGGCGACGGCGGCCTCGTCGCCACGCAGCGAACGCGCCACCAGATCGGCGTCGACCGACCCGGGGTGCGCCGTCTGCGCATCCTCGTTAGTAGAGGCGGGGACGAGGTATGTCATGTCAGTTGGTGTGTAGGGATGATGGGACGATGCGCCGAATCTCGTAGGTCACGGGGTTGCCGACGCATAGATAAAAGTACCCACGCAAAGAGTAAACCAGATATTTCGACAAGCGTACAGATAGGACAAAGAGCGGCCCCGCCACGCAGCCCAAAGCGGCGGGGGCCACTCTATTCAGCAGGCTCGGACGCTGGGGTACAGCCCACTACCCCATCGCCCGCGCCTACACTCTTTAGAGCCTGCTTTAGAGCCTGCGTGTAAAGCTGAAAACGGGCTTGTAAGCGGCTGAAACAGGCGAAAACGGGGGTTAATCAGTACCATTGCTTTCGAGGATCCCGCCTGTAAGGTGTCAAAGGTGTTGATAGTGGTGGCGAAGTCCCTTCCAAGGTCGTGCTCATACGTGGAACGAGATGAATAGCGGGCAGGGTCACGGGTCCGTTTGGACTTCGCCACCAATATCAGGTGTTGAGCGGGATGCACGCATACAAGGACTGCTACCGTCAGAGTTGTTGAGCGGGAAACGTCAGAGTGGGTGAGCCAATCGGCAGGAAACGTCAGAGTGGGTGAGCCCACCCGTGCGAGAAGGGGAGGCGGTGACCGGGGGCACGCGGTGTCCCTAATAGGGTTGTGACACTCAGGGTCGTGGTGGATGTGGACGCGACGGGTGTAGCAGGGAGGATGGCTCACGCGGTGTGACATTTGTGGCTCACGCAGTATGACGTTCGGCTCACGCACTTTGACGCCTTACAGCAGCGTCTCTTAGAGGGTCACGTGAGGGTGAAAGAGGACACGTCACCCCGGCGAGAGGGGCTGTGATGCGGATTGGCGCAGGCACTCTGACGCCTTACATGAGGGAGGGCCGACAGGACGGGGCACGACGCGTTGCCGATAGGGGAGTAGGACTGCTGCGGGCGTCTGAGCTGTCCCTGGACGCCGGTCGTCGTCTGAGACGGCCGGACGTGGGGAAGGTGAGCGCCACGCGTCCGTTTTTTCATGAGCACGGCTATGCTGTCCGGTGCCAGAAGATGCCCTCGGCGCGCTTCACTCTCTCCAGATACACGCGGTCCATCTCACCAGTGGAGCGATAGGTCAGGGCGACAGCGCAGCGCGTGCCTCCCTGATGCAGGGCCACTTTCCAGGCGGGGTCAGCACGCAGGGCCACAATGCGCGCGACGACGGTGGCTTCGTCGGCGACGCCGTCGAACAGCGCGAGGGTTGTGGCACGCGTCTGAGGGGTCTTGAGCATGTGAGATCTCCTTGGGCTAGCCGGAGCACG
>JAABUQ010004342.1_pt1 | contig 24286 bp, 25 predicted proteins | sample 5560001 | NCBI WGS metagenome assembly JAABUQ01 (sample SAMN10711888, study PRJNA513371) | rock metagenome | isolation source: Antarctica rocks | place: Antarctica: Victoria Land, Finger Mt nord | collected 2015-12-18
CGGAGCTAACGCCGTTTGCGTGGGCAGGCAAACGTCAGGCACGGCGAGAGCGGGCACGGGTACGACGGTTGGACGGCTCAGCCGTAACGCGTGTACATCACCAGCTATTTGTGGCATGACCCACTAGGCGGCAGGCTTCCAACTTGAACTCGCGGCTATGCACCCGTGACCGTCCCATTGCGTTCCTCCTCGTGTGGCAGTCAGTCTACCGCCATGCTTCGAGAAGTTCCCTTACGCCGTGGTTCGCCTTCAGGGGTTCACTCCAGGCTCGTCTATCTACCTCGCTGGCAGCCTACCCAACTACGTCGCGCATGGGCGCGGGACATGGGAGTATTTCGGCGCAACCTTGCCGCCATTCAGCAGACCGCACAGCAATTAATCGTCGCCGTCGTGGGTGAGGATGCTGAGACCCCGACAACGGAAGCGAGGGTGGCATGAGTGAGCGGCAGTAATCGTGCATCAGTGGCGCGGCGCGTGGCGCACTTCGTCCCAAGAGCCTACACTCCTGCGTGAGCGTGGGCGCGCGCTTCGGAGACCCGCGCATCCGTATTCTGATCGCCGAGTACACCTGGAGCGAGGCGCAGACGTACTTGCCCCGACGGGTGCAGGAGATGCGTTTCAGCGATGAGGCACGAGGACGCGCGCTCCTCACCGCCGCCCTTGTGTCCGCAGATGTGACGACGCGACGGGTGCCACTGCGCCTTTATCAGCGCCATGAGGCGGAGGCGCGGAACCGCATCCCGCGCGACCCTGACGACTGGCACACGGTTGCCGTCGCGTTGCGTTATGAGACCGCGATCTGGACGCACGACAACCACTTTCTCGGCTGCGGTATCGGCACATTGACCACGGACACGCTGCTACGACATATTCAGAGCGGTCGGCTCCCAGTGCCGCAATAACACCAGCGCCGCGAGTATTGCGCACGATAGCCATGCCGGCGTGTCTCACACTATATTACCCCCGATACACTGGCCCCCGTGAAAGAGTGGTTCATTAGGGGACATCATCCGACCTGAACGACCCACCCGAATCCTTCGGGACGGATGCCCATTCGTTGCCGTGCGTAATCGCCGCGCGTTCGTCACCGTTTGCCCTCAGATCGCCGTAAATCACGGTCAAAGCCGCACGATTTACGGCGTTACCCTGCTATGCTGCGGCTGACGCAGGAGGGAACCCATGACGAAGTCCGAATCTCGGTATGAGCGGCTCGATGCCATTGAGCGCACACTGGCCCGACGGCCTGAAGGCTACACGACCGGTGAACTGGCGCGCGAACTGGCGGTTGATCCCGATACGATCCGGCGCGACCTCGCCCTGCTCGAGGCGCGCGGTACCGGCCTGGTCCAGCACGGGCGGCGATACCTGCTGGATCACCGCCGCGCACTCCATACGGTGAAGCTGACGAGCCACGAGATGCTTGCGCTCTACCTGGCAGCCCGGTTGGTCTCGCGCCACAGCGACGAACACAACCCCCATGTGGTCGCGGCGTTGGAGAAGCTGGCGGGCGCGGTGGAGGCGAAATCGCCGCTCTTGGCCCGCCACATCGCCCAGGCGGCAGGGGCCGTCGCGACCCGGCCACCACGCGCTGACTACGTGGCGACGCTGGAAACGCTCACGCAGGGCTGGGCCGAGGGGCGCAAGGTGCGGTTGCGTTACCGCTCGTACGCGAAGGATGAACTGACCGAGCGCACATTCTCGCCGTACTTCATCGAGCCATCGAGCATCGGCTACGCCTGTTACGTGATCGGTCATGACGAGTTGCGCGATGCGCTGCGCACACTGAAGGTCGAGCGCATCCATGAAGCCCACCTCACCCACGAGCGCTTCAGTGTGCCCGCCACGTTCGACCCGCGCCAGTTGCTGGATGCAGCGTGGGGGGTGGTCTGGCCGGAGGAAGAGGAGATCGAGGTGACACTGCGGTTCGCGCCTCCAGCGGTGCGGCGGCTCAAGGAGAGCATCTGGCATCATAGCCAGCGGCTCGAAGACCTGCCGGATGGTTGCTGCCTCTTCACGGTACGCGTCGGGAGCCTCCTGGAGTTCACGCCGTGGGTGCGTCAGTGGGGCGCTGCCGTGGAAGTGCTCGGCCCGCCACCGTTTCGCGCGCAACTGGTGGCGGAGGCGCGGGCAATAACGCGAATATACGAGGGGGAGTAGCACGCACACGTTACAGGTGTACGCAGACGGAGAGACGAGCGTAATATCGGGTTTCCAGCGAACGGACAACACGTCATTGACCCCTGATTCAGCCTCCAGCGAGAGGAGACCCCTGGGTGCAGACTTCCCCATAGCCCACGTTGAACGGAGACGATGATCGGGTTGCGGCGGCGAGCGGGGTGGACGACGCGCTGTGGCGACGACTCCCCGGCCTCGCACCCGGCCAGGCGGTCGTCTCCTTCCCCACATGCCCCGCCCCCTGCTCGTCTCGATTGACCCCACGCCCGCCAAACTTCGCCTCGTGGACTGATAGCGGTGCCGTCGTGAAAGGAGAGTGACATGGAGTATTACGCACACTCACGGAATGCACAGGGACGTCGACAACCGTTGGCGGAGCACCTCTACGGTGTTGCAAAGGATACGAAACGCTTCGCAAAGGCGCTCAGTGCCGCCGATCTCGGCTATCTGCTCGGCTTGTGGCACGACCTCGGTAAGTTCAACCCCGCATGGCAAGACTATCTTGACCGTAGTGAAAAAGCGGGTGGACGTCGTGCTGGCAAGACGATTGACCACAAGGCGGCGGGTGCGCAACTTGCCGTGAAGGCGATGCCCACGCTGCAATCGCTCGCGCTACTCATCCGGGGACATCACGGTGGCCTGCACGATAAGGCTGAATTGGTAGGATGGCTCCGCGACAAGACTCGTGACGGCGCGGTGGCGGAAGCCCTCGCTATCGCCCACGGCGAGATACCCGATCTGCTCCCGGTAGCCTTGCCCAACGTCCCGGACTTCGCCTTCACCGATCCCCACACCACGGAAATGTTCCTGCGGCTGCTCTTTTCGGCTCTCGTGGACGCGGACTTCCTTGATACCGAGGGGCATACACAACCCGAGGCCACCGCGCAACGGGGTAGCGGCATTACCGTTTCTATGCTCTGGGAACGACTGGAGCAGTACCAGCGAGATGCCCCTCCGCAAGGCACCGACGATGTGGCAAAGTTGCGCGCAGAGATGTATGCGGCGTGCGTATCGGCGGCGGCGGGGCCAACAGGCATGTACCGCCTCACGATGCCCACGGGTGGGGGCAAGACACGTAGTGGCCTCGCCTTCGCGCTGCGCCACGCCGCATTGCATGGACAGGAGCGCGTGATCGTCGCCGTACCCTTTATCAGTATCACCGAGCAGACCGCCGATACGTACCGCACAATCTTCGCGAATATGAGCGAGACGCCCGTCGTGCTCGAACACCACAGCGCGGCTCGCAACGAAAAAGAGGATGAGGAGGGTGTACCCGATCCCGTTGCCACATGGTCGCGCCTCGCTGCGGAGAACTGGGACGCACCCCTCGTGGTCACAACCACGGTGCAACTGTTTGAGAGCCTGTTCGGCAACCGCACAAGCGCCTGCCGCAAGTTACACCGTTTAGCGAACAGCGTGATCGTGCTCGACGAGGTACAGGCGTTGCCGATGCACCTGCTCGCGCCCATTCTCGATGTGCTCCGAGAGTTGTGCGCGCACTACAACACCACGGTCGTGTTATCTACCGCCACGCAGCCTGAACTGGAAACGGTAGCGGTCGGGGCAGAGGCCATCGAGATAGTGAACGAACCGGAGAAATACTTCGCGGCGATGCAGCGCGTTACCTACGAGTGGCGCATTGCGGCAGTCACGCCGTGGGTTGAGGTGGCGGCGATGCTGCGGGACGCGCCGCAAGCCCTTGCAGTAGTAAACACGAAGAAGGATGCGGTCGCGCTGCTTGACGCGCTTGGCCCTCCCACAAACCCTGATGAACCGGACATCTTTGCCCTCTCAACGGATTTGTGCGGCAAGCACCGGCAACAGGTAATCACGACGATCAAAGCGCGGCTCGCGGCGGGGTCGCGATGCCGCGTCGTCTCGACGCAGGTGGTGGAGGCGGGCGTGGATCTCGATTTTCCCCTCGTGCTGCGGGCTTTTGGGCCGCTGTCAAGCATCGTACAGGCGGCGGGCAGATGCAACCGCGAAGGCAAACTCGGCCCCGGCGGCGGGCGGGTGGTGGTATTCCTTTCCGAGGACGACAACGCGCCTCCCGGTGTGTACCGCACTGCGATGCGTACCACCCGTACGTGGCTCAGTAACCCGGCGTATGACCCAAACGACCTCGCGCAGATGGCGCGGTTCTTTCGCCTGTTGCTTGGGATTGTGAATACGGATGCCCGCGACATCCAACGCTCACGGGTCGCCCTCGCGTACGAAAAGGTGGCAGAGGATTTCCGCATGATAGACGAAGACACAGAGACCGTCGTCATTACAGGGTATGGCGACGCCGAGGAGCGGGCAACTGTTCGCACCCTGCTTGACGAGTTGGCAGCGGTGCGCAGTAACCCGAAAGCGATGGCGCGCGGCAGTGCGCGGGCGATCATGCGACAGTTGCAACCCTATCTCGTGGCGATACGGCGCGATGCGGTACCGACCCTACGCACCCGAATGTGTGTAGGGCCGGAACTCTTACCCGGTGTGTGCGAGTGGTTGGGCAGTTATGACCGCACACGCGGCCTCGTATCGGATGGGCCGGGAAAAGTGTGCATCTTTTGACTGCCATACCCTCTTGCAATTGAACGGGGCAGATGCTAGGCTAACAGTATTCAAATGCTTGGGTTTGCAGCTTCCATCACGATGAAGTGATGAGACGCGGATATGAGCGGTTGTCAACGACGACAACCGCAACATCTTTCTCGTTTCGTGCGGGGCTGAGGATTGAAACAAATGCGTGGGCTTGCAGGCCACAGGTCGCACTTTACAAACCGAGGAGCATTGTTGACCGTCGCCGCGTAACGTGAGCGACCGACAGGACATGTGCAGAAAGGAGTATGGAATGACCGAATCGTTCGCTTCGGTTGCGGTAAAGGTGTGGGGCGACTTGGCGCTCTTTACGCGGCCAGAAATGAAGTCAGAGAGAGTAAGTTACCCAGTATTAACGCCGTCGGCGGCGCGGGGGGTGCTGGAAAGCATCTTCTGGAAGCCGGAGATGGAATACAGGGTAGAGGAGATCTGGGTGCTGAAGCCCGTGCGCTACTTCAGCATCGTGCGCAACGAGGTGAACGGACGGGCGAGCGAGCGCACAGCCCGTGAGTGGCAGACAAAAGGCGGCTACTACGACGCGACGGAGGGGAAAAACCGGGCACAGCGTCACTCACTTGCCTTACGCGAAGTGGCATACGTGATCCACGCGCGCATCGTCGTGCGCACTGGCGTGGGTGAATACCCCGCGAAGTACCACGACCAGTTCGAGCGACGGGTGCGACGTGGGCAATGCTTTACCCGGCCCTATCTCGGCTGCCGCGAATTTGCCGCCTCCTTTGGGCCGCCCACTGCCACTGACCGCCCTCTCGACATTACAGACGACCTCGGCACAATGTTGCTCGACCTCGATTACGCGACCGATGGCTCCGGGCGTGGCATCCCCCGCTTCTTCCAGGCACAGATCAGAAACGGCGTATTGCGCCCCCAAGCGGCACCAATGGTGGGAGGGTAGCGGAATGTTGCTGCAACGCCTGAGCGACTACTTCGACCAGATACCCGGCACGCCAACGTTGTACACGATGAAACCCATTCCCTACGTCATTGATCTGGACAGCGAGGGGCACCTGCTCAACTCGGAGCCAATTCGTACCGTCGGGGACGGCACGAAACGCGGTACCGATCGGGGAAAGCTGCTCCTCGTTCCCGACGTGAAGCGCACTGTGGGCATACGCCCCTTGCTATTCGCGGACGGTGCGGACTACACCTTCGGTCGTGGCTCACCTCAGGAGGTAGTGGAGAAGGCGGGTAAAGACTATGGCAAGTATCTCGTGCGAACCGCGCAAGCCCATGCTGCGTATCTCGGCATTGTGGACCGATGCGCGACGAGCGGGGACCCAGTTGTGGGGGCCGTGTGTCGCTTCCTGCATGATGATCCTGCTGCGCAACTCTCTTTCCCGGAGGGGTATGACTGGGACGGCTTTGTCACCTTTCGGGTGGATGGCGCGTTTGTGGTGGATCAACCCGCCGTGCGCTCTTTCTGGGCCGCCGAGCACGCCGCAAAAACGGAGGGCAAAGATGCAGCCCACGTAATGCAGTGCATCGTGTGTGGGCAGCAACGACCTGTACTTACCCGCTTGCAGGGGAACATCAAGGGGTTGCCGAACGGACAGATGGCCGGCACCGCGCTTATTTCCGCGAATTCCGACGTGTTCGAGTCCTACGGGCTGGAGAACTCGCTCATTGCTCCCATCTGCGCAACGTGCGCCGAGCGGTTCACGAACGCCCTCAACCACCTGCTCGCCGACCCGGAACACAGCGTTCGCGTGGGGGATGCCGCCTTCGTGTTCTGGACACGAGAACCAGTCGCGTGGTCGGCTCACTCCTTCTTTGCGCCGGAAGCAGCGGCAATTCGGCAGATGCTTACCTCGCCATACCGGAAGCGCTTTGACGACCCGGAAGACGTAACGCCATTTTATGCTGCCGCGCTCACAGCGAACAATGCCCGCGCCGTGGTACGTGACTGGCTCGATACCACTGTCGGCGAGATGCGGGAGCGAATACGCCGGTGGTTTGCGGCGCAGGAGATCGTGGGGCGCGACGGCGACGAAGGCGAACCCCTGGGCATCTACGCCCTTGCCGCCGCGACCGTGCGCGACGCCCGTAAGGAGTTGCCGAAGGAGACACCACGCCTGCTGGCGCACGCGGCGTTCACGGGACAAGCGGTGCCGGAAGGGCTACTCGCACAAGCAGTGCGCCGCAACCGTGCCGAAGGTCGCGTGACGCGACCTCGTGCCGCACTCATCAAACTCGCCCTGACAAGGCGAGGCACGATTCGAGAGGGGGAAATGATGACGCTGGTATTCGACCACCCTGACAGTGCATATCACTGCGGACGGCTCCTCGCGGTGCTGGAACAGATTCAATTGGCGGCGATCCCTGGCATCAAGGCCACGGTCCGTGATCGCTTCTTTGGCTCCGCTTCTACTACGCCCTTCGCGGTGTTCTCGCGCCTCGTGCGCGGCGCACAACCCCATCTGTCGAAGCTGCAACGCGACCGGCCCCGTGCCTATGGAGCCTTACAGAAGCGGATTGAGGGGGTAATGGATTCCATTAACGGGCTGGCGGGGTTTCCGCATCATCTCACGCTCGATCAGCAGGGACTATTCGCCCTTGGCTACTACCAGCAACGCGCGCACGACCGCGCCGAAGCCACCGCTGCACGCGCCCGCAACGAGCAAACACTTCTCACCGACGAAGACCTCGACGGCACCGACGAGACGGAATAATCGCCCGAACGAGAAAGGATACTTCACGATGGAAACCATCACCTACAGTGATGTAACGCGCCGCCACGATTTTGTGTTGCTCTTTGATGTCAGCGACGGAAACCCGAACGGCGATCCCGACGCGGGCAACATGCCACGGACCGACCAGGAAACGGGAGCAGGCCTCGTCTCTGACGTAGCAATCAAGCGCAAGGTGCGCGATTGGGTGGACGTAGCACGCGGCGACGAAGGGCGGTTCAAAATCTATATTCAGAGCGGTGGCCCTGCCTTAAACGCGATTCACAAGCGGGCTTATACGGCACGCAACCTGAAATCCACGGGCGCGAAGCAGAAACGTGAGGACGTAGATCAGGCCCGTGCCTGGATGTGCGAGAACTTCTACGACATCCGCATGTTCGGCGCAGTTATGACTACGGGCGTGAATTGCGGGCAGGTGCGCGGCCCGATGCAACTGACCTTTGCCCGCTCATACGACCGTGTTGATGTGCTTGATCTTTCAATCACCCGTGTCGCGGTGACACGCGAGGAGGACGCCGAAATTGTTGTCTCAGATGATGGTAGCGGTAACATGACGGGCAAAACTACCGAGATCGGCAAGAAATCCATCATTCCCTACGGGCTGTACTGCGCGTACGGCTTCTTCAACCCGCATCTCGCCGCACAAACGGGGGCATTGGCGGAAGACCTCGACCTATTCTGGCAGGCATTGCAGGGGATGTGGGACCTCGACCACTCCGCGTCTCGTGGACGAATGGGGTGCCGGGGGCTGTATGTCTTTTCGCACGCGGACAAACTCGGTAATGCTCCTGCGCACGCGCTCTTCGACCGTGTGACGGCTGCGTTGAAGCCGGGGGAGACGGTACCGCGTCGCTTTGGGCAGTACACCGTGGCGGTGAATGAGGCGGAGATGCCGGCGGGCGTGACGCTGACGCGGCTGGTAGGGTAGCGCCATGCATGTGCTGGAAGACGACCGGGTGCTGATCCCGATCTCGGCGCTCGAACACTACAGCTACTGCCCGCGCCAGTGCGCGCTAATCCACATGGAGCAGACCTACGACGAGAACCTGTACACCCTGCGCGGCAACCGTGCGCACGAGCGGGCGCACACGGCGGGCGGCGAGCAGCGGTGCGGCGTGACGGTGCGACGGGGCATGGCGCTCCGCTCGGCGCGTCTCGGCCTGACGGGTAAGGCGGATGTGGTGGAGTTCCAGGACGGCGTGCCCTACCCCGTGGAGTACAAAGTCGGGCCACGGCACGCGGGGGGACATGCGGAGTTGCAACTGTGCGCCCAGGCCCTCTGCCTCGAAGAGATGTGCGGCGTCGCGGTGCCGGAGGGGGCGATCTTCTCCCACGCGACGCGGGAGCGGTACGTGATCGCGCTCGACGCGGCGTTGCGGGCACGCACGGAGGAAGCCGTTGTCGCGCTGCGGGCAATGCTCGTGGCGCGCACCCTGCCACCCGCGCCAAACGACGCCCGGTGTCGGGGCTGCTCGTTGATTGACTCCTGCCTGCCAGGGGCCGTCGCAGGAGGCCTGGCGGCACGGTACTACGACCGGCGGCTCTTCGCCGCCACGGACGATACGCTGGTCGATGCGCCGGATGCGGATTGAAACATTGGCGCTTTCGCCCGTACGCAAAGGCGGGGAGATTGCACCTGGCCTCTGCAACGGGTGCGGATTGAAACACCGTGACGGACACGGATGACGCGACGGATGCAGTATCGAGCGAGGATTGAACGGGAAATAGACAAGGCGGCAGGGAGGGCACGATGCATCAACTCCTCAACACACTCTACGTGATGACGCAGGGGACTTACGCACACCTCGACCATGACACGGTACGGCTCGACGTGGAGCGCGAAACGGCGGCGCGTGTGCCGCTGCTGCACCTCGGAGCCATCGTCTGCTTCGGTAATGTGCTCGTCAGCCCGAGCCTGATGCACCGCTGCGCGGAGGACGGGCGGGCGCTCGTGTTCCTCAACCGACAGGGCCGGTTCAAGGCGCGGTTGGAAGGGCCGGTGAGCGGCAACGTGTTGCTCCGGCAGGCGCAATATGCCGCGCAGGTGGACGAGTCCCACGCACTGGCAATTGCGCGGCGGTGCGTCGCGGGCAAGCTCCAGAACGCGCGGCAGGTGCTGCTCCGTGCCGGACGCGAAGCGGAAGCCCCAGCGGACGCAGCGGCGCTCGCAGTGGCGGCGCAAACGCTGGCGTGGGAGTTGAGCGTGGTCGCAGAATGCGGCACACTCGACACGTTGCGGGGCGCGGAGGGCAGCGCGGCGCGGGCGTACTTCGACGTCTTCGACCGTATGGTGCGCCGCGACCGGACGGCGTTCGCGATGACGGGTCGCTCGCGCCGCCCGCCGCTCGACCGGATGAACGCGGTGCTCTCATTTCTGTATACGCTCGTGCTTGCCGATTGCGTGGCGGCGCTGGCGGGGGTGGGACTGGACCCGCAGGTCGGCTTTCTTCATGTGCTGCGGCCGGGTCGCCCGGCGCTTGGGCTGGACCTGATCGAGGAATTGCGGGCGGCGGTGGCGGACCGCCTCGCGCTCACGCTCATCAACCGGCAGCAGCTGACGCCGGACAACTTCGAGGAGGAGCCGGGGGGGGGCGGTGCTCCTGAACGAGACGGGACGGCGTACGGTGGTGACGGCATATCAGGAGCGCAAGGCCGATGAGGTGCCGCATCCGTTTCTGAAGCGCAAGGTGCCGCTCGGCCTCGTGCCGCACCTCCAGGCCCGCCTGCTCGCACGACACCTGCGCGGTGATTTGGAACATTACCCCCCGTTCCTTATTCGCTGATCGGGAGGGGGCAGACGATGGAGTTCCTCATCACGTATGATGTGTCCACGGAGACCAAAGAGGGCCGACGCCGCCTGCGCAAGGTGGCGGAAGCGTGTGTGGGGCACGGGCAGCGCGTACAGCAATCGGTGTTCGAGTGCAGCCTGACCATAATGCAGTGGGAGGCGTTACGGCACCAATTGCTTTTGATCATTGACGAAGCGGAGGATAGCTTGCGTGTCTACCGGTTGCGCGAACCGCACGGGAGTCATGTCGAGGTGTACGGATTACGCCCCGCGATAGACTTCCATGCACCGCTGATTCTGTGACCGCGCGAACCGGTAGTGGCCAGCATATTGGCGGGGAGTTCGCGCGGGGCTGTTTCTTCCGTCCCAAAGCGCAAAGTTCCTGACGCATGACGCGTCGCATGGTATCTTTCAGACATCGTGAAAGGAGGTTCGCGCAAAGCGGGTCAAGAACGCCCGCCAGATAAGGTTTGATTGTCAGTAGCGTCGCACCCGGCCTTTGCGCCGGGTGAGGATTGAAACATTATTAGGGAGAGGGAGTGGCGATGGACGCGGAGGTCGCACCCGGCCTTTGCGCCGGGTGAGGATTGAAACCCTCTCGATAGCCGCGACGCGAATGTCCGTGGACTCGTCGCACCCGGCCTTTGCGCCGGGTGAGGATTGAAACCGCTTCAATCGTGCGGGCACGAAGCGGCGGTTCGGTGTCGCACCCGGCCTTTGCGCCGGGTGAGGATTGAAACACAGAATGGGTTAAGGTTATACTCATATAGAATCGTCGCACCCGGCCTTTGCGCCGGGTGAGGATTGAAACCTACCGCTACCGGGGCGGTGCAACGGGCTACGGCGTCGCACCCGGCCTTTGCGCCGGGTGAGGATTGAAACACGTAGTGGTCAGGCACCGGAGGGATTCGCCACCGTTCCTGCAAACGGACGCTGGGGATGTTCTGGCCAGGCACACACGGTGGAAGCGTTTCGGCGCAGTGCTCCGTATATGGCGCACGTTCAGCGCTTACCACCCGAGTTTTGCGGCTGGTTGTCGCCATTGCCATGGTTGCCACTCGTATCGTGCATCATGCGGATGTAGTCCGCCGTCCTGGCTGGCGACTCCATCGGCAGGAAATGGGTGTGCTCCCGATCGGGCATGTCTCGACCCCGCGCGAAGTGCGTTGCCAGATCGGGCACGGTCGGTGAGGCGGCAAACCCGCCGCCTTCCCGCCCCTCGCCCGCGATTGCCCGCACGACCAGCGTCGGCTGACCGACCCGTGCGATCTCCGGATAGATATTCGAGCCAACCGCGCTCGCCGCGTGGTAGCAGGCCGCCTCGAAGGCGGGTGGGCAGGCGAGCGCGTAGCCATCGCCGCCCTCGACGGGCAGCAGGCCGTACCGGCAGTAATCGTGAAGCACCTTGCGGTCCCAGGCATTGAACGGGGGGCGATCAGCGAACCGCTCGACCATCGCCTCGACGGAGGGCCAGCGGTCGCGCCGCCGTGCCGCGAAGTGCTCCCCTTCCCGTGCACCGGTGTACCGACCGGGCGCGAGAATCACCGGATCGATCAGGACGAGGCGGGCGACGGCGGCAGGCGCGAGCGCGGCGGCGAGGGCGACGGCATGTCCGCCCATCGAGTGGCCGACACCGACGGCTCCCTGTATGCCGAGCGCGCGGGCGACAGCGGCGACATCCTCGCCCATGACGCGCCAATCGGCGAGCGAGGCGGGTGTGTCGCTGCGCCCGTGGCCGCGCAGGTCCAGTGCGAGGCAGCGGTAGTCGGGCAGCAAGGCGATGACCTGATCCCAGCAGCGGGCGTGAAAGCCCGTAGCGTGGACAAAGAGCAATACCTCACCCGGTCCGGCCCAATCCCAGAGAGTGAGCGTGATCCCATTGACAGGGAGAGAGACCGCAGTCGGTGCGTCGCGCATAGAGTGCTCCGAGAAACGAACGATGGATCGGCGCTGGTCAGAGACCAGGAGACTATCGTAGCAGACAGAGTGTCTTTCCGCCTCCGGCTACCCCTTACCAAAGGAAGATGCTCACCGACCACCGTCACCACCGTTGTCAACAACCCACTGCCATGTGATCCCGTTTGTACCCTGTTCTTTGTCTCATCCCCACCGACGAACAAAATCGGTGGGCGATAGCGGTTTTCTTCCCGCTCACCGACGCTCCTAGCAGTTTGACACAGATGGTATGCCGCATTCATCGGACAGGGTGACGGGGTAGAGATGCGTGAGCTTGATGCGTGCCTTGTCCGTCGTGAACCGCCAGTTCACTGTCGCCTTCGCCGCATTCCGCGCCGCTTCCCATGCCGCTACCTCTCGCGCCAGTGTGTCTGCATCCCCGATCCGCTGCCCCAGGCATTGCCGCGTGAGGATCGCCCCCTCGATCTCCATCTGGTTCAGCGAGGCCGCTACTGTGGAAGGTGAGCGAGAAGTTGTTCGGCGCGCTCGTCAGCTTCAGCGTGGCGTCCATGCCCGTGTACGTGGTGTAGCCGCCGCTGCCGTCGGGGAAGAAGGGCGTCCAGTAGCCCGTGGGGTCGCGGTAGCTCACCGTGCCATCGCCCCACAGGTACGCCAGCACATCGCGTCCGAAGCCCGTGGACCAGCCCACGCCGAGTTGGCCCGTGGCCTGCGCGCCGGAGTTGTTCAGGTAGCGGTCCACGCTCAGGGTGATCCCCGTGCCCGCGATGCTCAGGTCGTGTGCGTGGAGCACCGCCATGCCGTTGGCGACGTTGACGCTCAGGTCAGTAGCGCCGTTCAGGCGCTGACGTTGGTAGGTGGCGGTGCGCTCGAGGCCGGAGAGCGGCGCGTAGTTCACCGTGAGGTAGGGCCAGGCGCTGCTGTAGGTGTAGTTTGCGTTGACGAGTTGAATATTCGTCTGCACGCTCTCGTCCGCCGCGCGCAACAGGATGCCGTTGTTCGCTTGCTGGCCGTTGATCTAGCCCGCCACGAGTTGCGAGGGATACCACTTCGCGTAGCCGGTGACGGTGTTGCTGAGGTTCGCACTCGAGGCGACCGCCGCGGCGTAGTCCCCACCCGCCGCCGTCCAGGCGTTCGTGCCGTCATACGTATTCCACGTCAGGCCGCTGGTGAAGCGGTGGCTGAGGCTGTGCGCGTCCACGATGATCGAGCCACCACTGCCGCCCCCAACAAAGACGCCGAGTTCGGCATTCTGCACGATGCCGCCCGTGGGCAATGTGCCGGCGACGCCGGGGAAGTTGAGCAGGCTGCGGTAGGTGTGCCCGTTGTACGAACCGACATAGAGCGTGGCGTAGGGGCAGTAGTCGGCGACCGGCGCGCCGCTGTCAATCAGGCAGGCGAGGCTGGTGTTCGTGGTATGCGGGATCACGGACGGGTCAATCGTCACGGGATACTGCCGCGCCGGGTCCGTCAGCCAGCCGGCATCGGCAGTGTAGGTCAGCGTCACGCCACCCGCCACCGGGGTCAGCAGGGCGGTGAGTGCGGTGGAGTGGCCCGCGAGCTTGCCCGTGGCGTCGTCCATAAAGGGCGGGGCGAAGGCGAGTTGCACCGTGCCGCCACCATCCACGAACGCCACGCCGTTCGTGGCGGTGGTGCGCGCGGTCAGGCCACCGCTCGTCTGGATGTGGTAAACGAACACATGCGGCGCATTCTTATCGGTCAGGATCAGCGTTTCTTTCACCGCGTCGTTGTCGGCGGCATACGCGACGGTGACACCGGGCAGGGCATTGGCGTAAGTCGCGGTCTCGTGACAAACCGACTCCGCCCCCGCCGCGCCGACGAGCGAGAAGGAAACCCCCACGTTGCCCGCCTGCACCTTCACGGGATTGGCGCTCAGGTCGCCGGGCAGGAGCAGGGTGTAGCCATTGGCCCGGTTCTGATAAGCGTAGCCGCCCGTGGCGCTCGTGACCAGGGTGCCGTCAATTGGTTGCAGCTTGCCTTGCGCGTCGGGGTAGGTAACCGAACCGGGGGAAAAGATCGTCTGTTGCAGGCCGTTGTTCGCGCGGTAGGTGCGCGAGGTGCGGGTGCGGGCGCTGACGACCTCGGCCTTGTCCGTGGGCCAGGGGCCGGCAGGCTCCGGGGTGCAGGTCATCGCTGCTGCGGCATGGGCGGGCGCCGGCGTGGCCTTCCCGGTCGCCGTAGCGGTGGTGCTGGGTGTCGTTGTCCCCGTTGCCGGTACAGAGGGGCGAGGCGCGCCAGTCGGAGTCTGCGTACCTGTGCCCGTGCCGCTCGGCGTGGTGGCAGCACGCGGTGTCGTCGGACCCGGTTGTGGGGCGACCGTGGCCGTGCTCGTGGCCCCCGCCGGATGCACGCCCGGTTGCGGGTTGATTGCGCCTATGGTCGCCATTTCTGTGGCGGCAACCGTCGCGCCGGTCGCGCTTGCGGGGATGCTCGGGGACGCGGCAGTGCCGGTCGCCGCCGATGCCGGTGATCCCGAACCCGGCGTGTTCGTCGCAGTGGCAGTATTACCAGCGGCAGCATGTGCCGCAGGCTGTGGGGCCGGGGTGCTCACGGGCAGCGTTGCTGCCCCCGCCGTGATCGCGCTGGCGGCGCTCAACTGCGCCAGGATCATGAAACCGATGAGCAGTCGTGCCAGTACGTGTCTGCGTCCGCGTGCCATACCGCAACCCCTCTCCATCGCTCCAGCCCCGGATCGCACCGGGCAGCCGTTGCCCTGCCCTGATGACGGTAGCGGGTGCGACGCGGAGCGGATAGATTAAACCCCCCGGTGAATTTTTTGGGTGATGCGGGAGAGAAAGGTCTCATTTATCGTAGTGAGCGTGCCGCGTAACAGGTGAAAAGGGAATGACCCCGTAGTGAGAGCGTGTGATGCACCGCAATTTGTAGCGGTTCGTACACTGTTTCATGATCTGTGAAAACATTACAAGGAGAAGGTTCATATCACCCTCTCGCTGTCTGACACGTATGCCGCGCCTGGCCCTGCATTCAGCTATCCCCCGCCTGCTGACGGCACCCACCATGCAAGTACACTGTGAACGGTAGTTTTCCCGTGCGCTTTCGCGTGCGCGTTGGTGAGGAGGGGAACATGACGGACATTGCGAGTCGCGCATTGGTTGGACGGGCGGTGGTCAGTGTCGCGGATGGCGAGAAGATGGGAGCGATCTCCGATGTGCATCTCGATCTCGACGCGCGTACCGTGCTTGGGTTTGCCGTTGGGGGCAGCACGAACCCGTTTCACCGCGAGCAACCGCTCGTCCTGCCCTTTGACGGCATCCAGAGCATTGGCCCACACGCCGTGACCGTGACGAATAATGCGCAAGTGCTCGCCGGACAACCCGTTCCCGCCACCGTTGCGACGCTGGAGCGGCTGCGCAAGCGCGTCGTCAGCGAGGGCGGCGAGGTTGTGGGCGATGGCGACGATGTACTGTTCGATTCAGCGACGGGCGCGATCACCGGCTTGCAACTCGCGCCGCACGGTGGCTTTCTCGGTGTGGGCGCGACCACGCGCGTGATCCCCATCGCAGATGTCGTCGGCTTCGGGCGCGATGTCATTACCGTGCGCAATACGGCACCCACCGCGTAGCAGGCGGCATCACGTATTGCTTGCCGCCCGCTGCCTTTTGTAAGGAGATTGAGATGGCTGACGAGACGCCACCGGATACGCATACGACGCGGCGGCAGATGGAGTACCTGCTCGAATTGCGCGCCTACGTGCATGAGGAGGCGGGCTGGATTCGTACGCTCACCGACACGATTCAGCGCGGCGTCGCGGGGGAAGAAACGGCGACGCAGGTGGGGCAGATCGTGGTGGACGTGTCCGCCCCGTACCGTGCGGAGATCGCCCGCGTACGTGGCCTGACCGCGCCGCAGGGATGCGAAGCGGTTGCCGATACCCTGCGCACAGAGACCGCCCGTGCTGAGGAATATCTTTCCGCCCTCGCACGCTGGGTTGCCGCCGGGCAGGTCGGCATTTCCCTATTGCGCGACAACGCGGGCGAGGAAGTGCATGGCGTTCTGCAAGCGTTTGTTGCCTCCCGTGAGACGTTCGAGCGGGCCTATCTCGAAGCCGCGCGCCTCGTGGAGACCACGGAAACTGTGTAACACGTCGCGCTTCCGGCATTGGGTTTGCACGTCGCTCCGGCAACGGCTATCCGTTTCAATGCAGGGAGCGATTCTATGCCCACACCGCAACACGATCTGCCACACGACAAACCGCTGGGCGCGCTTGAGCCGGTTGTGCATTTCACCGGGCCGATGCCCACGGGCGTGACCGTTTCGCATACCGGGCGCATCTTCGTGAACTTTCCCAAGTGGGGTGATGAGGTCACCTTCACGGTCGCGGAAGTGACGAGCGGCCAGCCCGTCGCCTATCCCGATGCCGCGACGAACCGGACCGACCCGAACGACCCTGCCGCCGCACTCGTTTCCGTGCAGAGTGTCGTTGTGGACCCGCGTGACCGCCTGTGGATTCTCGACACTGGCAGCCCGGAGTTCAAGCCGACGCAGTACGGGGGGCCGAAACTTGTCTGCGTGGACCTGACCACGAATGCCGTGGTGAAGAAAATCCTCTTTTCCCAGGATGTCGCCCTGCCCACTACGTACCTCAACGATGTGCGCTTCGATCTCCGACGCGGCACGGAAGGGATGGCGTTCATCACGGACTCGGCGGACAAGGGGCCGAACGGCCTGATCGTGATAGACCTCGCCACGGGCGAAAGCTGGCGCAAACTGCACGACCATCCCACCACAAAGGCGGAAGACCCCGCACGCTTTCTGCCCATCGTGGAAGGGCAACCGCTGATGGAGCGCCCGCCCGATGGCCTACCAAAACCCGTCATGATGGGCGCGGACGGCATCGCCATCAGCGCGGACGGCAGCCGCCTGTATTACTGCCCCCTCGCCAGCCGGTCGCTGTACAGTGTTTCCGTGGATGCCCTGGCAGATCGCGGGATGGATGATGCCGCAGTCGCTGCGACGGTGCGCGACGAAGGCAACAAGGGCGGCGGCGCGGATGGGTTGGAGTCTGACGCCGCAGGCAACATTTACGTCACGAGCTACGAGCATGACGCGATCTTGCGCCGCAAACCGGACGGCCAATACGAAACGGTTGCGCACGACCCGCGCATAATGTGGCCGGACACGATGAGCGTGGCGGCGGATGGCTACCTGTACTTCACCGCGAACCAGTTGCAGCGTCAGGCGCGCTACCAGCGCGGGCAAGACTTGCGCGAGAAGCCCTACACCCTTTTCCGCGTGCATATCGGCGCGCAACCCGTGTTGCTGCGGTAGGCGCAGCGGGGCGCCGCTGTTGCCACCTTTTCGCGGTGATAGCGGCGCCCCTGATCTCTACCCCCCGCGATTACCGCCGGATGGGACGGCCCGCGAGGCGCGAGAGGATCAGAAGCACAATCGCACCGAATGTCGCCACCGCCACCGAGCCGAAAAAGCCCGTACGCCCGTTCACACCGAGGAGAGTGAAAAGAAAGCCGCCGATGGCTGACCCGACGAGGCCGATAATCAGGTTGCCGAAGCAGCCGAAGCCCTTTGCGCGCGTAATCGTGCCCGCGAGCCAGCCTGCGAGCATCCCCACAATTGCCCACGCGATTAACCCATCAGGCACGAGATACAACGCCGCGAACTGCACGCCGTTATCCCTCCGCTGCTTGCCGACGCGGCCGGACAAACCGGGCAACGCCCGGCCCGACGAGCGCGAGGGCAAAGAATGGCAGGCCAATCAGGTTGCGCACCGTGGCCTGCGTTTCCGTCGGGAAGAACCGGGCGAGGTAAATCGCCGGTACCGCAAGCAGGCACATCGCCGCGCCAAAAGCGAACCGCTCCACCGCGACGCGCGGCATCGGGGTGAACCGCGTCAGGACGAGGGTGACGAGCGGCGGCGCGAGGGCGAGCGTGCCGAAAAAGACGTAGCCGCTCGGCTTCGTGATCTGAATCAGGGCGAGATGGGATAGCCCGAACACGGTGAGAAAGCCGCACAGGCCACACCCCGCGTCGCGGGCATTCTGCCACGGCGTAATTGTGCGGGGCAGGTGTGCAGGCATCGTTGTGGTCATTCTCCATCGCTCCTTTGCATCTCTTGATCGGTCACAGGCCGGTATTACGCCGGTCACGGTTCGTCAATCTCGCGTTGTGCTTCGCGGGCCGATCCTTCGATAATCTGCGGCGGTGGGACGGGCGTCTCGCGCGCGGCGTTGCGGCGTACCACGCGGTCTATCGCCTGCCCCGTGTAGAGTACGAGCAGCGACCCCGCGAGCGAGATGGCGAACGCGGGCAGAAAGCCGACCTCGCCGTGATAAAACAGGCCGACGAGAAACCGCCCTACGGCGGCACCGATGGCGCCGACCGCGAGGTTTCCCAGACAGCCAAAACCAAAACAGCCCGCGCCTTGCGGGCGGGCGATGAATGCCGCCGCCAGACCGGAGATAAAGGCGAGAAAGAGCAGGCCGCCCCAGTCCCCCGCGCGAAACGTGACGGCAATCACCAGCTGCATGACCACATGGCTACATCAAATCCCGGCGGCTTCGTCGGCGGGAGGCGCCCCGACAGACATCAGCGGCGGGCGCAACAGGCCGATTGTTTCCAGATTGCGCCGCACCTGTGCCTGCGTGTCGGGCGTAAGCGCGGTGCCGGGAAGCCGGACAACCGCGTGCTCGATCTGGCCGAGGGCGCGCATCGCCTCCTTGATCGTTGCCTGAAAATATCCCGGCACCTGAATCGCGCTGACGACCCGGAGCATCTCAGTGAAGTGCAGCCGCGCCGATTCGTAGTCGCCACGCCGGAACGCCTCGTAGCAGTTCACGGCCGGTGCGGGGGCAAAGTTCGTTTCCCCGAATGCGCCGCCATCGCCGCCCATCATCAGCAGGCCGATGAACTGCTCCGAGATGCCCGTCAGCACCACGAAGTCCGGGCGCATCCCCTTGATCGTCTGGATGCGGGAGCGGAGCAGACCAGCGGAATCCCACGAGTCGTTCACGCCGGCGATGTTGTCGTTTTCGCTGGCAAGTTGCGCGAGTACGGCAGTATTGATCGCCGTGCCGGTAAATTGCGGGATGTTGTACACGATGATCGGCAGGTTAACCGCGTTCGCCACGGCCCCGAAATGCGCGAGTATCTGGGTATCATCCAGCCGCTGGTAAAACGGGGTCACGACCGCCACCGCGTCCGCGCCGACGCCCTGCGCGTGGCGCGTCAACTCGATGGTTTCCTGCGTGCTCACGCTGCCTGTGCCGACGATCACCGGTACGCGCCCGTTGACGCGCTCGACCACGCGCTGCGCATACTCTTTGCGCTCCCCAAGCGAGAGTTGCGTCCACTCGCCCGTGGTACCGAGGGCGAAGATGCCATGCACACCGGCGGCAAGGAGCGCGTCGAGGTTGCGCAGCGTCGCGTCCCAGTCAATGCTCTGATCGGCGTGAAAAAGCGTGACAGACGGGGGAACAACTCCGTGAAGCGTGACCATGCTGCCTCCTGACTCACCGGCATTCACCGCACCGAGTATACCAGAGCGCGTGTCCGTGGCCCGCCAGGACGTAATGCGTTCCCGCATTGGGCGGTGTGAGAGGGGGATTTGAAGCGCAAAGGCGCAAACGCGCAAAGGCGCGAAGAAATGCAAGGGAATACTAATTTTTTTGTTTCCTTTGTGCCTTTGCGCTTCAATCGTCTTCGCTTCATCGGGAGTTGGGAGAACGCCTTACGCCCTGCCGTGGCCCGCGAGGTGGTTGACAGGGCGCGCGGATGCCGCCATAATCCGCGCTGCGGACAGTGCTCGAACGGTTTGGCACGCGCAACAAAGGAGCGTTGATGACGGCGAATCGCCCCGTGCCTCAATTTGGTCTTGCCCTCCGTTGGGTAACGGTCATCCATATGACCGATCTGGTCTCCCCCCATCATACGGATACAAAATCTCTTGCCGTACCATTCGGCAGGCGCATCCCGCAGCCGGTAAATCAGGCCGGGGCCGCTGCAATGGCCGACTCTACGGCGAGCGCGGTGTGGTGGAAGCATTCCATCTGTAAACAGATAACTTATAAAGCAGTCGCTGCGGCGGTTGCCATAATGCGACCGACCGCCGTGCCATTGCCGGTGTGGAAACCAGCGTTGGGATGGCGGAGCGGTCTGTTTCCCTCCGTGGTTCAGGATAGCGGTTCAGGTGTGCCGTACCATGTGGGTACGGGGCGTGGAAAAAGGGCGGGAGCCGGTGGCTCGGTTGGGGGAACAATGTCGTTCTCCCCAACGGCTGACGACCGGTAACTGATGATTGGAGGGAACGCATCGTGTTGATTACCGGGTTGGGATCGTATCCGCGCGTCGGGGACACCCCCGAATTACAATCGTTGCGGCGGGCGATCCATCGCCTCGACCGTTCCGAGATCGACCGTGATGACCTGAATGCTGTGGCGGACGACGTGACGGCGCAGGTGATCCGCGAGCAGGTGCAGGCGGGGCTGGATTGGGTCACGGATGGCTGCATCCGCTGGGAAGACATGGTCTCGCACGTCGCAAACAAGTTGCCGAATGTGCATCGCGGTGGCCTCCTGCGCTACTTCGACACGAATACGTACGTGCGCCAGCCCATCGTGACCGGTACTGTCGGCTGGGAGCAACCTGTAACGGCGGCGGAAGCGGCCTTTGCCGTCGGTGAAAGCCAGAAGCCCGTGAAGGCGGTCGTCACTGGGCCATACACTGTGGCGAAGTACTGCGACAACCAACATTACGGGAACTTTGAAGACCTCGTGATGGACCTCGCCCGCGCGCTCAATCAGGAAGTGAAGGCGGTTGTGGCGGCGGGGCCGAGTTGTGTGCAGATTGACGAGCCGAGCATCCTGCAATCGCCCGAAGACTGGCCGCTGTTCACCCGCGCCATCGAGACACTGATGGACGGCGTGCCGGGCACGGTCGCGCTCGCCACCTACTTCGGCGATGCGGTGCCACTGGTGGAGCGGTTGCTCGCGCTGCCCTTCAACATCGTGTACTTCGATTGTTCCTATGCCCTCGGCGTGCTGGACGTGCTGCGGCAGGGAACGCACGGCAAGCACATCGGCATCAGCGTCGTGGACGCGCGCAACACCAAGCTGGAATCGCTGGACGACGTGCGCGGCAATGTCGAGATGGCCCTCGATATCGTGCCGGTAAGTAACCTGCACCTCACACCCTCGTGCGGGCTGGAATTCCTGCCCCGCCAGCGCGCGCTTCAGAAGCTGGAGCGGCTCGTGCAGGGCGCGGCGGTCGCGGCGAAGTAGCGGTCGGTAGTTGGTAAGCCTTTGGGATAGATAGACAGGAGCGATGCGCAATGGCGACACAGGTGCAGCAGAAATTGCCGACCACGAGCGTGGGCAGCTTTCCCAAGCCGGACTATCTCACCAAGGCGCGCACGAAAGCCCGCCGGGGGCAGATGGAGCCTGGGGAGTTGCGCGAACTGGAACAGCAGGCGACGCGCGAGGTCATCAAGCTCCAGGAAGACCTCGATATTGACGTGATCGTGGACGGCGAGATGTATCGCGGGGATATGGCGGAGTACTTCGCGGAGCACATGTCCGGCTTCACGATCAGCGGCCTCGTGCGCTCGTACGGCAACCGCTACTATCACAAGCCCATCGTCTCCGGCGCTATCGAGCGCCCGAACGCGATCACGGTGGACTGGTGGAAATACGCGCAAACGCTGACCGACCGGCCCGTGAAGGGAATGCTCACCGGGCCGTACACGATGATGGACTGGTCGTTCGTGGAGTATTACCCGAACCGCCGCGATTGCACCCTCGCACTCGCGCGGGCCATCCATGACGAAGTGGTGGACCTCGAAAAGGCCGGGGCGACGATCATTCAGGTGGACGAACCCGCCCTTTCCGCTCGCACCGACGAAGTGGAACTGGCAATCGAGGCGATGGGCATCGTCACGCAAGGCGTGAACGCGAAGATCGTCACACATATTTGCTACGGGACATTCGACAAAATCTACCCCCGGATGCTCGATCTGCCCCTCGACCAGATTGATCTCGAGTTCGCTAACTCCAAGTACCGCCTCCTTGACCACTTCGAGAAGCACCCCTTCACCAAGGAAGTCGGCTACGGTGTGGTGGACATCCACTCGCACCGGATCGAAACGGTCGAGGAAATCGTAGATGGCATCCGCAAGGGCCTCGAATACATCCCGCCGGAGAAGCTGTACGTGGACCCGGACTGCGGCCTGAAGACCCGCACCTGGGACGAAAGCAAGGCGAAGCTCGCCAATATCGTCGCGGCGGTGAAGCAGGTGCGCGCTGAACTGAATTAGCGAACGATTCCAGGCAAAGCGCATGAACGGGGAGGCGAATGCTTCCCCGTTAGTGTTGCGCTATTGCAGTTTTCGCCTGTAAACTGCAATAGGCCATGGCGTTATTGCAGTTGTTGATTGTACGAAGACTGCGTACTACGTGCGAGAACCAGACCGAGCATTGCACGTCCCGATTACGAGGACATCAAGATGAGAGTTTTTTGTAAAAGAGGTGCATGAGATGGATGAGGCACGGGCGTGGTTTCGTGGACAAGGGCTGATGCGGGTGCGCCGGGGGCGCTGGATCGCGGGCATCTGCGTCGGTATCGGGCAGCGGTATGACGTGCCGATATGGGCCGTGCGGCTCGCGTTTGTGGTGCTCTGTTTCGTGCCGGTGCCACATTTCCTGCCGCTGCTGGCGTACTTTGTGCTCTGGTTTCTCATGCCGACCGAGGGAAGGACGCCGGAAACGTACTGAGCGTTCCATGTGGAACGCAGCGTGCGGATTATGCTTTGCAAGCAACGATCCAAAAGAACGTCGCAGGTTTGCCGTCTTCGTCGGCGATTTCCTCGCGGGCACTAAGGATGGATAATCCCGCGTCCATCACGAGGCGACGGTTTACCTCGGCGTTGTAGTGGCTGAAGTACATTGGTGCGCCAAGCCAGTCTTCCTCTACCGCATCGGTCGTTTCGCGTGCCCCCATCGCCGCGACGAACAGCCCATCGGGCCGGAGCCATGACGCGATGTTCGCGAGCAACGCGGCGTGTTCCTCGCGCGGTACATGCGTGATCGCATAAAACGCGACCACGGCAGCAAAGGTGGCGGGCGGAAAGGCGAGCGTCGTCATATCCGCGTGGATGAATATTGCGGCAGGCACCTGCTGACGGGCGAGGGCGATCTGTCGTGGGGAAAGATCAGCGCCGGTGACGACGAATTTCTCCGCAAGTTGCTGCGTGGTCGGCAATCCACCGCCGCAACCAAGTTCGAGCACTGCGGCGCCGGCCGGGAGGGCGTCGAGGATCAGTTGCGTGTAATGCGCGCGTTCCTCCACCCGCACCCCCATCGCCCACGCCGCGTACCGTTCCGCGATCCGGTCATACCCTGCCGCAACGATTTCCTTCGCCTCTCGCGCGTCACGCATTAGCTTCTCCCAATGCCAAACTGAGCGCGGAGTAGATTGCGCCGAGAAAGCGGCTCGGTCGGCGCATGAGCAAATGCGTACCGACGAAGCCTGCCGTCGTTGCCACGCGCTCCCATGTCCCGTACGAGAGTGGGTACGGCACCCAGTGATTGCCCGTATTGGTGTCGTATTCCACGAGGATCAACCGCCCGCCGGGGCGTAATGCGTTGCGGATGTAGCCGAGCGTCGGCGCTTTGTCACGCAGGAAGTGCAGGCTATTTGCCATCACGATGCCGTCCAGGGGTGGCAGGGCAAGTGGGCGTGCGAGGTCCGCGATCACGTAGGTAACGTGTGTCTGGGGGAAGCGGGTGGTCATGGCCTGCCGCTGTGTGTCGAGTGCGCGTCGGTCGCGGTCGAGCGAGGTGATCGCCGCGCCGAGGCCGAGCAGGTCCGCCAGCGCAAGCGTGAACGCACCCGCACCGGAGCCGAGGTCGGCCCAGTGCGGGGCGGGCATACCCGCGATGCGCTCCGATACCCCACCGCGTAACAGGGCGACATGATCCGCGTGTTCCACCGTCCGTTACGCCGGTACGGGCGCGGCAGCGGCAATCGCCGTGAACTGTGCGATTGCCGCGCGGTTCCACGCATCGAGCCGCGCCTTGCGCCAGGGCGTCAACTCGGCGAAAAGCACCTGCCGCGCGTCTGGCGAGAGGGC
>JAABUQ010004343.1_pt1 | contig 24282 bp, 23 predicted proteins | sample 5560001 | NCBI WGS metagenome assembly JAABUQ01 (sample SAMN10711888, study PRJNA513371) | rock metagenome | isolation source: Antarctica rocks | place: Antarctica: Victoria Land, Finger Mt nord | collected 2015-12-18
GGATCGCACAGGCTTTCTCAACGTCCCCGCAGGCCCAGAACATGGCAACAATCCCACGCGCGCTCCTCGACAGCCTCACCGAAGCCGCATGCTACCCAGCCTGAAATGGCCAAAGCCAAGCTAAGGGGTGCTGGAATGCGGGTAGATCCACTGCCGCCACGCCCAGAGCCGACGAACCCACCTGCATGGTACATTGCGGAAGACCGGTTTAAGATATTTGGGTTTATGACATTGGATAAAGAGCCATTTACAAATGTTTCATTGACGATTTCTGTCATGGCTTTCAATCATGACATACAGAATTCTACAGTCAAGGAGGTTGAGGCTGTCATAAACTTTAGTGCGTTGTAGCCGCTATGCCTGGGTGCGTTCTATCACCCTCGCCCATGCGGCAAGGAACCCTGCGTTTTCCTGCCCCGGCCAACCGCAGCCCGCCTCAGTCCCAGCGAGTGCGCGCCCGACCGCGAATGAGTGCAAACCACTACATGTAGGCCGCCTTGGACGGAGGCGGCTTTCCTGGATTGCGCTCAGCCCAAGATGCCCGGCAGATCCAAGCCGAAGGCCCGCGCGCAGTCCAGCGCCGCCGGGTAGCCCGCGTCCGCGTGCCGCATCACACCGCTGGCCGGGTCATTCCACAGCACGCGGGCGATGCGGCGGGCGGCGGCCTCCGTCCCATCAGCCACGATCACCATGCCGGCGTGCTGCGAGAACCCCATGCCGACCCGCCGCCATGGTGCAGCGACACCCAGGTGGCACCGGACGCCGTGTTCAGCAGCGCGTTCAGCAGCGGCCAGTCGGACACGGCGTCCGAGCCGTCCCGCATCGCCTCCGTCTCTCTGTTGGGCGAAGCGACGGAGCCGCTGTCGAGGTGGTCGCGCCCGATCACCACCGGCGCCCGGAGCTCGCCGCTCGCGACCATGTCGTTGAACGCCAACCCCAGCCGGTGCCGGTCGCCGAGGCCCACCCAGCAGATGCGGGCCGGCAGGCCTTGGAACTGGATGCGGCTGCGCGCCATGTCGAGCCAGTTGTGCAGGGCGGCGCTGTCCGGCAGCAACTCCTTCACCTTGGCGTCGGTGCGGTAGATGTCCTCCGGGTCGCCGGACAGCGCCGCCCAGCGGAACGGCCCGACGCCGCGGCAGAACAGCGGGCGGATATACGCCGGCACGAAGCCCGGCACGTCGAAGGCGTCGGCGACCCCGGCCTCCTTTGCCATCTGCCGGATGTTGTTGCCGTAGTCGAGCGTCGGCACGCCCATGCGGTGGAACGCCAGCATCGCCCGGACGTGCTCGGCCATGGAGGCGCGGGCGGCGGCGGCGACGCTGGCCGGGTCGCGCTCGCGCCGGGCTTCCCACTCCGGCAAGGTCCAGCCGCGCGGCAGGTAGCCGTTCAGGGGATCGTGCGCGGAGGTCTGGTCCGTCACCACGTCCGGCCGCACGCCGCGCCGCACCAGCTCCGGGAACACTTCGGCCGCGTTGCCCAGGAGGCCCACCGAGACCGGCTTGCCGGCCTGCTTCGCCGCCTCGATCCGCGCCAGCGCCTCGTCCAGGCCGCGCGCTTCCGCGTCGAGGTATCCCGTCCGCAGCCGCATCTCGATCCGGCTCGGCTGGCACTCGACGGCCAGGCAGGACGCGCCGGCCATGATCGCCGCCAGCGGCTGCGCGCCGCCCATGCCGCCCAGCCCGGCGGTCAGGATCCAGCGCCCGGCGAGGCTCCCGCCGTAATGCTGGCGGCCCACTTCCACGAACGTCTCATAGGTGCCCTGGATGATCCCCTGGCTGCCAATGTAAATCCAGGAACCCGCCGTCATCTGCCCGTACATCATCAGGCCCAGGCGGTCCAACTCGTTGAAATGCTCCCAGGTCGCCCAACGCGGCACAAGGTTCGAGTTGGCGATCAGCACGCGCGGCGCGTCGGCATGGGTGCGGAACACGCCCACGGGCTTGCCGGACTGCACCAGAAGCGTGTCCTCGTCCGAAAGGCGGCGAAGCGTCGCGGCGATCTGGTCGAAGCAGTCCCAATTCCGCGCCGCCCGGCCGATGCCGCCATAGACCACCAGCTCGCCCGGCCGCTCCGCCACGTCGGGGTCGAGGTTGTTCATCAACATGCGGAGCGGCGCCTCGGTCAGCCAGGACCGGGCGGAAAGCGTGCTGCCGCGGGCGGCGCGGATGACGCGTGAGTTAGCGGGGCGGGCGTTGTCGAGGCGGGTCATGGCGGCTCCAATCCTGGCAGCAGGTCGCCCACTGCCGCGGCAATGGCGCCGGAGGACACCAGCCGGGCCGCGGCCTCGATGTCCGGCGCGAAGTAGCGGTCGTCCACCAGGCCCGGCACCTCCCGCCGCAGCACCGCACGCACCGCCTCCAAGGCCGGGCTGGAGCGGAGCGGCGCGTGGAAGTCGCAGCCTTGCGCCGCGGCCAGCAACTCGATCCCCAGCACCGAGGCCACGTTCGCCGCCATCGGCAGCAGCCGCCGGGCCGCGTGCGCCGCCATGGAGACGTGGTCTTCCTGGTTGGCCGAGGTCGGGATGCTGTCCACGCTCGCCGGCGTCGCCCGCTGCTTGTTCTCCGATACCAGGGCGGCGGCGGTGACGTGGGCGATCATGAAGCCGGAGTTGAGGCCGGGCCGCGGCGTGAGGAAGGCGGGCAGGCCGGATAGCGCCGGGTCGATCAGCATGGCCAGGCGGCGCTCGGCGATGGAGCCGATCTCGCATGAGGCGAGCGCGATGATGTCGGCGGCGAACGCCACGGGTTCCGCGTGGAAGTTGCCGCCGGACAGCGCCTCCTGCGTGTCGGGGAAGATCAGCGGGTTGTCGGTGACGCCGTTCGCCTCCGTGCCAAGCGTCACGGCGGCGAAGCGCAGCAGGTCGAGCACAGCACCCATCACCTGCGGCTGGCAGCGGATGCAGTAGGGGTCCTGCACCCGGTCGTCGCCCGTGAGGTGCGATTGCCGGATTTCACTCTCGGCGATCAGCGAGCGCAAGGCGGCCGCCGCGTCGATCTGCCCGCGGTGCCGGCGCAGCGCGTGGATGCGCGGGTCAAACGGCGTGTCGGAGCCGCGGGCCGCGTCGGTCGCCAGCGCCCCGGTGACGAGGCCGGTACGCCACAGCCCCTCCGCCTCGAACAGCCCGGCGAGCGCGTAGGCGGTGGAGAACTGGGTGCCGTTCAGCAGCGCCAGCCCCTCCTTCGGCCCCAGCGCCGCCGGCTGCAGCCCAGCGGCGTTCAAAGCCGCGGCGGCCGGCACCCGCGCCCCGTCCACGAACACCTCGCCGACCCCGACCATCGCCGCCGCCATGTGGGCCAGCGGCGCCAGGTCGCCCGACGCGCCGACCGACCCCTGGTCCGGCACCACCGGCACCAATCCCCGGGCGAGCATCGCTTCCAGCAGCGCCACCGTTTCGGGCTGCACGCCGGACGCGCCCTGCGCCAGGCTGGCGAGCTTCAGGGCCAGCATCAGCCGGGCCACCGGGACCGGCATCGGCGCCCCGACGCCCGCGGCGTGCGACAGCACGATGTTGCGCTGGAGGGCCGCGAGGTCGTCAAGACCGATGCGGACATGCGCCAGCTTGCCGAAGCCGGTGTTGATGCCGTAGGCCGGCGCGCCGCGCGAAAGGATCGCCTGCACCGCGGCGGCGCTCTCGGCGATCCCGGCCTGCGCCGCGCCGTCCAGCAACACCTCCGCGCCTCGGTAGATCGCGCGCCAGGCGGCAAGCGGCGTGTCGCCGGGGATAAGCGTGATCATTGGCCGCGCCAGACCCGGCGGTGCAGCGGGTTGAAGCCGATGCGATACACCAGCTCCGCCAGCGTATCCACGGACCAGACCGCCAGGTCACACCGCTTGCCGGCCTCCAGCGTGCCGATCTGCTCCAAAAGACCGAGCGCCCGCGCCGCTTCCCGCGTGGCGCCGGCGATGCACTCCTCCACCGTCATGCGGAACAGCGTGGCGCCCATGTTCATGGCGAGCAGCAGCGAGGCGAGCGGCGAAGTGCCGGGGTTGCTGTCGGTGGCCAGCGCCATCGGCACGCCGTGGCGGCGGAACAGCGCCACCGGCGGCGCCTGCGTTTCGCGGAGGAAGTAGAACGCGCCCGGTAGCAGCACCGCGGCCGTTCCGGCCTCCGCCATGGCGGCGACCCCGCCCTCGTCCACGTATTCCAAGTGGTCGGCGGAGAGCGCGCCGTGTTCCGCAGCAAGGCGCGCGCCGCCGCTGTCCGAAAGCTGGTCCGCGTGCAGCTTGACCGGCAGGCCGTGGCGCTTTGCCGCGGCGAACACGCGGGCGACCTGCCCCGGCGAGAAGGCGATGCTTTCGCAGAACGCATCCACGGCGTCGGCCAGACCCTCCGCCGCGACCGCCGGCAGCATCTCGTCGCAGACCCGGGCGATGTATGCGTCCTTGTCGCCGCTGCCGGGCGGCAGGGCGTGCGCGCCCAGGAAGGTCGTCGTGATGCCGACCGGGCGGCGCTCGGCGAGCAGGCGCGCGGCGCGCAACTGCTTGGCCTCGTCCAGCGTGTCCAGGCCGTAGCCGGACTTTACCTCAACCGTGGTGACGCCCTCCGCAATCAGGGCGTCGAGGCGCGGCAGCGTTTCGGCAACCAAACGTTCCAAGCTGGCCTCGCGCGTCGCCGCGACCGAACTCGCGACGCCGCCGCCGGCGCGGGCGATCTCCGCGTAGCTGGCGCCGGCAAGCCGCTGCTCGAACTCCGCCGCCCGGTTTCCGGCATAGGCCAGGTGGGTATGGCAATCGACCAGCCCCGGCGTGATCCAACGCCCGCCGCAATCGACCGTCTCGGCCGCACCGGGGGAGGTCAGGTCATGCTCCGGCCCCGCATAGGCGATCCGCCCGGCACGGCACGCGACCGCGCCGCGCTCCACCACGCCCAGCCCGGACGCACCCCGCGCCAGGGTCGCCAGCCGTGCGTTGCGCCAAACCGTGTCGAACAGCGGGCCATGCTCCCCAGGACTGCCCCTATCCCTATCAGCCGCCGCCGGGCAAAATCCAGGGATTCGTAGAAGGGGGGCTGCGCCATGGAGTCCGTGTTCCTGGCCGAGGCGCTGCTGCCGGACGGCTGGGCGCCGAACGTGCGCCTCCGCATCGAGGGCGGCCTGATCGCCAGCGTGCAGCGGGACGCCGTCGCCGAACCGGGCGATGAGCGGCACGCGGTCGGCATCCCCGGCCTGCCCAACCTGCACAGCCATGCCTTTCAGCGCGGCATGGCCGGGCTGTCCGAGGTGCGCGGCCCGGCGTCCGACAGCTTCTGGACCTGGCGCGAGGTGATGTACCGCTTTCTCGCCGCCATGACCCCGGAGGACGTGGAGGCCGTCACCGCCCAAGCCTACGTCGAGATGCTGGAAGGCGGCTTCACCCGGGTGGGCGAGTTCCATTACCTGCACCACGCCCCCGACGGCCGCCCCTACGCCGAGCCGTCCGAGATGGCGCAGCGGGTGGGCGCGGCGGCGGCATCGAGCGGGATCGGGCTGACGCTGCTGCCGGTGTTCTACGCGCATGGCGGCTTCGGCGGCCTGCCGCCCGCGCCGGGCCAGCGCCGCTTCGTAAGCCGCCTGGACGAGTTCGCCCGCCTGCTGGACGCGAGCCGCGGCGTGGTGTCCCGGCTGCCGGGCGGAACCCTCGGGGTCGCACCGCACAGCCTGCGCGCCGTGACGCCGGAGGAGCTTGCGGTTGTGGCCGGGTTGCTGCCGGACGGCCCGGTGCACATCCACGTCGCGGAGCAAGTGCGGGAAGTCGAGGACTGCCTGGCCTGGAGCGGCGCCCGTCCGGTGGAGTGGCTGCTGGACCACGCAGCCGTTGACGGGCGCTGGTGCCCGATCCACGCGACGCACATGACGCCGGGCGAGACGGCCCGCCTTGCTGCGGCCGGCGCCGTCGTCGGCCTGTGCCCGACCACGGAGGCGAACCTCGGCGACGGCATCTTCCCCGGCGTGGACTGGCTCGCGGCAAAGGGCCGTTACGGCGTCGGCACCGACTCGAACGTTTCGGCCGACCCGGCGCAGGAGTTGCGGCAACTGGAATACGCGCAGCGCCTTGGGCAGCGCGGGCGCAACCTGATGGCGGGGGAGTCCGGCGCGTCCACCGGGCGGGCGCTGTTCGACGCGGCGCTGGCGGGCGGCGCCCAGGCTTTGGACGCTGGGCAGCCGGGGCTGCGGGCCGGGGCCGCCGCGGATTTCGCGACGCTGCGGGCCGACCATCCCAACCTCGTGCGCCGGCACGGCGACCGGCTGCTCGACGGCTGGATCTTCGGGGCCGGGCGGGGTGCGGTGGATGGCGTCTGGGTGCGCGGGCGCCGGCTTGTCGCCGGCGGGCGGCACGTCGCGCGGGAGGCCGTGGCGGTGCGCTATGCGGAAACGATGCGCCGGCTGCTGGCCGCCTGACGCCTACCCTGCCGGGCGCAGCGCCCTGATGGTCCAGATCGGCCAAATCTCGCGCTGCAAGCTGACCTCCTCGATCACCGCATGGTCCGGCATGATCTCGCGCCAGATCGCGAGCTTGGACAATCCGTCGCGCAGGTTGCACTCCGCCATGGAGATCAGCAGGACGCCGCCGGGCCGCAGGCTCCCGTGCAGCCGGCGCAGGAACTCGCCCGGCCCCACGAAGTAGTTCAGCGCCTCGTTGATGACGATGATGTCGAACCGCTCCTCGAACGCCATGGTGGCTGCGTCGCCGGCGACGAACCGGGTTTGCCCGTCCGCCAGCTCCGCCTCCGCGCGGGCGATGGCGGTCTGCGAGATATCGACGCCCAGGTAACGCTCGTAGCCGCCCCGCCGCATCGCGCGGCACAGCAGCCCGGTGCCGCAGCCGATCTCCAGGACGGAGCCGCCGGGCTTGAGCCGTTCCCGCCACTCCGCGACGATGGCCTGTCGGGCGGCCTCCGTCATGCCGGTCAGGAAGTCCCAATGGCCGGAGTTGTACTGGTCCTCCCACACCGACGCATCCACGCGGTCGTGCGGGCGCTTCTTCGATAAGCGTTGCAGGAGGTGCTCGACCGGCGGGAACTGGCGCGCGCCGTGCAGCAGGACCGCCTTCAACCGTTCCCTGTCCACCATGCCGTTACTTCCCCCAATGCGCGTCGAAGAAGGCGGCGATCTCCTCGAACGCCTCCCTCGTTTCCGGCGTGCGGTCGTCGCGGATGTAGTGCGCGTGCGACTGGCCCTCGAACACCTGCAGCGCCGCCTCGACGCCTGCGGCGCGCAGCTTGCGATGCATCCGCACGGTGTTGCTCAGCAGCAGGTCGCGGGTGCCCGTGGTCAGGATGGTGGGCGGGAAGCCGTGCATGTCGCCGTATACCGGGGAGAGCATCGGGTCCTTGAGGTCGTGCCCTTGCGCGTAGAACCGGGCTGCGGCGTCGCAGAACCCGTCGGGCGAGACCAGCACGTTGTCCACCAGCGCGTTGGTCTGGAACGTGTCGCCCACCCCCGTCACGTCCGACATCGGCGTGCCCGGCGCGATGGCGGCCGGCAGCGGCAATCCTTCATGTTTCGCCCGCAGCACCATTTCCAGCGTCAGCGCGCCCCCGGCGGACGCGCCGAAGATCGCCATGTTCTTCGGGTCCGCCTGTTTCAGCGCCGCCTTCCACACCGTCGTCGCGTCATCGAGCGCCGCCGGGAAGTAGGCGTCGGGCGGCATGCGGTAGTCGACCGCGATCACCTTGAACCGCCCGAACCCGGCCATGAGCACCGCCTCCGGCAGCGCCGCCTCACCGGGGTTGAGCACGTAGCAGCCGCCGTGCACGTGGATCAGCAGGCGGCTGAGGTGCTCCGGCGGCATCGCCTCCGGTGTCAGGACGAACACCTTGACGCCGTCCATGGTCGTGGATTCCAGCTTGACGTGCAGGCGTTCCAGCATCCCCGGCACGTTCTGCGCCACGGTGGCGGCGCCGGCCTGGGCGAGCGCCCGCCAGCCCTCCGGCGTGGACGGCGGGCGGTCCCAGTTCTGCCGGAGCGGCTGGGCAATCAGCGCCTGCGCCTCCGGGCTGACGTCGCCGGGCACCGGCAGGCTGCGCGCCGGCACGTCGCGGGGCGGCAGCGCCGTCTGCGCCATGGCGCCGGGTGCCGTGGCCCTGGCTGCCACGACCATGAGCAGCGCCGCGGCGGCGTGTCGGATGGAGGGTGTCGGCATGGGCGCTCCCTTGGGCGATTCAGCGTGCCGGGTCAACCGGCGGCAGGTCCACCCGCACGGTGTCCAGCAGGCCCGGCACGGCGGGGAAGCGGGCCAGCACCAGCGGGTCGTGCCCGGGGATCACGTGGTCCGGCCCGTCCGCCAGCTCCTCGCAGGTGCGCCAGCCCTCCGCCATGGCGAGCACGTCGGCCACCAAGGGGAAGGGATTGCGGGTGCGGATGTTGGCCCAATAATGCGCGGCGTCCGACGCCAGCACGACGGAGCCGCGCGCCGTCCTGACCCGCACGACCTGCAAGCCGCCCGAGTGCCCGCCCACCAAGTGCAGCGTGACGCCCGGCGCGAGCGTGGCCGTGCCGTCATGGAAGCGCACGCGGTCGGCGAAGACGTGGCGCACGGCGTTCAGCACGTCGTCGAGATCGACCGGCAGGCGCAGCGCCCGATGACACATGGGCCGCCCGGTCGAGTAGGCCATCTCCTTGTCCTGCAAGTGGAACGTGGCGGCGGGAAAGGCGTCGAGGCAGCCGGCGTGGTCGTAGTGCAGGTGGGTCAGCACCACGTCGGCGACCGTGACGGCGTCAATGCCCGCGGCGGCCAGGGCGGCGGCCGGGCTGCGCATCAGGATGCGCCCGCGTCGGGCCGCGGCGGCGGGGCCGAAGCCGGTGTCCACCACGATGCAGCGCCCGCCGCCCCGGATCGCCCAAACGAAATAGTCGATCGGCATGGGCGAGGCATGGTCGTCCGGCAGCAGGAGGTTGGCCGACGCCGGGCGCTCGGCCTGCGTCGCGTAACGCAGCGCCAGGATTTCATACGTGGGTATTTCATAGGTGGGTATTTCATAGGTGGGTGTTTCGGTCATGCTGTCCCGCGCCCCTCTGCACAGTCTCCCATCATGCCGGACAATGCCCTAGCGTTCACCGGGCAACCAGGGCCGGGGGACGCCATGACGGATGATTTGGGCAAGAACACGCTGTTGCCGGTCGGCTTCGTCGGCATCGGCAACATGGGCTGGCCGATGGCGGCGCGCTTGGTCGAGGCCGGGTTCGCGGTGCAGGCGGCGGACGGAAGGCGGGCGCAGGTGGACGCCTTTGTGCAGCAGGTGGGCGGCGTTGCGGCGGACAGCCTGCCCGCTTTGGCCGAAGCCAGCGACCTGATCATCACGGTGCTGCCCACCAGCGCCGCGGTCGGCGCGGTGCTGGACGAAATCCTGCCGCGGCTGCGGCCCGGCGCCCTCGTGCTCGACATGACCAGCGGCGAGCCGGCTGCGACCCGGCGCCTCGCCGCCCGTGTGGCGGAGGCTGGGGGCGCCATGGTGGACGCGCCGGTGTCGGGCGGCGTGTCGCGGGCGCGCACCGGGCAGCTCGCCATCATGGCGGGCGGCGGTGACTACGCCATCGAGCGCGCCCGCCCGGCGCTGGAGGCCATGGGCAGCTCCCTGCTGCGCACCGGCGGCGTCGGCACGGCGCACGCCATGAAGGCGCTGAACAACCTGGCGAGCGCCGGGTCGTTCCTGATCGGGATCGAGGCGCTGCTGATCGGCCAACGCTTCGGCTTGGACCCCGGCGTGATGGTCGATGTGCTGAACGCCTCCACCGGCATGAGCAACAGCTCGCAGAAGAAGTTCCGCCAGTTCGTGCTGTCCCGCCGCTTCGACAGCGGCTTCAGCCTGGATTTGATGGTGAAGGACGTCGGCATCGCGCTCGAGGTGGCCCGCGGCACCGGCACCGCCGCTCCCTTCGCGGCGCTGTGCCGGGAGTTGTCGGCCGCCGCCCAGGCCCTGCTCGGACCCGGCACCGACCACACGGAGTTCGCCAAGCTGTCCGAACGCCTGGCCGGCAGCGAGCTTACTCTGGATGAAACCCCAGGTGCGCCCGCATCCGGAGCTTGAGCGCCGCGCCGTCCCGCATCGGCAGGGCGCGCGGCACCTCCTCCGGCGCGATCCGCAGGACGGCGAAGCGCGGGCCGCCCGTAACCGCCGCAAGGCCGGGGCGGAGCGCCGCGATGCCATGGAGGTCCGACGCTTCCGCCACCTCGGCGAAGCCCGCCGCCCGCGCGACGCCGCAGAGATCGACGCCCAGCGCGGTGTGGCTTTCCTGCATCCCGGTCTCGCCGTAGCGCCCGTTGTCCAGCACGGCGATGCCGAGGTTCGCCGGTCGGCGCGCGCCGACCGTGGCCAAGCCGCCCAGGCCCATCAGCATCTCGCCATCTCCGGTGACGACCAGGACCGGGCGCGTCGGCTGCGCCAAGGCGAGGCCCAGTCCGACCAGCGCCGCGCCGCCCATCGCGCCCCAAAGGTAGAAGTTGCCGTCGTGGTCGCCGGCCGCGAACACGTCGTAGCCGGGCGACCCCAGGCCGCACACCACCAGGGTGGTCCCGCGCCCATCCAGCAGCGCCCGCACCGCGGCCCGGCGGTCCAACCCGGTCATTTCGCCACCCATTGCTTGCGCCCCAACATGCGCTGCGACAGCAGCACCGCGACCGCCTGATCCCCGTCGAACGCCGCCGCTGCCGCGGCCTCCACGGTGGGCGCCGCATCCGGCGCCCCATCTACCCGCAGCACCATCACCTCCATGGCCGCCAGCACCGCCGGCGTCGCGGCGCCCATGGCGACCTGCCACGGGTTGAACTCCGCCCATTCCCCGCGCATCGTCACCACCGCCAGCAGGGGAAAGCGGCAGCTCGCCATCAGGGACAGCATGTTGACGCAGTTGCCGACGCCGCTCGACTGCATCAGCAGCACGGCGCGCTGCCCGCCGAGCCAGGCGCCGGCCGCCATGGCGATGCCCTCCTGCTCGGTCGTCAGCACGGTGGCGGCGACGCCCGAGTCGGCGCGCAGCAGCTCGATCAGCCGCGACAGCCCGGCGTCCGGCACATAGAACGCCTGCCGGATGCCGGCCCGCTGCAGCACGGCGTGGACTTCGGTGGGCCAGGAGGGTGGGGGGTCTTGCATCGGTTGCCTCGACTGGGGTTTGCCCATGCGCTTCCTAACACGGTTGCGCGGGTGTAGCTCGCAGGCATCACGTTCGGCTGCGGCCGGCAGGCGCGGGCTGATGGCGAGGACAAAAACGAGCATGGCGGGACCAGGCAGCCGGCGCTTCTCGCTCATCATGCTGCTGGTCAGCGAGGTCGCGGCCATGTCCACGTGGTTCGCCACCACGGCCTCGCTGCCGGCCATCCGCGCACAGGTCCAGCTCTCGCCGTTCCATGAGGCGCTGCTGACCAGCAGCGTGCAGGGCGGCTTCGTCGCGGGGACGCTGTGCAGCGCCCTGCTGAGCCTGCCCGACCGCTTCGACCTGCGGCGCCTGTTCGCGGCCGGGGCGGCGGTGGCCGGGGTTGCCAACGTCATCATCCTGTTCTGCGACCCCGGCTCGGCTTCCATCCCCGCGCTGCGCTTCCTGACCGGCGCGTGCATGGCCGCGGTGTATCCGGTGGGCATGAAGCTCGCGGCCACTTGGGCGGCCGGCGATCTCGGGTTGCTGGTGGGGCTGCTGGTCGCGGCGTTGACGCTCGGCTCGGCGTTTCCGCATCTGGTCGTGGCGGCGGGCGGGCTTGATTGGCGCTGGCCGGTTGCCGCGGCGGCGGCGGGGGCGCTGGTTGCGGCCGGGCTGATCCGGCTGGCGGGTTTGGGTCCGAACCTGCCGGCCGCCGCGCCGCTGCGCCCGGGCAATGCCTTGGAGGCCTGGCGCAACCGGGGCGTGCGGCTCACCAACCTGGGCTACCTCGGCCATATGTGGGAGCTGTACGCGATGTGGGCGTGGATCGGGGCGTTCTTCGCCGCGAGCTTCCGCGCCCGCTACGGTTCCGCGCCGCCGGTCGGCCCGGAACTCGCGGCGTTTTCCGTGGTCGCGGTGGGCGCGCTCGGCGCTTTGGGCGGCGGCTGGGCGGCGGACCGCTACGGCCGCGCGAACGTCACCATCGCCGCCATGGCGACGAGCGGCCTGTGCGCCGCCGGCATCGGCCTGCTGTTCGGCGGACCCGCCTGGCCGCTGCTGGTTGTGAGCCTCGTTTGGGGCGTCGCGGTGATCGCCGACTCCGCGCAGTTCTCCGCGGCCATCGCCGAACTGAGCGAGCGGTCGCTGGTCGGCACCATGCTGACCGTGCAGACCTGCCTGGGCTTCCTGCTCACCCTGGTCAGCATCCAGCTCATCCCGGTCGTCGTCGGCTGGGTAGGGTGGCGGTTCGCCTTTGCGATGCTGGCGGTGGGGCCGTTCCTCGGCATCGCCGCCATGGCCCGGCTGCGCCGCGCCTGAGCCTCGACACGCCGGGCCTGCCCACTTAGGTTAGCGGAGGCCGCCGCTACTGCCCCTGCCGCCGAAGCCGCCACAGGCTGAAGAGCTGTGCGCTTTGGGAAGCGGTCATTTTCGTGAAGCCGATCCCCGCGGCCCACTCGTTGAACGCTTCCTTCTCGAACCCGGCCGACACTGGCGCGGAGGCGGCGCTCTGAACCCCTGAACGGTCAAGCCAGCGTTGTGCGTAGGGCGCGCGGGTCCAGCCCGGCACGGTCGCCCGGATGTTCACGTCGTGCCACTTCTCATGAAACGGCGGTTGCTGCAGCTCCGACAAATGGGAGAAGAAAAGGTCGGTGAACGCCGCAAGGTTGTGGTACCGCGCGGTGCCCACCGGCCAGTTATAGGCGGTGAGCAGCACAGGGACCGCCCACGTTTCCACCTCCTCCCCTTCCAGGACCAGGGAGGGGTAGTCGGCATGGGTGAACTTGGCCGGTACATAGGTATCGAGGAGGGCTTCGGAGACCGGCAACTGCAGCAGATGCAGCCCGGAGTTGGGCGGGATGGACGTGAACAGCCGGTTGGGCTTGGCCGGTGTATAGACCAATGCGGCAATCTCGCCGCGCTTCAGCTTCTCCAGGGCGACGCCCGGGATCTCGTGGGCCAGCTTGACGGGGACGTGCATCGACTCGAACACCGCAGGCGCCGTAACGGCGGTGCCGGAGCCTGCGACATCGACGTTGACCGTCTTGTCGGCCAGGTCGGCCACGGTGAACACGTCCGACCCGGCCAAGACATGGATCTCCTGGTTGTAGATCTTGGCGATGTAGTGGACCCGGCTGCGCAGGCCCGAGTAGGCCGGGTTGGCCTCGGCGGCACGCGCGGAATCGGCTGAAACGAGCGCGAGATCCACGCCCCGGAGGTTGAGCAGGTCGGCCAGGTTCTGCAGCGAGCCTTTCCCGACCAACGGCATGACCCGCAGGGTGTCGGAACTGGCCACCGCGGCGATGTCGCTGCCGATCTGCACGAAGGTGCCGTTGAGGCCGCCGGTCATCATCCCAAGCGTCGCCGCCCCGTCGATGGCCAACGGCGCTTCCGGCGGCGTGCGGATCGCGCTGGACGGCGCCGCCGCCGGGTCCCGGCGCAGGGGGCGCCGCACAAGCGGGCGCGGCGCCACGGGCGGGCGTCGCGCGTCCGGCACGCTGTCGCCCGGCTCGGCTGCGGGAGCGGGCGGTTGCTGCGCCTCGGCCATCCCTGGGCCGTGAAGGACGACCACTAGAGCCATGATCTGGAAATATCGCATAAAGAGATCCCTAAACGAAGGTCACAACTGGGCCGTGTATCTTGAGAGCCGCCAGTTCAAATATAGTAATATTTTCCTGTATAATGAACTCTGGCATGCTGAAAATTGCATTGGTCTATGGCTTCAAGCTGAAACTCTGGCAGGCACGCACGCGGCCAGCTAATAACATAGTATATTTGCCTGTCCGCCTAATACCTCTGTTTTGAATAAGAAATAGCATTGGCATGATGATCTCGAATCTGGCCGTTGAGCGTACGCCTGCATTCTTAGAGGGGAAGTCCATGGCGGATGACCCGCGAGCGTCGACGCCCGTCGCAAGCGCCGTGGTGGACGGGCCGGCCTTCCTCAGCGCGAGCCAGCATGAAGCCGCCAACGCCATCCGGCGCGCCCTTGCCGAGCGGCACGTCTACGCGGCCGTCACGGGGGCGCCGGGGCTGGGCAAGACGGTCGTGCTGTCCACCGTGGGCGCGGGGCAGTCCGGGCCGCCGCTCCGCGTGGTCAGGATCGATCAGCCCGACCAGGTTTCCGTCGAGCAGGCCGCACAGCTTCCCGGCGCGTCGTCCGGCCTCTGCCATACCGTGGTCGTCGTTGACGATGCCGACCGGGCCTCGTCCGCGCTGCTGCGCGCCCTGACGCGCCTTGCGGGAAGCTGCCGCACGGACCCGGCGTCGCCGCAGGTCATCCTGGCCGGCCGCCCCGAGCTGTGGGACAGGCTCGCCGCCGACGAGTTCGCGCCGTTGCGCGAGCGGATCGCCGTCCGCCCGGTCCTGCGGCCGATGGCCGACGAGGACGCGCGCGCCTTCATCAGGCATCTTGTGAACGAGCCGCGCAAGATTTTCGGCCAGGCGTTCGCGGAGGATGCGGAGCGGGAGGTGCTGAGCCTTGCGGCGGGCAGGCCGACGCGGATCGGGGCGCTCGTGCGCAGCACGCTCATGCTCGGGGATCTGCAGGTCAGGCCGCAGCTTTCGGTCGAGATGGTCCGGGCCACGGCCGACATGCTGGATGGGCGGCAGCCGGGCGGCAAGCGCCGGATCGGGATCCTGCGGCCCGCGCTGGCGGCGGCCTTGGCTGTGGCGGTTGGCGGCCTCGTCTTCGCCGCACGCGACGGACGGCTCGATCCCGTGCTGTCTGCCGTGCGCGGCGCGGGCGGCGCCGTCGCCGGGTGGACGCGGGCGGCGGGTGGTGGCGCCGCAGTTCTCGCCGGGACGCCTGGGACCGCGCCGGCGGAGCGTCCGGATGCCGGCATCCCGCCTGGCCCGGCGCCTGACGTTCCACCCACCGCGCCTGTGCAAACGGCGGCCCCGGCATCCATGCCCTTGGCCGCTGCGCCGACAGCACCCGTTTCCCCGGAGCCTGCGGTGGCGCCCGCTGCGCAGGCCGAGGCTGAGCACGGCCTTGCGGCCGAAAGCCAGCCGCCGCAGGCGCCAGCGCCGCAAGCCGAATTGCCCCCACCCGCCCTTCCGGAAACGCAGGAGGCGCCGGCTGCCGCGGCGAGCGCCGCTCCCGTTCCCGACATCCTGCCGGAAACCGGACGGGCTCCGGACACGGGCGCCTCCTCCGATCCCGCGCCGGCGGCCGAAGCCCCCACATCCCAGCCCGACGCTCCGACCGTCGAAGCCGCGGCGCCGCCACAGGCGGTCCCCGACCCCGCGCCAGCGCAGGCGCCAGACGTCGCGGCCTCAGAGCCGAGTCCCGGGCCAACTGTTCCGGCCTCGCCGGCCACGCCCGCGCCCGACGTGGTTGCGACCCTGCTGCGCCGTGGCGACGAGATGCTGGCGCGGGGCGACGTGTCCACGGCACGCCAGTTCTATGAGCGCGCCCTTTCGTCCGGAAGCACCTTGGGCGCGCGCAGCCTGGCGCGGACCTACGACCCGGCGGTGCTCGGCCGGGGCCCGGCGGCCGATCCCGACGCGGCCGCGGCCTGGTACGACCGGGCCGCCCGGCTGGGTGACGGCGAGGCCAGCGCCCGGCCGTCACGTCGGGCGGCACGCTGAGCGAACCGGCTCACGCGCCCGTATCCGGCGCCGCGTCGTCCAGGGCGCGGCGCAGGTCGGCGACCCGCAGCGCTGGGCCAGGCAGCGCCGGGCCGTGCAAAACCCGGCAGGGCGCGTCCGCCTCGCCCAACCCGTCCAGGACCATGAGCGCGCCGTCGAACCCGGCGGTCCCGCCATACAGGCTTGTGGTGATCACGGTCGCGATCCCGGCGCTCCGGGCGGCACGGAGGCCGTTCGGCGTGTCCTCGAACGCGACGCATTGGCCGGGCGCCAGGCTCATCTGGTCGAGCACGAACTGGTAGATGTCCGGCGCAGGCTTCTTCGCCGCGACCATGTCCCCGGCGCCAATGCACTCGAACAGGCTCGCGGCATCCGGCCCGAGCGTCGTCCGCAGCAGCGCCGAAACGTTCTCGGGCGTCGTGGTCGTGGCGATGGCGAGGCGCAGGCCGGCCTCCCGCGCCTCGCGCAGCAGGCGCGCGACGCCGGGACGCAAGGCCATGGCGCCGGCCGCGACCGACGCCACGTAGCGCGCGGTTTTGTCGGCGTGCAGGCGGGCGATGGCGCCGTCGTCGATGGCCTCGCCGTGCGTGTCCGCATAGCGGCGGATGCGCTCCTTGCCGCCGGTCACGTCCAGCAGCTTGCCATAGAGCGCCTGGTCCCAATGCCAGCCGAGGCCGGCCGCGGCGAAGGCGGCGTTGAAGGCGTGGCGATGCCATTCCTCGGTTTCGGCGAGCGTGCCGTCCACGTCGAAGATCAGCGCCTCAAGCGGCATCGCCGGCTCCCTGGGCGGGCCGTCCGGCCGATGCGATCCGGGCGTGGTCCCGGCTGATGTCCTCGATCACGGTCTGGCCCACCTCGATCAGAAAACCGCGCAGCCGCGCCTGCACCGGCAGCAGCGGCAGCGTCCGGCGCTGCACGATGTACCAGGACCGCATCAGCGGGAAGCCCTCGACCGGGAGCGCCACCAGCAGGCCGAGCGCCATCTCCAGGCTGACGGTGTGCTGGGAGATCAGCGCCAGGCCCATCCCGGCGATCACCGCCTGCTTGATCATCTCGTTGCTCGACGACACCATGACCACAGACGGCATGAACCCGGCCTGCTTGAAGAACTGGTCGGCCATCGCCTTGGTGCCCGACCCGTCCTCCCGCACCACGAAGGGCTCCCGCGCCAGCGCCGCGGGCGGCAAATGCGGCGTGCGGCTGAGCCGGTGGCCGGCGGGCGCCACGATCACCGACGGGTGCGGCGCGAACCGCTCGGCGATGACGTCGGCCCCCTCCGGCGGCTGGCCCATCACCGCGAGGTCGATGGCGCCGCTGGTCAGCAGTTCCAGCACCCGGCTGCGGTTGCCCTCCGAAAGCTGCACGGTGACGCCGGGCACCGCCTCGCGGAAGCGGGCGATCATGTGCGGCACGATGTACTTGGACGTGGACACCAGCCCCAGCCGGACCCGGCCGCCGGTCAGCCCCTTCAGATCCGTCATCGCCTGGTCCGCGTCCTGCAAGGAGCGCAGCACCAGCCGCGCGTAGCCCAGCAGCAGCCCCCCGGCGTCGGTCAGCGCGACCTTGCGCCCGACGCGCTCGAACAGCGCGAAGCCGGTCTGCGCCTCGATCTGCTTGATCTGGAACGACACCGCGGAGGGGGTGAGGTGCAGCCGCTCCGCCACGCGCGCCAGCGATAGCCGCTCCGCCGCCTCAACGAACACCTGCAGCTGGCGGATGGTGACGTGGCGCATGGAATAGACAAGCGATCCCTTACGTATGTCGTGAGTGTATTTTGCTTTCCCTTGCGAAGTCCATCGGCAAAGCTCCGATCAACAGGAGTACCCTGGGCCGCACGGGCCAAGAACACACGGGATGGAGGCAGTCATGAACAAAGCGCTTGACGTGAAGATCACCGACCTCAAGGAGCGTTACACCTCCGGCGTACTCAAGTACCGCCAGATGGGCTACTGGGAACCGGACTACGTGCCCAAGGACACCGACATCCTGGCCGTTTTCCGCCTGACGCCGCAGGACGGCGTCGATCCCGAGGAGGCCGCCGCCGCCATCGCCGGCGAAAGCTCGACCGCCACCTGGACGGTGGTGTGGACCGACCGGCTGACCGACAGCGAGTACTACCGCGCCAAGGCTTACAAGGTGGAGCGGGTGCCCGGCTCGCCCGACCAGTACTTCGCCTACATCGCCTACGACCTCGACCTGTTCGAAGAGGGGTCGATCTCCAACCTCACCGCCTCGATCATCGGCAACGTGTTCGGCTTCAAGCCGCTCAAGGCGTTGCGGCTCGAGGACATGCGGATTCCGCCGCACTACCTCAAGACGTTCCAGGGGCCGGCGACCGGCATCGTGGTGGAGCGCGAGCGGATGAACGTCTACGGCCGCCCGATGTTGGGCGCCACGATGAAGCCGAAGCTCGGCCTATCTGGGCGCAACTACGGGCGCGTCGTGTATGAGGCGCTGAAAGGCGGCCTCGACTTTACCAAGGACGACGAGAACATCAACTCGCAGCCGTTCATGCATTGGCGCGACCGCTATTTGTATTGCATGGAGGGCGTGAACAAGGCGCAGGCGGAGACCGGCGAGATCAAGGGCACTTACCTCAACGTCACCGCCGGCACGATGGAGGACATGTACGAGCGGGCGGAGTTCGCCCGGGACCTCGGCAGCGTCATCGTCATGATCGACCTGGTGATCGGCTACACGGCCATCCAGTCGATGGCGAAGTGGGCGCGCAAGAACGACATGATCCTGCACCTGCACCGGGCGGGGCACTCGACCTACACGCGGCAGAAGAACCACGGCGTGTCGTTCCGGGTGATCGCCAAGTGGATGCGGATGGCGGGCGTCGACCACATCCATGCCGGCACGGTGGTCGGCAAGCTGGAGGGCGACCCCAACGTGGTGCGCGGCATCTACGACACCTGCCGCGAGACCTACGTGCCGCAGAACCCGCAGCACGGCATCTTCTTCGACCAGCCCTGGGCCAGCCTGAAAAAGCTGATGCCGGTGGCGAGCGGCGGCATTCACGCCGGGCAGATGCACCAGTTGCTGCACTACTTGCAGGACGACGTGGTGCTGCAGTTCGGCGGCGGCACCATCGGGCATCCCATGGGCATCCAGGCCGGCGCCGTCGCCAACCGGGTGGCACTAGAGTGCATGGTCAAGGCGCGCAATGAGGGCCGGGACATCTGGAACGAGGGGCCGGAGATCCTGACCGCCGCCGCGCGCTGGTGCCAGCCGCTGCGCGCCGCGCTCGATACCTGGAAGGACGTGAGCTTCAACTACGCCTCGACCGACTCGGTCGATGTCCTCCCCACCCCCACCGCGTCCTGAACGGGAGAGCACCCATGAAGATCACCCAAGGGCAATTCTCCTTCCTGCCGGACTTGACGGACGAGGAGATCAAGCTGCAGATCGAGTACGCTCTGCAGAACGGCTGGTCCATCGCGGTGGAGCATACCGACGACCCGCATCCGCGCAACTACTACTGGTCGATGTGGGGCACGCCGATGTTCGACCTGCATGACCCGGCGGGCGTGATGATGGAGCTGAACGCCTGCCGCAAGGAGTTCCCGAACGACTACGTCAAGGTCCTCGCCTTCGACAGCAACAAGGGCTTCGAGACGATCCGCATGTCCTTCATGGTGCAGCGGCCCGAGGTTGAGCCGGGCTTCGAGCTGATCCGGTCGGAGGGGCCGGGCCGCACGATCAACTACACCATGCGGAGCTACGCCACTGGCCGCCCGCCGGGTGGCCGCTACAGTCCGGCGGCGACGCCGTGACCGCCTACCGGATCGCGCCCAGCATCCTCTCGGCCAACTTCGCCCGCCTGGGCGAAGAGGTCGAGCGGCTGGAGGCGGCCGGCGCCGACTTGGTGCACTTCGACGTGATGGACAACCATTACGTGCCGAACCTCACGATGGGTCCCATGGTGTGCGAGGCGATCCGCCCGCACGCCTCGATCCCCATCGATGTGCACCTGATGACGACGCCGGTGGACGACTTGGCCGTGATGTTTGCCAAGGCCGGCGCGGCGATCATCACCTTCCACCCGGAAGCGTCGCAGCACGTGGACCGCACCCTGTCGTTGATCCATGAGCACGGCTGCCGGGCAGGCCTCTCGCTCAACCCGGCGACGCCGCTTGAACACCTGGACCATGTGATGGACCGGCTGGACCTGGTTCTCATCATGGGGGTCAACCCCGGCTTCGGCGGGCAAAGCTTCATCCCGCACGCGTTGGCGAAAATCGCCGCGGTGCGCCGCCGGATCGACGCCCACCAGGCGTCCGGCGGCCAGCCGATCCTGCTGGAGGTGGACGGCGGTGTGAAGGTCTCGAACATCCAGGCAGTGGCGGAGGCGGGGGCGGATACGTTCGTCGCGGGATCAGCCATCTTCGGCGCCCCCGACGCAGATGGCGGCTACCACGGCGTGATGGGCGCGTTGCGGCGCGAGTTGTCTGGCGTGGGCCAGCGGGAGCGGGCGGCATGAGCGCGGCGATGGAGGCGGATGAGCGCCGGGTCGATCTGGGCAAGCTCTATGCCGAGAGCAACATCGGCGAGACCATCAACCAGTTGGAGAACGACCTGGTCGGCCTGCTGCCGGTCAAGACGCGCATCCGGGAGATCGCGGCGCTGCTGCTGGTCGAGAGCGCCCGGCGCGGTTTGGGCATTCAGGCCGAGGCGCCGTCGCTGCACATGAGCTTCACCGGCAACCCCGGCACCGGCAAGACCACTGTGGCCCGGCGCATGGCGGACGTGCTGCACCGGCTCAAGTACATCCGGCGCAACCACGTGGTCACGGTGTCGCGTGACGACTTGGTAGGCCAGTACATCGGCCACACCGCGCCGAAGACCAAGGAAATCCTCAAAAAGGCGATGGGCGGCGTGCTGTTCATCGACGAGGCGTACTACCTCTACCGACCGGAGAACGAGCGCGACTACGGGCAGGAAGCCATCGAGATCCTGCTGCAGGTGATGGAGGACCACCGCGACGACCTGGTTGTCATCCTCGCGGGCTACAAGGACCGCATGGACACCTTCTTCCGCAGCAACCCCGGCATGGCGTCGCGAATCGCCCACCACATCGACTTTCCCGACTACTCGGCCGACGAGTTGTTCCGCATTGCGGAGCTGATGGCGACCTCCATGCACTACCGGTTCGACGAGGCCGGGCAGGCGGTGATGCGGGAGTACATCACGCTCCGCATGCAGCAGCCGCGCTTCTCCAACGCACGGTCGATCCGCAATGGCATTGACCGAGCGCGGCTGCGCCAGGCGAACCGGCTGTTTGCCGGGCGCGGCGAGCTGCTCGACCGGGCGGCGCTTGAGACCATCACGGCGGAGGACATCCGGGTCAGCCGGGTTTTCACTCAACAATAAAGACGGCCAAAAGGCCGAGGGACTGCGCTTCAGGGGAGCAAGCGATGCCGTACCGCCGCACGACGCTGTCAAAGTTCATCATCGAGGACCAGCGCCGGGCCGGGTCGCCGGAGCCGGAGCTGACGTCGCTGCTGAACGACATCCAGACGGCGTGCAAGCTGATCGCCGTGGCTGCTTCGCGGGGCAGCATTGCAGGTGTCGGCGACGCCGGGGCGCCTGCCGTGGCCACGGCGGTCAACGTGCAGGGCGAGCAGCAGAAGCCGCTCGACGTCATTGCCAACGACATCATGATCGGCACCTGCGAATGGGGCGGGCAGCTCGCCGGCATGGTGTCGGAGGAGATGGAGCAGCCCTACGAGATCCCGGCCCCGTACCCGCGCGGGCGCTACCTGCTGGTGTTCGATCCGCTGGACGGGTCCTCCAACATCGACGTGAACATGCCGGTCGGCACCATCTTCTCCGTGCTGCGCTGCCCCGAGGGCGTCACGCAACCGACGCTGGAGCACTTCCTGCAGCCCGGCACGGCGCAGGTCGCAGCGGGCTACGCGATCTACGGGCCGACGGCGATGCTGGTGCTGACGCTCGGCGCCGGGGTGCACGGTTTCACGCTGGACCCGGAGATCGGCGCCTTCACCCTGACCCACCCTGGCATGTCCATCCCGCCCGACTGCCACGAGTTCGCGGTCAACGTGTCGAACGAACGGTTCTGGGAGCCGCCGGTGCGCCGCTACGTCGATGAGTGCGTGGAGGGCGCGTCCGGCGTGCGCGGCGTCGATTTCAACATGCGCTGGATCGCCTCGATGGTGGCGGAGGTGCACCGCATCCTGATGCGCGGCGGACTGTTCATGTACCCGCGCGATGCCAAGGACCCGAGCAAGCCGGGCCGGCTGCGCCTGATGTACGAGGCGAACCCGATGGCGATGATCGTGGAGCAGGCCGGCGGCGCCGCGTCCACCGGGCGCGGGCGCATCCTAGACGTGGCGCCCGCCGCCATCCACCAGCGCGTGCCGGTGATCCTTGGCTCGCGCGGCGAGGTCGAGCGGCTGGTGCGCTACCACGCCGAGTACGACGCAGGCGAGGACACGCCGTTCAAGACGCCGCTGTTCAACGCCCGCAGCCTGTTCCGCACCGCCTGACGGAGCGCGCCCATGTCGCAGAAGCATCCGGTCGTCGCCATCACGGGGTCCTCGGGCGCCGGCACCACGACCGTCACCACCACCTTCGAGCAGATCTTCCGGCGCGAGGGCGTGAAGGCGGCCATCGTCGAGGGCGATTCCTTCCACCGCTACGACCGCCTGGCGATGCGCGAGCTGCTGGCGGACGCGATGGCCAAAGGCCAGAACCTCAGCCACTTCGGCCCGGAAGCCAACCTGTTCCCCGAGCTGGAAAGCCTGTTCCGCACCTACGGCGAAACCGGCTCCGGCCGGTCGCGCAAGTACTTGCACAATGACGAGGAGGCCGCGCCGTTCCGGCAGGCGCCTGGCACCTTCACGCCCTGGGACGACATCGCGCCCGGCACCGACCTGCTGTTCTACGAGGGGCTGCACGGCGGGGTCGTGACCCCCGAGGTGAACATCGCCCGGCACGCGGACCTACTGATCGGCGTGGTGCCGATCATCAACGTCGAGTGGATCCAGAAGCTGCACCGCGACAAGAAGACCCGTGGCTACTCGCACGAGGCGGTGGTCGATACCATCCTGCGCCGGATGCCGGACTACGTGAACTACATCTGCCCGCAGTTCTCGGAAACGCACGTGAACTTCCAGCGCGTGCCGACGGTGGACACGTCCAACCCATTCATCGCCCGCGACGTGCCGAACGCCGACGAGAGCATGCTGGTGATCCGCTTCCGCAACCCCAAGGGCATCGACATGCCATACCTGCTGTCGATGCTGCATGACAGCTTCATGTCGCGCGCCAACACCATCGTCTGCCCCGGCGGCAAGATGCCGCTGGCGATGCAGTTGATCTTCACGCCGATGATCCTGCAGCTCATGGACCGCAAAAAGCGGCTGTAAAATCGCAACAACAGGGAGAAGAGACGTGGCACTCGTTTCGATGCGTCAGTTGCTGGACCAGGCGGCGGAGCATGCGTACGGCATCCCCGCGTTCAACGTGAACAACATGGAACAGGTGCAGGCCATCATGCAGGCGGCGCACGAGTGCGACAGCCCGGTGATCCTGCAAGGCTCCGCCGGCGCGCGGAAATACGCCGGCGAGCCGTTCCTGCGCCACCTGATCGAGGCCGCGGTCGAAACCTGGCCGCACATCCCGGTCGTCATGCACCAGGACCACGGCGGCAGCCCAGCGGTCTGCCAGCGCTCCATCCGCTCCGGCTTCACCAGCGTGATGATGGACGGCTCGCTCAAGGAGGACATGAAGACGCCGGCCGACTACGCCTACAACGTCATGACGACGCAGCGCGTGGTGGAGATGGCGCACGCGGTCGGCGTGTCGGTGGAGGGCGAGCTGGGCGTGCTCGGCTCCCTGGAAACGGGGGAGGCGGGCGAGGAGGACGGCTCCGGCGCCGAGGGCAAGATGTCGCATGACCAGTTGCTGACAGACCCGGAGCAGGCGGCGGAGTTCGTGCGGGACACCGGGGTGGATGCGCTGGCCATCGCCATCGGCACCAGCCACGGCGCCTACAAGTTCTCGCGCAAGCCGACCGGGGACATCCTCGCCATTGGGCGCATCCGGGAGATCCACGCCCGCATCCCGGACACGCACCTGGTGATGCACGGCTCGTCCTCCGTGCCGCAGGAGTGGCTCGACGTGATCCGCGAGCATGGCGGGCAGATCAAGGAAACCTACGGCGTGCCGGTGGCGGAGATCCAGGAGGGCATCCGCCACGGCGTGCGGAAGGTGAACATCGACACCGACGTGCGCCTGGTGATGACCGGGGCGATGCGCCGGCTGATGGCCGAGAGGCCCGACGAGTTCGACCCACGCAAGTTCTTCGCCGCCGCCGTTACGGCGACGCGGGATCTCTGCAAGGAACGGTTCGAGGCGTTCGGCTGCGCCGGGCACGCGGGCCGCATCAAGCCGGTGCCGCTCGACCGGATGAGCGAGCTGTATGCCAAAGGGAGCCTGCGCCCGGCGGTGCATTAGGTGCTGGATGGCTCAGCCTTTGCCAAATGCGGCGTGGTTCAAAGCTGGGTTACAGATGGAGCTTGGTGAAGCCGGGTTGACGCTTCCAGGATGGACGATGGCACCCTGACGTTTTCAGGTGTGGTGCGCTTATGGATCGATGTGCTGGCGCAGCAGC
>JAABUQ010004344.1_pt1 | contig 24279 bp, 26 predicted proteins | sample 5560001 | NCBI WGS metagenome assembly JAABUQ01 (sample SAMN10711888, study PRJNA513371) | rock metagenome | isolation source: Antarctica rocks | place: Antarctica: Victoria Land, Finger Mt nord | collected 2015-12-18
CCCCAGATCCCCTTCCCACCCCTCCCCCTGGACAACTGCACCACAGCCGGCTGAGCACCACGAGGTGGGGAAGCCGCATCCGCAGCAACGGGACTGATCGCACGAGCTTGTGGGGTCCCCACCTTCCCATCCTGTGCCACCTTCGCAGGGAGTACCCTACCCTGCACCGCCTTCCCACCTCCCCCCCCTCCCCCCCTCGCCCTCCGCTCCCCCACCACCACCCTCCTCAACCGTCTCCAAGCGGGCAAACTAACCCCCCCGGGCGGCGTCTGGAACAGCGCCCACCTACTCCTCCTCCACCTCCCCTCACCCCTTTCCCTCGAACGTTTCTTAACCCCCCTACAATAAGCGCGGTACAGCGCATCCGCATTCCCAGTTTTAATTGCTTTTTCGATGCTAGGGTGAGGGAGGATGAGCTCGTGGGCGGCGCGGGCGCGGTTGTAGAGGGTTTTTTGCGTAGTGAGGGATTGGGTTTCGCGATGGGCGAGGCGGGTGGTGTAGAGGAGGGTGGGGATGTTGAGGGCGGAGTTGGGGATGAGGGTTTGGAGGTCGCGGAGGATGGTGCGGGGGGGGCGGTGGGAGGGTGGTGGAGGTTTGATTGGGGTTGAGAGGGTGGGGAGGGTGCTGGAGGACTTGGGGGAGGGATCCAGGGCTGAGTTGGCCTGGACTGATACTATCTCCGTGGCAGCAAGATCTTCCGCAGGCTCTTCGAGAGTTGGGTGTTCAGCTGCACTCAACCTCTTCGCCTTCACATACTCCCGCGCCAGCCGCCTGCACTCCTCGTCGATCGCAGCCTTCTTCCTCTTCTCATCTTCCTCTATCCCAATTCGGGGCACACCCAATTTCTCCCTTTCCCTCTCAAACCTCTCCTTCACCCTCTGCGTCTGCATAATCTTCCACCGCAACGCCCACCCCTCAACCCCCAACTCCTTAATCCTCGCCGCCTTGTCCCCAAGCAGATACTCATCCAACCCTCCTACCTTGTCCATCGTTCTCAACACCCGACTTTGCACGCGGATCTGCACGAAATCCTGCAGCGCGTCGCTCCAGAGTCGTTTCCAGTGGATGTTGGGACGCCATACCCGGCGCGTTTTGATTTCGTTCTTTTCCGAGACTTTGTTGCCTGCTTGGATGCGCGAGCCACCGTAGAGGCCGCGGTCGGCTTGTTTATAGTGGTAAGATGGCCCATAGGGATAGGGGGGGATTTGGGATCGTTCTTCGTAGGTTACGGTCCTTCGCTTTTGGGGAGAAGGGCGGGTGGTGGAAAAAGCGCGGAGGCATTGGTAGCATTTTTGAGACGTGGGGAGTCTTCTAAGTTCCATTTTATGTCTGAGTGGCAGTCTGGTGAGCATCATTGCGGTGGTGGCTCGAGGGGGGCTTTAGAGTCGTGGCGACGTCATCTTCCGGGGTCAATTGGCCCAAGCTGCTGGCTGGAAGCTCTAGTGCTGTTAGAAAAGCTCCATGCAAGGCTTATAAGAGAGAATCAGAAGAGTGGAGGATTGGTTGTGGTAATGCAATGTGGAGGATGTCAAAAACTCGAAAATCGCATCCATCCATCAGCCCTATCAAAAGTCAAGACCACCACACTAATCGTAATCTACAACCCTCCGGCAACCTATTCCTCCCAATTCAACCAACCACGTGAATTCAATGAATACACCTCCACCCCCCGACCGCCCTCCAGCATCACTCCTCTCAATAACCCTCGCAAGCGCCATCCTCGCCGCCCTAGTCGGCTACTTCATCGGCACCGGCTCATCCCTCGGTCTCTTCTCCTCCAACCCCTCCCCCTCCCCCTCGAACAAAAAATCCCGGAAAGCTGGCAGCAAGAAAAGTTGGCCGAACAGCTACGATGTCGATATCCATCCCGATAGCTCGGACGAAGAGCTTATGACGCATTTGAAGGGAAGGGTCGGCGAGGTGAAAGATTCCGAGGATGAGGATGAGGATGAAGATGAGGAGGGCAGTGGGGATGACGGGGAGGGAGGGATGGGGGCGTTGAAGGCGTTTGAAGGGAGTAGAGAGGAGTGTAAACTAGTGCTTGTTGTAAGGACGGATTTGGGCATGAGTAAAGGTGTACCTCTCTACACAACATGTTTCCATCGGCCTCTGCTAATCCTCGTAGGTAAAATCGCAGCCCAAGCCTCGCACGCAACGCTCGCGTGCTATAAACACTTCCTCGCCCGGTCCCCCTCCTCCCCCCTCCTCAAACGCTGGGAACACCAAGGCCAAGCCAAAATCGCCGTCCAGGCGCACTCCGAGGAAGAATTAGAAGAACTTCAGGCAAAGGCCATTAGTCTGGGGCTGTGTGCGAGGGTGATTCATGATGCGGGGAGGACGCAGATAGCGAGTGGGACGGCGACGGTGCTGGGGCTGGGGCCGGGACCGAAGAGTGTGGTTGATGGGGTCACTGGAGGGTTGAAGTTGCTGTGATAGCGCTGCTCGGGAATGGGGAGTTGGGTGGACATTGCATGGCGCTGGTCGGCTCTAGGGTCTCGATGTCAATTCGAGGAGTGAATCAACGCTCATATTGACTGGACGGGAATGCTATAGCAATATGTTTGGATTCCTGTATGTATCTTTGTACCTGCACGGTTGAGTCCATGCGCATGGTCGACTACTTCTGCCCAAGGCTCAGTCTCAAGCCAAGCGTACCCCAGCTTGCCGATTCTTCTTCGCCGTCGCCCCCATGGCATTATTCATCCCAGTTGTCTGGCTCGCATCCAACGTACTCCGCGCCTCCCTCACTTTTGCGTCCTCAATCTTCTTCAAGTGCTTCTCCGTCTTCTGCTTCCCACTGCCTTTCCCATGGAATTGATGGCTCAAATGTTTGAACGCCTCTTTCTGGTTCATCGACCTTCCAAACTCATCCACATATTTCAGTTGCACATCTGGCTTGTATTCCCGATTGAAGACATCGGTCATTTGTCTCGATTCCATCTGGTCGCGCTGCTTATTTTCGTAGCGCGCGTATTCCTCTCGCTCGCGAGCGGACATGTGGTCGAGCTTTCCGGAGGCACGGTCCCGTTCACGTTGTAGGCGGGCTTTGCGTTCGAGGTCCGCTTCACGTTTCTGCTTTTCCATAAGGAAGCGTTGCCGGTCGCGGTGGAGCGCATTTATGTCTTGTCCCTTTTCCTGTTTGAGAAGACCGCGTTGGGAGAGCATTGACAGTGTGGCACCGAGGCCTTTTTTGAGAGTAGCTTCATCTTCGAGGCCTGTGCCGGTCATGCCTGGTGTGCCGGGAGTTGAAGTCTCGCGTTTGAGACGGGCTTGAAGCTCTTCGTCATCGTCGGCATCGTTGTAGACTCCGTCCATGTCGATGTCTGCGCTATCATCCGCGGGAGATGCCTCTGTTTTGAGTGGTGTGGCGTCACGAGATTTGGCGCGTTTGGGTCGTGCTCGTTCTTCTTCCTTGGATCGCTGCAGATTGGCCAAAAACTGGGTAGTCTCATCGATGACGAGACCCCCTTCTTCGGCTTCTACACCATCTTCCTCTCCACCAGATACTTCTGCTGCTTCCTCCCTGAGCTGACGAGCAATGTCTTGAGGTTTCGTTCTCTTCCGCTTCTTGAGTGCTGCTCGTCTCTGAACGGCTAACGAAGCCTGAAGGTCTTCGTCATCAACGAAGGAATTCTCGACGAGCTTCTGCTGTGAATCCATATGTCGGCCATTCACAGCATCGATCTCCATTGCTTCATCTTCGGCATCATTGCCATTTGTTTTTTCCGCTGAGAAAACGTCATCTTCATCAACAGCCTTTTGCCTCGTGTTTTTAGTCTTCTTCTTCTTCGGCTTCTTAATCTTAGCTTCTACAAGCTCCGTATAGTCCGAGGCTTGCAGATCATTTTTTGCAAAATCGAGACTTATGGGTTTTGCCTTCAGTCGATCGCCGACGGCCTGCTTCATGGCCTCACGCTCCTGGAGCGAAACACCTTTTCCATCCAATGTGAATCGCTTGCGCTTCTTTCCATCAATCGTTTCGTCATAATGCTTGAGGATGGTAGAGCCGCCTTCTTCCTCGCCGGCATGAGGATCGTAGACTGGCTTCTTCTTCTTGATGTTCAATCTCTCGGTCAAAGCTTCCCGCTCTTTCAGGTCAAGATTCTCAAGTTCGTCGCCTTCTTCTTCGTTCTGATCGATCGTAGCGTCCTTGAGCGTCAAGACCTGTTCCTCAGTCCCATCAAACTCCTCGAGAGAGTGTCCGACGTTGACGCCAGACAGATCGGCCGCAGTGTACTCAGAACTTTCACGCTCAGCCAATTCCTTCTCAATCTTCGCAGTCTTCTCCTTCTCGATCCTTTTTTGCCTCTTCTTCTGCTGAAGCAACCACGTCCTGGTGTCCAAGTCGCCCTGCTCATCAGCATCACCTAAACCCCTGCCATCCAACTTTGCAAACTTTTTTGCCGCATCTCGAGCTTTCTTGATGGCCTCATTCTTGGCTTCACGTTTGACTTTAGCATCTGCTTCTTCGTGCATTTTCTTCCAGTTGCCGTACCCTTGTTCTTCCCTTGACTCTAATGTACTCCCCGGCTCGTCTTCCTCCGACGAGCCACTGTCATCGTCCTTCCCTGCTTTGAATTGTGGACCGCCTCCAGGGACAGGGAGGGCCTTCATCCCCAGGGAGGCCCTAATTCGGTTGGTCTCTTGAATGGAAATGTCCCCCATGATGAGAGTAGCAGGTAGTTTATGGAGCAGGGTTATCAGCACCTCTAGACTGTGGAAAGATGAAGGAATGATGAGTGTCAAGAAGTTGAAGTTGAGTTTGAGTTCCATTTCTAAAGTGACTCGAAAGAGACTAACCCAATCGAAGACTAGCCCGAAATTTCTTGGCGAGCACATACATTTTCCTTTCAGCCGATGACTTCAGTCGTCTTCTTTCAACTACAGATCTGTGTCAGTATTCCGTCGCCCTGCTCTAAGGAGAAAGGTGTCTTTCGGTATATATTGAACAGCTCGGCCGCCCTATGGAGCCATCTAGTCTCACTCGAGATTTGAGTGATGTCAATCTTCCGGTCGACAGATCTCAGATCGATCTTGGCCTGAAAAGCCTGAGCTCCCGCAAGGTGATTGCTCGGCTGTAGGGATGCAGAGGGCGCCATATTCCAAAACTCTTTGCCGATGGCCGTTGGCCTGTGAGGTCAGGGTAAAACCATGGCTTGCCTACATATTCTATTCCAGGCATCTCGGTGCTCCGTTCGACTCTGCTGTGAGCGTTCCCAAATACGTTATTTGAATTTTCAGGGCAAACATATCGTATAGACGTTTGTCAGATGTCTCCGTGATTATATAGACTTCTTACGTCGTTGCTAGAGGAAATAGTCTCCAGCTAACACAGTATCTAATAAGTCATTATTCGCGCTGCCCTGTAAAGAAGAGAAACATAGAGGTCATCACCTCTACAATCCCTACAACCACAGCATTCTAGGTGCCACGCAAACACCGCTTTTAACAACACAATATAGTACAGTGAAGGTAGGGACCGTCAGGAAGAAGTTCGTGGTTTGCTAGTTGTCACGCTCCATTTGCAGTTTCCACTCGTCGTAATACTGTTTGAATTCCTTTTCGCAGTCCCGGTTGCTGTCCAACTCGCACCCGACCATTCTGACCACAAAGTCCCCCTTCTGGTACATGACGTCTCTGCCGCCCCGGCTAGGAATATCAACGTTATAGGAGTTGAGGAGCTTCTTTGGTACCAAGGCCAATTTTGTCAAGATGGTTGGATGCCATTGGACGACGTGCTCCTAAATCCCCAAGTAAGCGTACGCTCTTCAAGTAATAGCTACATTAAAGCAACAACACGTACCAATGCATGACCTTCAGCCTTCTGGAAGTTATAGCTACGGTACAGAGGGTCGTACCACGTGTCGAGGAAGAACTTAGCCCACTCTCCTCTTCGGAGAATGAAGCTTCCTTGACAAAGACCCTCGCCGTCTTGGGTGAGAATCAGATCCACCTTGTCACCCCTTAAATGGGAGAAAGTCTTGATGACGCTGTCCGGTGGGACTACTGGTATGTCTCGAAGCATCAGCTCCTCGAGCTTCTTCTTGCCCAATATGTAGGTGTTCAGATTGACTGATGGATCCATGATGACGGAATGCGGCGAGAGATAGAAGAAGAATGTTGAGTGTGGAAAAGCGGTCATCGCATGTCGTAGCCCTGGGACAACAGCCCAAGTCCGTGGGGAGTCGCCAAAATCGTAATCAGTGGCATTGGGGAAGAAGGTTGTATATCCTTGGAAACTGAGTGTCAGCAACCACGGCTGTTTTCAAGAATGGTACACGTACCTTGCTTAGCAGCATAGTAATTCCTGTTTTCCATGATCTTTCTTCTGTAATCCTCGCTCATTGTTTGTCGGTCTAATGCACTGACTATCACAACCTCCGGTGTCCCAGTGGGTGTCCGGCTAGACGAGGAGGAAAATAGAGTAGTTGCCAAGTAGACGATAACTAAGAAGGCACAGATGACAAGGGCGCCAGTCTGAAGTTGTTTCCGCCGTATTGGGGATGATCGGGACGCTCTTGCATATGGAGGGGGTTGTGAGGTTTTCCGAGGAGGCATGGCGAAGTGCATAATGCAGTCAAGAGGGTTGGGCTTGATTAAGTGGAGGTACGATGAGGGCGCAGGCCAGTGGCCTTTCACGCCGGATTCCGAGGGCTTCCAATTGCCAGCCCAGTCGCGATACGTGCGGAAATATGAAATTGGAGTATTTATGTTGAATAATAGTCTCAGGGTAGAGCCGATCGAAAGATGATGTTGGAAAACAGCAGATGGTCTGGAGGAGGCAGGAGATTCGAAGCTTTTGGTGTCGAGTCTTGTCGCCAACCAGATTTTGCACTAGTCAACAGCTCCAAAGGGGTTAGCGCTCCAAGTTTAAACTCCCGGCACTTCCCTTGAAACTCTGTTCTGAAGGCACGGGAACGAGAGATGTTTTTCCTTTTTTTTTCCCCTTTGGAGTTGAGCTATTTTTCCAGTATTGTCTCAGTCTCCACGCTATCAATCTCTTTTCAAGTCCATTCTTAATTGGGGTGCATAGATTGCGATCATGCTCTCTACTAGCAGAACAGTTGCAAGAAGCGTGGTCTTGAGGACTGCGGCGCGAAAGGTCTCCGTGGCCAAGTTTGCCTCGACATGGGCGAATGTCGAACAAGGACCTCCTGTGAAACTGCTGATCCATTGAGCATTCCTTTCCGGCTAACTATCTTCCAGGATGTAAGTCGAAGCTCCATCCGAGCTTGATACCCCCGCTGACGTGGCTCCCACTCAAAAGGCCATTCTTGGTAAGGCCTTCGTCCATCTGAGAGACGCGTCTGACTCGTTGCTGCAGGTATCACGGAGGCTTTCAAAGCGGACGGCTTCAAAGACAAGATCAATCTGGGAGTAGGAGCATATCGTGAGTAGTCGGGGCCCTCTTCAATTGGCTGGTAATAAGTCTTTGTGGCAGGCGACGACAAGGGAAAGCCTTACGTTCTACCGTCAGTACGAACGGCCGAGAGGAAGGTCGTCGACGCGCAGCTTGACAAAGAATATGCTGGTATCACCGGCGTGCCCTCCTTTATCAAAGCTGCTGCTGTCCTGGCCTATGGCTCTGGATCACACGCCATCAAGAGCGACCGCGTAGCAATCACACAATCTATTTCTGGGACAGGGGCACTTCGGATAGGAGGGGAATTCCTTGCACGATTCTATCCTTCGAAAAAGATCTTCATTCCAACTCCCAGCTGGGCAAATCACAATGCTGTCTTCAAAGACTCGGGGCTTGAGGTTGTGAAATATCGGTACTACAACAAGGACACAATTGGCCTCGACTTTGATGGGATGATTGCAGACCTCAAGGCTGCACCAAAAGGCAGCGTTGTCCTTCTCCATGCGTGTGCCCATAATCCTACTGGTATCGATCCTTCTGTAGAACAATGGAAGCAGATCAGCGATGTGGTCAATGAGAAACAGCACTATCCATTCTTCGACATGGCGTACCAAGGCTTCGCTAGTGGGGATGCAGATAAAGATGCGTTCCCTGTTCGACATTTCCAGTCACAGGGCCATAGCTTCTGTCTAGCTCAGAGCTTTGCGAAAAACATGGTACGACATCAGCCCTATTTCAGATGTCGGCTCACTATTAATACATGACAGGGGCTCTACGGTGAACGTGTCGGAGCGTTCTCGATCTGCTGCGACTCAGCAGAGGAGAAGGAACGAGTCGACTCGCAAATCAAGATTCTTGTCCGACCACTCTACTCCAATCCTCCTGTACACGGGGCTCGGATAGCATCGGAAATCCTGAACAACCCTGACCTCAATAAGCAATGGCTCGGAGAGGTCAAGGACATGGCCGATCGGATCATCAGCATGCGAGCTTTGCTAAAGAAGAACCTCGAGGATCTCGGCAGCAAGCACGACTGGAGTCACATCACGTCGCAGGTCAGTCGTTTGGATAGTGATGATTCCGGGGTGCTAATGCGTGCACGCAGATTGGGATGTTCGCCTACACAGGTCTGACTCCAGAACAAATGACGAAATTAGCAGAAGAGGTGAGCGCGCCTCTGCATTATACAGCATGCCAACTAACGGGGCGGCAGCACTCGGTCTATGCGACCAAGGATGGTCGGATATCGGTGGCCGGTATCACGAGTGGGAACGTCAAGCGTCTGGCCGAGTCCATTCACAAAGTCACAGGCTGAGACTCGTACTTCCTCCGCACGGGTCGAGTCACTTCTATGTGCAACCACCCAGGATCCTGTTCCATGTGCATGTATATTGACGAAGGGGATTGGATGCTAGGGCAGTGTACTATAAGTAGAATGGAAATATGGTCCTCGTTGCTCTTTCCCTATTTCCCTCTTTCCGCTTTTGCCCACTGCAAGTACGGTTCCACCCGAGACGATGGCGCAAGGCCGCGTCGGCTCAGACACCGGAGTCATACGAGCGGTGAAGTAAGAAGATCCCCACCTTCTCTCGATGTCAGTGGGGAAGAGAAGGAGCGACGATCCTGGGGCTGGTCTTTTTAAAGATTCTAGAACGTGGTCTATTTAGAGATTAAAGCTTCCCGCTGCAGCTTGACGTATCGCTGACGTCGTTTTCCGCTACACCCTTTGGCCATCACTCCACTTGCTGACTTCATTATTCAACAGTCATCGTCCAATTATACCTCTATAAATATTCAACCATAAGGTAGGTAGATAGGTAGGTATGTGGTGGGGAAGAGGGGAGAGGGGAGAAGATGGAGGGCGGAGGGTTTCTAGCCTGTGAATGAAGGGGGGAGTGTCTAGTCAGGCCATCTGCAGCAAGAGTGTGGGACAAATCTCCTCCAGCAACGCGTACTTGTGATGCCTCTTACATTCATGCACCTAGAGAGTACGTTCGGCCGGAAATGATGTCAGCCGCCTGTGAGCGATGACGACTGGTGGGGAATATGTGCCAATAACGATCGATTTGTTAGCGTTTCAGCGAAGACGATCTCACGATGTGGGACCTAGTATGTAGCTGTCAGAACCGGAGTAACCTGGTTGAAGTTGCTGCCCGCGAAAACCCCTTTGTTTGCATTTATTCGAAGCACCCCGCAATGGAGCCTCAAAGACCTTTCTCGATTCTTTTACTCGCTCCTCCCAAGCACTTTCACCTACGTGAACAGCTCGGTATGATTTAATCAGCGCCCCCAAGATCAGTATCCTAATCCCTTTTCCCTGACTGCAACTACCAGTCCCATTGCGCCATTCCAACCGCAAGCCACAACTATATACCTCGTGCCCCACATCCAGAATATCGCCGACCCCGAGCTTCTCCCAACACCACCACACCCAGTATAGACCCTATCTCTCTACCTTTTGCAACACGAGCTCCTTCGGTCTACAGTCGGGAAGACGTTACGGCCGAGGGACTTGGTCCATGAGCTCCCTCGTCTGGGCCCAGCCTTTCTCAATTGCTGACATATTCATATAGACCCTTTCTTCCGCACATTCTCCTCCGAATCCTTTAATAACACAGCACGGAGCAGTATACGAGGCTCCGCGTCTTGAGTACCGCTCATACTCGGATTTGCTTCCACCGTTGTGCCTACGACCCAGCCCCGTCCTCCAAATTCTCCATCGAGAGCAGCTTGCATATAACTCGAGTCCAGCTACTGCAAGACTGGAAGGACAAGGGCTTGCTGCGGCAGTAGGGAAAGAAAAACAACATGCCTACCAAGTCAGAACCTGCTGAGGTGACTCACCCCGCCGAGGCCCCCGACTGCATGTAATCCTGGCTTGCTGACTTCAATTTGACATTGCAGTCGGAAAGCGGGTCCATAGGTCTCCCTGACTGTCCCGAGATCATCGATCCCATGACCTTCGAGCAGATTCTAGAAATGGACGACGACGAAGAGGAGCGTGAATTCTCGCGGAGTATTGTCTACGGCTTCTTCGAGCAGGCGGACGTTACATTCGACAAAATGGACACAGCATTGTAAGGTCCCTACAGCCCCCTCCACTGGCGTCCACCTCGTCCCAACACGAGCACGTTTTCCTGACTTGCCAATGACATGCACAGGAAAATAAAAGACCTCGCCCAACTCTCCGCCCTAGGCCACTTCCTCAAGGGTTCGTCCGCCACGCTCGGCCTCACAAAAGTCAAAGACTCCTGCGAGAAAATCCAGCATCTGGGCGCTCGCAAGGACGAGTCTGGTGACGACACCAGTATGGATGATCAGGGGTGTTTGGATAAGATCTCAGGGACTTTGGTTACCGTGAAGGCTGAGTACAAGGAGGCGGAGAAGATGTTGAAGAGGTTTTATCATGATACCTAGGCCCGGCTCTGCCTGCAATGGGGACGAGGGGCCTCCGGGATGATAGAGTTGAGGGAGAAAGGGGTTTGGTCAGAGACACGCCGAAGGGTTTGGACCAGGTGCGTTGGGCAAGGAGTTTAAGCTACCTGGATGCAGTGACGGACGTATAGTTCTTGATGGTCGTAGCCATGGATGTGCTGTGAGACACTTATTTCTTCTTACCCCCAAGACCTCATGATGCGAAGCTTTGAAAGTAAATTCCCTGAATTACTATGCAACTAATTTGGCCCTCGACCGCTGTGGAAGGTCAAAGCCACGGATTTGTGTTCTGAAAGTGAATCTCATCTCCATCCACACATGATATGACCTTCCATTGTCTATGACTTGTTTCCGCTTCTGTCGTTCACATTTGGCCATTCATGATGTTGAGTACGAAGTAATACAATACATCTTTCACCTCGATTTCAATGGTCACATGCCGCCATGAGCTCTCTTCACTAGGACATCCTCACAAGCAGAATCCTCAAAATTTGACCCTCTTCACTCCATTCACCTCATCCTCACATACTCGGCCGCTCGGAGCAAGCATCTGAGTGGACTTCGCCCCCCGTCTGGGCACTTCGAAAGCTGCCACTCAATAGCACCGGATACGTACCTAGGTGAGTCGCCTCACCCAACTAGTGAGCCCATGGTAAGGGTCCCATTCCAGGCTGACCTCACTCTCTAGACACGCCGGCTTGACGGATAGAATATCAAAGATTCGAAATCTCGACCGAGTGTACTCACCGTCCTAATCTCGCTCTCACAGCACGCGGAGAACCCATTCAAACAGGAGACACGATGGCCTCCCTCGGAGCTAAGATCTCAGCTAGACTGGCTGAATGGCACATCTTCTCTGAGGCTGAAGCAGAAAAGGGAACGAAGCCAGCCTTGAGGCGTGGTAGCTGTTTTGTTAGGACTTCAGACTCACCCCAAAATCCGGAACAGAACCCCAGCATCACAACCCCTGCGGTGGACAACGGCCCCGAAGATTCGAAGACCTCACCGGGTAAGGCAGATTGCGCGACCTGCGCCAAATCATACCATACCAATGCTCTTATGAAACTTACGTGCAAACACCACTACTGCAAAACGTGCTTCTCCCAACTTGTCAAGGAGAGTCTCTCGACTCCATCTGCATTCCCGCCCCTTTGCTGCAAAATCGCAGTCCCATTCCTCACAGTGGCTGAAAACGTTGACCCTTTCCTATTCTTGGGTTATAGAATTAAGCAAAAAGAGATTGCCGATGCAGGGCCGCTCTACTGTGCTTTTGCCAATTGTGCGGTAAAGATACTCGAAAAGGAGATCCATGGGAATTTGGCTTGGTGTTCAACCTGTACCCGAACTACCTGCACCAGGTGCAGATGGGAGTATGATACCCGCCGAGGGAAACCGTCCCATGTTTGTAAAAAGGACAAACCAATGGCTACATTGCTCAGCATTGCAAAGACGGAAGGTTACCAAGCTTGCTACCAATGCGGCAATGTCACCTCGCTGAATTTTGGATGCCATCATATGATGTAAGTACAGCAGATGACTACTATAGTTGAGCGTCCGCTGATCCCTATCTCTGAAGCTGCCGCTGCAAAGCGGAATTCTGCTGCGTCTGTGGAATCCCCTGGAAGAACTGTGATTGCGAGAAGTATGATCATCCTCGCATCCTAGAGCGAGCTGAGCGAGCTATGGGAATTCGGGCAGCCCGACGGGTTGCCCATAACCTCGATCCAGACCCGCATCCTCGTCAGCAGCAGTTGGACGAGTTGCAGGAGCGTCTGAAGACTGATTGCGATCACAGCTCGTTCTCCAGGAGAGAGCATTCCCGCAAAAGCCCCGGGCATTGCCTCATCTGTGAGTACCAAGGCTGGATATACATTCTGCCTTGTGAGAACTGCCACTTTATTTCATGCCGTGCCTGCCATAACTACCACGGATGGGATGGTGGCAGGGAATTCCACTACGAATATGATTTCTCGGACATGTGGGACAAGCTCATTAGGTCTGGCAAGGCTCACGAATCCCACCGATATCTCAAGGATAGAGCAGAAAACAGCGGGAGTGGGAGCGAGGAGTGATAAGTCTCTAAGGGACGTTGGCACAGGACTGTTTGAAACGAATCAGGTATCACTCAAATGCACGATACTCGAGGTATAGATGGGAGAATTTGCCTGATGGCAGCAGAATTGTGCGCTGACGCTCGTACGCTGAGAAAGAGTTGGAGCTGGTGCTTTGGACAAAACCCACGCAAAATAGATTCTCAACACCAGTGCTCCCCATTCTAATACATCACTTCTCTTCTCTTCCGTATTCCACCAGGCACAAAACCACAGTGTACGACAGGACTCGCGTTCAGCATTGCTCCATGCGATCATTAATATTGTCTTTGACAAGAAAAACCACTGGAGCGATCCACTTCCACTTTGTCCCACCCTCTACTTCCCCTTCTTCCCCTTCTTCCCAACCAGTCCCCCAACTCAGTACCTTTAGATGCCACCTAAACCGGCCCTGACCCACTTCCTCTGCCTCCCCCTCTGCACTCCCTCCTCCCGGCCCCAGCTGCAAGCCTCCCTCCACCGCTTCAGAGCAGAAGAGACCACCCCAGACAAAGAAGGCAATGTGCTCATTCCCCCCAAAGCGATCCGGCCGCCAGGCGCAATCCACTTTACTCTCGGAGTCATGAGTCTACAGACCGAAGAGCGCATCGAAGCCGCCTGTAAATTCCTGAAAGGGTTGGATATACAGCACATGCTGGAAAGCGCCGCGTCCGAGCCACTCCAGAAAGAATCGAACAGTGCCGCTCCTTCTACCACCCCTCGGACAAAGGCAACGACAGACCAACCACCTACGACCGTGACACCAGCACCGAACACATCTCCATCCTCGCCCGCACCCCCCCTCTCAATCTCCCTCATCTCCCTGCACCCCCTTCCCCACCCCTCAGCAGCCTCCTCTCTCTACGCAACCCCCACCCCCACCCACCCTCTCCACCCCTTCGCCCTCTCCCTCCACACCGCCTTTACAACCGCGGGCTTCCTCCTGCCAGAAACGCGCCCCCTACTCCTGCATGCCACGCTAGCGAACACAATCTACGCGCGGAGAAGCCCGAGCGGGAAGAATAGGTGGATGAAAGGGAGTGGGAAGTTCGACAGCAGGGGCGTGCTGGAGCGGTGGGGGGATGCGATGTGGGTGGAGGGAATGAGGGTGGAGAGGGTGGTGATTTGTGAGATGGGTGTTAGGAAAATTGACGCCCCGTGGGGTAATGAGGATGGGTATAGGGAGATTGCTGGTGTGGAGTTGCCTTGAAGGGTGGGGAGTGCGGGAGTACGTGGTTCCGACATGCTGTAAGGCCGAGGCATATGAGAGAGTATCTGGGATGCGACCACTGCACGTGGAATGGTAGGGGCAACAGGAGATCCAGCTTCAGCGCCCGACGGACAAAACCTCCACTCCAGCACGGCAGCGCTGGCCAGCAATGACGAGAAACCGAAGGCACGAGCACATGATACATGATCCAAGGCCACCGCCTCCGTTTCGGACACCCACACCTGGATCCGGATCCCTCTCGACCCAATGAGAACAGTCTAGTCTGATGGACTGCATCCAGCAACAATGGTAAGGCCAATGGAAGATGGCACGGTCTGAACAGCTTTGCAGAGGAAAGCACCGTCGTCTATCCTTGAAAAGTGGGCCAGCGCCCCATGATTTCAAAGAGAAAAGAGGATCATTTCCCTTCGAGGATTCGTTCATCAAATACATGTTTAAGTCGAAGCATTCCGCACCTAGTGCAGAACCGTCTATGTCTGAACGCTCAGCTTTACATCCACTCCATCCTTCTGCTCCCCTGAGTCGTACAAAGTATTCTCTCAAATCACAAGACCGGCACCTTTGCAAACTTCTCCCTTTTTACAGCCTCTTTCCCCAGGATCTGTCCAGCCATACGTCTCTACGTCGATCAAAGCCGCAGCAAAAAGTCCAGCAGAGACTCCACTCCCCCCAACCAGCCGCGTATGAGCCTTCGTATTGCACTTCTCTTCCACAATGGTAACAACCCAACCTCCAACGCCAACGCGCAAACTTCTCCAGTGTTAGAAAGGTCAAGATACAGGCCCCATCCCACATCCCCACGCAAAACCACTCTCAGGATACTTCGTCCGTTCTGTCCGCCCAAAGCACGTCTTTGCAGATAACATCACTCCCAAAAACCAAGAATATTCACCATGCACCTCCCCCCTCCCCAACTATCCTTCCAACAACGTTCACACCCCTACCCCTAGAAACCCCTCTACGAGTCCATCCCCAAGAGTTCTCCAAATCCACATCCCCATCCTACACCCTCCCCCCCCCAGCCCACCAGCCCACACGCCCACATCAACGGCGCTACGACAAACGACCTCTCGCCCCCAGGAAATTGGAATATGGAGAGACAGAAGGGAGGGTGCGTATCCGAGCCCCAGGATCCAAAGGACGGTATTAAGCCAGGCAGAGAGCGTATAAGGATAGCATGCAGTAGGTTTCAATGGAGAAGTCTTGTTAGCTTTGTCCGTTTACCAAGCAGTAATTGGCGTCGAAAGAGTCTGGTCGCATTGGGCTTTTTGGGCGCAATTGACATGATTGTCCTCATCGAAACGATTTCAGACCGTGACTATAAGACAATTCTATGCTGGAAATCTGGGGTCTCCTGGCGTCTGAAGAAGGCGTGCTCGATAAAACAATCAATCATGGTCCTCCGTCCAGTCGCCTGCCCCTTCGGCGATTCTCATTCCCTCATTTTCCAGACTGAAAAGATCAAGTGCTTGGAATGCTGAGATGCGATCCGATGGCATGAACCTCATTGAACCCTGAATGACAGGGAGCATTGGCTGCAAAGCTTCTTCGTGCACTCTTTCCTTAAAACTTTGCTCCAATTCCGAGGGACCCGATCCTGAGAATAGAGCTGTCAGTCGGGGTGTTTGCTTTGCGTACCCACTGCTTCAATGCTCGCATCCCGCTTCTCTTTCACAAATCCATGGGAAATCTCCAGGATACTCTTTGTCCCAAAAGTAAAGTCTAGGCAATGGAGATGGCGGCGTCGATTATACCGGATCAATTTTTTTAAGAGCCATTGAGCGACTCTACCTAGCTCTTGTATGTAGTTACTGCAATAATAGGCAAAGTCTTTGAGGAAGAACAGCACGCGATTGGGAGGCAACTTACTCGTCAAAAGACTCCTTGCGTGGTCCGAGTGTGCCTGCATAAGCTCCCATTTCTGCTCCCATTCCTTCGGCAGCTCCTCCACAAAACCTATCATTGACGCAACCTGGCCTTCCACATCTAGACACATAAATGGAAGCGCTCCAAATACAAATGAATAAATCTGTAGAGCAAAAATGTTAGGATCATGCAGCAAGCGATCAAGCAAGAATTCCTTGCCGTACAACCTGCCCGCCACAGGTCAAGTCTATAGTCGAGGCTGTCTGTGAAGATTGATTCCGGTACATGCAAGGAGCATGGCTGGGGGAGCTTCTCTGGCTCCGACCCTTGAAGAAAAGCCTCTCCGAAATCGATAATCCGGAGATTTTCATCATCTTCATCGATCCAGGTGGCCCAGTCAGCGGCTTTCACCAATTGGCTTGGTAATGCTTTATCCAACGGCTTGCCATCTTTTCGAGCCAGGGTCTCTATCTCTGGGGTTCCAAGGACTTTGAAAAGACGTTTCTCAGTTGCTCGTGACAGACGTTCACAAGTAAACGCAACGTTTCTGCCGCTTATATCTATTTCAAGTCAGCGATGGGCTTAAGGTGCTATCATTCACCTGAGGCTGCACGCATCTGATAACACATATTTGTACCATCTTACCTCCATGTACATAGCCAACCTCATGTAAAAAGGCGACACCTCGGAGCAGCTGTTCAGACAACCTCAGGATAGTTTCAGTCTCAAGCGGATCTCCATATTCACTGTAGTCCGCGACTATCTTATCAGTCGTAGGCCCCAGGAGTTCCAGAACCAAACACTGATGGCTTCCATTGGGTCCCTCATGAATAAAATCGTCGAGCACTTGGACGATAAATTTGGAGGAGAGGCTGCCCTGGTGATGTCTTGCTAGTGTTTGCAGAGTGCGAAGCTCCTGGGAATGTTTCATGTCGTCGGCTGTTATGATTTTGATCGAAACCCATCGCTTGCTCCTATATCTTTCAGCGAGAGTGCAGAATAACTTTCAATCTTGGGGAGGGCCTACTTCCTATCATTTGCAAGCCAAACTGTGGAAAACCCGCCAAAGCCGAGTTTATGGTATATTTTGTAACGGTCGTCCTCGAGAGTGTCACCTAGGCAGACGGGATGAAATCCACCTGGCCGATATCCCGAAAACCTTTCTCGTGTGTAGAGGAGATTAGATTGCGTATACATAGATAGATCCTCCATTAGCAATCTGGCAATGACGATGTGCGAGAAAAGGGCGAGAATGTGAGGGAGAGAAGTTTTGTTGAGATAGAAAGAGATCTTATGTATAGGGGCAAATTAGCTTCCCTGGAGACTCTGGAGTCTACCAATACCTTACCCTTAAATTTTCACACAATTTCAAGATATCTGTATGTCTCTCCTACCGAGGTGTCACACTCCCAAAACCAAGCTCTTATAGACCATTCTAAGTATCTTCAAAACATAAGAAATATGTCAAGACAATGGCAAGACACAGTTTGGTCATGAAAACTTGAGTTGACAAGAAGGTATCATAGTAACACACCCAGATGCAACACAAACTTACCATGCAGTGGCATATGTACGGCTCCCTCCTCGGTCGCCAACGTTGGATCAACAAGGCGATCCATATAAATCCCACGCGGGGCCCATCGCTTCTCCCGCAGGCGCTCAAAAAACGGGAAGGATCTGAAAATGAGAAAAGGTATTTACAAAGCAACAAATTGGCCCATCAGTTTCAGCTTAGCGGCGGAACGCAGCGTGCACGTCCTCTTTACTCCATCCGACCTCCAAACTGCTTTCGTAGACTTCATTCACCAACTTGCCCACGCGGTCAAGCACACCGAGGTAGCGATCCTCGCAGGCTCTGATAACCTTGACAACCAATTCTCGACTCAACCCGACCGTGTCGTCGCCGTCCCCGAAATGCTTCTCGATTCTCTTCTTCAACGTGTCCACGCCCCGTCGGATTTCCTTGGCGTCGTAGTTTCCAAACACTTTCTTAGCCACCGAGCGGGAATGGCTCGCTCTGTTCGCAATCGCCGCGGGCGAGGCGCCGGAAGTGGAGTTTAGGAGTAAAGACTCGGTGGACTCGAGGAAATCGAGCAACTTGCCCAGAGGACGACGTACGACGGCCGAGAGGTAGAGGTCCAAATGCTCGGACATCTCGGCGCGGGCGCGGAAAGTCCAGTCCTCAAGGACGGGATTAGCGCGAGAGGGGACTTCTTCGATGTAGTGGTTCATGTTCTCGATGAGCAGAATGTGGTGATTAAGGGCTTCTTTGTCCTCGGGGTCACCGCTGCCGGCGTTCGTCGCGGGGTGGGTCTGTTGTGCCGTAGGAGATTCTTTGGCGATAAATTTGAGGGATTCAAACATGGCTTTGTTGAGGGAGTTGTAAGCGTCATTTACCATACCGCGGATGGGGAGGTGGTCGAGGGAGCGAGTAGGCGGAAGCATGTTTTCGAGAGTGAGGCAGAAGAGGGGAAAGGTCTTCATGAAGCTGATGACGCCTTTGCGCTTTTTGATCTTCACTTTGGTGTCCTCAATGCCGCGGATCTGTTCATCGATGAAGCGGGTGAATTGGGTTGCGAGTCGATCGTGGATTTTGGAGAGGGCTTGGGAGAGGAAATCTTGATTTGTTTCTTCGACTTCCGAGAGCTGGGATTCCAGGGCAAAGAGGACCCCGACTCCGGATAGAGAGTCTTGTTGCATCACCCAGTCGACCAGATTCTGGATCTCGGAGGGCCAGAAAGCGTAGATCTCCTCCATGATGTTTAGCACTTTCTTCGCCATATCGCGGTCGGGGTCGAATGGCTTCTTAATGATGAGATCTCGTCCCTCTCTTGACTCTGGGTCTGTGGCCGCAGCCTCCAGAAAGTCTTGGGAGCCGAAAGAAGAGGCGTGGAAGATCTCCACCACGAAGTTCTGTTCAATGAAGGTGATCCTCGCCATTTCAGTCAAGGCACCAGCAAAGGCTTCATAAGCCGTGACCTTTCCATCTTTCGGCCTCTCACTTGACAAGCGACTTTCCCCACGAACAGTCTTACCTCGCTTCACTGTAAGTTTGCGGCCGACTATGCTCTCGCTTTCCTTCTCTTGTGTTGTGAAGAGAACATCTCCCTCGTCTCCCGTAGGCTTCCTAGTGACGCGTTTCCAGGCGACAACATTCTCCCTAAATTCATCCATGTAAGGCTTCTTGGAGCAGCCCTCATACATGCGCATCATTTCCAACCACCCGTGAGGTTCAATCTCCCTAGCAAAGAGCATGAGTGGAGAATAGAGCCAGAGATCTCGCTTTGGCTTTTCTCTGAGGCGATCATCGAGTTTAGTAGGATTTGTTGATGCAATGCCATCGCGATTCCTTGCAAGTGCATCCATGGTCTCGGCTTCCATCTCCCTGAACTTGACAGATAGATATTGCTTCAAGCGATGGAGAAACTCGATGCTTTCTCGACGGTATCCTTCTTTCTTTTCACGAACCGCATGCATAGAGCTAAGCTCTGTTCCGTCATAACCAGAACTACTGCTCCGATGCAGACTGGATTGGTCGGCATTAGTAGCTCTATTGCCATCCTTATGAAGCTTGGGATCGATGGTAAGCATGGCAGTATAGAGCTGGGCCAACGTGTATTCGACCTCTTGAATTCCCCGTGTCTTGGTCAGTGACGCGTCTCTGAGAGCTTTGAGGTCAGACGCAGATATAGAAATGGTGTCTAGCAGATTCCTCAGCTCCGTATGAAGCAGCTTTTGGTTGGCAGTCTGGACTTGGAGACCTTGTGATTGGGCCTCGATGTATGCAACGTCTTCGCTTAGAGTCTAGTCATGATTAGCGATTCATGTCATTGTATTGGGCGGAAAGAAAAGAGTATTTACCCCAAGCTCGACATTGTACAAGGTCAGGAGACAATCCAGCTCCTCACACTCTGTAACTACCTTGTCCATGAGGTCGCCAACGGCAGCGGTACGGTCATCATTGTTCTCGATGGCGCCAAGCCAGCTTCCAGCCTCAACACGAGTTAGCTCCCTACGGATGTCCGCTTCAAGGTCCTCGAACGTCGTCCTTTCGCGACCCTCATCTCCCCAGCCAAAATCGTCGAGAACGGATTCAATCTCGAAAGTCCGACCCTCCAAAAGACTTGGATGAATGCCTAGAGCTTTGGCGTATCTAGCTGAATGATCTGATCGCCTCTTCTTCCGACGTTCGTCCATGGGGGGAACTTCAGGTTTCTTGATTTCGGATTTTTGCGTGACAAGTAGAGGCTTTTCCGGTGCAATTGGAAGATTCAGCTCCGGCGGTGGAGGGACGACGGGCTTCGCTGGGGAGGTGATGACCTTCACTGGAGGTACTTCCTTACCTTGCTGTGGGGTGGAAGGCCGAGAGTCCGCCTTCTGATCTGGTGTGACAGATCTGACATCGTCTTGGCTGACACCTTTCAACAGAGACGGGGCTTGAAAGACACCAGTAATGCCATCACCGCTGACATTTTTCTCATTGCCTGCCTGTAATCCAGGCCGGGGCTTGGAAGCGTTTGCCGCCACGGCTGCTTTGCGAAATTGGGAAGCGATCTCCTTCTTTGATTTCTTTTTGATCATCGGCCCAAGACCTGGGCGATGGACCTCTTGCTCTGCTGCCTCTGGAGGAGGTGTCGGTGGAAGATTTGTTGTTGGTGGGAGTGTTGAAGGTGGCAAGTGATCGGTGGGAATCGGTTCAGGGCCATTCCTAGATGATGGCGCTGGGGGTTCTTGGGATGGAGTGTGGTTATATTGAGCTCTCTGGCTTGCAGCCATTGAAGGCCGATCTTCGTTGGCATACGACTGAGCGGTAGACGGCTCGGATTGCTCCACTGAAATTTTGCCAGAAGGGGCCCTCTCCGTTGATCTTTGATTGGACGGAGTTCTCTCGGACGACCTCCCAGGTACCAGATTGTTCGGCAGGTCTCCATACTTTGTGTCTAGTAATCGTGTGGGTGCGTCTTGGGCGTGATTGCTCTGATCATGGCGGAAGCCATACTCGCTGGGCGGAGTGTCATGGGTTGTATATTGGGGGGTTGGGCTCCAATCTATACCAGTCGTGCCGGGTCTTCGGTCGGGTGTTGCTTTCCGATCGGGTGTTCCTGCACGTTGCTGACTTGGAGTCCCCGCTCGACTGCCCTCAGTATACAGTCCAATCCCCCGCAAGCTTTCCTTACTCGTCCTCCCGTTTGTTGTTGCTTGAGATCCTTGTCGATTCTGCTCATCTTGAAACGGCTGAGGCTGCGGACCTGCTGAAGGCCGTTCTCGAATTTGAGCTTGGCCGAAAGATGTCTGCGACCCGGATATTCCATGGTATTGTCCACCAGCTTGCAAGCTAGAAGGGACTACAGATTCCGAAGATGGGAACGACCCTGGCATGTGTATGCGATCGTTACTTCTCGACGAACGTATTGAGCGTTCTCGAGAAGCTGCGCTGTGAAGAGGACGTTCTTGCGAAGCTGCAGTATAGAGAGATCGATCCTTTGAAGCTGCGCTGTGAAGAGATCGGTCTTGTGATGGTGCACTGTGCAGTGAACGCTCTTGGGCCTCACGCTCTTGCGAGGGTCGTGGCCTTCTCTCTCTGCTGACTTCAGGCGGCTCTGGTGGAGCTTCTTGCACCCTTCCAGGATCTCGGCTTGGGACTCTGATGGATGTAGTTGGGGAGCCGTTGGGCTGAGAATTTGCCTGAGCGGGTGGTTGTGCTCCCGATCCTCCCGGTAGTCCACCGAATTGGTCCATCTCTGTCGGGCTGAAGCCTGTCAATTCAGGTAACCTCCCACCCGTATATTTTCTGTAGATTTTGATCAAGCTGAATATGAAGAATTCTTTTTCTTTCGCCGTCGCCGCCTGCCAGTAGTACGGCTTCTGGATGGTGACAGTAAAGCCTGTTGCGCCAGCTCGTTGCTTGAATTGCTGTTGCTCCGGCGTTGCTGCAACAGCATTTGTGAAAGATTCGATTGCTGTGAGATCATCCAGTACCCAAGTCTTGCCGATCGAGTACGTGCCATTGTTTGTATTTTCTCTTGCTTTATGCATCCGTACACGACCCGACTTCCGTACAGCGACGATGATGACACGCTGCTTCTTGTTCTCGGGAATGGAGTTGGTCGGAGGAGGAGATGAGGGATAGGATGCATCTTCGGTGATTGAGACATGGGTGATATATGTCTCGGAGGCTGCGACCAGATTAGAACATTTGCCTCGAAAGCCTTGGCCCGAGAAGGATGCTTACGGGCCCCATCCGGCTCTTTCTTGTGAAAGCAACTTTCAATTATACGCCTCTTCTGATCTTCGAATTTCTCCGCTCTACTCGACTGCTGCCCGGCCGAGTGCTCAGTACTGCCGGAAGAGGAGTTGTTCATAGGAGGTGAGAGGTTTCCATTGCGATGGTCCTGCACAGGTTGCTGGCCTGGTCCGACCTGGACTCCATTTGGAGGACCTCCTCGAAAGCGTGGGCCAGGAGGCTGAGGGTTCATGTTGCAACGCGGACTGCGGATAGGGTATCATTTGGGCCAGCCCAAAGACGGCAGCATTCGGAGATGGAATAGAGAGCAGCACAACGCTGCGTGAGAGACGCGCAAGGAGCAAGGTGGGAGTAACTACGACAGTACTACTTTACTCCTTCGTCCGTAATCGTTTCTTCCACATAGTTTGAGGATTGCGCTAAGGCTCGGCCGCTAAGAACGGGCCGGTTCGGCTTTTTATTTTTTCGAATGTGTGCAGTGTGCGAAGAAAAAACTTTTGAAACATTCTCTTCGAGTCCATATAAAATCTGCACAGATACTCATAAGCAACGTCGCGAAAATGGTTAAGAGCAAGAAATACAAGCCGCCAGTCGATCTCACTCCACAATTCCGTCTGCCACCCCAGCCTCGTAATCAGAAGCCGAAGAAGAAGCGTGCTCCCGATCGCCCACAGCCAGAATGGATGTTTCCTCCCGACGACCAAAATCCAGTCTTGAACCCCAAACCCGTCAACGAAGAAATAGAACGTAAACAAAAGGAAGATCACGATACATCAATCAAGTTCCTTCAGTACAAGTCAGTGGAAGCTCCACTCAAAGCGGCACCTCCAGGCTTGCTCCTCACTCTCGTTGGTGGCTTCTTGACCTCTTATGGCTTCAGCAGCGCATCGCGACTTTACACGACGCAATTGAACTCGAGAAAAAAATTGGATGAATGGAAGGTGGAGATCGGCGAAAGGTTGCCCAAGGGACATCCTGACCTGGTCAGGATCTTCAAGTTGTGGCAGAAAAAGGTTCAAGAAGAGGCAGAAGACGAGACAAGTAGCAGTGATGAGAACGACAGTGATGATACGAAAGCAAAGAAAAAGACAAGCAAGGAGGCCAAAACAAAAGCCAAGGCCCAAGCCGCAAAAGAAGAAGCAGATAAGACTAGTAGTAGTGGAGGCAGTGAGGGCGAGAGCGAGGATGATGATGAGAATGAGAATGAGAATGAGGAGAGCAGCAAAGATAGCGACTCAGATGTCGAGATGGAAGATGCTCCGCCGGCACTGAAAAAGACAAAGCAGTCGAGCAGAGCAAAGCCGACATCATCGACATCAACATCGTCCGATAGCGACGCAGATGACGAGAAAGAGACTGCTGGCGCCCAAATACCCACAGCAAAAGCGTCAAAAAAAGGAGACACTAAAAGCGCCATGAAGACGTCCAAACAACCCGCAAGCTCTGAAGCGATTTCAGGCTCGGAATCAGATTCAGATTCAGATTCAGATTCAGATTCAGATTCCAGATCAAACCCAGCTGTGTCCACTGGTGCAAAGATATCCACCGACACTGCACCAGCCGCACCTCCAGCTGCAACGGTGAAGCCAAGCACGAAGATTACCGCCGACGAACCCTCATCCTCAGAAGACACCACCACCTCCTCCTCCGCCTCGGACTCACTCACCAAGCCCGCCTCAGCCACAACACCAACCTCCAAATCCTCCTCCGCGAGCGAGTCCCTCCCTCCAAAAGCCGCTCCCACAACCAACCAACCATCCGTCACCACAAAACCCACAGACACCTCCTCCGCAACCAGCTCCTCCGACTCCGACTCCCGCCCCGACTTCACCTCCCCCCTAAAACCCTCCACCACCGTCCCCATCACCAAACCCAACCCACCACCCCCCACAAACCCAGCCCCCACCTCAGAAGACTCAAGCTCAACCCTCCAAACCACCACTCACCCCGCCCCCTCCACAGCCAACCCCCCCCGGGGCAAACTCAAAAAACGCAAACGCTCCCCCTCCCCCCCCTCCACCTCCAAAAAACCCCATTCCAACCCTCCAAC
>JAABUQ010004345.1_pt1 | contig 24270 bp, 20 predicted proteins | sample 5560001 | NCBI WGS metagenome assembly JAABUQ01 (sample SAMN10711888, study PRJNA513371) | rock metagenome | isolation source: Antarctica rocks | place: Antarctica: Victoria Land, Finger Mt nord | collected 2015-12-18
AAGCCGGATAGCTAAACGGGATAGTCTGCCGGAAGCGATCGGCGGTCCGCCGGGCAGCGCCATTCACCGTCTTTCACTCTCGCGCTTCCCGCCTGGAATCAGGAAATTAGAAGTGGTGGACCAGCACCCGCCGGTTCGCAACACAACAAAATCGCCTCGGAGACAACTCGCCCTTGGCTGATTCACTTAATCCCAATCCGGAAGGCCCGTTCACCGCGCCTGAACCAACACCCAGCGCCGTCAGCGGATCTGAGCAGGTTACTCTCAGCAGGCTGGACTCGCAAATTGCCTGGTATGACCACCGCAGCAGGATCAATCGTACTCTCTACAAGTGTTTAAAGACGATGATTATCGCTTCAGCCGCAGCCATCCCGGTTTTGACCACCGCGGGACTGCCGCATGGAACCCATATCGCCGCTGCACTCGGAGTTTCGATAGCCGTGCTGGAGGGCGTACAGCAGCTCAATCAGTACCAGGCAAACTGGGCGAGCTATCGCGGCACAGCTGAGGCTTTGAAACACGAAAAATATTTCTATCTGGCTAACGGCAGGCCCTTACGCCAAAACCGACAAACCACACGCTCTGCTGGCGGAACGCACGGAAGAACTCATTTCACAGGAGATTTCCAAGTGGTTTATGGGTCAGTCACAAAGCTGCATGAATGATCCTCTGCGCTCACTCCGTTGAGCATGAGAAGAAAGCGCACCGGGAGTACTAGCTTGTGTGGCACTGTTCCGCACCTACAGCGCGGCGATACAAGGTATCGACGCCCACATCATCGATGTAGAAGTGGACATGTACCCGGCGGCCACGAACCGCGATTTTGTCACGGTCGGCATGCCCGATGCGGCGGTGCGGGAGAGCCGCGAGCGCATCAAATCCGCTTTGCTGAACTCCGGGTTCGGCTATCCGAGTAAGTCCGTAACGATCAATCTTGCTCCGGCGAATCTGCGGAAGGAAGGCGCGGGTTTCGATCTTCCCATGGCTACGGCCATCCTCGGCGCAATGGGAACGATCTCGAAAACGGAAGATCACCTGCTGATCGGCGAACTGTCTCTCGACGGCAGTCTGCGACCTGTGAGAGGCGCTCTTTCGATCGCCGTCTGCGCCGCGCGCAAGGGCATTGGCAACCTGCTTTTGCCGGCCGATAATGCGCAAGAGGCAGCAGTCGCCGAGGGCATCAAAGTGTTCGGCTTGAGGCATCTGGCCGAAGTAGTGCAATTCCTCAACACGCCTGAAGCATTTAGCCCGGCCGTTGCTACGGTCGCGCAAGCGAGTGCAACGGATCCGGTGGTACCCGACTTCAGCGATGTCCGCGGGCAGCCCATGGCCAAGCGAGCGCTCGAGATCGCAGCGGCCGGAAGCCACAACGTGCTGATGATTGGGCCGCCGGGCTCGGGCAAAACCATGCTCGCCAAACGCTTCTCAGGCATCCTCCCCAACTGACCTTCCGCGAGGCGTTGGAAGCAACACAGGTTCATAGCGTCGCCGGAGTTTTGTCCGCGGGTGTTGGGATTTTAAGAAACAGGCCGTTTCGAGCGCCGCACCATACCGTTTCCGATGCGGGATTAATCGGTGGTGGCAGCGGCAATCCACGGCCCGGCGAAGTGAGCCTGGCGCATCAGGGCGTTTTGTTTCTCGATGAGTTGCCGGAGTTCCCGCGAGGCGTTCTCGAGCAGTTGCGCCAACCGCTCGAAGAAGGCTCCGTCACGCTAGCGCGCAGCTCAAGCACGCTCACTTTCCCGGCGCGCTTCATGCTGGTGGCTGCCATGAACCCGTGCCCGTGCGGCTTCTACGGCGACACTACGCGCGAGTGCCGCTGCACGCCCGGCATCATTCAACGCTATCTCGCAAAGGTAAGTGGTCCGCTATTGGATCGCATCGACATGCATATCGAAGTTCCGGCCGTTCCTTACAAAGAGCTGCGAAGCAAGCACGACGGCATCCCTTCGTCGCAGGTCAGAGAGCACGTGGGAGGCGGCCCGTGAGACTCAACTCGGCCGCGGCTTCTATAACGCGCAAATTCCCCCGGCCCAGCTGCGGATCTTTTGCGCTCTCGATGAAAGCGGCGAGCGGACGCTTGAAATGGCTGTGCGCCGCATGAATCTCTCTGCCCGCGCGCACGACCGGATGCTGCGCGTCGCCCGAACTGTGGCGGATCTGGACAAGGCCGAGCATGTCTCGGCAAAGCATCTGGCCGAAGCCGTCCAGTTCCGGAATCTCGATCGCAATTACTGGAACTAAGCTATATAGCTACGCTAGGCTGTACAGCTACCCTAGGGCTGCTTGTCGAACGGGAATTCGAAATACAAAAGCTCCTGACCGGATCTAGCGTCGCGCATGCCGTTCACGTAGAGCTTATCGCCGGCTTCGGGCTTCGCTTCAAAATAGAGAAAGCCGCTGGCGGAGTCGCCGGGCGCGAGCATTTCCGCTGACAAGGCTCGCATGCCAATCTCCGGAGCGTTGAGCGGATTCTTCTTCTTGGGCAAAGGCACCGGAACCGGTACGCGGGTTTGCGAAGGATGGCTGGTCGTGGCCAAACCCGGGAGATCGTCTGGACTGACTGCGTTGACGTGACGCCCGTCCATCGCGACAAGGCTCGCTTCGAGCCGACGCAAATCAAGCGCCTGATCACGCTTGTTCTGAATCACCACCAGCACCGGCACAACCCCATACTTCGGAAAATCGATCTTCTTGCCGAACGCGCTCGTGACAAGATCCTCATTCACGTAGGCCTTTGCTCCCACCGTTACCTTCTCAGATTCCTGATGTGCGTACTCGGCGGCCGGGCCTACCTGAAACCCCTTGTCAGCGCCGGCTCGAAGCGCTACGCTACCGACTAACGCCAAAGTTATACTCAAGGTCACGAGTCGATCTATTAAGTTCAAACGCACTCTTCTCCTTTATCGTTTAGCCCAGCTTCTTCTTCTGCCGTTCATCAGTTTGTATTTTCTCGCCCGGCTTTTTCGCAGCGGATCTTACTGGCCTCACTTCCACGAGCGTTTCGGCGTGCTGCCACGGTCGTTCCATCGGACGAGACCCGGTGCGATCTGGTTGCATGCCGTATCGGTCGGTGAGGTTATCTCCGTTCTGCCGCTTATGCGCGCTCTCAAAGCGGATCAGCCTTCCGTCCCTGTCTATCTTTCCACGGCAACAGTGGCGGGGCGCAAAGCAGCGGTCGAGAAGGCCAGTGCAATCGCGGACGGCATCTTTTACAGCCCCATCGATTACGCCTCTTGCGTCCGGCGGGTGCTGCGCACCATCAGGCCGGCTCTGCTCGTTGTGCTCGAAACAGAGATATGGCCCAACCTCTACGCGGAGAGCAAACGTTTCGGGACGCGCCTCGCAATCGTGAATGGCCGTTTTTCCAATCGAACCTGGCCGCGCTACTGGAAATGGCGGAAGTGGGTGGCTCCGATTCTCAAATATCCCGACCTCGTGCTGGTGCAAAGTCCAGAAGATTACCGGCGCTATACGGAGCTCGGGGCAATTCCGAACAAGCTGGATGTCGCTCCTAATCTGAAATACGACGCGTCTTTCTCAGCTGCGCCGGTCGCCATAGGCACGTTTGGCGCGGAACAGATCTGGATCGCGGCCAGCACGGTGGGTCCGAATGAGCGCGGCAGCCTGACCAAACATGCGATCGACGAAGACGACGAGGTAATTCAGGCGTTTGAAGTGCTTGCAAAAGACTGGCCCGGGCTGCTGCTGATCCTGGCGCCTCGCCAGCCGGGCCGTTTCGAGGAAGTCGCGCGTAAACTCGAATCGAGACACATCAACTTTCTCGGGCGCAGCGACTCGAAGTCCAACCCCGCGCGCTCGCTCACGCTGCCCGGAGTGCTGCTCCTCGATACGATGGGCGAACTCCCCGGTCTGTACCGGCTGGCCGATGTAGCGTTCGTGGGCGGATCGATCGCGCCTCGGGGCGGCCACAACATACTCGAACCGGCAGCGGCGGGGGCACCGATTATCGTCGGGCCGCATATGGAGAACTTCGAGTCGATCGCCCAGGATTTCCTCGCCGCCGGCGCTCTTCTGCAAATCCGGCGAGCGCAGGAGCTCGAGCCCGCAGTACAAGAACTGCTGAGTGACAAAGCACGAGCCCGTCAGCTGGGGGATCGCGCGCTGCGCCTGGTAGAAGCGCGCCGGGGCGGCTCGCATGCAATCGCGTCAAGACTCTGGCTTCTCTATTACGGATCTTCTCTGCGCAGCACTCGCCACTGGCTCGCCAGATTGTTCCTCACGCCGCTGGCCGGTCTCTGGAAAGAAGGCGGGACATGGAAGCGCAGGCGCTCCGAGCATTTCACGCTGATTTCGTCGCCGCTCACCGCGCCCGTAATAAGCGTCGGTGGCATAACGATCGGCGGATCAGGCAAGACTCCTTTCACGGTCTATCTGGTGAACCGCTTAAGAGCTCGGGGCTACTCTCCGGCCGTTCTCACGCGGGGCTACGGACGCCGTGCGCCTACCGAGACTCTGATCCTGGCGGCAGGGACGAAGGCTCCAGCAGCCGCGACCGGAGACGAAGCGCAGATCTTTCTCAGCACCGGCGACGCTCCGCTCGGGATCGGCGCGAACCGCTACGAAACCGCTCAGATCTTACTCCGGCAGTTTCCGTCGACCGACGTTCTCGTGCTTGACGACGGTTTTCAACATGCCCGGCTAGCGCGCGACTTCGACTTGGTCATCATCGACGGTCTTGATCCATTCGGGGGCGAAGAGGTGGTCCCGCTAGGCCGATTGCGCGAACCGGCCGGAGCGCTTGCCCGTGCAGACGCGTTTGTTATTACGCGCGCCGAAAACGATTTCCGCTTTCAGGCGATCAGCCAGCGCTTGCGGGAAATCAATCCGGCTGCTCCGGCTTTTCGAACGCGGCTGATTGTCCGCTCCTGGCACGACTACCGCAGCGGGCAGGTGATACCCGATCTGGCCGGACGCCGCGTCGGAGCTTTCTGCGGGCTCGGTAATCCCGAAAATTTCTGGCAAACCCTCGAAACGCTCGGCTTAAACATCACCTTCCGCTGGTGCTTTGCCGATCATCACCCGTACAATCCTTCAGAACTGCAGCGGGTAGCTCACCAGGCCCGTATGCACGGCGCCGAGATTCTGGTCACGACCGAGAAAGATCGCATCAATTGCCCGAGTCACCTGGAGCACAGCATCGCACCGCTCGAACTCGCGTGGCTCAAGATAGACCTGGAGCTGGACGATGAAGCAGCGTTCTTCGATTTTCTGGAGACACTCACGTTCCGAACCCATCCGCGGCATCTAGCGTAAGACCGGAAAAATCCGGCCAATTATTACGGCAGAATAGAGTGAAGCCATGCGCGCGACTCCTGTTATCCGGTGCAGCGACGTGAAGAGGTCGGTGGCGTTCTACACGAGCGTCTTGGGTTTTCAAAAAAGTACTCTGAGGCGAGCGACGCCGATTGGGTGATCGATCTGGTGCAAGGAGACGCGCAGATTCAACTCTCGCAGCACGCAGGCGACGGCGCGTTTGGGTGTGCGATCAATATTCGCATCGAGGATGTCGATGGTCTTTTCAGCACTTATGTCGAGCGCGGCCTCGATACCAGGGCACGCGAGAATTCGCCAGTACATTGCGGGCCGATAGATCAGACGTGGGGCATTCGCGAGTTCTACGTGACCGACACAGACGGCAACACGCTGCGCTTTGGCGAGCCGATTCAATAGGCCCGTCCACCGGAGCAGGGCTCTGTGATGTGGCGAGTTCGATCTGCTATCGTTGCGGTTTTACGGCCTAAATGCAATTTTCCAACCTTGAGATCCCCTACGAACAGTTTGCTTTAGAGAACGGATTGACGGTGGTGGTCCACGAGGATCATAAGACACCGATTGTCGCTCTGAATCTCTGGTATCACGTTGGTTCCAAAAATGAAAAGCCCGGCAAAACAGGATTTGCGCACCTTTTCGAACACCTGATGTTCGGCGGCAGCGAGCACTTGCAGGGCAGTTATATCGAGGCCATGGAACGGATCGGGGCAACTGATCTGAACGGCACTACCAGCGAAGATCGCACAAACTATTTCGAGAACGTTCCGACGTCGGCGCTCGACTACGCGCTCTTTGCGGAATCGGACCGCATGGGGCACTTCTACAACACCATCAGCCAGGAGATCCTCGATCTCCAGCGTGGCGTTGTGCAGAATGAAAAGCGGCAGGGCGACAACCAGCCGTACGCCATTGCCGAGGACCTGGTAGTGAAGAGCACGTATCCGGTCGGGCACCCGTACGCGCACACGGTGATCGGGTCGATGGAGGATTTAGACTCCGCCTCGCTCGACGATGTGCGCGAATGGTTCAAGACTTTTTACACGCCATCGAATGCGGTGCTCGTACTGGCGGGCGATATTAAGACGGCCGAGGCGCGGGAAAAAGTAAAGCGCTATTTCGGGGACATACCCTCTGGGCCGCCGGTCGCGCATCAACGCGCCTGGGTCGAGAAAATGAGCGGTGAACGCCGTGAGACCGCGCAGGATCGTGTCCCACAAGCGCGTCTGTACAAGGTGTGGAACGTTCCGGGCTATTCAGATGTAGCAGCCGTTCATCTGCGCTTACTCGGGGGCATTCTTTCCTCAGGGCGTAGCTCGCGGTTGTACAAGCGCCTGGTGTACGACGAGCAAATCGCGACCCAAGTCGCCGCCTACTTGGATGAACGCGAAATCGGGAGTCAGTTTGTGATCATGGCGACCGCTAAGCAGGGCGTCGATCTCAAACGCGTGGAGAAGGCTGTAGACGAAGAGCTGTTGCGTCTTCTCGAAAACGGCCCGGCAGCACACGAACTCGAACGGATGAAGACGCAGTCGTACGCTGCTTTCGTGCGCGGAGTGGAACGGATTGGCGGCTTCGGCGGCAAGTCCGATATCCTCGCCACGAGCCAGACTTATCTCGGCAATCCACACGGCTATAAGCAGCGCCTCGAACGCATCAGTCAGGCTTCGAGCAGCGATCTTTTAGGGACGGCGCGCAACTGGCTTTCAGACGGCGTATACGTGTTAGAGGTTTTACCGTTTGAGGCCACAGCAGCGACCGGAACAACGGCCGTTGACCGGGTCATGCTGCCCGACCTGGGCACGCCTCATGATCTAAAACTGCCGGCCATTCAGGAAGACCGGCTCAGCAACGGTCTGCGCTTGCTGGTAGCAGAGCGACACGAGATTCCGGTCGTCAACTTCTGGCTCGATCTCGATGCGGGTTTCGCGGCTGATCATTTCACAAGCCCCGGCATTGCCCGGCTAACCTCTTCTTTGCTTACCTGTGGAACCGCTAAGAGAACCGCGCTTGAGATCAGCGATGAACTGCAGACCCTGGGCGCTCAGCTGACGAGCGGCTGCAATCTCGATACGTCGACGGTTTTTCTTTCAGCCCTGAAAATCACCTTAGATGAGGCGCTTGATTTATATGCCGACGTGATTCTCAATCCTGTTTTTCCCGAAAGCGACTTTGTCCGCCAGCAACAGCTTCAATTGGCCGCGATCGCTAACGAAAAAGTGACGCCCCTGCAGATGGCGCTGCGCGCGTTGCCACCGCTTCTGTTCGGCTCTAACCATGCTTACGGCGTGCCGCTCACAGGCTCCGGCACAGAGGAGAGCGTTCAAACACTCGCGCGGGAAGATACCGCGCGCTTTCACCAGACGTGGTTTACGCCGAATAACGGCACGCTCATCGTGGTGGGCGATACGACGATGGCGGAGATCAAGCCCAAGCTCGAATCTTTGTTCGGCAATTGGAAGCCCCGCGATTTCCCCAAAAAGAAGCTGATGGAGGTGGCGAGTCCGTCTAAACCCGTTATCTACCTGGTAGACAAGCCTGGCGCGATGCAGTCGGTGGTCGTAGGCGGCACGATTGCTGCACGGGCCAACCCAAACACGGAGATTGCTCTCGAAACGATGAATAACGTTTTTGGCGGAACCTTCGGAGCGCGCCTGAACATGAATCTACGCGAGGACAAACATTGGTCTTACGGAGCAGGTTCAGTGCTGTATGCAGCTCGCGCGCAACGTCCGTTCCTCGCATACGCTTCCGTTCAGGGAGATAAGACAGCCGACTCCATTCAACGAGCTTTCGGGAATAACCCAAACGAGGCCGGTGAGCCCTGAAGAACTCGAAAAGGTGAAACAGCAGGAGATCTTCGAGCTGCCGGGAGCGCACGAGACGATGAATTCGATTGGGAACCTGCTGGGCGATCTGCTGCAGCTTGGACTCCCTCTGAACTTCTACGACACATACGTCCGAAACGTGGCGGACTTGAAGGTGTCAGACATTGAGACAGCCGCGCAGTCACTGCTTCGCCCCGAGAGGATGATTTGGATGGTGGTCGGCGACCGTGCTGCGATCGAAGACTCTTTGAAGAAGCTCGGGATCGGGGAAATTATCTCGATTTCTGTCTGAGCCAAGCATCAAACGGAAGCTGGGCAGTGAACAGTTGAGGACAGGTGCGACATACAAGCTTCCGCGTAGTATTGCGAGTCATTACGCCGCTGCTCGTAGCAGGCGTGTGCCAGGGACAGGCGCCATTGAGTCTGCAGAATGCATTGACTCAGGCGCTGGCGAATAACCCGTCACTAGACGTGAGCCGCGGGCGCATCCATCAGGCGGAAGCACAACGTAAGCAGGCCGGACTTTCACCCAATCCACGGCTGTATTTGCACACAGAGGACATACGGGCGTGGGATCGGCCGGCCTTCTCTTACTGGCACTCGACAGAAGACTACGCCTATCTCGGGCAGATCTTTGAAACCGGCGGCAAACGGGCGCGCCGGATCGATGTGGCGGCGACAGATGTGCGAGATACGCAGCTCCGACAAGAACTCCTCGAGCGGCAGATACGCGCGCAGGTCAGCACAAACTACTGGGCTGCAGCCGGAGCCGCCAGAATCCGCGATCTCTACGGACAGTATCTGCGCACCTACGACGAAGATGTGGAGTACATCCAAAACCGCGTGAAAGAGGGTGTGACGGCCGAAGTCGATCTGATGCGCATCCGCATCGAGCGGGATCGGGTCCGGGTGCAGGTGATGAACTCTTCGCGTGATTACGATCGGGCTTTGGTCGAACTCTACCGGGCAATGGGCAAATCCGATTTCCCGCCTACGACGCTAACCGAGTCGCTCGATCGAGCACCCTCGGGGCTGTTGATGCCCGATATGAAGGAGGCTCTTAGTGCGAGGCCTGAAGGGAAGATTTCTCAAGAGGCGGTGGCGCGGGCCGAAGCGAATCTCAAGCTGCAGCGCGCCAATGCGAAGCCCGATCCCGAAGCATTCGTGGGCTATAAGCGCAACATGATTTACGACACCCTCTATGCCTCGCTTCAAATCGATTTGCCCATCCGCAATCGGAACCAGGGCAATATCGGGAGCGCCCAGGCCGAGCTGCAGATAGCGCGAGCAAATGTCGCTGTGACAGAGGCCAACATCAAAGCGGATCTGACAGGGGCCATCCGAAGCTATCGCGATGAAAAAGATCTGGTGGACCGTCTGCCCGCGACGCGCTCGGAATCACTCGAAACGGTCCGGCTGGCACGCGCTGCTTATCGGGAAGGCGGCATTGATTTGATTCGCCTGCTCGACGCGGAAAGGACGGAGATCGATTTCGAAATGCAATATCTGCAAAGCCTGGTTCAACTCAGGCAGAGTATCGTGAACTTACAAATCGCGAGCGGAGCAGATCTCCAACCATGAAACGGGCTTTGGGTTTGGCGTGTTTGTGTCTTACCCTAGTCAGCTGTGGGAAGGAGAGCGAGCAGGCACATGGCGATGCGAAGCAGGAGGACGGCGGCCAACAGCAACAGGCCAAAGCGCAGAGCAACGATGTAAAAATCAAGCCGGAGATTCAGCGCAAAGTTGGTCTAAACACGGCGCGGGTTCAGACCCGGTCGGTGTTAGCTGAATTTGCCGCTCCAGGGCAAATCATGCTCAATGAAGAGCATACGGTGCACGTTGGTTCCTACGCGGATGGCCGAGTGGTGGAACTCGATGCAACGGTCGGAGCGCACGTTCAGAAAGGTGCGGTGCTCGCAAGACTGCACAGCCATTCCGTGCACGAAACACGGGCAGCCCTGGCGAGCGCGGCGCAAGAGGTTACGCGACAGGGGGAAGTGGTGGAGTACCGCCGCCGCATGCGCGACAGGATGCAGCGGCTGCTGGCTCTGAAATCGGCTTCTCCGCAGGAAGTGGAGCGCTCCGAATCGGAGCTGCAAAGCGGCGAGACCGATTTGCGAAATGCCCAAATCAACCAGCAGAAGGAAACGGTTCACCTGGCTGACTTACTGCGTGTGCCGGAGACAAGTGTTGCGAGCGTCGATGAGCATACCGAGCTGGCCCCGATCCTCGCCCCTATCAGTGGGGTGGTCACGGAGCGAAAAATCACAGTGGGAACGATTGTCGAACCCGGTCAGGAAACGTTCGTCATTACAGATCTATCGAGCGTCTGGATGATTGCGTCGGTCAGCGAGACGGATCTGCCGAAGCTGCACACAGGCAGCAGAGCGCGCGTGATCTCGCAAGCTTATTCGGATGAGGATTTTCGTGGGACAGTCTCTTTCGTTGCGCCTGAGGTGGATCCGCAAACGCGCACGCTGCAGGCGCGTATAGTTCTACCCAATAGGGATCGCAAGCTGCATCCAGGCATGTTCGCGAATGTGGAGATTGCCGAAGGCTCGTCCCGCCAAGCCATCTCTATCCCCGAGCGCGCCATCCAGGATCTGAATGGCGGATCGGTGGTATTCGCGCAAGTGGACGGCACGACATTTCAACCCCGGCCCGTCAAAGTTGCGCACCGGCTCAACGGTGAAGCGGAAGTTACGGCAGGTGTGAAGCCCGGCGACGTCATTGTCACCGATGGCAGCTTTGTCGTGAAGTCCGAGCTCCTCAAAAGTCAGATCGGCCAGTAACCGGATGCTTGATTTTCCGCTGAGAAATCGCTGGCTTGTGCTGATGGCCGTCTTCGCTTTGCTGGTAGGCGGTCTCTACACGATGCTGCATTTGAACATCGAAGCTTATCCGGATCTGACCAATAACCAGGTCGTAGTCACCACGGAAGCGCCGGGCGTTTCGCCTACAGAGGTCGAGCAGCTCATTACCTTTCCGCTAGAGACGACTCTGCTGGGGATGCCGAAGATGCAGGTCGTCCGCTCTGTTTCTAAGCTCGGGCTGTCGATGGTCACTGTGGTGTTCGACGATTCGATGGATATTTACCTGGCCCGGCAGTTGGTTGCCGAGCGATTGCGCCAGGCCCAATCCCGTCTCCCCGGAGGTCTTCAACCCGTACTAGGGCCGCTCGCAACGGCCTTTGGAGAAGTTTACCAATACACCGTACAGGGCGGGCAACTCTCTTTGATGGAGCGCAAGACGCTTCACGACTGGGATGTACGCTACGGTCTGCGGACCATTCCCGGGGTGAGCGAAGTGAACTCCTGGGGCGGCTACACGAAGCAGTACGCGGTGGAAGTGGATCCATTCACGCTGCGCCGTTTTGGTTTGACGTTTAGCGATGTGGTGAGCCGGGTAGCCGATAACAATGCGAACTTCGGCGGCGGTTTCGTGTCGCATAACGACGAGCAATATACGATCCGGGGTTTAGGACGTGCTTCCGGCATCCCCGACCTCGAACGCGTTGTTGTCGAGTCCTACAATGGCGTCCCTGTGCTGCTCAAGAGTGTTGCTCATATCGAAGAACGTCCGCTGCCGCGACAAGGCGCTGTGATGCACGACGGACAAGGCGAGACGGTCTCAGGCATGATCATCGCGATACGCGGCGCGAACGGCCGGCAGCTGATCCAGGCAGTGAAGCAGCGCATTGGGAGCATGAAATTGGCAGGCGGCGCGCGCCTGGTGCCGTTCTACGATCAGAGCGTCATCATCGACGCAACGATCCATACCGTGAAGCGCAATTTACTCGAGGCCGGGCTATTAGTGGTTGCCGTACTGCTGGTCTTTTTGGGAAACTGGCGCGCTGCGCTGATCGTAGCGAGCGTAATTCCCTTCTCGCTGCTGTTTGGCTTCATGGGCATGGCGCTGTTCGGAGTGTCGGCCAATCTCATGAGCCTGGGTGCGGTTGACTTCGGCATGATTGTCGACGGCTCGGTGGTGATGGCCGAAAATTTCGTCGGCCGGTTGGAGACCGTCGATGAGCAGGACGAACAGAAAACGATTGCGGCCGCGGTGCACGAGGTGGCGCGGCCCATCACTTTCGGCGTCGCCATCATCATCGCGGTTTACCTCCCGATTTTTACCTTGCAAGGCCTCGAAGGCCGTATGTTCCGGCCCATGGCAATTACGGTCTGCTCCGCTCTGCTCGGTTCCCTGCTCCTGGCTCTGTTTGTCGTCCCGGCAATTTCCTCGTACATACTCAAACCCAAGCAGCTGAAACACAGCGCAGCGAAAACGAATGAGCATGAGCACCAGCACGACGGTTGGTTCGCCCGGGTGCGCGATCACTATGGCCGATCGCTCGACTGGACTCTAGGACATCGAACAGCCATTCTGATCGTGGCCGGCGTGACGGTCGCGACCGCCCTCGTCTCGTTGAGATGGATCGGCACAGAGTTCATGCCGCGGCTCGACGAAGGCTCTATTGTAATCACTTCGAAGAAACTGCCGGGCATTTCGCTGGGCGAATCGATTTATCTTGGCGACAGGATCGAGAAAGTCATTCGAAGTTTTCCGGAAGTGACGAGTGTCGTCACGAAGCTTGGCAGGCCCGACCTCGCCACCGAGGCAATGAGCGTATACGAATCGGATTCGTATTTGTCGCTCGAGCCAGATTCGAAATGGAAGTGTTGCCGCAGCAAAGGCGAACTGGTGGAGAAACTATCGAAAGCGCTCGACGAAATACCGGGCGTTTCGTACGAGTTCACGCAGCCGATGCAGATGCGCATGGACGAGGTTGTAACAGGCATTCGCGGCGATGTCGCGCTCAAGATTTTTGGACCGGATGTCGACATGCTCGACCAGTTGGCTTCGCGTGTGCAGAGTGTTGTCACGCCGATCCAGGGCGCCGCAGACATTACAAAAGATGTGGCGACGGGCGTACCCGAGCTGCGCGTGGAACTTGACCGCGCTCGATTGGCGCGTTATGGTTTGAATGTCTCCGATGTGCAGAGTTTTGTCGAGAGCATGCTGGGCGGCAAACAAGTTTCCGAGATGGTGGAAGGTGAGCGCCGCTTCGGCATCGTCGTGAGATTGCCCGATGATTATCGCAACGATCTTGACAGGCTCGGATCGCTGAGCCTCAAAGCCCCTGACGGCGCACTTGTTCAGTTGCGGCAGATCGCCGATCTGCGGGTTGTGCGCGGCGCGGAGGTAATCAATCGCGAAGATGCCAAACGCCGGGTAGCGGTTCAGGTGAGCGTGCGCGGGCGCGATCTAGGAGGGTTCGTTAAAGAGGCGCAGCAAAAGGTGGACAGCCAGATTAAGTTTCCGCCTGGCTATTCGGTCGATTGGGTCGGGCAGTTTGAGAACCAGCAACGCGCGAATCAACGGTTGCTGATCGTGTTGCCGGTCTCGATCGTAATCATCTTCGCGCTGCTCTTTGCGACCTTCAACAATGTTAAACAGGCGCTGCTCATTTTGATGATTGTCCCGTTCGCGTTGGTCGGCGGAATCGCGGCACTCTGGCTGCGCGGCCTGAATCTGAGTCTCTCGGCGTCGATCGGCTTCATCGCGCTGTTCGGAGTGGCGGTGCTGAATGGAGTGGTAATGGTGAGTCACATCAATGCTCTTCGAAAGCAGGGGAAGGACGTGACCGGCGCGGTGAAGAGCGGCGCGCAAGACCGGCTGCGGCCCGTGCTGATGACGGCGCTGGTGGCTAGCCTGGGCTTTATTCCGATGGCGCTGGCCCGGTCACGAGGCGCGGAAGTGCAGCGGCCGCTGGCAACGGTGGTAATCGGCGGGCTTGTTACAGCGACCGTTCTAACTCTGTATCTGCTGCCTATGATGTACCCGTTCTTCAGCAGATCGTGGTTCGGGAAACAGCCTGCGGAGCCCAACGGAACCGAGTCAGCGCAGTGATGGTTGTGAGCGCCGGATCGCACAGCCTCGCGCATGAGTTTCGGGCAGGGGAGCGGGCCTGTTCTGCAGAGCAGCCTCGATCGCCAGGCGGAGCCCTTGGATTTTCGCCCGCTGCGGACTCGGCGAATCTTCGATGTAACCGTGATAACTAATCGAGCCGCTCCGGTCGATCACAAAACTATCGGGCGTGGCTTTTGCGCCTAACAGATCGGCGACCAGATTGTCAGGGTCCTTATAGACGGGAAAATCGTACTCCATGTTCGCGGCGTGGATGCGTATTTCCTCCAGGCTTTCGTTCGCGTTGGGATCGAGAACAATGAACCTGGCTGATGCTGCGAACTCTTTGTATAGAGCGTTCAGGCGAAAATTGAAGGCATTCGAAATCGGGCAGCGCGTCGACACAAACACGACGACACTTACTTTCTCTTCGAATTTCGAGTAAGTGATCTTACGCCCACCGGTTTCTTGTACGGAAATGCTTTTAATCGGTGCAGCGGCAAGCGCGGCTGCCAGTCCTAAGATTGCGAAAAGCGTTCTCACTTGTTTTACGCCGGGGTCCAACTTTATTGCAAACGATCCCACGACGTAGACATTCAAAGCAAGTTGGCTTCCATTCGAGAGTCGCGCGCCCACAGTCTTCTGGCATCACGCATGCTTACTAATTCGGTCCACCCGATTGAGTAACAACGTGAGAAGACTGTTAACTGGAATAACGACTCTGTTTTTCTTGACCCGCTGCGTCTGGGGATCTGTTGCGAATCGACGCAAAGGTCTCCATCGATCAGGCCGCAACGGCGGAAACTGTCACTTCGCCACCGTTCACCACGATGTCGGGCGCAGAGTTACTGCTGGCCTTCATCTCGACGGATTACTTGACAGGGGCGAACACCACTGTTACCGGCGTCACCGGCGGCGGGCTTACCTGGGTGCTGGTCGGCCGCGCAAATTTGCAAAGCGGGGACTCCGAGATCTGGCGGGCATTCGCCCCGAACAGCTTGAGCCGCGCATCGATAACGGCCGCTCTCTCGCAGCCCGTGGTGTCTTCGATGACAGTCGTCAGCTTTGGGGGTGTAGATCCGTCGGGCAGCAATGGATCGGGGGCAATCGGCGCAGTTTCACGTGCAAGCGCGGCGAGCGGAGCACCGGTGGCGTCGCTCACGACAACGCGGAACAACTCTTTGGTGGTTGGCGTGGGGAACGATTTCGATAACGCAGTTACCAGGTCGCCCGGAGCGGGGCAGGCGCTCTTGCATCAATACTTAACTGCCGCGGGAGACACCTACTGGGTGCAAACGCAGACGAGCGCAATCGCGGCGAGCGGTACAACGGCTTCGATCAGCGATACGGCCCCTACAGGCGACAGGTATAACTTGGCGATTTGTGAAATACTCGCGAATCCGTCACCGGGCAATCCAACATGGAGCGCCGCGGGCACGATCAGCCCGGCCGCAGCAGGCAACGGAGCGACTCTCACGCTCAGCGGCACAGCGAGCGCAACCGTTATAGCGGACAGTTCCGGTAACTATTCGTTCAGCGGGCTCTCGGATGGTAGTTACTCGATCAAACCCTCGAAGGCGGGCTATACTTTTTCACCTGTCAGTCAGTCTTTTATCGTAAACGGCGCGAACCAATCGGCGCTCGATTTCACCGCGCAGCCAGAGCCTGCGTGGAGCATATCCGGAAATATCGACCCGGCGGCCGATGGCAGCGGGACCAGCGTAATGCTGAGCGGGGCCACAAGCGCCTTGATGACGGCGGGCCGTTCCGGCAATTACTCTTTCACGGGGCTCTCCAACGGCAGCTATACGGTCACGCCCACAAAAACCGGTTACTCGTTCACGCCCGCTCATCGACCTGTTTCGTTGAACGGAGCGAATGCGTCAGGAGTCAATTTCACGGCCGCGGCGCCGTCCAACGCTCTCGCGATAGATGCCAGAGTATCGAAAGACCAGTCGCCGGCAAGCGCCACGGTGACAAGCCCCGCCTTCTCCACTTCTTCGACCGGCGAGTTGCTACTTGCCTTTGTTGGGACAGATTACCTGGAGGGCGTGGACACTACGGTGAAGAGCGTGGACACTACGGTGAAGAGCGTGGCGGGAGCAGGTCTGACATGGGTGCTCGTAGGCAGGGCGAACACGCAGGCAGGGTCTTCCGAAATATGGCGCGCCTTCGCTCCGGCTCCCCTGAGCGGCGTGACAGTAACGGCCACGCTGTCGGAGACCGTCATCTCTTCGCTCACTGTCGTGAGCTTTACCGGAGCCGACGCTTCCGGTACGAACGGATCAGGTGCGATCGGAGCGGTCACGAGCGCGAGCGCAGCAACCGGAGCGCCTGCCGCCACGCTGACCACCACGCGTAAAGGCTCATTCGTCATCGGAGTAGGGAACGACTTTGACAGCGCGACTGCGAGGACGCCAGCTACCGGCCAGAGCCTGCTTCATCAATACTTATCAACGGCGGGCGATACCTATTGGGTGCAGATGGAGACCAATCCCGTTCCGGTCAGCGGCACGAGCGTTTCGATCAAAGACACAGCGCCCGCTACCGATCAGTACAACCTGACAATCTGCGAAATCCTAGCCGGTTCGGGAGGCACCATCACGCCGGTCCCACCCACGGTCACGATGACTGCGCCTGCGCCCGGAACCATAGCCGGCTCCGTCACTCTTGCGGCCTCGGCTTCCGATAACGTAGGGATCTCGAGCGTTCAGTTCTTGTTGGACAACGCGCCCGTGGGCGCAACACTCACCACCCCGCCGTACACGACTGCCTGGAACAGCAAAACGGTTGCTGACGGATCTCACACGCTCAGCGCACGCGCCCAGAATACCGCCGCACAAACCGCTGCCGCGCCGCCGGTCACAGTTACGGTCAATAACTCGGGTAATGCTCCTTCGATTGGCAGCTGGTCGGCCCCCGTTTCCCTCCCGGCAGTGGCTGTAAACCTCATCCTGCTGCCTACCGATCCTAGTAATGTCCTCTTCTACCAGGATGGCGACACGCCCACGGTCTGGGACTACGTGAATAATACTTTCACAAACGTTCCGATCGGGGTGAACCTATTTTGTTCGGGAGCATCGCTACTGGCAGATGGGCGGGTATTCGTGGCGGGTGGCGCAGGTTCAGGAGTAATCGGAATTGCCAATGCTGAGATCTTTAATCCTGCAACAAATCAATGGAAGGCAGTGCCCGACATGGCTTACAAACGCTGGTACCCGACTGCAACAACCCTATCCGACGGACGAGTTCTTGTGACCGCCGGGTGGCAGACAACGGCGCACACCAACGCGGGCATCTCCGAGATCTACAACCCAGCGACGAATTCCTGGACGCAGTTAAAGAATGCCAACAACCCGTTTGAGACTTATCCGTTTCTGTATCAGCTCGGCGATGGGCGCGTGCTTCACATCGGGGGCTCAGAATATGCGACGGACACCGATATTCTCGACATCCCCTCGCAGACGTGGTCGGTGATCGATTCGAATATTGTCGACGGCGCGAGCGCCACCATGTTCTCGCCCGGCAAATTTGTGAAGGCCGGTACGGCTACCGACAGCCAGGGAATCGGGCAGGCTTTGAATACGACTTTCGTGCTCGACATGACCCACCCCAATCCGGCGTGGCAACAGACTGCCTCGATGGCCTACCCCGCAGCTTTTTCAATTTGACGATGCTGCCGGACGGCAGCGTTCTCGCAACAGGCGGCGAAACGGACGCAAATGGAGGAAATATCGCAAATGCAGTCTATGCCGCGGAGTTATGGTCGCCACAAACGATGACCTGGAGCACGCTGGCCTCGATGCACACCCCGCGCGAATATCATGGAACGGCGCTCCTGCTGCCGGATGGCCGTGTCCTCGAATCCGGAATGGGCGCAGATTTCGGCAATGTGCCCGATGAGAAAAGCGCCGAGTTCTTCTCTCCACCGTACTTATTCAAAGGCGCGCGGCCAACGATCACAAGCGTTCAGTCGGAACTATCGTATGGCGCGAACTTCACGGTCGCCACGCCGGACGCCGCGAGCATCGCGAAAGTCAGTCTGATCCGTACCGGCGCCGTCACGCACTTCTTCGATCAGAACGAGCGCTATCTTCCGCTGGCATTCCAGAAAGGCAGCGGGACGTTGACTGTAACTGCACCGCTGAACGCCTATCTCGCGCCGCCCGGCTACTACATGCTGTTCATCGTCAACACGCATGGCGTGCCGTCGATTGCGCCGTTCGTGCATTTCACCACGCCGTAAGCGGCAGGTTGAGATCTGAGGCACTAATCGAGCGCTTCGGGTTCGATCGCTGCGGCTTCGCCTACTTCCTTCTTGTCCCAGTATTTGCGGACCCAGGCTTCCCAGCTTTTCCCTGCGGCGGTGTCGCGCCCGCTAAAAGCCAGGTTGGCAATGTCGGCGAAGGAGATGCTTTGCCGCGGCGTTCCGTTGGCCGGTAGAATGCGCACGAGTGAATCGGCCAGCTTGTCGCTTTGACGCCGGTCGTAAACGTAGCCTTCCACCACGTTGCCGTCCTTGCGGGTGATCGTAACGTCGCCCCGGTAATCGAAAGCCTTTTCAAGTGCCTCGCGAATTTCGCGATCCTGCGCGAGCGTAGGAACCCAGCCTTGCAACTTCTCGTGCGTAAACCCGGGAGCAACTTCGAGAGTATCTGGAGCTTCCACCGGCTCGGTCATGCGTTTGTTTCTCTGGCGGTGTCGATCTGTACCAGCGGCTTATAGGAATGGACCGGCGTGTAGGCTTCGTTCAGCAGCGCTTTCGCGTCCTCGTCTTTATAGGAGCTAAACAGCGATGCTTTGGCCATCGCGAAAAACCCCTTCAGCGATCCAAGTCCGTAATCTACAGCGGAGGCTTCATAGCCACTATGCACCATGCAATTCGCGCATTTCGGATTACCCGATTCCGTGCCGTACTGCGCCCAGGCTGTATCTCCCATCAGCTCGGCGAACGTATCAGCGTAGCCATCCTGCAGCAGATAACACGGCTTCTGCCAGCCGAAGATATTGTACGTCGGCATGCCCCACGGCGTGCAGCTGAAGTTTCGCTTGCCCATCAGGAACTCGCCAAATAGCGGCGACATGTTCAGACGCCAGCTCGATTTCCGGTTGGAGAGAATGGCGCGGAACAGGCGGCGCGTGCGCGCTTTGCCAAGAAAGTGCGATTGGTCGGGCGCCTTGTCGTACGAATAGCCCGGCGCGATCATCATGCTTTCGACGCCGACCTCCATCATCTCGTCAAAGAATTCCCGCACGCTGTTCGGATCAGCCCCATCGAATAACGTGGTGTTGGTCGTCACCCGAAAACCAGCCGCCAGTGCCGCCCGAATACCGCGAATCGCCGCGTCGTAACCGCCTTCCCGGCAGACCGAAAAGTCGTGGTGGTCGCGCTGTCCATCCACGTGAACCGAAAAAGCAAAATATTTACTCGGCTTGAAAAGATGCAGTTTCTCTTCGAGCAGTAAAGCGTTGGTGCAGAGATAAATGTACTTCTTGCGCGCGACCAGCCCTTCGACGATTTCGTTGATCTGCGGATGCATCAGCGGCTCGCCGCCAGGAATGGAGACCGCTGGCGCACCACACTCATCCACTGCGCGAAAGCACTCTTCCGGAGTCAACTGCCGCTTCAGAACGTGTGCCGGATACTGGATCTTGCCGCACCCCGCGCAGGCCAGGTTGCAACGGAAAAGGGGCTCCAGCATGAGCACGAGCGGGTATCGCTGCCTCCCTCGAATCTTCTGGCGGAGCACGTAGCTCACCATGGTCCACATTTCGGAAGCAGATACACTCATAAGTAAGAAACGACCGGCAACGAAACGTACACAGGACCGTCCTGTTACTGACGCCGGGATATTCCTATCGTAGCCGATCAGGAACCCCAACCGGCGGCATCCCGGACGGCGGATGCATCTCGTTGTTATAATTCAGGCATATCTCGCTTATGGCATCTATTGGTCTCGCCGAAGACGTTTCGACAATTCCCCCTGTCCCGGTGAGTGGGGCCACCAAGAAGATTATTCTCCTTAAACCGCGGGGTTTTTGTGCAGGAGTAGTCCGGGCCATTGACGTGGTTCGGATCTCACTCGATCTCTATGGCGCGCCTATTTATGTGCGCAAAGAGATTGTGCATAACCGGCACGTGGTCGATGAGCTGCGTAGCGCGGGAGCCATTTTCGTTGAAGAATTGAGCGAACTGCCCGAAGGCGCGCGCGTCATTTTTAGCGCGCATGGCGTGTCGCCCGCTGTACGGTCTGAAGCGAAAGAACGGCGTTTGCAAGTCATCGACGCAACTTGCCCGCTGGTCACGAAGGTACATCTCGAGGCGGTCCGGTTTGCCAAACAGGGCTACACCATTGTGCTGATTGGACACCGGGATCACGATGAAGTAATTGGCACATTAGGCGAAGCGCCTGCCAACACGTTTCTGGTCTCGGATGTCGACGACGTAGATCGTCTGCGGATTCAGGACCCAGAGAGGGTCGTTTATCTTACTCAAACCACTTTATCGCTCGATGAAACGAGTGACATCGTTACGCGGCTGACCGAGCGGTTTCCGAGCATTATCGGACCAAAGACGCAGGATATTTGCTATGCAACGGAAAACCGCCAGCTGGCCGTCAAAGCTGTAGCTCCGCTTTGTCAGGCTCTCCTGGTGGTTGGATCGCAAAACAGTTCGAATTCGCGACGGCTGGTTGAAGTTTGCGAAAAATCCGGTGTCCCTGCGTACCTTCTCGATGACTGCGGCGAGGTGCAAGGAGAGATGCTGGCCGGAGTTGATACAGTAGCGGTGACGGCGGGTGCGTCCGCGCCCGAGCATTTGGTTCAAGAGCTGATCAGCCATTTGCAAAATCAGGGATACAGAGATCTGGAAGAGGCCGAGATTAAAGAAGAGGACGTGCGCTTTACGCTTCCTGCTGATCTCGAAAGTTTCACGCCGCGCTTGCACACGGTGCGCCCGGCGAGGCAGTCGTAGTTTCGCTTAAACGATGAAGTCCAGTGTTCAAATTGATGACTTACTGAGTTTCGCTGTGGGCGACTCGGTCCAGAAGGCATCCGCCGCACTCCTTAGCCGTCGATCGGCTGAAGGATACTGGTGGGCTGATCTACGCTCGGACACCACGCTCGAATCCGATTACATCTTAATGGAGCTCTGGCTGAATCCGCCAGTAGAGGGCGTTTGGAACCCGCCGACAAAGCCTAAGATTATGCGCGCCGTGGAGTCCATCCTGGCGCGCCAGCTGCCCGATGGTGGGTTCAACATCTACCTGAATGGCCCGTCGGAAGTAAATGCCTCGATCAAGGCTTACTTTGCGCTGAAGGTAGCGGGACTTCCGGCCACTGACGAACGCATGGAGCGGCTCCGGACGCGCATTCTCGAACTCGGCGGACTGCAGGCTTCGAACAGCTACGTCCGTACGAATCTTAGCCTGTTCAATCTGTTTCCGCGGGATGCCTGCCCTTCGATTCCTCCGGAAATTATTCTGCTGCCGTTCAATTTCATCTATCAGATGTCATCCTGGACGCGCGCTATCGTGCTTTCGCTCTCGATCGTGCATGCCGCGAATCCATCGCGCCCTGTACCTGCCGGTTTTACTCTCGATGAGCTTTTTGTCCCCGGGGCGCCGATGCATCCGCGCCTTGATGTCAGCGCGTTCAGCTGGCGCAATTTCTTCCTTGTCATTGATCGCCTGCTAAAGCGCTGGGAAAAGTTTGGCTTCCACTTTGTTCGCAAACAGGCCATCAAGAAATGCTGTAAATGGATGATCGAGCACTTTGAGGCCTCCGACGGCCTTGGCGCGATCTACCCGTCGATGCAGTACGCCGTCATGGCCCTCGACGTTCTCGGCTACGCGCCCGACCATCCGCTGCGAGCCGAAGCTGAGAAACACTTCAACTATTTGATGGTCGACGACGAGCGCGGCTTCTACATGCAGCCCTGCTTCTCGCCGGTTTGGGATACCGCAATCGCGGCATTCGCTTTGGCTGAAGGCGGGGCGGCATCCCCGGATGTGCTCGGCCGGTCAGCCGAGTGGCTCATCTCGAAAGAAATCCGCCGCAAGGGCGACTGGTCGGTCAAGCGCCCGAATGCCGAACCGTCCGGCTGGGCATTTGAATTCAACAACGGCTTTTATCCCGACGTCGACGACACCGCCATGGTGCTTCTCGCGCTCAACAAGGCGCAGAGTTCGGATGAAGCGGCGCAGCGGGAGTGTGTAAAGCGAGCGGTCGACTGGCTGCTCGTTATGCAGGGAAAAGATGGCGGCTGGGCGGCGTTTGACGTCGACAACAATTGGAAGATCCTGAGTCAAGTTCCGTTTGCCGACCACAACGCCATGCTCGACCCGTCATGCCCGGATATCACCGGCCGGGTAATCGAGGCTCTGGTGCACTCGGGGCTGCCGACGACCCATCCGGCGATCCAGGGCGGTGTCGCCTATCTCCTCGGTGTTCAGGAAGCAGATGGAAGTTGGTACGGACGCTGGGGCGTCAATTACCTGTACGGAACCTTTTTGGCTCTGCGGGGACTGCGTGCCGCGGGGATAAGCGAAAACGAGCCGTATATTCAGCAAGCGATCGAGTTCGTGCGTGCTTACCAAAATCGCGATGGCGGCTGGGGCGAGAGCTGTTCAAGTTACGACGAGGGCCGCTTCATGCCCAACCCGAGCACCCCATCACAGACCGCCTGGGCCATTCTGGCACTGCTTGCCGGTGGTGACATACGAAGCGAGAGCCTTCACAACGGCGTCGATTACCTCGTCCGGACTCAGCGCTCCGATGGGACCTGGAACGAAGATTACTGCACGGGTACCGGCTTTCCGCGTGTCTTTTATCTGGCCTATACGGATTACCGCAATACCTTTCCGCTGCTCGCGCTTTCGGCTTACCGGAAAGCGATGACTCCGCCCGAGGATGTGAAAAGAGTCGAAGCGCGGCGGCCCAAAACTGGTGAACGAGAGGCCATACGCGCTCGCCGGGCTGTTAGCGCATCCTACGCTCGAAGCTTGGACGCTCACTCGCCCTCGATCTCTTCGTCCGGCTTTTCGCCGCTCTCAGAATCGACTTCGAATTTATGAACGCCCTGCGGCGGAGTGACTTGGCATTTCCGCTAAGCCATCCTTGACGTCCTCTCGGACCCTCGTTACGGGCGCGAGCGGATTCATCGGCTGGCACGTAGCGCGACTGCTTACCGAAAAAGGGTACCGGGTTCGTGCCCTTTGCCGGCCCACCAGTCAGATTCGTGAGCTCGACGTCGAGCGCGTAACAGGAGATCTGCGCGACCGTGCCTCGCTCGCCGCCGCTGCAAAAGGCTGCACGCTTGTCTTTCATATTGCCGCAGATTACCGGCTTTGGTCCCGCAATCCGCAGGAAATGTACGACGCGAATGTGGAAGGAACTCGCAACCTTCTGGAAGCAGCCGATCAAGCTGGGGTCGAACGCGTGGTGTACACCAGCACAGTTGGTTGTATTGGCATGTCGAACGGCACGGCCGGTGACGAAAACAGTCCGGTATCGATCCACGACATGAGCGGGCATTACAAGCGTTCTAAATGGCTGGCGGAACAGGTGGCACTCGAAAAGGCGCGCGCCGGCCAGCCTGTTGTGATTGTGAATCCCACAGCTCCGGTCGGCGATCACGACTGGCGGCCTACACCGACGGGCAACATCATTCTCAGTTTTCTGCGGGACAAGTTACCGGCCTTTGTCGATACAGGCTTGAACCTCGTGGATGTACGCGACATCGCGCAAGGCCATCTACTGGCGGCCGAAAAGGGCTACCCCGGGGAGCGCTATATTCTCGGGTGCCAGAATCTCACGCTCCAGCAAATCTTCGGGCATCTTGCCGAGCTATCCGGCAAAGCAGCACCTACAACGCGTATCCCGTACGCTCTGGCGTATCTCACCGGCTTAGCAAACACCGCTTGGGCGAACCTGACGGGCAAAGAACCGGTCGCCGCCCTCGAGGCCGTCAAGATGGCCCGCACCCATATGTTCGTGAGCCACGCCAAAGCCTCAAACGCTTTAGGGTTTTCGCCCGGGCCCGTGGGCGTCGCGCTCGAGCGGGCTATTGGCTGGTTCCGCTCCAATGGTTACGTCTGATGGCTATTCTCTACGTAGCGGCTGAAGCGGCTGAACTCAAGCCGATGGCCGGCGTTCTCACCGGATTGCGAAAGCTAAAATGGCCTGTCGACTATGCCTTTGAAGGCATTTGGGAGGGCCGCCGCATTCTACTCGCAGCCAACGG